>ERZ1034361.1327-NODE-1327-length-13378-cov-7.151116_pt1 | contig 13378 bp, 14 predicted proteins | sample MGYA00520617_ERZ1034361 | MGnify/ENA primary metagenome ERZ1034361 (study PRJEB33736, sample SAMEA104284507) | Azolla filiculoides | biome: Urban; feature: Water surface; material: Ditch water | place: Netherlands | collected 2015-10-28 | depth 0-0.1 m ... | reverse complement strand
CAAAGCGTACAGTTTGCTCAGGCAATTGATCCAACCAAAACTGTTCATCAATTTGTGGGCCTTCAATAGGTACGCCCAATTGATCAGATAAATCCTTGGCTGCAGCACAATGATCTAGATGGCCGTGGGTTAATAAAATCTTTTTAATCGTACCGCCTAGCTGCTTAACGCCATCCAAAATCTTATCTAGATCTCCACCAGGATCCACCACTGCTGCATCACCAGTTTCTTGGCAAACTAAGATAGAACAGTTTTGTTCGAATGGGGTAACGGGAACAATTCCTAATTTGATCGGCATAAATAAAAACGCATAAGTTAATCGGCCACTTGTTTATGGCAAAGAAGCTAGAATATCTCTCACAGGATACACAATGAAAACACAAGATACATTTAAATTTGCAGAAACGCATGAGTGGGCTAGCATCGAAGATGATGGACTAGTGTGGGTAGGCATTAGCAATCATGCACAAGAAGCATTAGGTGATGTCATGTTTTTTCAAGCACCTAAAATTGGGCAGCAAGTAAAGCAGGGTGAAGCTATTGCAGCAATCGAGTCTGTTAAAGCGGCGAGTGATATTCATGCGCCTATTGGTGGCGAGATCATCGCCCTCAATGATGAGATGGATGCCAGCCCCGAGATCGTCAATGAAAAACCTTATGCAGTTTGGCTGTTTAAAATTAAGCCAACATCGGTAGATTCTTTGACCTCCGATCTCAATGCATTGCTGTCACTTGCGCAGTATGAATCAGGTCCTGGCGCCTAAATAGCAATCGGATCACGCTCTACCAGCCAACGAATACGGGATGTCTTGCTGATTCTTCCAGTTGAATCTTGGCGCAATTCTTGATCAATCATTTCAAGCGCTTCTTGCAGTGCCTTGCGGTTAGCTGACTCAATCAGCAATTGGGCGCGCTCTGAGCCAGCAACTCGCATTACTGGCTTGGGTACGGGGTCGTAGACCTTCAGCTCTTTAGTAATCATGCCTCTGTTTTTCATGCTTGCTTTTAGCTGATTTAAAAACTGAATCGCCTTATCGAGGCTTTTGCCTTCTGCGTGGATAAGGGCTTGATAAGAGTAGGGTGGCAGCTTTGCCTCTTCTCGCTCGCTCGCAGTAAACGCTAAAAAACCATCTACATCGTGCCTTAATAAATACTGGAATACAGGCGCCTCTGGATATTGAGTTTCTATATAAATATCCCCGCCCGCTTGACCTTGCGTGCCAGACCTTCCTGCACGTCCAGCCACCTGCACTAACTGGGCAAATAATCTTTCTGCCGCCCTGAAGTCGGCTGAGTACAGTCGACTATCAGCATCTAATACTGCGACTAATCCTATGTTCTGATAGTCATGTCCTTTGGCAATCATTTGAGTACCAACAACAATGTCTACATTTCCATCGTGTATCTCTTGAAATAGTGCTTCCGCGCCTTTGCTCTTTTTGCTTGAGTCTGTGTCAACTCTGAGCACTCTTGCTTCTGGCCACATTGCTTCTATAGCGTCTTCTAACTTTTGCGTGCCATGGCCTAAAGTTTTTAAATCCGCATTCCCGCAGTCTGGGCAAAACTGTGGAATCGACTTTACTAATCCGCAGTGATGGCAACTTAATACGGATCGCCTTCCTAAGGCGCCTGCCTTATGCATCACAGTATAGGTAGAGCACTGACTGCATTTTGATAACCAATTGCAGGCCGTGCAACTTAAGACTGGAGCATATCCACGCCGATTAATCAGAATGAGGCTCTGCTTATTTTCTGCGAGCGCTTTGCTAATTGCATTAGCCAGTGTTTTGGTGATGAGGCTTTTTTCCTTTGGCGCATTCTCATCGCCCGGGCTAAATTGATTTTGTGGATCTCGCGTATTAATGAGATGCACACGTGGCAAGCTAGCTCCCTGCGCACGCTGATCAAGACGAATATATTCGTAACGACCTGACTGTGCTGCCAGCCAAGTTTCCAATGATGGTGTTGCTGAAGATAAGAGGATGGGAGCTCTTTGATCATGGGCGCGCCAAATTGCCAAATCTCTTGCTGAGTAACGTATTCCATCTTGCTGCTTATAAGATGGGTCATGCTCCTCATCTACTACGATGGCACGTAAGTTTGGTATCGGCGTCAAAGCCGCCAACCTTGTTCCTAGAATAATTTGCGCACTGCCTGTCATTGCCTCATGCCAGGCAATACCCCTTTTCTTTTCGCTGACACCGCTATGGAGTACAGCCATTTTTTTATCTGGGAAGTAAGCTCTTACGCGTCTTTCCAATTGTGGGGTTAAATTGATCTCCGGCACCAGCAAAAGTACTTGGGCGCCTTCATCACTCAGGATGCTTGCTAGCCAATTGAGAAAGACGGCAGTTTTTCCACTGCCTGTTTGACCTTGCAGTAGGACAGCTCTAAATTGATTTTTACTATTTTTGCTGCTTAGCAAACCTTGCAATGCATTTTTTTGATTCGGGTTTAATTGATCTTGCGTAATTAATCCCTCTATAGGCTCATCAGCTTTTTTCTTATTTTTCTTTTCAGCTGATTCCAATTTTTTGGGAATTTTTTCCCAGTTTTCTGCCTTCTTCCACATTTGTGGAATGACGGGCAATATGGTTTCGCCTAAAGCGTGGATGTAGTAATGACTTGCAAAATTCATCAGGCGCAACAGGGCCGGATCAAATGCAGGCAGTGGCGCAAGCTGCTCAACGGATTTAAGCTTTGCTAAATCATATTCGGAGTGATCACTTACTTTTATTACAATACCGACTACCCTAGATCTAGCAAAAGAGACTTCCACTACATTCCCAATTTCTGGTAGTTTGCCTAATTTTTCAGCATCCCATAGATAGTCAAAGCCTTGGGCTAATGGCTTATCTATTACTACCTGGACAACGATGGGCTGAGGCATTATTTATTGAATTTTTCTGTCTTACCCTGTGGATAAGTCTGTGGATATCATTGGCTGTTTTATATTTCTATAGTCATTCTATCGGACTGTTGTTTTGAATAGAAAAGTGGTAATTTAATAATCTATTATATAAATCAACGGCTTATATCGATTACTAAAGGTGAAAGTTCATAATTCTTACGAATCTCACTGTATTTTTTATTTTGCACATTTCTGTGCATAACTTTTACCAAAATATTTGGCTAAGTTAGCAATTACTTGTGTTTATTGCTCTGCTCGCAGGGCTTTTGACCTAGATATCACCGTCTCAGAAAGTGCAGCTACGCTTTCTGGCGGGGTAAATTGATTGATGCCATGACCAAGATTAAAGATGTGGCCATCCAGAGAATGCAAGCCCTGTTTTAGTGCGGGGGCGCCTGCCAAATCAGTCAAAAGCGAATCGGCAGCGGCCGAGATTTGCTTTGGCTCTGAAAACAAAATCAACGGGTCTAAGTTACCCTGCAGTGCCAGAGGCTTTTTAATATCCAACAGCTGCTTACGGGCACGACTTAAACGCATAGTCCAGTCGATTGCAATTACATCCGCGCCAATTTGCGCCATGTCATTCAACCAAATCCCGCCGCCTTTAGTAAACATAATGATTGGGATCTTGCGGCCCTCATGCTCGCGCGGCAATAGTGCAATTACTTTTTGCATTGCTGCCAAAGACATGCGTTGATACCAGCCGTCGGGAAGCAGTCCTCCCCAGGTGTCAAAAATCATCAACGCTTGCGCGCCAGCCTTTACCTGCTCAATCAAATATGCGGCTACTGACTGTACGTTTATCTCCAGAATATGTTCTAGTAAATCTGGGCGACTAAACATCATCGTCTTGGCATGACGGAAATCATCAGAGCCAGAACCATCAATCATGTAGCAAGCTAATGTCCACGGGCTTCCGGAGAAGCCAATCAATGGAACGCGTTGCTTACCATCTTGAATAAGTGCTTTACGAATTTCAGACACAGCATCAAAAACATATTTGAGCTGATCCATATCCGCAACGCGTAATTTTTTCACCGCCTCTTCTGTACGAAGGGGATTATCAAAACTAGGCCCCTCGCCAGCAGTAAATTTCAAACCCAAGCCCATTGCATCGGGGATGGTCAAAATATCTGAAAATAAGATTGCAGCGTCTAATGGGTAACGATCCAAGGGTTGGAGTGTTACCTCGGTAGCATATGCAGGATTTTTTGCGAGCCCCAAAAAACTACCAGCCCTAGCTCGGGTGGCGTTATATTCTGGAAGGTAGCGACCCGCTTGGCGCATGAGCCAAAGCGGTGTTTGATCAACCGCTTCGCCCAAGCAGGCTTTTAAAAACCGGTCATTTAACAACAAGGAGATGGCCGGCTCTTACTTTTTACGACGGAAACGTGCAATTGCCGCAAGCTGTGCTGCAGCCATTGCAAACTCTGATTGAGCTAAAGCCATATCAAAGTCAGTACCACGATTTTGCATTGCTTCCTCAGCGCGTTTCTTAGCTTCGTTAGCTTTAGCTTCATCAAGGTCATGTCCACGAATAGCAGTATCTGCTAGTACGGTGACATGGTCAGGCTGCACTTCTAAATAGCCACCTGCTACGAATACAAACTCTTCGTCACCATCAGCTTTTTCAATACGAACTGAACCTGGACGAATACGTGTAATCAAAGGTGTGTGGCCGCGCAAAATACCGAGCTCACCATTCTCACCGGGAAGCGCAACAAACTTGGCTTCACCGCTGAAAATAGATTGCTCAGAACTTACTACATCGACGCGTATGGTTGACATAATTTCCCTAGATGAGTTCGATTAAAGCTTCTTAGCTTTCTCGATGGCTTCATCAATTGAACCCACCATGTAGAACGCTTGCTCAGGCAAGTGATCCAATTCACCGCTGCAAATCATTTTGAAACCACGGATAGTTTCTTTCAATGGAACGTATTTGCCTGGTGAACCAGTAAACACTTCAGCAACGTGGAAAGGCTGGGACAAGAAACGTTGAATCTTACGTGCACGTGACACAGCTAATTTGTCTTCTGGTGACAGCTCGTCCATACCCAAAATAGCAATAATGTCGCGCAACTCTTTGTAACGCTGTAATGTCATCTGAACTTCACGAGCTACTTCATAGTGCTCTTGACCAACCACTTGTGGATCAAGCTGACGGCTGGTTGAGTCCAATGGATCAACCGCTGGGTAAATACCCAAAGCAGCAATATCACGTGACAACACAACTGTGGAGTCTAAGTGTAAGAAGGTTGTAGCTGGTGACGGATCGGTCAAGTCATCCGCAGGAACGTAAACGGCCTGAATAGATGTAACAGAACCAGTCTTAGTTGAAGTAATACGCTCTTGCAACTTACCCATTTCTTCAGCCAAAGTAGGTTGATAACCCACAGCTGAAGGCATACGACCTAACAACGCTGATACCTCAGTACCTGCGAGTGTGTAACGGTAGATGTTGTCAACGAAGAACAAAATGTCACGGCCTTCATCACGGAACGCTTCAGCCATTGTCAAACCAGTCAACGCTACGCGCAAACGGTTGCCAGGAGGCTCATTCATCTGACCAAACACCATCGCCACTTTGTCGATAACGTTAGATTCTTTCATCTCGTGGTAGAAGTCATTACCTTCACGAGTACGCTCACCAACACCGGCAAACACAGATAAACCTGAGTGTTGCTTAGCGATGTTGTTAATCAATTCCATCATGTTCACGGTCTTACCAACACCCGCACCACCGAACAAGCCAACCTTACCGCCTTTAGCAAACGGGCAAACTAAGTCAATAACCTTAATACCGGTTTCTAACAAGTCAACGGAAGGAGAGAGTTCATCAAACTTTGGTGCTGGCTGGTGAATAGCGCGACGCTCTTCAGTAGCAATCGGACCTGCATCATCAATTGGGCGACCTAAAACGTCCATGATGCGTCCCAATGTTGCTGGACCCACAGGAACAGAAATTGGACCGCCAGTAGATTTCACTTCCATACCGCGACGCAAACCATCGCTTGCACCCATGGCAATCGCGCGAACTACGCCGTCACCGATCTGTTGTTGTACCTCAAAGGTCAAACCTTTTTCAGCAAATGATTTTTCGCCGCTATCAACTAATGTCAACGCATCATAAATGTTTGGCATTTTGTCGCGTGGGAACTGAATGTCCACCACTGGACCGATACACTGCACGATATTTCCGTTACTCATCGCATTTCTCCGCTTTTAATTCCTGAATTCTTTCGTATTCCTAAACGCTGACCGCTTAAACCGCAGCCGCTCCGCCAACAATCTCTGACAACTCTTTAGTAATAGCAGCCTGTCGTGTCTTGTTGTATTCCAATTGCAATTCGCCAATCACATTCTTCGCATTATCTGAAGCGGCCTTCATAGAGACCATACGCGCAGATTGCTCTGAAGCCATATTCTCAGCAACAGCTTGATAAATCATTGCTTCTACATAACGCTTGAGCAAGCCATTCAAAATGGACTCTGCATCTGGTTCGTAGATGTAATCCCAAGAATTTCCTGCTTTCTCTTCTGGAGTTAATGCTGCTGGCTCCAGTGGCAAGAGTTTTTCTAAAACAGGCTCTTGTTTCATTGCGTTAACAAAGCGGGTGTATGCCAAATAAACAGCATCAATCTCGCCGCGCTCAAACGCTTCCAATTGGGCGGTAATTGCACCAATCAAAACATCCATATGTGGCGTATCGCCAATCTGAATTGTTTGAGAAATGAGTTTTGCTTTAGAGCGATTTAAAAACTGGAGGCCTTTGGATCCAATGGCTGTGTACTCAATGCCAATGTTGCTGCCTTCCGTATCGCGCACTTGGTTTGCAATCAGACGCAATACGTTGGTATTCAAACCACCGCACAAACCCTTGTCTGTTGTAACCAAGATCGTGCCAATTTTCTTCACTTCGCGAGTTGCCATGTATGCAGGGCGGAACTCAGGATTTGCTTTAGAAAGATTGGCAACAATCTCACGAATTTTTTCAGCATATGGACGCGCATTACGCATGCGCTCTTGGGCGCGACGCATCTTGGATGCGGCGACCATTTCCATTGCCTTCGTGATCTTGCGCGTGTTTTGCACGCTCTTGATCTTAGATCGTATCTCTTTTGTGCTTGCCATGATTTATGCGAGCCCTCTTAGAAAGAGGCTGAACGCTTGTAATCCTCAATTGCAGCACGCAAAGCAGCTTCGTCATCTTTGCTCAAATCTTTAGTCTCTTCAATACGGCCAATTAAATCCGCATATTTAGATTTCAAGTGATCTTGCAAACCTTTTTCGAATGGCAATACGTTCTTCACTTCGAGGTCATCAAAGTAGCCGTTATTCACAGCGTAGAGTGAAGCCGCCATTTCCCAAACCTGCAAAGGCTTGTACTGAGCTTGCTTACACAATTCTGTAACACGACGGCCGCGCTCTAACTGCTTACGGGTTGCTTCGTCAAGGTCAGAAGCGAACTGAGCAAACGCTGCCAATTCACGATACTGCGCTAAGTCGGTACGAATACCGCCAGACAATTTCTTAATGACTTTAGTTTGAGCTGCGCCACCAACACGTGATACTGAAATACCAGCGTTAATCGCAGGACGTACGCCCGCGTTAAACAAGTCAGTTTCCAAGAAGATCTGACCGTCGGTAATCGAAATGACGTTGGTTGGAACGAATGCAGAAACGTCACCTGCTTGAGTTTCAATAATTGGCAATGCAGTCAATGAACCCGTCTTACCTTTTACTGAACCATTTGTAAATTTCTCAACGTAGTCAGCGCTTACACGAGCTGCGCGCTCCAGCAAACGTGAGTGGAGATAGAACACATCGCCAGGATAAGCTTCGCGGCCTGGTGGGCGACGCAAAAGCAAAGAAATCTGGCGGTACGCAACAGCTTGTTTTGTTAAGTCGTCATAAACGATCAATGCATCTTCACCACGGTCACGGAAGTATTCACCCATTGTGCAACCTGCGTATGCGGAGAGGTACTGCATCGCGGCAGACTCAGAAGCACTCGCTGCTACAACCACGGTGTATTCCATTGCGCCGAGCTCTGTGAGCTTGCGAACAACGTTAGCAATAGTAGAAGCTTTTTGACCAATCGCAACGTAAACGCAATAAACGCCTTTACCTTTTTGGTTAATGATCGCGTCAACTGCAACTGCTGTCTTACCTGTTTGACGGTCGCCAATGATCAACTCGCGCTGACCGCGGCCAATTGGAACCATCGCATCAATCGCCTTCAAACCAGTTTGAACTGGTTGGCTAACGGATTGACGAGCGATAACGCCCGGAGCAACTTTTTCGATAAAGTCAGTTAACTTAGTATTGATTGGGCCTTTGCCATCAATCGGCTGACCGAGTGCGTTTACAACGCGACCGAGCAACTCTGGGCCAACTGGAACTTCCAAAATACGGCCAGTACATTTAACTGGATCACCTTCTTTAATGTGGGTGTACTCACCCAACACCACAGCACCAACTGAATCACGCTCAAGGTTCAATGCGAGGCCAATTGTGTTGTTAGGGAATTCCAACATTTCGCCCTGCATAACACCAGACAAGCCATGTACGCGGCAAATACCGTCGGTCACTGAAATTACAGTGCCTTCGTTGCGAAGTTGGGAATCAACACCCATTTCGCTAATTCGGCTTTTGATCAGTTCACTGATCTCGGAAGGGTTGAGTTGCATTACTTACTCCTGGGTCTTATTTCGTATGTTCTTAATAGGGATAACTTATGCGCCAAGACTTGCTTGCATTTGAGCTAACTGTGCTTTAACTGAACTATCCAACACCTCATCTCCAACTTGAATGCGAACTCCGCCAATCAACGCAGGATCTACTTGAATAGTTGGGCGCAATTCTTTACCCCCAAAGCGCTTCTTCAAACTTGACAACAAATCATTTAACGCAGAACCCTCTAATGGGAATGCGCTAGTAATCATTACTTCTGCTGCACCTTCGCTCTGATTCTTCATTGCCTCAAATTGACGTGCAATTTCAGGAATGGCAGATAAGCGATGGTTTTGATTTACAAGACTTAAAAAGCTTGCAATTTTGCCGTCCAGCTTTGTCTTCACCATGCCGGAAAGCAATTTGCTTAAATCATCTGCAGATACTTTTGGATTGTTTGATAAAGCAGCAACTTCTGGCAATGCAGCAAGCTGCGCCAATTCATTTAACTGCTCTAAACAAGTAGCAAGCTCAGCAGGCTTAGCGCTTTGAAAAAGCGCTTCAGCGTAAGGGCGTGCAATAGTGGCTAATTCAGCCATATCAAAGTTCTGCCTTTAGTTGATCAAGCAATGTGCCATGGGCTTTTGCATCAACTTCACGACGCAAAATTTGCTCTGCACCTTTAACAGCCAACACGGCAACTTCAGCACGCAATACTTCGCGAGCACGAGTTACTTGTTGATCTGCATCTTGCTTAGCTTGAGAAATGATGCGGGCTGCTTCAGCTTGTGCATTGACGCGAATTTCTTCGGCGGACATTTGCGCACGTTTTTCTGCTTCTGCAACACGCTGTACACCTTCTTGGCGTGCTTTATTTAATTCTTGCTCTGCTTCGTTGCTTGCTAATGCGAGTGCTTCTTTACCACGCTCGGCAGCGGCTAAGCCATCGGCAATTTTGCTTGAACGCTCATCTAACGCCTTAACTAGCGGTGGCCACACAAAGCGTGCAACAACCCACCATAAGACGAAGAAAACGATCATTTGCGCGAATAGGGTCGCGTTCAGATTCACGATATTCCTTTCAGTATTGTTGAGAACGGTTGGATGACCCGGTGGTCATCCACGCCAAAACAATTACTTAATAACTGCGAGCAGTGGGTTTGCGAAAGCAAACAACATTGCAACACCAACGCCGATCAAAAACGCAGCGTCGATCAAACCAGCCAAAAGGAACATCTTAGTTTGGAGTGGCTCCATCAATTCTGGTTGACGTGCACAAGCTTCGATGTACTTACCACCCATCAATGCAATACCTAAACAAGCACCGATCGCGCCGAGGCCGATGATGATGCCGATAGCGATTGCTGTGAAACCTTGAATGTTTGCGAGAAATTGTTGCATGTTGCTGACTCCTGAAGTTAAAGAGATAAGTTAAAAATAAAAATCTTAGTGATGGCTATGCGCTTGCCCGATGTAGACCAAGGTCAACATCATGAAAATAAAGGCTTGCAACAAAATAACCAAAATGTGGAAGATGGCCCAAGCTGATCCAGCAATAACATGGCCCACCAATCCGAACAGGGATAAATCTAAATTAAATGTCCACACACTACCTAGCAATGCGATCAACAAGAAAACCAACTCGCCGGCATACATGTTGCCGAACAGTCGCATTCCCAATGAAACACCTTTAGCAAGATATTCGATGATGTTCAAAGCGAGGTTGAATGGGGCCAAGTACCACTTCGCACCAAACGGGGCAGAAACGAGCTCGTGCAAGAAGCCACCAAAACCTTTTACTTTGAAGCTGTAAAAGAAAACCAAAAGCAAAACAGACATGGACATACCCATGGTCGCATTTAGATCGGTTGTAGGAACAACCTTATGGTGCGGCACATGAACACCAAAACTCTCGATAAAGTGGTTTACACCCAAAACCCAATCCACTGGGACTAAGTCCAAGGTATTGAGAAGGATGATCCAAAAGAATACGAATAGAGCGAGTGGGGCGATATAAGAGCGGTCACCATGAACAATGCTCTTCGATTGTGTCTCAGCCATCTCAACAATCATTTCAATAAAGCACTGGAAACGGCCTGGCACACCTGGAGTTGCGCGACGCGCTGCAATCAACAAAATAAATACAGTGAGCAAGCCCATGAGGGATGCCCAAAAAATGGTGTCTAAATTGATGATGCTGAAATCAATAATGGACGTCTGTGGTCCACCTGAATTGTTGAGGTTTTGTAAATGCTCAGAAATGTACGCTGTTGGCGTCATTTGCTCGGCTGCCGCGTGGGCTTGGTTTACTTCGCTAGACATCTCTTAACTAGTCCTTTGGTTCAATCTCATTTATTACTCTTAGCGCCACAACCACGCCAGCCAAACACACTTAAGGGCAAGCACATAAGTCACCAACAATGGGACCCAAAGCACCCCCGGGACCCAATATGCAATCCCTATAAACAGCATTAAAGTCACGACGATTTTGATAAATTCGCCTGAAACTAAAGCTGCCAAATAATTCCCTGGATTCAATATCTGCGTATTTTTTGCCAACTCCAGCCTGGTCAAAAACAAGGCTGATGGCAAGACGCTAATTAAACCACCTAAAAAGGCCGACTGAGTATAAAGGCTTACCCCTACCGGCTCCCCAAAAATTGACCAAATCACCATACTGAGCACGGTAACGACTACTTGCGCAGCCAAAATCCTCCAGGGCGACAGTGGGGGGTGTTTAACTGCATTGCTAGCTTGCAATACAGCCATTTCCTCTTTACTTAAAACCCGATAGACCTCTTCTTCGGGCTCATCCCAGTCATTTGCCTCGGAAAATCGATTTTTTTGAGGAATCAATTTAGCCCCGTGAGTTTAATGTGTGCACTGCAATAGGTCAAATGTTTTAGGGTCATTTTTAGAGACTTTTAAGCCTCAACGCCCAGCTTTTTCAACAAAGAATCCAACTCATCAAATTGGCTGAACCGAATCCTGAGCTCTCCGCCTTTACCTTTGAACTTAAATTCTGCATTTAAGCCTATCAAATCAGCAATTTCTTGGGTCAAACGGCGCATATCCGGATCCCGGCTTGGCGCACCTGCTTCAGCCTGGGTTTTGGCTTTTTTGTCCCCAATTTGACCTCCGGCAAGCGCCAGGGCAGTAGACATTCTTTCAGCCTCTCGCACCGACAGTCCTTGAGCAGCAATTCTTTGCGCCAAAGCTACCTGACTTGCTCCAGGCAAAGGCAATAAAGCGCGGGCGTGACCCATATCAATGTCGCCCGCTAAAAGCATGGCTTGCACTGGTTTTGCCAGTTGATTTAAGCGCAATAAATTAGTTACAGCACTGCGTGATTTACCCACCGCTTTTGCCGCCTGCTCATGCGTAAAACCAAACTCTTCAATTAACCTTGCGAGACCCTGAGATTCTTCCAGCGGATTTAAGTCTTCGCGCTGCATATTCTCGACCAAGGCCATAGCTGCAGCAGCTTGATCATTGGCACCAGAAACCAAAACCGGCACCTCTTTTAAGCCGGCTAATGTTGCTGCACGGAAGCGACGTTCACCGGCAATAATTTCATATTTACCAGGAGCAACCAGGCGCACTAGCAGTGGCTGCATCACACCTTGCTCGCGAATACTATCCGCTAATTCTTGCAATGCGCCCACTTCCATTTTCTGACGTGGTTGATATTTACCAGCTTGTAATGCAGTCAATGGCAAACGATTAATCTCAGCTGTGGTTTCTTTTTGCGCCTTGTCACCGAGCAATGCCTCTAGGCCACGGCCCAATCCTTTTTTCTTAATTACAACCATAATATTTTTATTGTTCCTAGGTTTTACATTTGCTTAATGCGCTCAATCATCTCGGCGCCAAACTCCAAATAGGCTTTGGCTCCACGAGATGACTTATCAAACGCCACCCCAGGAAGCCCATAGGACGGGGCTTCGGCAAGACGGACGTTACGGGGAATAATGCTTTTAAACACTTTGTCACCAAAGTGCTCGAGCAACTGATCAGAAACTTGTTGTTGCAATGTCATGCGCGCATCAAACATCACTCGCAATAAACCAATGATGACTAAATCAGGATTCAAATTCGCATGCACTTGTTTGATGGTGTTCACTAAATCCGATAAACCTTCTAATGCAAAATATTCACACTGCATTGGCACGATTACACCGTTTGCCGCACACAATCCATTGAGCGTTAATAAAGAGAGTGCAGGAGGGCAATCAATCAAAATAAAATCGTAGTCATTTGCTACAAGCGCAAGCGCATCTTTCAAGCGTTGTTCGCGAGAATCTAAATCTACCAATTCAATTTCTGCGCCAGCTAGGTCGCGGTTTGCTGGCAACACATCGTAGCCAGAACTCTCACAAAGTACAGCCGATTCTTTTACTGTTGAGAGGCCAATTAGCACTTGGTACACCGTGCTATTGAGATCTGCTTTTTCAATTCCAGACCCCATTGTGGCGTTGCCTTGTGGATCTAAATCCACCAACAAAACACGCTGCCTATGTCCAGCCAAACCAGCGGCCAAATTAACTGCAGTGGTGGTCTTTCCAACCCCACCTTTTTGATTAGCGATACAAAATATTTTGGCCATAATTTTTCTTAAAAAAGTCGCACTTTAGAGGGGTAATTTTCTCACGGGGGATAAGACTAAAAGTCGGCGCTCTACCGCCAAATTCGGGATCTGCAGAGGCTCGTCGGCCACTAATCGCCAGCTATCCATACAAACATCCTGGAGCTCTTCATCGGCGCGCTTTGCCTTCATTGCGAACACTAGG
>ERZ1034361.1326-NODE-1326-length-13383-cov-3.891703_pt1 | contig 13383 bp, 11 predicted proteins | sample MGYA00520617_ERZ1034361 | MGnify/ENA primary metagenome ERZ1034361 (study PRJEB33736, sample SAMEA104284507) | Azolla filiculoides | biome: Urban; feature: Water surface; material: Ditch water | place: Netherlands | collected 2015-10-28 | depth 0-0.1 m ... | reverse complement strand
GATGAACGACCTGATGTCCATGGGCCTGCACCGCGTATGGAAGGCCTATACCGTGCAGGTGGCCAACCTCAAGGAAGGCGACCAGGTGCTGGACATCGCGGGCGGCACGGGTGATTTGTCCATGGCTTTTGCCAAGAAAGTCGGCGCCACAGGCCGTGTGGTGCACACCGACATCAACGAAGCCATGCTCAGCACGGGCCGGGACCGTTTGCTCGACCATGGTCTGGCTCTGCCCACCTTGGTGTGCGACGCCGAAAAGTTGCCTTTTGCGGACAACCATTTCAATGTGGTCAGCGTGGCCTTCGGTCTGCGCAACATGACGCACAAGGATGTGGCCTTGAAGGAGATGTGCCGCGTGCTCAAGCCCGGCGGCAAATTGCTGGTGCTCGAGTTCTCCAAAGTGGCCAAGCCGCTGGAAAAAATTTACGACTGGTACAGCTTCAAAATCTTGCCGCACATGGGCAAGTTGGTGGCCGGGGACGCCGACAGTTATCGCTATCTGGCTGAATCCATTCGTATGCATCCTGGTCAGGAAGAGCTGAAAACCCTTATGAAAAACAGCGGATTTGGCCATGTGGATTTTCACAATTTGTCAGCAGGGGTGGTAGCCTTGCACGCAGGCATCAAGTGCTGATGCCTCAAGTGTGAATTTTGTGATCCATTGGAGACATCGTGAACAAGTTCTTGACCCTTTTGCTCGCTGGCGTTTTGGCCCTGGGCAGTTTGAATGCTGAAGCTGCCCGTCGCATGGGCGGTGGCAAATCCATTGGCCAGCAATCGAATCAGGTGACCAAGCGCGATGCTGCGCCGCAAACACCGGCCGCACCCGCTCAAAACGCTGCGCCCACCAACGCAGCCAAGCCTGCAGCTGCGCCGGCCGCAGCGGCACCCAAGAAGCCTTGGGGTGCCATGTTGGGTGGCTTGGCCGCTGGCCTGGGCCTGGCTTGGCTGGCCCACTCCTTGGGCATGGGTGAAGCCTTTGGCAACGTGCTGATGATGATCTTGGTTGGCGTGGCCGTGATGGCCGTGATCGGCATGATCATGCGCCGCAAAGGCGCTTCAAGCCAGCAAGGCGGTTTCGCTTACCAAGGCGCTGGCGCCACGGCCGAGCAACCCGCATCCTTCAAGCAGTACAAGCCCGAGACCGTCGGAAACGACGCTTCGGCCCGTCCATGGGAAGCCCAGGGCACGCAGTTCGATGGCTCAGCGGCCGCTCAAACCGGCGGCTCGATGATTGGCTCGGCTTTGAACGGCTCGCAAACCTGGGGCATTCCTGCCGGGTTTGATGTGGCCGGTTTTGTGGCTGCAGCCAAACAGAACTTTGTGACCTTGCAAGACGCTTGGGACCGTTCGGACATCGCCACTTTGCGCTCCATGATGACCGACACCATGGTCTCTGAAATCCGCAGCCAATTGGCAGAACGCGAAAGCCAGTTCCCTGGCCAGCCCAACAAGACCGAAGTGGTCATGCTTGAAGCCCAGTTGTTGGGCATCGAAGAGCAGGCCGATGCGTATCTGGCCAGTGTGGAGTTCAACGGCATGATCCGCGAAGACGCCTCGGCAGGCCCCAGCCCTTTCCGCGAAGTCTGGAACATGACCAAGTCCAAACAAGGCGGCGGCTGGCTGGTCGCTGGCGTGCAGGCGCTGCAATAAAGCACGGGCCCTCAAGCAGGGCCTTCTCTTTCGGGAATAATCGGGGACTATGGCAACACAGTCCCCTTTTTCTTGGGCCGCTCAGGCGCTGCCCCAATTCGCATCCACTTTCCAGCCGCCCGCCTGGGTGGTCGACGAGTCGGTCAATCGTCTCGTTTTGTTCCTCAACCATGTGATCCAGAGCGAGCCCGAGGCCATGGCCCGGCTGGCCCGCCAAAAAGGCCAGCGCATCGAGCTGGTCTGGGACCGCATCCAGTTGCAACTGACCCCCACGCCCGCAGGCTTGCTCGAGCGTGGCCGCTTTGAAGGCTTTGATCTGCGCCTGACGGTGACCGAAGAATCCCCCGTGTCACTGGCCTCTGCCTTGGCCAAAGGTGACAAGCCGAAAGTGCGCATCGAAGGCGATGTGCAATTGGCCGCCGAGATCAATTGGTTGATTGACCATGTGCGCTGGGACGCCGAAGAAGACTTGGCCCGCTTGGTGGGCGATGCCTTGGCCCACACGCTGGCCCAAGCCGCACGCAAAGCCATGGAGGCCTTGCGCGGCTTCGTGGCCAAGCGCCCTGGGACCGACATCGTCAGCGGTAGCGCACCATGAGTCGCCTCGGCCGCGGTGCCTTCATCGTCTTCATTGTCCTGCGCTACGGCCTGGACGAGTTGGTGCTTTCCAGCTTCCAGAAACCCTGGATCCGTTTGCTGGCCCGCATCTTGTCGGTGGGGCGCGACCTGCGCTCGCCGCGTGCCGTGCGTCTGCGCGAAGCGCTGGAGCGTCTGGGCCCGATCTTTGTGAAGTTCGGGCAGGTGTTGTCCACCCGGCGCGACTTGCTGCCGCTGGACATTGCCGAAGAGCTGGCCAAGCTGCAAGACCGCGTGCCGCCCTTCAGCTCCGACATCGCGGTGGCCACCATTGAGCGGGCGTTCCGCCAACCTGTGGACACGATTTTTGAAAGCTTCGAGCGCCAGCCTGTGGCCAGCGCTTCCATTGCGCAGGTGCACTTTGCCACCTTGCGCAGCAAGTCCGGTGAGTTGCGTGAAGTGGCCGTCAAGGTTTTGCGCCCGGGCATGTTGCCGGTGATCCAGAAAGACCTCAGCCTCATGCGCATGATGGCTGGCTGGGTCGAAAGCCTGAGTGCCGATGGCAAACGCCTCAAGCCCCGCGAAGTGGTGGCCGAGTTCGACAAATACCTGAACGACGAGTTGGACCTGGTGCGCGAGGCCTCGAACGCTGCGCAACTGCGTCGCAACATGGAAGGTCTGGACTTGGTGTTGATCCCCGAGATGGTCTGGGACTATTGCCAGCCCGAGGTGCTGGTGATGGAGCGCATGCACGGCGTGCCCATCAGCCATGTGGACCGCCTGCGTGAAGCGGGTGTGGACATCCCCAAGCTGGCCCGCGACGGTGTGACCTTGTTTTTCACGCAGGTTTTTCGTGACGGTTTTTTCCATGCCGACATGCACCCCGGCAACATCCAAGTCAGCCTGGCGCCCGAGACCTTTGGCCGCTACATCTCGCTGGACTTTGGCATCGTGGGCACGCTGACCGAATACGACAAAGAGTATTTGGCGCAGAACTTCACGGCCTTTTTCCGCCGTGACTACAAGCGCGTGGCAGAACTCCACATCGAGTCCGGCTGGGTGCCTGCCGACACCCGGGTGGACGAGCTCGAAGCCGCCATTCGTGCGGTCTGCGAGCCTTACTTTGACCGTCCGCTGAAAGAAATCTCGCTCGGCATGGTGCTCATGCGTCTGTTCCAGACTTCGCGGCGATTTCATGTGGAGATCCAGCCGCAGCTGGTGCTCTTGCAAAAGACCTTGCTCAACATCGAAGGCTTAGGCCGTCAGCTTGACCCCGAGCTGGACCTGTGGAGCACCGCCAAACCTTTCCTCGAAAAATGGATGCTGGACCAGATCGGTCCTAAAAAACTGTGGGACGAGCTCAAGGCCCAGGCGCCGCATTACGCCAAGCTTCTGCCGCAGTTGCCGCGCCTGTTGCACGACTACCTGAAGCAGCCTCGTCAGCAAGATGCCAAGCACCTTGAACAACTGCTGGCTGAGCAGCGCCGCACCAACAAATTGCTGCAAACCTTGCTTTACATTGGCATGGGCTTTTTGCTCAGTTTGCTGGGCATGCAGGTCTGGTCGCATTTGCAGCTGTACTGATTTTTCGCTTTTCAAACAGGAGACATTGCCGTGTTGCTGACCCTCGTGATCGCCTACCTGCTGGTGACCATCGCGATTGGCCTGGTCGCTGCCAAACGCGTTAAAAATACCGCCGATTTCGCCATCGCCGGCAGGCATTTGCCATTGGTCATGATCGTGACCACCACTTTTGCCACTTGGTTTGGCTCTGAAACGGTGTTGGGCATTCCGGCCAAGTTTGTCAACAGTGGCCTCAACGGTGTGGTCGAAGACCCCTTTGGCGCGGGCAGTTGTCTGATTCTGGTGGGCTTGTTTTTTGCAGCCCGCCTGTACCGCATGACCTTGCTGACCATCAGCGACTATTTTCGTGAGCGTTATGGCCGCAGTGTGGAGGTGATTTGCTCGGTGATCATCATGGTCAGTTACTTGGGCTGGGTGTCAGCACAGGTGACGGCTTTGGGCCTGGTCTTCAATGTCTTGTCGGATGGCACCATCAGCCTGCCTGTGGGCATGGTCATCGGCGTGGTGTCCATCTTGGCCTACACCTTGTTTGGCGGCATGTGGTCGGTGGCCATCACCGACTTCATTCAGATGATCATCTTGGTGGTGGGCTTGTCCATCTTGGCCGTGTTCGCCGCAGGGCAGGCCGGTGGTGCAGATAAGGTGGTGGCCTTGGCCATCAGCCAAGACATGTTCAAGTTCTGGCCTGAGCCGAACATGAAAGATATTTTGTTTTTCTTTGCCTCGGCCATCACCATCATGTTGGGCTCGATTCCGCAGCAAGACGTGTTTCAGCGCGTCATGTCGGCCAACAGCATCAAGGCCGCCACGCATGGCCCTGTGATTGGTGGCATTTGCTACATCTTGTTTGCGTTTGTGCCCATGTTCTTGGTGGTCAGCGCCATGATCATCATGCCCGAGCAAGCCACAACATTGATCGCCGATGACCCACAAAAAGTGCTGCCCACTTTGGTGATGACGCAAATGCCGTTTGTCATGCAGGTGTTGTTCTTTGGTGCGTTGTTGTCGGCCATCAAGTCGTGTGCCTCGGCCACCTTGCTCGCGCCTAGCGTCACGTTTACCGAAAACATTTGGCGTCAATTCCACCCCCACCAAAGCGACCAGCAAGAGCTGCGCGCCATGCGTGTGACCGTGTTGGTGTTCAGCATCTTGGTGCTGGGCTATGCCATTCGCATGCAAGGCACGTCGATTTACGAAATGGTGTCTGGCGCTTACCAAGTGCCGTTGGTGGGCGCGTTTGTCCCGCTGACCTTTGGCTTGTACTGGAAACGTGCCACCACGCAGGGTGCCATCTTTGCCTTGGTATTGGGCTTGCTGACCTGGGGCTTGTTTTTGTTCACGCCTGCAGGTGAGGACTTTCCAGCGCAGCTGGCGGGCGTGCTGGCCAGTTTGACGGGCATGGTGCTGGGCTCTTTGGGCCCGCAGGCCATTCGCAATGCCCATAGCGGCCACCACAAATTGGTGGGTGCGGCTTAAGCCCGAGCCCACTTGCGCCAAAGAGGGCGGGTGAGGCGGGTTGGCCCTTGAAATAGGGTCCACGCGCCTATAATTCAGGGTTTTACCGAACCCCCTCGCCATGCCAATTTACGCCTACAAATGCGGGTCCTGCGGTCATGCCAAGGACGTGCTACAAAAAATTGCGGATGCTCCGCTGACGGATTGCCCCGAGTGCGGCAAACCCACGTTTTCTAAACAACTCACAGCCGCGGGCTTTCAGCTCAAAGGCTCGGGTTGGTACGCCACCGATTTCAAAGGCGGCTCGGGCGGCACGTCTGCACCAGCCGCAGTGGCTGGCACGGCTGCCGCAGCCAGCGACACAGCCTCTGCCAGCACGAGTGCCAGTGCCGACTCGGCCGCTAGCGCCTCCACGCCCGCCGCAACTGGCGGCTGCGCCACAGGCTGCGCTTGCCACTGATTTTTCAAAACCACAAAGCATTTCATGCCGATTAAAAAATACCTGCTTGCTGGCCTCTTGGTCTGGACGCCCTTGGTGATCACCGTGGCGGTGTTGAGCTGGCTGGTTGGCTCACTGGACAGCGCCTTTTTAGGCACCTTGACCAAGCTGCGCCTTGTCTCCCCAGACATGATTTATTGGCTCGACCACGTACCCGGCTTGGGCGTGATCTTGTTGGTGTTGGTGTTGTTGATCACCGGCGCTTTGGTGTCTAACGTGGCCGGTCGCTGGTGGGTCAAGCAATGGGATCGTTTGCTCAACCAAATCCCAATCGTCAAGTCCATCTACTCCAGCGTGAAGAAGGTGTCAGACACCTTGTTCTCCGATGGCGGCAACGCATTCCGTAAAGCCTTGTTGGTGCAATACCCACACAGCGGCACATGGACCATCGCTTTCCAAACCGGCACACCCGTGGGTGAAGTCGCCAGCAAACTCGATGGCGAGTTTTTGAGCGTCTACGTGCCCACCACACCCAACCCCACCAGTGGCTACTTCTTGTTGGTTCCTAAGGCCGATGTCATCGAACTTGACCTCAGCGTTGACGAAGCCCTGACTTATGTAATTTCCATGGGCGCTGTCTCTCCAAGCGTCCCCGCACTCAAAGAAAAGAGAAACTAAAAATGGCAATGCGCTCCCACTACTGCGGTCTCGTGACCGAAGCCCTCAATGGCCAAACCGTGAGCCTGTGCGGCTGGGTCAACCGTCGTCGTGACCACGGCGGCGTGATCTTTATTGACTTGCGTGACCGCGAAGGCTATGTGCAAGTCGTGTGCGACCCAGATCGCCCTGACATGTTCAAAGTGGCTGAGAACGTGCGCAATGAGTTTTGCGTTCAGATCAAAGGCTTGGTGCGCCCACGTCCTGACGGCACGACCAACGAAGGTTTGAAGAGCGGCAAGATTGAAGTGCTGTGCCACGAGTTGATCGTGTTGAACGAGTCGGTCACGCCTCCGTTCCAAATTGACGACGACAACTTGTCTGAGACCACACGCCTCACACACCGCGTGCTCGACCTGCGTCGCCCGTACATGCAAAACAACCTGATGCTTCGCTACAAAGTGTCGATGGAAGTGCGCAAGTACTTGGACGAAAACGGCTTTGTGGACATCGAAACACCGATGCTCACCAAGAGCACGCCCGAAGGCGCGCGCGATTACCTCGTGCCTAGCCGTGTGCACGATGGCCACTTCTTTGCGTTGCCACAGTCGCCCCAGTTGTTCAAGCAGTTGTTGATGGTGGCGGGCTACGACCGTTACTACCAAATCACCAAGTGCTTCCGCGACGAAGACTTGCGCGCTGACCGTCAACCTGAATTCACCCAGATTGATATTGAAACCTCGTTCTTGAGCGAGGAAGAAATCCGCGACATGTTCCAAGGCATGATCAAGCGCGTGTTCACCAACACCATCGGCGTGGACCTCGGTGAATTCCCCGTCATGACTTACCAAGACGCCATGCACATCTATGGCTCAGACAAGCCAGACCTGCGCGTGAAACTGCAGTTCACCGAAGTGACCGATGTCATGGGCGATGTGGACTTCAAAGTGTTCTCAGGCGCTGCCAACATGAAGGGCGGCCGCGTGGTGGCCCTGCGCGTGCCCAATGGTTCTGTGGAAGGCGGCGGCATCAGCCGTGGCGAGATCGACGCGTACACCGAGTTCGTCAAGATCTACGGCGCCAAGGGCTTGGCCTACATCCGCGTCAACGACCTGTCCAAAGGCCGTGACGGTTTGCAGTCCCCCATCGTCAAGAACATCCACGACGCGGCGCTCAATGCCGTGCTGGAGCGCTCGGGCGCACAAAACGGCGACCTGATCTTCTTCGGCGCCGACAAGGAAAAGATCGTCAACGACGCCATCGGCGCGCTGCGCATCAAGATTGGCCACAGCGCCTTCGGAAAAGCCAACGGCCTGTTCGAAGACCGTTGGGCGCCGATGTGGGTGGTCGACTTCCCCATGTTCGAGTTCGACGACGAAAACCAGCGTTACACCGCTGTGCACCACCCCTTCACCGCGCCCAAAGACGGCCACGAAGACTGGATGGTCACCGCCCCCGAGAAGTGCATCTCCAAGGGCTACGACATGGTGTTGAACGGTTGGGAAATGGGTGGCGGCTCGGTGCGTATCCACCGCGCTGACGTGCAACAAAAAGTGTTTGACGCTTTGAAGATCACGCCCGAAGAAGCCCAGCTCAAGTTCGGCTTCTTGCTCGACGCCTTGCAATACGGCGCGCCTCCACACGGCGGCTTGGCCTTCGGTTTGGACCGCATCGTCACGTTGATGACCGGTGCTGAATCTATCCGCGACGTGATTGCTTTCCCCAAGACCCAACGCGCTCAGTGTTTGCTCACCCAAGCACCAAGCCCTGTGGACGAGAAGCAATTGCGCGAATTGCACATTCGCTTGCGCAACTTGGATGCAGCCAAGGCTTAATGCATTGGTTCAGCTGCACTTCGGTGCAAACGAAAAAGGCTCCCTCGGGAGCCTTTTTTCATGTGTGCGATTTATTGCGGTTCGTCTAAGTTGAGCACGCTCGCCAGTGGCAAATGGGTCGGGGCTTCGTAATCAGCCACGATCCATGCGCGACTGGGGTGCTCTGCCGCTTCTTGCAAGAACTCATGGATGACGCGAACCGATGCCAAGTCGAGTGCGGCAAACGGTTGGTCTAGCAAGGTCACGGTTGCGCCCGATGCCAAAGCCGCCACCACCATCACCTTGCGGCGGCTGCCGGCTGACAGCATGTTGAGGCGCTTGTCGAGGTGTTGGGTCATGTCGAGTTCTTCGGCCAAGTCTTGCAGCAGGTCTTGGTTCCAGCGCGGGTAGTGCGCACGCAAAGCGTCCCAACTGGCTTGCACGGTAGTGGTGTCGTGCGCAGCATCTTGCAGGTCCACCCAAAACACGCCACCTTCAGGTGTGAGCACTTGGCCTGTGGAGGGCTGCACATCGCCCGCTAGCAAGCGCAGCAGCGTGGTTTTGCCTTTGCCTTCATCGCCACACACCCAGCTCACGCCAGGGGGCCAAGCGAATGACACGTGTTGAAGTGGCCCACACGTGACGTTTTGAACTGCGAGCTGAAAATGAGATGCGCTAGACATAGGCTTATCGTACGCAAAACAAGCACGTCATCAGCTGTGTATCGACTAGGATGATTGCAGTTATGACCGTCTCCAAATTTCCTGCTCTTCAGTTTCCTCTATCCAAAGATAGCCGCCATTTGGCCTATAGCGCGGTGGGCGATGCCAACAGCCCGTATGTGCTGCTGTGCTTGCCCGGTCTGCTAGAAACCCGCGCCACGTTTGACCCGTTGCTGCAAGCCGCCGAAGGCCTGCAAGGCTTGCGTGTGATCAGTGTGGACTTGTGTGGCCGAGGCGACTCCAGCCCCTTGCCCGGTGACAAGGGCTACACCATGCAGGTGTACCTAGAAGACATCGTGCATTTCATTCGCGCAGAGTTGATGCCCGATGGCAAACCTGTGCCGCACATTGAGGTGTTGGGCACCAGCATGGGTGGCATTTTGGCCATGTACTTGGCACATGATGCGCAAAACCAAGTGAGCGGTTTGTTCTTCAACGACATTGGTTTGGACTTGCCGTGGATGTCGATCTACGGTTTGTACGACGGCATGAAAAAAGAAGGCCGCCTGCCTACACCTGAAGAAATGGCGGCCAAGTTCAATGTGAGCATTGGCGCAGTGCTGGCGGTGCAATCACCTTCGCACTTCGATTTGCCTTATCGCAAAGACTGGAAGGGCATGAAGTTTGGCCACTTGCTCAGTGGCTTCAAAGGCCCTGTGCGTTTGATGCACGGCAGCGAATCGGGTGTGTGTCCGGCCCAGCAAGTCAAAGAGCTGCAACGTGAGTTTCCCAAAGCGCAGGTGCTCGAAGTGGCAGGTGCGGCACACCCCGTGCCGTTCAATGCGATGGTGAACCAGTTTGTGTTGCAAGCGCTTCATTTGCCTGTGGTCGTACCCGTCGCACCTGTCAAATCAGAACCTGTGCGTGAAGCCCCTGTGCAGCAAACGCTACAAATGCCGATGCCGTTTGACACACCAGCCGCAGCGCCTCAGCCCAAAGCTATGCCTGAACCTGTGGCAGAACCAGAGCCTGTTCAGCCAGCGGCAGCGACAGTTCAGCAGGGCACTGAACCACGCGTGGGATTACTGGGTTTGCTCAAGCAGCTGCTAGGCGCCACAAAGAAGTAACTTCTTTGGCGCGTGCTGCGTGCAGCGGGTCGGTCTCGTCGGTGGCTTTGCCGTGACGGGGTTTGATGTCGTGGCGGTCCACCAGCTTCAATCCCGCTTCGCTGATCCAGCAAATCAGCTCGTCGCGTGTGCGCAGCCCCAAGTGTTCGGCCAAGTCCGACAAGATCAGCCAGCCTTCGCCATTGGGCGCAAGGTGCTCACGCAGCCCACTCAAGAAACCACGCAGCATGCGGCTGCCTTCGTCGTACACCGCGTGCTCAATGGGTGAGCTGGGACGCGCAGGGACCCACGGTGGGTTGCACACAATCAGCGGCGCTTGGCCTTCTGGGAATAAATCGGTTTGCACCAATTCCACTTTGTCGATGCGCTGCAAGCGTTGCAGGTTCTCACGCGCGCAGGCAAGGGCGCGTGGGTCTTGGTCGGTCGCGACGATGCGTTGCACGCCGCGTTTGGCCAGCACCGCTGACAACACGCCCGTGCCCACGCCAATGTCAAACGCGAGCGATTTGTCTTTGATCGGTGTGCTCGCCACCAGGTCTACATACTCGCCACGCACCGGCGAGAACACGCCGTAGTGTGGGTAGATGCGGTTATTGGGTGCATCGCCCAAGGCAGTAATCTCTACGCCTTTTTTGCGCCATTCATGTGCGCCCACCACGCCTAGAAGTTCGCGCAGAGACACCATGCAGGCTTCGCCTGTTGCTGGCCCCCATGCGTCTGTGCAGGCTTGTTTGAGGTCGGGCGCGCGGCGCAGGGGGATGGTGTAGTCGCCCTCTAAGGGCACGATCACCATGGCCAAGATGCGGGCGCGTTGGCCCAAAGCGAGGCGGTGTGCATTGAAGGCTTGAACTGGCGAGAGTTCAGCCTCTGGCTTTTTGTTTTTCTTTGGTTTGCGCTCGGTGCGACGGGCCAAGGCTTGCAGCAGTTGGCGCGCGTTGTGAAAGTCACCTTGCCACAACAGGCCCGTGCCCTCGCAGGCCAGTCGATAGGCTGTGTCAGCCGACATCGTGTCGTCAGCGGCCACCACACGGCGGGGGGCGGCAGCGCCGCTTTCGGCGCGCCATGTGGGTAAGGTGTCTAGTGGGGTGAGCATGGCGGCATCATAGAGGGCGGCTTGATAGAAGCGTTCTGGCTTGAGGCACACTTATGCGTGAACATGAAAACATTCAAAGTCGCCACTTACAACATCCACAAAGGCGTGCAGGGTCTTGGCCCCGCGCGTCGTCTTGAAATTCACAACCTCGGCCACGCCGTGGAGCAGTTTGATGCAGACATCGTCTGCCTGCAAGAAGTGCGTGCGTTTAACCGCCAGCAAGCCCGCCGCTTCAAGCATTGGCCCGAGCAGGCCCAAGCCGAATTTTTAGCGCCCGAGGGCTACACGCCCGTGTATTGCACCAACGCCATCACCAAGCATGGCGAGCATGGCAATGCCTTGCTCAGCCGCTGGCCCGTGTTGGAGCACCGCCATGAAGACATGTCGGACCACCGCCTTGAGCAACGTGGTTTGTTGCATGTCACTTTGCATGTTCAAGAGCGCGAAGTGCACGTCATCGTCATCCACTTAGGGCTACTGCCCGGCAGCCGCATTCGCCAAACTCAGCAGCTGCACGATTTCATCGAACGCGAAGTGCCCGCCGATGCCCCACTGCTGGTGGCCGGTGACTTCAACGATTGGGGTAACGCCGTGGCCAAGATGATGGCCACTGTGGGCTTGCACACCGACGAAGGCCGTCCACACCCCACCTACCCATCGCGCTTGCCGCTGGTGCAGCTCGACCATGTGTATGCGCGTGGCGTGCACCGTGTGGCCACCCATGTGCCGCGTGGCCCAATTTGGGGCCGCATGTCTGACCACTTGCCTTTGCTGGTGGAGTTTGCGTGGGACGCCCCATGAACGCCCAGCACGCCGCACACGACACACGTTTGTTGCGCAGCGGCGTGGCTTTGTTTGCCGCCATGATCGAGGCGGTGGACCGTGCCCAGCACGAGGTACTTTTAGAAACCTATATTTTTGACTTTGCAGGCGCAGGGGCCGACGTGGGCCAAGCGCTGGTTCGTGCCGCCCAGCGCGGTGTGCGCGTGTGCGTGGTGGTCGATGGTGTGGGTACAGGGGCTTTGCCGCCGGATTGGTCGCAGCGCTTTGCCGAGGCGGGCGTGCAGTGCCGCGTGTATTCGCCCTTGGCGGGCGTTGGTTTTTGGTTGCCCAGCCGTTGGCGGCGCTTGCACCGCAAGCTGTGCGTCATCGACAACCAAGTGGCGTTTTGCGGCGGCATCAACATCTTGGACGATTTCATTGACCCCAATGTGCCGAGCGGCTTGCAGCTGCCGCGCTTGGACTATGCCGTCAGCCTGCGCGGCCCCTTGGTAGACAAAGTGCACGACGCCATGACGCAGCTGTGGTCGCGCATCGAAGCCGTGCGCGAGCTACGCAGCCAAGACATTGCAGGTGCGCTAGACGCCTTGCGCACGGCCGAGCAAGACCTGAAGCTGCCTACCCGCGGCACGGTGCAACTGGTGCTGCGCGACAACGTGCGCAACCGTTCGCAAATCGAGCGGGCTTATCGCAAAGCCTTGGCCAGTGCGCGTCATGACGTGGTGGTGGCCAGTGCGTATTTCTTTCCAGGCCTGCGCTTGCGCCGTGCGTTGACCATGGCCGCACGCCGTGGTGTGCGTGTGCGTTTGTTGCTGCAAGGCAAGTACGAATACTTCGTGCCCTACCGCGCCTCACGCCAGCTTTACGGCAAGCTGTTGGCGGCTGGCGTAGAAATTTACGAATACCACGCCAGCGTCTTGCACGCCAAAGTGGCGGTGGTCGATGGGCATTGGGCCACGGTGGGCTCGTCCAACCTCGACCCGTTTAGCCTGCTGCTGGCGCGTGAAGCCAATGTGGTGGTGCGTGACACCACCTTTGCCCAAGACCTGCAAGCCAGCCTGAGCGAAGCCATGTACACCGGCGCGACGCGGGTAGACGCGCACACCTTCGCCCACCGCCCGTGGTGGCAGCAGCTGGTGGACTGGGGCGCTTCGCTGGTGCTGCGCTTTGGCGTGTTCTTAACGGGTAAACGCTACTGAACTCGGCGTTCATAGGGTTTTTGCTTCGCTGATACCATCATCCCCATGACTGCAAAAGACAACTTCGAAGGCACGCCCGTTTCTGTCAAGATCCGCGAGCGCATTGCTGCCTCACGCAAACGCTTCCACAGCAATGACAACATTGCTGAGTTCATCCAACCTGGCGAATTGGAAGCCTTGCTCGACGAAGTCGAAGTCAAGATGCAAGGCGTGCTCGACAGCTTGGTGATTGACACCGAGCACGACCACAACACCGGCGACACCGCACGCCGTGTGGCCAAGATGTACTTGCAAGAAGTCTTCAAAGGCCGCTACGTCAAAGCGCCGGCCATCACCGAATTCCC
>ERZ1034361.1316-NODE-1316-length-13447-cov-2.600598_pt1 | contig 13447 bp, 17 predicted proteins | sample MGYA00520617_ERZ1034361 | MGnify/ENA primary metagenome ERZ1034361 (study PRJEB33736, sample SAMEA104284507) | Azolla filiculoides | biome: Urban; feature: Water surface; material: Ditch water | place: Netherlands | collected 2015-10-28 | depth 0-0.1 m ... | reverse complement strand
ATGGGATTGTGAGCTCTTTGATCATTGAGTCCCTGGTCTATCTTGCAGTTGTTATAGGCCTAAATTACTTAGAGGCTGGAGTGAGTGGGCTGATTCATGGAAAAGACTTCCTCATCTCCCTGACTGAATTTGGCAGATCAAATCCATTACGTGTAGTGGCAATGTCGATCGTTTACTGGCTAATTGTGTGGCCATACCTGCTATTGACTGGCATGGGCTTGATGTTAGGTAGTCATGCCACTCTTGAAATTTTATTTGGCAATAAATCTGAATCAAGCAAATAAGGCTGCAGCTTGAAGTCCTTGATGATGAATTTGGCTTTATCTCTTCAAGGAAGAAGTTGCAGAATATTAGCCTTCCTTGTAATAGCCTTCAGCGCACTATCGCCTGGATTGGCTCATGCGCAGGAAATCGAGGCGCGAACCTACTCCAATGCCCCAGTTGGTATTAACTTCATCAGCGCCGGAGTCGCACAAGCTAAAGCCGGCAATTACACGCTCACCAGTGAAGTGCTGGGCCTTACCCATATCTTTGATGCATTTGGTCAATCCGGAAAGCTCACCCTAGTACTTCCTTACGGTCAATTGAGTGGGTCGAGTAATGTTGGTGGTCGAACAGTCAATGCCAGTACCGAGGGCTTATCTGACCCCCTCATCAAAGCTGCAGTGAACTTATATGGGGCACCAGCATTAACGCTAGATCAATTTAAGAACTATCAGCAAGATCTGATTGTGGGCGTCAGTCTTGCAGCATCAGTGCCATGGGGTAAGTACGATGACAACCAGCTGATTAATGTTGGCGCAAATCGTTGGTTTATCCAGCCTGGCCTTGGAATCTCCAAAGCGCTAGGTCCCTGGAGGTTTGAGTTGGCTGGCGCAGGTATTTTTTACACTAGTAATACCAACTTTATGGGCGGTAACTCACTCTCTCAAAACCCCGTCTACTCATCACAGACTCACGCAATTTATTACTTTCAGAATACAGCCTGGATCTCGGTGGATGCTACCTACTTCACCGGCGGACAATCCTATGTCAACGGCAACCCAATTAGCGGCAGTCAAGAAAACTGGCGCTTTGGGACAACGATGTCATATCCGGTAAATAAACATAACTCCGTACGACTTTCAGCTAGTACTGGTGCGTACTCGAGAACGAATAATAGCTATGACTTGTACGGTATTTCTTGGCAATACCGCTTTGGTGGTGGTTTGTAGGGTTTATAAATCGCGTAGATGCCTGCGCAGAATTTTGCCAACATTAGACTTTGGCATTTCATCGATAAAAGCAATTTTTCTGGGGCGCTTGTAACTCGTCATTTGCTCTTTGCAATACCGAATTACTTGAGCCTCAGTAAGCGCAGAACTCTCTTTGACAATATAAGCCTTCACAATCTCACCAAGCTTGCGGTGTGGGAATCCAATCACGGCGCACTCCCTCACGCCCGGCATCAATGAAATCACCTCTTCAATTTCATTGGGGAAGACTTTAAAGCCGGCAACCACAATCATATCTTTCTTGCGATCCACAATCTGTACATAACCCTCAGGACTCATGATGCCAATATCGCCAGATTTGAAATAGCCTTCAGGGGTAATAAATTGCCCCGTCTCTTCAGGTCTATTCCAATACCCAGCCATGACTTGCGGCCCCTTAATGCAAATCTCTCCAGGCGTGCCAAACGGAACTTCCACCCCATCGTCGTCCAATATTAGGACGTCTGTGCTGGGCACAGGCATACCAATGGAGCCCGTAAATTCCTTTACGAAAGGTGTATTGACGCAGACTACCGGCGAAGTCTCAGAAAGACCATAACCTTGGGCAATAACAACACCCGTCAGCTTTTGCCAAAGATCAGCAGTCTTCTTGAGTACGGCCATGCCACCGCCAATCGTTACCAATAGATTGGGCAATCTCACATTCTTAAATTCAGGATGGTGAATCAGTGCATGGAAAAGCGTATTCACACCCGGGAAAATATTAATTTCAGGGTGCTTTATTAAGAGCTTGATGAAAGCAGTAATGTCACGGGGGTTTGCAACCAGCAATAACTTTCCACCCTTACGCATTCCAAGAAGTCCGCAAGCAGTCAGCGCAAAAATATGGGTCATTGGCAATGCGCACAAAAACACTAGCTGTTGCTCGCGTCGCTTAATTAAGGCGGGCTCAAGCCAAGCCTCAATTTGAATCAGATTGGCCAATATATTTCGGTGCAATAAAACCGCGCCTTTAGAAACGCCAGTTGTGCCACCCGTGTATTGCAAAAAAGCAATGTCGTCTAAGGCAATACTCGGCCTAGAAAAACCATGTCCAGAGCCGATCTTGAGGGCTTGGTTAAATTTAACGCAAGGAAAATTCCAATGCGGGATGAGTTTCTTGATATGGCGAGCAATCAAATTCACAATGACGCCCTTCGGGCCTAAAGACTCACCCAAGCTACTCACAATCACCTTTTTGACAAGGCCTTGATTGGCTAGATCTTGGTACACATGTGCAAAGTTTTCTAGCATCACCAAGATGGATGCGCCACTGTCTTGCAATTGATGCTCGAGTTCCCGGGCGGTATAGAGCGGATTAATATTCACTACGACAAAGCCAGCGCGCAAGGTGCCGAGCATCGCAATCAAGTATTGCGGAACATTCGGGAACATGATGCCAATTCGAGCGCCCGCTTCAAGACCTAAAGTTTGCAAATAAGCGGCAAAGTCCTTAGAGAGAATATCAAGCTGACGGTAGCTTATGGAATGGCCCATGGACTCGATTGCCATGCGATCCGGGTAAGCCTGAAATGATTCTTCTATTAACTCCACAACCGACGAGTAAGCCGCCAAATCAATCTCATGGGGTACACCCTCGAGATAGTTTTTTAGCCAAGGTTTTCGGTTATTCATTTGCATGACCAGATTGCTAGGCTATCTTTAAGCACTCATCAGCTCTTTGAGCTTTTCTAGATAGAGTTCTTGACCATGATTAACACGGTGAGTCCATTCATTGCCAGAGTCCGCATTGGCATCGTCGGTCACGTACTTAAATGATTGCCAGGGAATATTAAATTGATAGGCCATATTTGCAATTGCAAAGAGCTCCATATCCACCACATCCACTCCTTGAGAAATGAGCCAAGGATCATGGGCGGTTACAAAGCTATCGCCAGTACCGCATGTATGATCGCCACCCAAGGATAGGTATTGAGAAGGTTTAGGGCAAAACGGAGTCTGCCCTCGAGGAGCTAGCGGTACTGTCATCATGTCGCGCTGTATTACCTTGCCGATTTCCAATAAGCCATGCAATGCAGAGTTGATTTTGCCAACCGTTCCAAAGTTCACTATCTTCTTTGGCTGAAATTCATGAATAGCCCGAATACTTGCAGCAGTGGCATTAATTTTTCCAACCCCTGAATACACAATCTCGACACCAGCCGGCAATGCGCTTTTATCAAGCTCGGACTCTAGTGCGGTAATAATGAGTAATTGTGTTTTCATATCAGTCAAAAATGAATTTATTAGATTATCTACCCGGAGTCCCCGACTTTCCTAAGCCAGGAATCCTCTTCAGGGATATCTCCCCTCTTTTGGCCAATCCAGCGGCTTTTATGGAGGCCACACTACAACTAGAGGCACTCGCCCAGCAGTTCGACTACAGCCATATTCTAGGCATTGAGTCACGCGGCTTTATCTTTGGAGCTGCCCTAGCTCACCAAGCCCATAAGGGGCTAGCCTTAGCCCGAAAACCCAATAAGCTACCCTTGGCTAGCCATCGAGAATCCTACGGCCTGGAATACGGCTCTGATTCCCTGGAGATCCAACAATCCACCCTGCCAGCTGGGTCACGAGTTTTGATCCTGGACGATGTTTTAGCTACCGGCGGAACCATCATTGCAGCAAACCAGTTGCTTAAAAAAGCCGGTTTTGAAGTAGCGGGTGCTTTAACTTTTTTAGAGATTGCCGGCTTAAATGGTGGCGACCTTCTGACTCAAAAAGGGATTGCCAATAAAACTGTATTGATAGCCTAGGGGGCTAGAGTTACACCAGTTTCTTAGCAGTTTTGAGTAATTTGACAGCGCCCCAACCCACAGCCAGCACTTTACTAGCAAGCTTAGGCTTGTAGTGGGCCAATACAGCAAAAGCACTAGTCCATAGGACTGGGGTGCTCTTTACAAAATTAAAGGCATCTATGCCCTTATCAGCCCAAGATAAGGGCTTTTCTATCGGCTCGAAATGCAAAGCAAAATCAGCGCGTTCTTGCGCTGCGCGTTCCTGAAGAACTTGCTGCCTAGCTAGAAGCTCTGAAATCTTTCGACTCATCGCTTAGCCAGCTCCTGGCGATCTTTGGATAACTCAGTAATCGTTGCCTCAAATAATTTAGGCATGGTCTTCAGTGAGCGCAAGACTACCAGCGCCAAAATAATTCCGACAGATAAAAATCCACCAGTAAGAAGGCTTAATGCAAAGATGCGGTCAGTCTCCCAGCTAAAAATAACAATAAGCAAGGCCAACATCACTAAACCAAAAAACAAGAAAAATAAAGTAAAGATGATCATGACCAGCAGACTCAAAAACTTAGCGCGTGCAATCTGAACATCTGTGGAAATCAATTCCAAACGCGTCTGGGCAATTGATGCGCCCGTAGAGACGAGATTCTTAAGAGACGATAAAAGATTTTCTTGGGACATGGGTGCCTAGCGACGACGAATAAAAAGTCCAATTAACAGACCAAGACCAGCAGCAACGCCGACCGCCTCCCAAGGATTGCGATGAACGAACTCATCAGCACCTTCAGCAACCACTTTAGCCTTTTCTGTCAAAGTACCTTCCACAGAAGAAAGGCTTTCTTTAGCATTATTGAGGGTATCTAAAGCCTTTGAGCGAATAGCGCTAAGAGGGCCATCCTCATGGCTTGCTGTTGCTTTAATAAGATCTTCAGCATCCGCCATGAGTGCTTTAAAGTCACCAATCAAATTTTCTGAATTGATCTGAACTTCTTCATGCGTGCTGGTTGATTTTTTAGCAGTCATTACCGCTCCTAGCTGATAGCAATTAAATAGATGATGTGCCTATTCTAAGCAATTCCATCCAGGGATCACAGTAATAACACCGTCATTCCCGCATTACCTTCTTTGAAATGCTTAAGATAGGCCTTAAGACTAGGCCTTCTGCGCAGAAGTGCATGGTAAGCCTCGCTACCAAATGCAGTTTGCTCGCCAAAATGGTACTCATCGACCCGATCTGAGAAATAGTTATTTTCGAGGGCATCGTGTACGGCCCACTTGATTCTTCCGCCCTCACCGCTTGCACCATATCCATGGATCAAGATCATTGCCTTAATACCTACTTCTGATGCGCGGCGCAGTGCAACAGTTAAGCGATCCAAGGCCTCTTCGGCACTTGGACTATCGAACTTCAAATTCAATACCATCGTATCGCTATGCGGAACAGGCGGCTCTTCACTACCGCATTGGCGACATTCGGCAAGCATCCCTCTTGGGTTGCCACATTCTGGACATTCAAATGAATGGGTCATCACACACCTTTATCGATGATTGGGAAACCCATTCACCCCACTCACACAGCATTAAGAGCAGTACTTTGCTTCCAATCCAGATGCTGAATTGACTTGATCATCCACCATGCGGTTTAAGGTTGCCAGGGCCGCTTCTTTATTCTCTTGAACCTTGAGGGTCAAATTAATGAGGCCTGTCACATCCTTACGGATTGAAGTATTTCCATAGCGCAAGCTCTTCAATGTAGAAACTGCTTCAGCTGAGATCTTGCATTGCTGACTTACCAATTCAGAAGAATCAGATGAGGTATTTGCATATGCAAACGCAGCTACGGAGATTGAGGCAACAGCTAATAGAGTTTTTTTCATCTTATTTCCTTAATTTGTGACCACACGTTGGACAACAACCCGAATCTTTTGCTTTTGTTTTTCTTAAGGCGGCGTAGACGCTAGATTCTGAAATTTCCATCTTCCTAGCGGCTTGAGCTGCGGTCATTCCCTTCCCTATCCAATCTAAAGCTTGATGTGTTTTTGGTATCGCTCTTCTCATTTACCCTCCTTTCTCATCACTATACTACAGAAGTTGTGAAGTTGTGAAGTTTATTTAATTATTTTTTAAGGCTTAACAGGCCTGTGAAATGGATCGTCGACGGTGATAAAGTGGCAGTACAAATACAAAAGATGCCCGGAGATATATGAAGCCAGCCCTAGATTTATTGCAGGCATGCGAACAAATACAAAAGAAGCAGCTCAAGGTTGATGACTATTTAGCCCAATGTGCAGCTCGGGCAGATCAAATAGAGCCTGTGCTGAAGGCTTTTACAGTAAGAGCGCCAATAGAAGAACTTCAGAAACAGTCAGGTCCCGGCCCTTTAATGGGTATCCCCGTAGCCATAAAAGACATCATTGCCACAAAAGACTTTGTTACAACCAATGGCTCACCCATATACAAAGACTTCACCCCTAGTGAAGATGCTGAAATAGTCAAAAAAATTCGTGCATTAGGTGGAGTTATCTTTGGCAAAAGCGTCACTACTGAATTTGCTTGGCGTAACGCTGGCCCTACTACGAACCCCTGGAATAGCGCTCATACACCGGGAGGTTCTTCTAGCGGCTCAGCTGCGGCCGTAGCCAGTGGGATTGTCCCCTTAGGCATAGGATCACAAACTGCTGGATCGATTATTAGACCGGCAGCATTTTCCGGTGTGGTTGGTTATAAGGCCAGCTTTGGAGCTGTGCCAAGAAAAGGTGTTCACCCAGTCGCTGACTCGCTAGACCACATTGGATTTTTTACCAGGTCAGTTGCAGATGCTAGATATGCATTTAATTTGCTTCGGAACACCAGCGCCAACGAAGAAGATGCGATTGTCATTCCCGAGCTCTCCCGCAAACCATTGAGTGAATTTCTGGGAAACCAGAAACCTCGTATTGGCCTTCTAAAAACACCCTTTGATGACTTATTAAGCCAAGAACAGATTAAGACTATTCAACATGCCGCAACCTTGCTGGAAAAATCAGGTGCGCATATTGAGGAAATCACACTCCCCCAAATGTACTGGGATGCAATAGAGGCTTTAGCCGTTTTAATGGCCTGTGAATCAGCTGTAATTCATAAGGCGCATTTAGAAAAATTTTCAGAGCTAGTGGGTCCAGATATTAAGGAGCTTGTAGCAAAAGGGAGTGCTTATTCCAAGAAAGATTACGATGCAGCCAAAAATCTTCAAAAGAAGTTACGCCTTTCTATAGATGAATGCTTTCAACGCTTTGATGTCATTTTGAGTTCACCCGCGACAGGAGAAGCACCTAAAGGACTTAGCTTTACTGGAAACCCAATCTTCTGCTCTTTATGGAGTTTTATAGGAAATCCAGCAATTGCACTTCCACTTGGCAAATCAAGCAATGGACTTCCACTGGGTATTCAGCTCGTTGGCAATTACAAGGATGATGAAAAGCTACTCAACATGGCTCAATTTGCTGAGGAATGCTTCAAAGCCGAAAGCTAGAAATAAAAAAGCCCCAGTTAAGGGGCTTAGTTATTTGTCGTAGCGGCTCAAGCAGTTAAATCACAAGGATTTTGGCGGAGACGAGAGGATTCGAACCTCCGATCAGAGTTTTAGCCCCGATGCTCCCTTAGCAGGGGAGTGCCTTCGACCAGCTCGGCCACGTCTCCGTACTTCTTACTATTACAACGCCCCACAGTTTAACGGATAACCGCTTCCGAGGGGTTTATTGCGCTTTTTGACTTACTTCTGGTCCAACTCAAATGCCTTGTGCAGGGCACGTACAGCCAATTCCATGTATTTCTCATCGATGACGACTGAGATCTTAATTTCGCTCGTGGAGATCATCAAGATATTGATGCCCTCTTCTGACAAGGTGCGGAACATTTTGCTGGCAACGCCAACGTGTGAACGCATACCAACACCCACTACTGAAACTTTAGAAACTTTTGGATCGCCCAAAATTTCTTTAGCCTGAATGTGCGCTTGAACTTGGTTCTTTAGAAGATCCAAAGCTTTTTGATAATCACCACGAGGTACTGTGAATGTGAAATCAGTCTTACCATCTACAGACTGGTTCTGAATGATCATATCCACATCAATATTGGCATCCGCAATCGGGCCCAAAATTTGATATGCAATACCTGGCTTATCAGGCACACCTAAAACGGTGATTTTTGCTTCGTCGCGGGCGAAAGCAATACCCGAAATGACAGCAGCTTCCATAGTTTCTTCTTCCTCGAAAGTAATCAAAGTACCCGAATTCATTTCTTGTTCGAGCGACATCAATGGATCAGTTAATGATGATAGAACACGTGTTTTCACACGGTACTTACCAGCAAACTCAACTGAACGAATTTGTAAAACCTTTGAACCCAAGCTAGCCATTTCTAGCATTTCTTCAAAAGTAATCTTATCTAAACGACGAGCATCTTCACAAACACGTGGGTCTGTTGTGTAAACACCATCCACGTCCGTGTAAATCAAACACTCATCTGCATCTAGTGCTGCAGCAACCGCTACGGCTGAAGTATCAGAACCACCACGACCTAAGGTTGTGATGTTGCCGTTCTCATCAACACCTTGGAAACCAGTAATAACAACTGCTTTACCAGCATTCAAGTCGCCCAAAACCTTTTGACCATCAATACCCTGAATACGTGCTTTGGTATATGAAGAGTCAGTCTTGATAACTACTTGCCATCCAGCATAACTAACTGCAGGAACACCTTGCGCCTGAAGTGCCAAAGCCAATAAGCCAGAGCTCACCTGTTCACCAGTTGATGCAATCTGATCTAACTCGCGAGGGTCAGGATTAGCGTTGATCTCTTTAGCAAGACCAAGTAAGCGATTTGTTTCGCCAGACATAGCTGAAGGTACTACCACCACTTGGTGACCAGCCTTCATCCATTTAGCGACTCGCTTGGCCACGTTTTGAATGCGCTCAACAGAGCCCATCGACGTGCCACCATATTTATGAACAATTAGAGCCATGTGTAGGAAATATCGTAAAAATCGCACCACAGAGGTGCGCAATCAAACAAAAGTGTGATTTTACACGTTTAAGCAAAGTAAGAGCCTGTTTTGATTGATTAAAAAGTATTGAACATGAGTATGCCCAGTTCCTTTGCTATTTAAATCATTTTCATTGCTTCTAGTATAGCTATTTCCCCACAAGCAAAATAGGTGTAATATATACGCAAGTTGCGTATACTTTTTCGATGCATGCGACCTTTATAGAACTACCAATTTTTAGTAAGTATCGTGAGGATTACTTAGAAGACCATGAATACAGCAAGCTACAAGAGTTACTGATTCATAACCCCTCCTCAGGTCACATTATTCAAGGAACGGGGGGATTAAGAAAATTAAGATTCGCGGACTCAAATAGAAGAAAAGGCAAAAGAGGCGGCATAAGAGTTATTTATTACTGGTGGGGCAATCAATATCAAATTTTCTTGTTCACGATCTACAACAAAAATGAGCTATCAGACTTAAGCCATGATCAAAAGAAAAAACTAAAGCAACTACTTGAAAGCGAAATTCAAGCAAGGAGTCAACATGAAAAAACGTGATTTATTTTCAGAGTTATCAGATGGCATGTCAGCGCTAAAGAAAGAAAGGGATGGCAAGCTAACTCTCAAAAAGTACAAAGTGCAAATTAAACCCACCCCCGAGGTGACGGTTGATGAGCTGACATCACTTCGAGAAAAACTAGGTCTATCGCGTCCCGTATTTGCAAACTTTATTCGGACCAATCCAAGAACTGTAGAAAACTGGGAGCAAGGTCGCGCCAAACCCAATGCTCAAGCAGCTTTAATAATTAAATTAATTTCAAAATACCCGCAAACATTCAAAATGCTTGCCAGCATTTAAGCTGGTAGCCACTCTGGGCTAATTCTCTGACCTTGGTCGGTTTGCCAATCCGCACTGATCCCAATGCCTGCAACTGCCACCAACTCATCCCCAATATAGAGTAAGGGTGCTTGTCGTTGCCATGGCGGGATATCAGCCTCTTGATAGAGGTTTTTAAGGGACTTCCTGGGTCGTTTCAAGTGCACCTTGAACTTCTCACCACCATCTCTAACCATCGTGTTGATGAGACCTTTCTTTTTGGCCTCATTAAAACGTTCTTTAGGAATACCTGGCTTTGTACTCTTGGCAGGAATAGCTTTAAACACCCACTCCCCCAAAGAGTCTTCACCATCAGTACCCGCTGTCTCTTCTGGATGAATTGTCAGAACACCACGCCAAAGCTTGATGGAGGATCCATCATGTTGCCACTGCAAACGTGCATCCACTCGAACTTCTGATAAGTCACGCCACCAGGCATTGAGTCGCTCTTCACTTGGGTAAGCCAGTTGATTGATTTGTAACCAACGTCTCAAGGCGTTACTCGCCCTTGCCTGACTTGTTTTATAGAGTCTTACCAAGTTGGTTTTTGACAATCCAGCTTTCGTTTGAATCAAACCTAAATCAATATCAGCCAATTGGTTTAATAACTCTTGGGATTGAGCTAAGTGCTTTGCACTTCTTGCTAAGTTCTGAATGGCGCCCGTTTGAACTTTTTCTAATTGTGGCAATAAAGTTTTTCTTACAGCATTACGGCGATAAGACTCATCCTGATTGCTTGGATCTTCAATCCACTTGAGCTTATGCGCATGAGCATAAGCTTCTAAATCCGCACGTCGCATATCCAAAAAAGGACGCCAAATATAAATAGCATCAGACTGAATGGAGGAATGGGTACGATTTGATTTGTTAGCTGGCATCCCAGATAAACCAGCCAATCCAGCACCGCGCATCAATTGAATCAAAACTGTTTCAGCTTGATCATCCAAATGATGAGCTACTAATAAATCTTCAATTTGGTGACTTTCACACATCTCAAATAATGCTTGATACCTGAGGTCTCTAGCCTGAGATTCAATATTGGAAGCCTGCTGGAGTTGAACGTTGCGAGTATCAAAATGGCAACCCCATTTTTTAGCTAATTGCTGACAATGCTTTTGCCACTGAGTAGCTTCTTTTTGAATGCCGTGGTGAACATGAAAAGCGTATACGGATTTTGCGCCGTGCGCCTGAATGGTGGCATGAAGTAATACAGCAGAATCTAAACCCCCACTAAAAGCGACAGCCAAACGAGTTGGCTGTTTTGTTGTCGCTTTTTTGTTGTGTTTAGGTTTACTTTTCTTTGTTGGTGTCTTTGAACTTACCATAGCTCATTAAGCGCTCATGACGACGTTCGAGTAACTCATCTACACCCATCGACTGGAACTGACGCAATGAATCAGCCAAAGAACGCTTCAGCATGGCTGCCATTCCAGGGTGATCTCGGTGAGCACCACCTAGAGGTTCGCTAACAATCTTGTCGATCAAACCTAAAGCTTTTAGACGATGAGCCGTCAAGGCTAACTGCTCAGCAGCCTCAGGAGCTTTTTCTGCAGTTTTCCAAAGAATCGAAGCACAACCTTCTGGAGAAATAACAGAGTAAGTCGCAAATTGAAGCATCTGCACAACATCACCCATCGCAATGGCTAAAGCACCACCTGAACCACCCTCACCAATAATGGTGGCGATGATAGGTACACGCAGTTCAGCTTGAACAAATAAGTTATGACCAATAGCTTCTGATTGATTACGCTCTTCAGCATCGATACCAGGGAAAGCGCCTGGCGTATCAACAAATGTGAATACTGGAATATTGAATTTTTCAGCCAAACGCATCAAACGTTTTGCTTTTCTGTAACCCTCAGGGCGACTCATACCAAAGTTACGCATCGCGCGTTCTTTCGTATCACGACCCTTTTGGTGACCGATCACCATACAAGGCATACCATTGAATCTTGCTAAACCACCAATCATGGATTGGTCATCAGCAAAGTTTCTATCGCCATGTAATTCGTGGAAATCAGTAAAAATATGATTCACATAATCCATGGTGTATGGACGCTGTGGATGTCTAGCAATCTGGGCTACTTGCCAAGGTGTTAAACGCGTATAAAGGTCTTTGGTAAGTAATTGGCTCTTTTCAGATAACTTGCCAATCTCTTCTGAGATATCTACAGCAGATTCATCCTGAACAAAACGTAACTCTTCAATCTTTTGTTCGAGTTCAGCAATTGGCTGCTCAAATTCTAGGAAAGTGATTTTCATAGGCTCTATTCTAATATCTCTTAGGTTTGATGCCTAATATTCTGAAATTCAGAAGTTTTAGGCATCCTTAGGCCTTGTTTTATAAGGATTTAGTATTCCACTGGAATCGGGTCGATACTGCGCCACATATACCAAGTAGCAACCGTTCTCCAAGGATCCCAATTAGCTGCCACTTCCTTGGCCTCACTACGAGAAACTGGCTCACCACTAAAGTAGGCTAAAGATATGGCTTTGATTAAGCCAATATCATCCAAAGGCAAGACATTGGGTCTCATGAGGTAAAAAATCAGAAACATTTCGGCTGTCCATCGGCCAATACCTCGAATGGCGGTTAACTCAGCAATGACAGTGTCATCATCAAGCTGATCCCACTTCGCACAATGAAGACCACCGTTGACAAAATGATTCGCTAAATCTTGGATATATTCAACTTTTCGAACAGATAGTCCTGCATCTCTTAAGTCGCTCATCTCAAGTTTTAAGACAGCTTGAGCAGTAAATTTACGACTAACTTTTTTAGTGGCTAAAAGAACTCGCTCCCAAACAGACTGAGCAGCCTTAACCGAGATCTGCTGACCCACAATGGCCCTTGCCAGAGTCTGGAAAGGATCTCCGCGAGTTGTTAAAAATTCAATTTTTGGATATTTGGGGATTAACTTCCGAAGAATTCGATCTTGCTTCATCAAGGCAACACAGGCTTTATCCCAATAATCAGGAGCCATCACATCAGGGACTAAAGCTTTAGGCTTGGCCTCTGACTTTTTGCTAGACGGCATTAAGCACGTCTCCAGAGTGTCACGCCACCTGGCTTATCTTCTAAAACAATTCCTTGCGCCAATAGGTCCTGACGAATTTGATCAGCCTTGGCAAAGTCTTTTGCTTGCTTGGCATCGGCACGGGCTTGAATAGCAGCTTCGATGGCCTGGGCATCATTGGCTTGGGCACTGCTACCACCGCCCGCTTGCAAGAATGCCTGTGGGTCACGCTCAAGAAGACCTAATAGTTTTGCCAATTGTTTTAGCTCGCGAGCCAAATCACGCTTCACATCACCCTCAGCCTTATTGATCTCATTGACCAGTTCAAACAAGATAGCAACGGCTTCAGGTGTATTGAAGTCATCATTCATGACTTTCACAAAACGAGTACGCCACTCACTTTGTTTACCGTAATTGGGAATATCTTGAACGCTAGATAGAGCGTTGTACAAACGAGTCAGGCCTTGCTTAGCCTCCTCGAGATGAGCATCGCTATAGTTAAGCGGACTACGATAGTGCGCCTTCAAAATAAAGAAGCGC
>ERZ1034361.1315-NODE-1315-length-13448-cov-3.650064_pt1 | contig 13448 bp, 11 predicted proteins | sample MGYA00520617_ERZ1034361 | MGnify/ENA primary metagenome ERZ1034361 (study PRJEB33736, sample SAMEA104284507) | Azolla filiculoides | biome: Urban; feature: Water surface; material: Ditch water | place: Netherlands | collected 2015-10-28 | depth 0-0.1 m ... | reverse complement strand
CCTCAATTTTATGTGCCAATTCAAAATCTTTGTCAGTCAAACCACCCGCATCGTGCGTAGAAAGCCTGATGTTTACTTTATTATAGACATTGAATAATTCAGGATGATGATTCAACTTTTCGGCTTGAACTCCTACCTGAACAATAAATCCTAAAGCCTGCTTGAAATCTTTGAATTGAAATTTCTTTTCAATTCCATTTGCTTTATATTCCCATCCTTTTAGCTTTTGCAAAAAAACAGTCGCCGTATCCTCTGTAAATGTTTTCATAATTTAGCTTTTTCTATAAAGTTAGATAAATAAACACATATCTATAATACTTTAACTTTATTGGCTAAATTTGGCTTCTAATAAAATCATCCTTTAGATTGAACACTTCTTTTTCTTTTAAAATATACAGTAATACAGACAAACTTCCGGAAAATTGGAATGAATTGGCCATTAACAACATTTTCTTATCCCGAGAATATCTTAAAGTGCTAGATTTGTCAGCTCCGCAAAACATGATTTGTCATTACATCGGGATTTTTCAAAATCAAGAACTTGTTGGAATTTCGCTTTCCCAATTTTTAGATTTAAATAAATTAGAATCTTTTGGAGAACGCGATAAATGTATAAAAACAAGCGTGAGAAATTTTCTGTTCAAAAAATTTTCTTCCCATGTTTTAGTCATTGGAAACAATATGCTTACCGGTCAAAATGCGTTTTCATTTCTAGATACTATAGATTCTGCACAAGCTTTGAAAACTTTGAAACTGGCTTGTGAAACTTTGAAAAAGGATTATAATTCGAAAGGGAAAAAAGTTCATATTACTACATACAAAGACTTTTTGGAGACAGAAATCAAAAAATTTTCAATTCCGGATTTTAATGGAATTTTTAAATTTTCTACACAACCGAATATGCATTTTGATATTCCTGAAAATTGGAAAACCGAACAGGATTATAGTAATGCGTTAATCAAAAAATACAGAGATCAATACAAACGCGCCCGCAAAAAAGCGGATGGAATCCTTAAACGGAAAATGCATCTTGAAGACATCATTGCTTATGAAGACACAATTTATGAGCTCTATCACCATGTAGCAAAAAATGCGCCTTTCAATACATTTTTCCTAGCGAAAAATCATTTTAGAATTTTCAAAGAACTACTGAAAGACAAGTTCTTGTTTTATGGCTATTTTATTGACGAAAAGCTCATTGGCTTCAATACTTTAATCAAAAACGGAAAAACAATGGATACCTATTTTTTGGGTTACGACGACACCATTCAGCGAGAGAAAATGTTGTATCTCAATATGCTTTATGATATGATTGAATATTCTATCAATAAAGGTTTTGAAGAAATTATTTTTGCAAGAACTGCATTAGAAATAAAAAGTTCTGTAGGTGCAAAACCACAAAAAATGTATGGGTTAATGGAACATAGCAATCCTCTTATCAACAAAAATATTGCAAAATTATTCGAATACTTAGAGCCGGAAGTAGATTGGAAAGAACGCAATCCATTCAAATAAAATGATTACGGAACAGCAATTTTCATTTGTTTAGGTAAAATTTGAATGTCAAGTTGTGTTTGTTCACCACAATATTCACCGTCAATTTGAAAGCTTACCGGTAAACTGGTCGTAATAGTTGCTTTATCGGTAGATATAATCTCGATATCATCTGAATTCAAAGGTAAATTTCCGGTGATAATTTTGACGAAAACTACTAAATCAAGATTTTTTAAAATTACCAATTCAAACTTACCATCATTTATAACTCCATCCGGATTGATGACTACACCTGTCCCATATTTCTTAGCATTAGCAATAACAACCATTCTGGCATCGCAAACCCAAGTTTGATTATTGGCACAAATTGTTGCTGTAAATGGATCATCTAAATCTATTAAGGTCGTAATAGCCTGCAAAGCATAACCCCACATACCACGAATATCACTTTTTTCGTAGTTTTTAACGAGTGCTGCATTGAGTCCTAAATCACTTAAATGCATGCTTTTTTTGCCGTTAATAACAACCATATCCATTTCTATGTAATTATTATGAAAAGCAATTGACAAACTCTCGTCAAGTGATGTAATCAAATTTAGTTCGGCTGCTAACCCATTAGCAGAACCAGCTGGCAAAATCCCAAGGATAACATCATGCTTTTCCATTGCTTCAGAAACCATTTTTATGGTCCCGTCTCCACCCGCAATAAGAATCCGTTCAGGTTTATGAAGATCATAAAGTGTTCTTATTTTAAGAATATCATTATCTCCGGAAGTTGTATACAGAATAAAACACAGCTTTTGTTTGGTCGCAAAACGTCTGGCCGCATCAATAAATTCAGATTTATCAACAGCTCCGGATATCGGATTAACGACCATTAACACGTTCTTTTTCAAAATTTTGCCTTATTTATTGATTAAAATAATTAACTTAGAACTTCTATCAAAAGTACCACAATAAATGAAGCCTATTTTAAAATTATACCGCGGATATGCAAATGAGCAAGAATTAATTGTGATGGGACATGTATTTAAACCTACCAGAACGAAAGATTACGATTTCAAGAAAAAAAATTTCAAAAATGCAGGCTCAGTTATCAGCATGTTTCGAATTAAAACACATGCTAATGCGGATGTTTATTTAGAATACGGAACGAAAAAAATCCATACAAAAACCCTAAAAGATGGTTATTTTAAATTCTGCGTACCTTTATTAGAACATGAAGTTCGTTATGGCTGGATTGATTACCAAGTGAGTATCATTCATGAAAATAAAACGATTGTAACCGAAGAAAGTTATATTCGGCCACAGAAAGGAAACCTTGGAATTATCTCCGATATTGACGACACTTTTTTGGTTTCTTATTCTTTAAATCCAATAAAGAAATTATATATATTATTATTTAAAAACGTAGACTCCCGAAAAGTTTTTGAAGATGTAGTCCCGCATTACCAAGCTTTAAGTGCTGCCGGAAGAAATACTACCGAAGAAGAAAATGCTTTTTTTTATGTTTCAAGCAGCGAGTGGAATTTGTATCGCTTTATCGAAAGATTTACAGCCATTCACAAATTACCCAAAGCTGTTTTATTATTAAAAGATATAAAAACCAGTCTTACTGATTTTTTTATTACAGGACGCGGCAGTCACAATCATAAATTTGATAAAATCAAACACATTTTAGAATTTTATCCCAATTTACAATATGTTTTATTAGGAGATGATTCTCAGCATGATCCTTATTTGTATGAAGCTATTTGTAAAATTTTCCCAATGACTGTCAAGGCCGTTTACATCCGTCAATCCCGAGACCATCAAAAAGAAAAGGTCAAAAATATCATGAAAAATCTGGAAAGCTTAAATGTAGCTGTCTGTTATTTCAAACACAGCAGTGAAGCAATTGCTCATTCTAAAGCAATTGGAATAATTTCATAAAAAAAGAGCTCCAAATTGGAACTCTTTTTTTTATAAATTATCTATTTCTTCCTGAACAATTTCCCAATCTAATAATAGTTTATCTAACTCTGCTTTCTTTTTATTGTAAGCCATAAAAAAAGAAGCGTCTTCAATATGTTTATCATAATTAGAAGCTAACATTTTATCATCATGCTGAATGTCTTTCTCCAATTGCTTGATTTGACTTTCCACTTTACTTAATTTATTTTGTAAAGCTTTCCCTTTTTTCTGGTCTTCATAAGAAGTTTTATTGCTTTCCTTTGGCACAGCAGCTTTTTGAGCGTCTTTTTTCTCTACTTCACGCATATTTTCCATATTGCGTTGCTCCAAGAAATAATTAATATCACCTAAATATTCTTTTATTTTCTGGTCTTTGAACTCGTAAACTAAATTAGACATGCCTTGTAGAAAATCTCTATCGTGAGAAACCAAAAGTAATGTTCCGCCAAACTTTTGCAATGCAGCTTTCAAAACATTTTTAGATTTGATATCCAAGTGATTCGTTGGCTCATCCATCAACAAAACATTGATAGGTTGCAACAACAATTTACACAATGCTAAACGGTTTCTTTCGCCCCCAGAAAGCACTTTTACCTTTTTCTCTACATCATCGCCACGAAATAGAAAAGAACCCAGCATATCTCGTACTTTCATTCGGTTTGTGTCCGCAGCAGCATCTTCCATCGTTTGCAACAAGGTAATTTCTCCATCAAGGTATTCTGCTTGGTTTTGTGCAAAATAGCCTAACTGAACATTATGACCTAATTTTATATTTCCCTGATATTCAAATTCATTGACAATCGCCTTAATAAAAGTTGATTTCCCCTGTCCGTTTTGACCAACGAAAGCAATTTTACTTCCACGTTCTACCAATAAATTAATATCTTTTAAAATCGTTTTATCACCGTAACTTTTAGTTACATTTTCGGCTTCAACCACAACTCTTCCCGGTTCTTTTGAAACTGGAAAAGAAATATTCATCACTGAATTGTCATCTTCATCGACTTCAATTCGTTCTACTTTATCTAATTTTTTTATTAAAGATTGCGCCATCGAAGCTTTGGATGCTTTGGCACGGAATTTCTCAATTAACTTTTCAGTTTCTTCAATTTTCTTGGCTTGATTTTTTTGGGTAGCCAATTGTTTTTCACGAATCTCATGACGCAATTCTAAATATTGGGAATAAGGTTTATTGAAATCATAAGCTTTCCCAAGTGAAATTTCTATAGTTCGATTTGTCACATTATCCAAAAACATTTTATCATGCGATACAATAACAACAACTCCCGGATAATTACGAAGGAAACTTTCTAACCAAATGATACTTTCGATATCCAAGTGATTCGTTGGCTCATCTAATAACAGAACATCATTGGCCTGCAATAATAATTTGGCCAATTCAATACGCATTCTCCAACCTCCAGAGAAAGTTTCTGTTTGATTGTCAAAAACGTCTCTTTTAAAACCAAGACCCAAAAGAATTTTTTCGGTATCTCCAACATAATTGTAACCTCCTAATAATTCAAATCGATGTGTGTAATCAGATAAATCTTCAATAATCTGACTGTATTCATCACTTTCATAATCGGTACGGGTAACTAACAAGTGATTAATTTCTTCAAGCTTTTTCTCAACAATTTTAATCTCCGTAAAAGCTTCATATGCTTCTTCAAGAACAGTTCTTCCTTGTTCAAAATCGATATCTTGACGCAAAAATCCCATTCGGAGATCTTTCTCTTGAGAAATAACACCCGAATCAGGAGCAAAATCCTTTGCCAACATTTTGAGCATGGTGGATTTTCCAGCACCGTTTTTACCAACAAGACCTACTCGGTCTCCAGCTCCCAATCGAAAGGTAACTTCTTCAAACAAATAAGTACCACCAAACGAAACGGATAAATTGTGTATATTAAGCATATTTTGTGACTAATGTTACATAAGGAACTTTTCAAAAAATGTACCTTTGTTAAAAATTTTTGCAAATGTTAAAAAAAGGATCCAAACTAAATAGTATTTTAACAGGAACTTGTCCTAAATGTCAGAATGAGAGTATGTATTTAGATAAAAACCCGCTTCATTTGGGTTCAGTTCTAAAAATGAATGAAAAATGCAGCCATTGTGGTTTAAAATATCAAATCGAACCTTCGTTCTTTTATGGGGCAATGTATGTAAGTTATGGATTAAATGTAGCAGTTGGAATTGCCGCTTTTATAATCTCTAATGTTATTTTTCATTCAAGTCTAAAAGTAGCTTTTGCTGCAATAATAGCTTCTCTAATCGTTTTATTCCCATTTGTTTTGCGTTGGTCCAGAAACATTTACATCAATATGTTTGTTTCTTACGACCCTTCAACAAACAAAAAATAACCCTATTTTTTCGTTTTATTGCGAAATCGTTGAATATCAATTTCCTTATCTAAAGGAATTTGATGTTCAATTTGATCAAATAATGATTTAGCCATAGCCGGACCAAGCATAACTCCTCGCGTTCCTAAACCATTGAGAATATGCAATCGGTTATATTCTGAATGTGTACCTACTAGCGGTCTTCTGTCTTTAACGGTTGGTCGGACACCTGCAAAATGTTCGATGATTTCAAAATCACAGTTGATAATCTCTTTTATTCTTTCAATCAATTCCGCTTTCCCTTCTGCTGTAGGCAAATCCGTTTTGTCTTTCCAATTGTAAGTTGCACCAACTTTATATAAATCGTTTCCAATGGGCAGAATAAACACACTCGTATTTATAATTACATCCAAATCTAAGGCTGGAGCTTTGATGGTAAATAGCTCTCCTTTGGTACCGTCTAAAGGCAAATTATTAAAATATGGATTGGAATGAATACCAAAACCTTCGGCAAAAATGATCTGTTTGGCTTTAATATCTTTGTATAAAACCCCATCAGAATCAAATTTCAAGGCACAATAATCAAACGTTTCTTCAAGGAACGAATGGTTTGCCAATAAATATTCTCTGTATTTTTCTACTAATGATGCAGTGTCAACATAACCTGTTTGCAAAACTTCTCCATAACCAAAAGGAGAATCAATCCCTTGATATTTTTTATAAATTAAATTTGTCGATAAAAAAGGAGCTAAAGTAGCTTTATCAGATGCTGAAAACCAATTATTTTGCTCTTCAACAGAATAAAATTTTCTCAAAATTGGTTTCTTAAAATCAAACTCAATCTCTATTTTTTGGCGTAAATCAGCATAAAACTGATTCATAATAACCAGTTGTGGTTCTGCCTGCCAAACTTCACTAAACCTTTTTAAAATAACCGGATTATACAAACCTCCTGCAATCCTTGATGAATTTTGGGAATTATTATCTAGAACCAGAATCGTTTTATTATTGTTTAGTGCAATTTCAGAAAATGAAATGCCTGCTAAACCTGAACCTACAATTAAATAATCAATCATTTAGAAAAATATTTTTAAACCATTACAAAGTAACATAAAAACAAAAAACTCTTACTTGATGGTAAGAGTTTTTTGTTTTGTGTAAAATGAATTAATAATTCCACATATCTTGTTCAAAATTTCTAATTTTTTCTTTTACTCTTTCTGATTCCAGCAATTGATTTTGAGAGTTATCCTTCATGTATTCCTCAATAGATCGGTCTCCATAAACATTCTCCTCTTTGTAAATAACGCTGTTAAAGCGTCTTGAGTTTAAGATTTGATCAAATGAAACTGGCATCGCAGAGTTTTTATCATTGAACGCTTTTGCTTCATGTAAAACCTCTCTTGCAGCTGGGAAAAATACCCAAAACAATTCGATATAATCCTTCTCTTCACTATTCATTGTATAAACATCTGGAGTAACAGGACAAATACCTAGCAAACGATATTTCAATTCACTTTGACGTTTATCAAAATACCAATATCCTTTGATTTTATATTGTGTAACATCCTGAGCAGATAAATCTTGTCTTGTAATATACTCAGCAGATACTGATTGACCAGCATTTATTTGCTCCCTACCAACATCTGTTGTATCAATACGGGTCAAAGAAGCTTGAATATCTTTTAATGATTTTTTGGTGTTAAAATAACTATCAGTATATACTTCGGTGATTTTACCATTTCTCATAGCTTTGGTCAAAACATCGTATAATGAACGTCTGTCTGAGCCAATATTAGCGGTATCGATTGGAAAGTATAACGCAAAATTAATTTTTTCACTCAAGTCAATAATTTCCCAAGTTGTTTTACCCATCAAGACATCTCTATCATGAACATATCCATATGCTAATGGTTTATCATTATCTGAAACAAGTTGTGCCGCAGTTTTCAGTCCAATTTGACTTGGTGTTTTAGCATTAAGCAAATTAGATTGTGCAAAAGAAGTAAAACTCCCAGCGACAGTAATAACAGCTATTAAAAAATTTCTTACGTTCATCATGGTATCATTATAAGCTATTGAAGTAGGTTTATATAAACGTACTTATTATTGTATTTCATAAATTACTGGAGCAGTTCTTGGCAATAAATAACTACCTGCACCAACAAGTTTAGTTTTAATTTCAGAAATGGTAACTTGATCTCCTCTTCCGGCTTTAGAAAGAACAGATTTACATTGAGCGTTTAATTTATTTCCTGGAACAACAACTGTAGGTTGACCGGTAACTTTAAGATTAAAACCAACAACGTCTAAACCAACTTCAAAATCAAAATCAACCAATTTTGCTCCGATAGTTGAGATTTCTAAACTTGATTTAGGACCTTTAACCACTCCCATTTCTCCTCTAATTGTTCCGGCAGGACCTGGAATACCTTTAATTCTAAAGGTCTTTCTATCTGTAACTTTAGAACCGTCAGAAAGAGTTCCTGTTACATTAATAACAGCTTCAGTTCCACTTCCTGGTTTCATTGTATATTTGTCTCCACCTGCAGGACTTAAACCAGGTGCTGATGCAGAAACTTTATCTGCAGAGATACCTGCAAAAGAAATTGTCATAGGATTTACAACACCTCTATACACAACATTCATTTTATCTGCTGATATCGTAGCTGATTTTGGTCTGGCTACAACAACATATTTATCTTTAATAGGCAAACTTACTACTTTACCATTTTCATCAAAATTAAAAGAACCTCCAATGGCGTGTTCTCCAATATTTCCTGCACCAAATGAAAACTTTGCTTGACCTGCTTGTGCTTGAACACTTGAGCCATTAACAACAACTGATTTTGCTTTTAATGATGGATCAAATTTTCCTAATATAATTTTTCCGGTTACAGCTTCACCTTGAAAGAAAACTGATTTATCAAGAACAACAATTGGCTGATAAGCCGTAAGAGAAGCTGCCGCAATCAAATCCGATTGAAACATTCCTGCCATTACATCGCTTTCAGTAGTTTTGATATCAGCTTGCAACTGAGTCAATTTTGTAACTGTAGCAATTAACGGAAACCCTTTGTAGTTATAATCAATCCAAGCCAAAGTTGCGCCTGCTTTTTCAGAAAAAATAGGTTTAGTCGCAAATCTATTTTCAATTTTTTTCAACTCAGATTCAGCAATTGAACTTCCTCCAATTTGTTTAATCAAGACTGGGTAATTTTTAATTTTATCTAAAAACTCTTGTCCTTGTTTAGAAACTCTGTCTCCTGTAAAAAACAATCTGTCTACTAAATCTCCTTTATCCATTTGCTCATACAAATAATTTCCTTGAGCATCTTTTTCGGTTTTCTTAGTAATCTCTGTTTTTATATTTTCTAAGTAATCATTGAATTCTTTAGAAACCGCTCTAATTTTTTCAACTTTTACCTTTTTATCACCATATTGACCTGGCTGATCTTCTGCTTTTTGAGCCAATTGAAGAAATGAAGTTTCATTTCTAGTATCTGTCAAAGCATTAGATTCAACAATTTTATTATTTAAAATTCCAAAAGCAGACAAAACTTCTTTGGACATATTTAGAGCTAACATTGCGATAAAAACCAAATACATCAGGTTTATCATCTTCTGTCTAGGGGTTAATTTTCCTCCTGCCATATTTTCTAATAATTAGTTTATTATTTTTTAATTGTAGTTTGAAACTAATTATCCTTTATTTCCCATAGCAGAAAGCATACCACCGTAAACAGTGTTCAACGAAGCAATATTTGCAGTCATTGATTGCATTTGTTCTTTTAATTTACCAGCATTTTCAGCAATTTCTTTATTTGCTTCTGCATTTCTTGAAGCACTTTCTAATTGTACTTTATATAAACTGTTCAAAGACTCCATTTGTGCAGCAGCCAAAGACAATTCTTCACTATATTTTTTTGTAGAAGCAATTGAATCAACAGTTGGAGCAATTCCTTTTGCAGCAGATTCAAAGTTTTTGATACTATTTCCTAAGCTTGACATCAATTCACCATCAATTTTAGCATCTTTCAACATTGCATCTAATTTTTGAGACAATAATCCTTGAGCATCTGATGGAGTTTCTTGTTTCGCTTTTCTTGTTCCGGAAGCTGTTCCGTTAGCAAGCTCCGGATAAACTAATGTCCAATCTAATTCATTATCAACTGGCTCAAAAGCGGAAAGTGCAAAAATCGCAGCTTCAACTACAAGACCTATGGTAAGCATTAGATTTCCTGTTATAAATCCAAATTCAAGATGTGTAATTTTGAATAACGCTCCGATGATAACTACCGCAGCTCCCATTCCGTATGCGAAATTCATTGCTTTTTTGCTCAATAATGCCATAATGTTTTTTTTTAGGTTATTTAATTTAGATTTGGGTTTCTTTATTTGTTTTTTCTTTTAGAAGTTCCTGTTGTTTGTGTTCCCATGTAATCTTGAACAGTTCTAAAACCAATGAAACTTCTTGCTGAATCTGCATATTCGAAATCTCTTGTACTTACTTGCAAGAAGTAAGCAACATCTTTCCAAGAACCACCTCGAACTACTTTTCGTTTGTTTGAAGCATCAAGTACATTTGGATTCATTGTAGAAACATATTCATATGCATTTGGGTCATAGGAAGAATCTGTCCATTCTGAAACATTTCCTGCCATGTTATAAAGATTATAACCATTAGGTTCGTAAGACTTAGCTTCTACTGTATACAAAGATTGGTCTGCTGCATAATCTCCTCTGTTTGGTTTAAAATTAGCAAGGAAACAACCTCTGTCATTTTTAGTATACGGTCCACCCCAAGGATATGTTGCAGACTCTAAACCACCTCTAGCAGAATATTCCCACTCTGCTTCTGTAGGTAATCTGAAAGAATTGATTAAATCATGTCCTTTCTTTTTGGATTTAATATAAGAATTTTTATTTAAGGTTCTCCAAGCACAAAAAGCTTTTGCCTGTGTCCACTTAACTCCTACAACCGGATAATCCCCATAAGCTTTGTGCCAGAAATAATCATTGTGCATTGGTTCGTTGTAAGAATAAGCAAAATCTTTAATCCAAACTGTGGTATCAGGATAAACATTTACTTCTTCAGTTCTGATAAAATCTTTTCTTTTTCCAACTTTAGCTTTAGCTGCAGCTTGAATATCCATCCAAGAATAACGGAATTTAAGTTTATTAACATCTATTGTTCTCAAACCGTTGTAAGATGCTTCTATTGGCAAATACATAGAATCCATAACCTCAGCATAATAAGCATCAGGATATGATTTAGTATCTTTAATTAATTTTACTTTTTTATTTAATTTTCTACCGGCATAAGGATCATCATCTGTCCCGATACTGTAATAATTGTCATACATGTATTTATCGTATGCAGTCATTTTTTCAGGATCTGAATCATTGAATGCAAAATCAGCAATACTACCGGCATTTTTACCTTTACCAGCTGATTCTCCAGCTTTCTGACCGCTTTCATCTGCCAATATAGCTAAACGAACTCTCATAGTTGAATCTTTTACCCATTCTACAAAAGAACGGTATTCACTATTAGTAATTTCTGTTTCGTCCATATAAAAAGATCGCACAGTAACTGTTTTTGTTGGTGCATCCTCAATATCAGCTAAATCGTCATCAGGTTTACCCATAATAAAAGAACCTCCAGGAACTAAAGTCATTCCATAAGGCTTTTCAGGATACCATTTTCCTCCTTTAACTCCAACTAACTCTCCTTTGTCGCTTGATTTACCACAGCCAATTAATAGTGTCAAAATTGACGTAAATGCAATGAACTTCTTCATAAAAATTTGGGTTATGTATTCATTATTCTTAAAGTGTGTAAACCTATTTATTATTTTTTTAAAAAGCAATTTTTTATAGCAAACAAAATTGTTTTTTTTAAAACAGTAAAAGGCAAACGAATTCTATATGATATTCTTACGTTGTGCTTTCCACCATCTTTCCGGTAGCTCTTGATTACATGCTGCTAAATACTCCTCATATGAACACGGTAATAACGTATTTCTTTTTAATTTATTATTTCCATTTGAAATAAATGGTATTTCTATCCACCATCGATCTGTTTTATTACTTTTATAAAATACTAATTCTTCTTCTTCCAAAGGAACAATATACTTTAAATAATTTTCTCTGCTACCAAAAGGATATTCATTTGACCGGTAATGAAACCCCTCAATAAAATACCAAATTATCTGTGCGATAATAGCCGATTCCTGAACAGAATTATTATGATTAAAAATTCCAAACAAAGAAACTTTATCACTGATTCCGGCATATCTGGATAACGAACAAATTTCTTTTCCATTAAAACCATTTGGAGAAAAAGAAACAAAATTCCCCGAATCAGCTGATTTTACCGAATTTAAATCAAGACTTACCAAATCAGCATCCCGAAATACAGGTTCCGAAATTGATATGTTATTCGAAACTTCCCCTAATCTATAGCCATCAAAAAATAATTTCTCAATCAAATCAATTTCTTCTTGCGAATTATAATACGTTTGATATCCTATATTGCAATAGTTGAAGAGATTATTAGGCTCATCAATAATTATTTTTGTCAGATAAGAAGTTGCAGAAACCTCTTCACTTTCTTTACCAAAATCAAATTTACTGTCAATAGACACTAAATTTACCATTTGCTCCAAATCATCATATCCTCTATAAAGAGCATAAGTTAAATCTTGGCTGCCACCAATAATTATTGGAATTATATTATTCTTAATTAAATATTCGACCGTAGTTTTCAAAGCATAATAAGTATCGTCTACTTCATGGCCTTGTTCAATATTTCCTAAATCAACTATTCTTGCTCTAAAGCTGCCTTGATACAAATCGTACAAATAAGTTCTAACAGAATCAGGTGCTAGTTGACTACCCGAATTGGCTGAATACCTGCTTTCACAAACACCAACAATCGCCATATCAATGTCTGATAAATCAGGAAAATTACCATTCTTAGTATACGCGTTTATTATTCCCCCTAATTTATTTTCATAATTTGAATTTTCTACTAATTCAATAGCTTGAAAAAAATGCTGAATATCACTCATTGTCTTTATTTGTTTTTTATATGCTAAATATTATCATATTTATGTTTCATATGTAAGGTAATTTATTTATCTTTTCAACAATTTTCAACAAGTAATTAATGCTTTTAATTAATCACTACATTTAACACGGATGTTAGACACCAAATGCATATACAATGGTCATTTAATTAGCATGTATGAACCTGCTATTAGTTTTTCTAATCGTGCGTTTAGATATGGAGATTCTGTATTTGAAAGTATTAGATTGATGAAGGGAAAAATAATGCTTCTTCCACTTCATATTCAACGATTGACTTCCTTACGCATGAATATTCCTGGGGAGTTTTCGACAACTAATATTGAACATTTGATTTATGAATTAATAAAAGAAAACACTATTACTACTGATGCTCGAATTCGTTTAACTGTTTTTAGAAATGATGGTGGATTCTACACACCAGAAACAAATGATATTTCATTTTTAATTGAAGTTGAAAAAATGGAAGCTGTTGGATATACATTAAATCAAAAAGGATTGTGGGTTGATTTATACGCAGAAATTAAAAAACCAATTTCAAAAATATCAAGTATTAAAACAGGT
>ERZ1034361.1314-NODE-1314-length-13460-cov-4.631547_pt1 | contig 13460 bp, 22 predicted proteins | sample MGYA00520617_ERZ1034361 | MGnify/ENA primary metagenome ERZ1034361 (study PRJEB33736, sample SAMEA104284507) | Azolla filiculoides | biome: Urban; feature: Water surface; material: Ditch water | place: Netherlands | collected 2015-10-28 | depth 0-0.1 m ... | reverse complement strand
ACTTGGTTTCACAGAACGAGTTTTTCTTGATGAATTTGCACTCAACGCAGATGTTCATTCTGTCCTCGCCAATTCCTGAATGTTGTGTTCAACGTGGGGTGGTGTAATACCAAGTGCCAACGACAACATCATTACCAGCATGTGCCAGCGTTGGTCACCGGCGTCGCGGGCGGCAAGTGCCGCTTGTGCTTTTTCTTGAATGGTCATTTGATAGTCTCCCAACTCAAGTCTGAAATTGCCACTGTTACTTCGCCTAGCCAGTCGCTCTTGCCGTACAACTCTGACTCAGACTTGAATCGCAGTGCCTTGAACTTGTTGCGTCCGACATACAGCACGTCGTTTGGATATACGGCCTTGTCGTTAACCCACCCCAACACTTCGGGTTTGAGGGTCGTGTTTGCGGAGGTCACAATTCCACCCCTTGCTCGGTTGTTGAGAAACTGTAGCGGCAATTCGTAGTGGCTGTGAACTTGCGTTGGCAAGCGTCGCAGGTGCATTCTGTTTCTGCCCCATCGTCTGCGTAGATGTGCCACGCACCGTTGCGCTCAATGTTGAATTCGCTTCCGCAATGCGGACATCGAGGGTTCAACTCGTCCTCGTAGTCGCGTTCGGTTTCATGCTCGATTGCTTTTTTCAACGCGCCAAATTCACCCTCAACAAAGTGTCGGCAATTCGCTTCAGGGGCGTCGCAGTGCCCATTGCTGCGTACCGCTTTACAGTGTTGGTTAAACCCAAGCACACCTTTAGTTGCGCATTTCATTTGAACTTACCTTTCGCCCAATACCAAAACTTCCAGTGCGGTACCCGCTGTTTGGCGGGTTTCATTTGATTGACTTCAACAGTTCGTCCACTTCGTCATACGTCGAAACGACGTACACCTTTTCGCCGAGGTGACGCATACGGTCGTGTTCCCGGACCTGACCGGGGCGGGGCTTCTGGCCGGGGGCTTTCACCTCAACCCAACAGCAGAGTAGGGGGTGCATGATTCGGCGGTCTGGGCAGTGGCGGCGCCCGATCCACTCGGCCTTACGGACCTCGCCGCCGAGGGTCTTTACCTGTTCGCACAGGTATTCTTCAATATGCTTTTCAATCACTTGACCTTAACCCCGATACTTGTTGCGCCGCAGAACCAGATTTCGTCGCCTACGGTAATTGGGTGGTCGCCGCCTGAAAGACAGGTAGCGAGGATGGTTTCCAGACTCTTGATGTACGCGGCCTGACCGGACAGCTTGGCCGCTGTGCGGTTGTCGCTGGCGGTCTGGTTGGCCTCAACGGTGTGAGTCAGAACGCCGTAGGCGAGGATCAGCACACAGGCCAGCACGGCGCCGCGCAGAAACGGCAGGATCACTTTGTCCATGCCGGCCAGCATCCAGGCGTTGCGTAGCTCCATTTGCCGGTAACGGCGGTACAGGTTGATGGTATTCATTGGTTACTCCCTGATAATTGAACGAGGCAAAGTTTATCAAACGCTAAATCAGCGGTCAAGCAGAAATTAGCGTTTGATAAATTTCAATGCGTGTCGGACAAGGCCAGTAGGCGTGCGTCGAAAACAGGACGCAACGTAACTGAAATTTCGCTTCCCTTTGTGGCACCAAATTCGTGTATAAGTCCTACAACAGCATCACGCCCACTGTGCGCTATGGCTTTTTTGGTGGCATCAATAAGTTCGTCCTTTCCAAGAATTTTAGTGGATTCCAAAGGTACAACAGACGAACAGTGTTTTTCTATCTTCATTAGTTCTTCGTTTAATAGCTCAATAGCCGAACGCACGTTTGCAGTTAGTTGTGAAACAGAACGTAACACCACTACCGTATCGGAAAGCGCAGATATATGACTTGATTGCGCGGCTATAACAGCCTTCAACTCGTCTAATTTCGCCGGGTGTTTTGCTGCTTCATCACACTGGATAAACAAATCATCCCGTTGGTTTAGTAAATCTTTTACATATTGTTTTTCAGACTCTAGTTCACTTTCTAAGCGTTCCTTTTCTGATAGTAGATATGCAACCCTTACAGGTTCTACATCTGCAACGAGTTCACCTACATTTTTACGGAACAACTCCGCAAAGTCGATGTAAAACCCCGGTGTGCCGTCTACTGAGTGTGCGGTTAAAACACCTATTATGGTCTTTGATTCGTAAACAACCTCGGAAAGAACACCTAATACCGCAGCATACAACTCAGGCGACATAGCGCCCCCAAACCGTATTGCGTAGACCCCCGGTTTGGGGTGTGTGCCGATAGTGCGGGTTACAATTTTCGTGTCCGTATTGTCGTACTTTGGTGGGTTTATAAACAGTTTTGTACCATCAAGGGCAAGGTTTACTGAATCTCCAACACTGAACTTTGATAGTCTTGAAAGTGAACCCCTCTCAAGTTGCATTAACAAGTATTCATATGTACCACTTTTACTTTGCTTCATAGTTTCTTTGTACAACTTAATTTTGCTTGTTGCCATTTTCACTTCTCCGATTAAGTTAAATTACCACCTGCAAACTTTAGCAAAAGCTAAAAACATCGTCAACAAATATTTAGCATTTACTAAAAATAATTTAATCCTTGCGGTACCTGTATGCGGTGAACCCCGCAGCGGCAAGCGGCAAACCCTTCGCCCAATCAGGACCATCCGCCATGAGCGCGGCCAAGTGTTCGTCAGAAAAGCGTGGGTCGTCAGGCGTTTCGGTAATCAGTTCGTCGTGCACCGGGATTTCAATCTCATAACCGGCGGCGAGAATCGTACCGACCGGTGCTTTGAACACATCACGCGACGCGGCTTGTGTCACGTTTTCCGCCAGCTTGCCCGAGTAGGTGTTCAGACGGCACCACTGCCGGCTAAACTGATTCAGACCCATGTAGCTGATCTTGTCGCCTTCGTTCAACTTCGGGCCGGGGTAGCACAATGCCCTGCCCGACGGCAGGACCATCCGCACCCACGCCCCGGACTTGACGACTGTAACCTTGCGGGCAGTGAACACCTTACCGGGGGAAGTGATTGCATTGCGGAACGCGACTTCCAACTCTTTCCAGAAGGCGGCGACGTTGGGGTGCGCGTCACGCCACAGGCGTTTAAACGAATCGCACAAAAGGTATGTATCTGTTTTTAGGCCGTACCTGACTTTTAATTGGCTAGTTGGGTTTCCTTTAGTTACGAAACACCTTTTTTGGTACATCTGGCTACCGTCTTTATTTTTTCTACCCTCCCACGGTACTTCTTTCCATTCTGATATATCCGCGCAAGAGGCTTTTCGGTACCGCCACTCCAACCCCGATATTGCAGCACGCAGCGTTTCAGCCGGTATACCGCCGATTGCTGCTTTTGCCATTGCGTCAAGGTCAATGCCATAGGCGACCGCGAAGGTGACGAAGGCGCCAACGCCACCCTCATAGCCGAGGGCCAATTCCATCACCTTGCCGATTTGCCTAAACGAACCGTCACCGGACTTTTTATTTTCCATGACAGCTTCCGGGGTTATACGGAACGCTTTTGAATACGCCAAGCTATACAGATCGTGTCCTTTCCGCGTCGGCTCACCTTTCTTGTCAAGGACAAGTGCGATGGGCTGACCGGCCAAAACCGCGTCGCGCAATTCGTCGCCGGTGTACCACTTGCCGTCAATACCCATGCAGGTATCGAAGTCCCGGAACGCTTGCAACTTCCATTCCTCGCCGGCCAGAAACGCCAGCATCCGACCTTCAATGTTGCTCAAGTCGGCGACCACCAATTTCGTGCCAGGGGAGGCCACAATCCCGCCGCGAATTGCCGACGAGAGGGTAGCCATAGGGTAGTCGTCGACGAGGTCCAGACAGTCGAGCTTGATGGATTCAATGCCTGAGTCGATTGCCTTCTGTTTCAACGTCGGGCGCGGGAGATTCTGTAGCTGCACCCCGCGCCCGGCGTCGCGCCCGGTACGCATCGCGCCACAAAACTGTGTGGTGTTGCGCAGGCGTCCGTCAGGACCGGTCAGTTGGGCGAACTTTTTGTACTTGCTGACGGACGTGGACGAAGCGGCCAACCGGTTTTCCAGTAGCTCAACCACAATATCCGGTAGGTCGTGGTCTGATTTCAACAGTCCTTCTACCGTGCTGCCGCGCAGGTCAACCAGATCAATGTTGTAGACGTCGCGCAGCAGGGTCAACAGGGCGTCGCGCTGCGTGGTGGCGTTCAGGGTGCCGTCTGTCATGGCAACCGTGCGCTCGGCCAGTGCTTCTTTCACCCGGCCAGCGGTAATGATTGCACCGTTGATTAGGTCCATGTCGATAGCAACGCCGCGCATGTTCATCCGCTGGTCCATGTGCCACAACTTCGTTTCGCGCATGGATGCCTCGGACGTGCCGCCGTAATTCCACTTCGGCATGAGTTTGTAGACTTCACGCATGGCCGAAACGTCGTGGCGTGCGTATTCGATAAACCGCTTCCACTCCGCTGGGTGCGTTTCACGGGTCGCGCGGCGCAGTTTCATGTTCTTTGGACGCGGGCAGCAGAACAACCGGATCAACGCCTTGCCGTCCTTGATCTTTGCCAAGTCCTCGCCGATCTTAAATATCTCGCCAAGTTTATCCAGCCCACCCGGCAGGGAGTGTGCCAACGCCTGAACCATCGTGCAGTGCCAGCGTTCAATCGGTACAGGGTAGCCGTTAACGCCGATCACCGTCCGGTCGAATTGGGCGTGGTGGGCGACCAGCAACCGGCGGTCGTCGAGCAAGGCGTCCTCAAGCTGATTCGGCATTCGGGCGCCTGTGGTCACGTCGTAATCCTGCACCGGCCCGTCGCCGTCGGCGTAGGTGTAGATCATCACTTCGGCGGCGCGGGAGTAATTGTCGAGGCCGTTTTTTATGTCAACGAGGCTGAAGGTTTCTGTGTCGAGGAAAAAAGGCGCGGTCATGTCGCACCACTTTGGCCGTGTTCAAAGCGGGCGGTGCGAAACGCGGCAACCGCTAGGTTGGTATCCTGCATGTTGGGACGTTTTGATTCAACTTTAAGTGACATACCATCGTCAAAAAACAGTTCTACACCAAACAGGTAGAAATCGGGGCCGTTATCGGTGTCAACAAGGCGTGCGCTATGCCAATACGACTGTCCACACCCGGCGTCGGTGTACCTCCAACCCATAAACAATGAATCCTCTAGGGGATCGCCTGTAAGGATTGCGGCAGACTCACCACGGTCCATCGCTATTGTTTCTAGTTTTTGGTAAACGTTGTCCCACGTCATGCGGAGTCCAGTTGGGGTTTGAGGTAACACCGGTTTTATATCAACCCAAACACCCATACCCTGTAGGTAAAAATCTGGCAAATACCGTTCGCCGTTTGGCAACTCAAACCCTTCTGGTTCGTACTGCCACTCAATGTTTAGCGCGTCGAAAAACACCGCCCACCGTGCTTCAAGGCGTGAACGAAAGTGATAACCCTTGTACCGGGTTGGGATTGCTTTAATCATTTTTTATTCCGATGCAAAATGCTGTTGAACATGCGACGAATCAAGTAGCTGCGCACGATTGATATAGCGGTGAACACAAGGCCGATGCCGAATGCGTCGCCAACCGTTACCGGGTAGCCGAACAGCGGCAGGACAATGAGGTTGGCGATCAACGACACGCTGAAACCAATAGCGACGTTCAGCCACGCTTCGATTAGGGATTGGAGGCGGGATTGCATTATTTGATTTCCTCGTCTGGATCAAGGGCGAACTCTTGGCACATGGCGCGGGCTACTGTTGATCCGAAACCGAACAAACCCATAACCAGAACCCAACGCGGTTTGTAGCGTTCGCCTCGGCGCGGGCGCATGTTCATTAACACCCGGCGGATCAGTTCGCGTTCAATAAATTCATGGCCGGCGAGGTTCATACCAAGTCCTCCCCGGCAGCAGCTTCGATACGGGCACGGGCGATTGCCATGTAGCCGGCGTCTTGGTCGATACCGATAAAGCGGAAACCTTCCATGAGCGCCGCCTTGCCGGTGCTGCCTGAACCCATGAATGGGTCAAGGACAATACCGTTCGGTGGTGTGACCAACTTGCACAAGTAGCGCATTAAGTCGGTAGGCTTGACCGTGGGGTGATTATTTCCTTTGGTATCCGTGTTTTCCACATTTCGCATGGTCGCACCGCGCTTGAATTGCGGGCCGGGGTCGTCCATACCTTCGTTACGGTCTTTGCGGCTGGCCTTGGCCACGTAGAAAAAGCGCGCTGCAGAACCTGCGTTCGCAGTAAAGGTCGACTTAACCCGATCTGCTTTTGAACCGCCCGACCAACCGCTTGACGCCTTCACATTCATGTCCGGTGTTAGCGTTCCGCTTTGTGTTTGCGGAAACGCCGCTGCCACTTCCTCGCTGCCGTCGTGAATGATGTTCGCGGGCCAGCGGCCAACAGGTATTACCGCTTCGCCGACGCGCTGTTTCCAGCCACCGTCATGTAACCCTAGGTTTTCCCCGTCGTATGATTGCGGCAACCGTTCGGTAACGCGGTGGTTGTTCTCAAACGCTGCGGTGTCGGCGTCACCTTGAAGCGGTACCCGGCAGGCGTCGATGTTGATTGCACCGGTACCGTGTTGCAGGACGTTTGCGGCAACCGTTTTGCAGGCCAAAGGCTTGCGGGCAACCGTGATTGGCTCAAGCGCAGGCTTTAGGGCTGTGCCCCAACCTTGCCATTGCTTTGCGGCGTCAGCGGCGGGCAGGTATTCGTGGTATTCGCCGCCGGCGAAGTCACCCGCCATGCTGTTACGCTTGCTGCCGCTTTTACCCGTGACGGCGCCTTTACCACCTTCAACACCCAATGCTTTGTCAATCGCCTTGCTCACGTCCAACGATTTCGGAAATCCAGACCCGTAGACCCAAGCGATCATGTCCCGAATCTCAAACCCGGCGTCCTCAATGTTGACGGCCATGCGGTGTTGCGTCCGGGTGCCGGCGAAGGATAACAAGTGACCGCCCGGCTTGAGTACGCGAAAACACTCTTTCCAAATATCGACACCGGGGATAGCGTAATCCCAATGGTGATTCATAAATGACAGACCGTAGGGCGGGTCCGTCACAATGCTGTCAACCGAGTTGTCAGGCATGCGGACGAGGATTTCTAGGCAATCGCCAAGGTGCAGTTCATAGGTCACTTGTTGTTCTCCTTTTAAGTTTTCCGAACCGCCGGCGGCTGATCCCGCAGCGCCGTCACCTCCCTATCGCAAGAGTTAATCGGGTGCCGGCGGTTCGGAAAACGCCCTCTGCGGAGGGCATCTGGTTACTGGTTGTTTAATTTCTCTATGAGCGCGTCAATGTCGCTACATTTCCATGCGGTAGTTTTTGGGCCGAGTTTTACCGGTTGGGGAAATCGACCATCCTTTACGCCTTGCCACCAACTAGAACCGGAAATTGGGATCACTGTGAGGACTTGTTTTAACCGTAAAAAACCGGTGTTTGCCTTGACCGCACTGTTTGCTTTAGCCATTTCTGTTTCTCCTTAAACGAGGTCGTCGTTCTCTTCGGTCTTGATGACCGGTGTGTAGTCGAACAGGCAGCACAGCGCGGTAATGATCTGTGTGACCAACAACACCTGAACGCCGGCCTCATGCTCAAACTCTGCTGCCGGATCGTCGAAACCTTCGCCTGCGTCGTCTGCGCCTTCCGCTTCGCCGAACACGATGCCCTTCAGCAAAAAGTCTTGGGTCAGGCGGAAGTCGACACCGTTGAGCAGCAGGCCCAACTCCGATACCTGACCGCCGGCGGCGAACGCCTCGTCGATACCGTCAGCGGCGTCCGTCAGGTCAGTCATGTCGAAGGTCGATTTGCCGTTTGGCCCGACGATGCTTACCCGGTCGCCAACGTCGAAGTTATCGAAGGCGGCACTGGTATCTGCCATGTGACTGACCAACCGGGAGGTCAGACTGCCCTTGGCCGTTGATACGTGAATAGTCGTGGACTTCATCGACTCGACCGCGCGCACCAACTGACCCATCACGGCGTCCTTCAATTTGCGGGAGATCGTCGGGACGATCAGCAGTTGCGACTCTTCGTGGTAGTAACATGTAACGGTCTTTGAGCGAACCAGGGCTACCGCGTTGAGGCCGGCGACCACCTGTTCACGCATGTCACGCTGTTCTTTGCGACCGGGGGTGTAGCCTTCGCGCTCTTTGAAACGCTCAATCCACTTTGCCAGTTCATCCTTGACGACACTGCCCGGTACGATCTTCTCGTCGTACCGCAGCGCGAAGGCGTACCCACCGTGGAAAGGTGCGCAGTAATCGCCATGTGAGGCCAGCTTGACGAACCCTGAACCGCTTGCGGCAGACGGGGTGAGGTCGGTGTGCGGAATGGTGGCGAGGTGTTCAACCATCGCGTCCATCGTCGGCAGGACGACTTTGTAGACGCTGGCTTGCTTAATCAGTTTGAGGCTCATGCTGCCACCTCACGGTTCATCTTGGCCCATGCGTTGCGGTCCATCTGTGCCATGCGGCGGGCCACTTCACGGGTGCCGTTTTCTTTCTGACGGTACAGGCCGTCGTCACACAAAACCATGTCACGACCAGACGGACGTGGACCCCACTTCTTACCTGAGTGCTTGCCAAGACCCTTGCCGCGTGAGCGGTACTCCGGGATACCCGACAGCTTTGATATGTCGCCCATCGCTGCGGCGATCATGTCGAAAATCGCCTTTGATCTTGCAAATGCTTGTGCCATTTCTAAACCTCCAAACGATTGTTATTTGGCGCCCCGCGCGGGCGGCGCCGGGGTGTTTGTTACTGAACGCGCCAAACGCGAAGACCGCCTTCAACCTTGCGGGCGGCAAACTTGCTGCCCTCAGATTTCTTGGTGGCAGCGGTAACGGCGCTGTTGACCGAGCGCGAAGCTGCCTTGGCGAGTGCCTTGGCTTCCGGCGTGTCAGTCGTGAAATCGACAGGGACCAGGAACGAATCGCCAACTTCCATTTCGGCCAGCGGGTATGCGACCTTCGGTGCGCGGACGGGAACGGGAATACCTTTTTCGATTGCAAACATTTGTGTTTCCTTTGAGATGTGTTTAAAGAATGGTTTTTGTTGGCGCCACCGGGATTGGTGACGCCGGGGGTGGGTTATGCCAAGTCGTCGTCGCCGGTGTCACCCAAGTCCTCGAAACCTTCAGCCGTGCCGATCTTGGCGCCGCCGAACGAATCGCCGTCTTTGAAGAACTGCACTGTCTGAAGCGAACAGCGGATGCCTTTGTTCTTGCCGTCTTGTGCATAAATCGACAGCTTCACGTTGACGTAACAACCGGCGTAGGGCTTGCCGTCGGCTTCTGCCAGTGGGTTCAGGCGTTGGTCGATGACCATTGGGCGTCCGTCGGATTCTTTGCGGCGGGAGGTGAGAACCCAATTACCTTCAGCACCGGTGTATTCCACGCGGGCGCCGTTGATGTAGCAGTAGGCTTTCTTGTCCATCTTGAATTCTTCAAGGAAAAATTCGTGTTTGGTCGGCCACATCAACTTAGCTTCCTGAAGGATTGCGGCGTTGATCTTCTTGTCGTTCTCACTGCCCGGTTCAATGAAGAACTTGGCGGAGAAAGACTTGTTACCTTCGTACTCGTCCGGCGTGAAGAGGTGCGGGAAACCGATACGGACGTTTTTGAGCATTAGTTCCATGATGTTACCTTTTGATAAGTTGGAGGGCGTGATTGCCCTCCGGGTTTATTAAATGCTAAGTTGGCGGGCGCGCTTAAACCAGATCGTCGCCTGCGTCCTCGAAACCTTCAGTGGTTGGCTTGACGTTAATCGCTGGTCGTTTGTCCTCAAGAGGCACGACGACTTTACCGCCCGGCGCTCGGTAGATAAGTTCCGAAAGTTTCTTCCACTTGCGCGGATTGTCAGCCAGAACTTTCTCGGCAGTGGTCGGTGAGATCAACTTGAAGTCGTACATCTGGTCTTGTTTCAACCGCATTGACTTCATTTCCGTTTCAACCACCGCTGCATCAACCCAAGCACGGTTGCCGGCCTTGCCTTCAACAACCTTCAGGCCGTGTTCCTCCCCCATTTCACCGGTGAGTACCAAGTCAACTACCTTGGCGTCCACCGAGTCACACCACTTACGAATCAACTTCGTCTGTGAGTACAGCTTGGCGAGGGCGTCGTGACTGAAAGGTGTCGGCTCGTTCAGGACTTCAAACGCACCGGCTGACGCCTCGGCAATAGTCTTGACGATGGCAGGGCAGTCAACCTTGGCCTTGCAGTAAGTACACTGCTTTTCACCGGGGGTGAGGTGTTTGATAATTTCCTCACGCGGTTGCCCGATCAAGTTCCAACATTTGCTGGCCGCTTTTTCGACAAGTGCCATTGAGTGCGGCATAGCCTCGTCGTTCGGGAAGTCCCATTCCGACGGGTGCTTTGACGTTTGCGGCTGGCTGATAACCAAACGAATCTGTGTAATTTTGCTCATAGCCTTTTCCTTAAACCAGATCGTCAGCGTCGTCGGCCACAACGACCGGGGGTACTGGTTTTGTCAGCGTCCCTTCGTTGTATGCCTTCAGCGCGGCCATTGAGTAAATGAGCAACTGGTGGTTGTTCTTGGCAACGACTTCGTTGTGACCGGTTTTAAGGTCAATCACAACCAACTCACCACCGCGAACCACAATCGCGTCGGCGGTACCCACGGCGTTCGGCTCACCTGTCAGCCAGCTAATGTCCAGTTCCTGTTCAATGAACAGTTCACCGTCGAGGCCGACATACGTCCACACCGTGTCCACATACGTCTGGACCAGCGCGGCCATATCAGGGTCAAAGGTGAAGTCCTGACCCTCGACGTTTTCCTTGTAGTGCAGGAAATCAACAGCGTTCTTGTGCTGTTCCAAACAGAAGGCAGCGACGTGGTGCATGAAGGTACCGGCCTTGGCCGCGTTACCGGCTGAGTCCTTGTAGCCACCGGCCTGTTCCAGCGCGATACTGCCGGGGCAGGTCATCCACTTGTATGCGCCGGATGGCCCCAACAGGGCGTGCCGGCTAGGTTGAGGTGCGTGCATGATTAAGCGGCCAGTGCCAGCAGCTTTGCGTCAAACTCGGCGCGCTTTTCAAGGGCGATTTCAGAACCTTTGGCGGCGCCGTAGGACTGAATAAGTGCTGCCACTGGATCACGACCGGCTTTTGCGATTGCGGCTTTGATAGCGGTCGTCAGTGCGTCCTTGTCAAGAATCGCCCCGGAGGATTCGACCTTCGCTGCCGGCGCATCGCTGACTGCCGCAGTAGTTTGGGTATCGACAGGCGCCGTAGCAGCAGTCGTTTCGGATGCCGGGGGCGGGGATTTCTCCGCTACCGGCTTTTTTTCTGCGATCACCTTGGTAATTTCGGCGACTTCAGTTTTCGTCAAGCCCTTCATGTTGGTAAGCGGGTGCATTGCCGTAATGACGGCGTTCAGTTGCTCGGCGTTGTTCAGGGTAATTGTGACTGGAAACATTTGGAACCTCATGGTTGTTTGGTTGGAAATCTGTGTGTTCTACAGCGAGGCGAAGTTTAGCAAAGAATAAATCAATAGCGCAACAACTATTTATCAAACGCTAAGTATTTAGGCAAAGAAAAACCCGCTCAAGGCGGGCCTGACAAGGCTTCCGGGCAACGCGTAATTTTTTACATGGACAAACTAACGAGGGTTTCTGCAAGATTTTGTTGTGCTGAGTCAGACTGATCGGCGCTGTTAATCAACATGCCGACGACTTTTGCGAACTTGTCTTTCGGCAGCTTGGTGTTGTACTTGGTCATCGCGGCACACACTATGTATGCACAGTCGGCGAAGTGTTCAGGGTCGACAATACTCAACGGCACTTTCTTTACCGGGAGGGTACTTTCTACCACCAAAGATGTAGGAATAATGGTTTTGCCAACCGGTTTACCGAACGCGTCGCGCTCTTGGTCCAGCCAATGTACCGGCAGGCGCAGCGCCTCTTCAATACGGCGGGCGGTCTTTTCCGTGACGCCACGGTTCGACTTGGTGCCGACCATCTGCGACAGATAGCTTGGTGTTGGGTACCCGGCGGCAGCAGCAATCTCACCGTTGCCGTGCTTCGTAATCAAGGCCCGAAGGTTCTCCCGACGTATTGAATATAGATCAGACATGGTGGCTCCTGTTATGGTTGTATTTCTGATATAGATTTTATCATTTGTTAAAAGAATAGCAAGTGGTAAAGTTCGGCCTGTTATAAATTTAGGCTTTACTAAAAATGAACCAACTCAGAACGTGGATGACTTCGGCCACTCAACAACAGAAGATTGCGCTTGCCGACCTAGCTGGCACAAGCGTCGGTATGCTTTACCAGATTGCCGGTGCCTACCGCCGAGAGAGCAAGGAAACCGTTGTTCGGTCAGGGCTGGCAATTCGACTTGAGCAAGCGGCCAAGGCACTGAACAAAGACAATCTGCTGCCGGAGCTACTTAGAACCGATCTGTCGCCGGACTGCCGGGGGTGTGATTTTGCCCGCCGGTGCTTGGGTGAAAAGATGGATCGGTCAGGTTTCAACGTAGTCCCTGAAGAATGACCGGGGAGGGTAATTTTCGGACCGGGAGGGGTGAATTTGCAAAGGGTGTGCGTGAATTATCACTCATAACCTTTTGGTATCGAAACCCTCCCGCCGATAGCTTTAAGTAATAACGGCCTCTGGCCTTTGAATTTTGTAGTAAATGCTAAATACCAAGAGATAACACCCTTGCCCGACGGTCGACGTGGCGACCTAAAACGCCCGGTAGTTGCTGCGGACATTCCTGTGTCTGGTTGTCTTTGAAACGCAGCGGGGCAAGGGAGTTATCTGTTGGTGGCTTAAACAGGATGGGGTTCCATCCGGGCATAGCCAACGGGATTGTCGTATGACGGTCGGCCACCAACTTCAATTATGGAGAACAACCAGATGTACGAGAAACTGATAGCCGAGGCGCGGGAACCGTGGGTTAGCAACCCGGTGCTTGGTAATTGCAAGCCGGCGATCATTGGCCGGTTGGCCGACGCCCTTCAATCTAGTGAGTACGCCGCCGCACACTGGAAGAACAACCACGAAACGGAAGTTCGTCGCGCTCGGATATTGAAAGAACGTGCCGACATGCCAGTTGCTCGGACACATGCTTACGCACAGTGGGGCAAGGACTTGGCTGAATTGAGAGCGTGCAAGCTGTTGATTGCCGATCTCAGTCTGCGGCTGGCCTCGGCGCCGACGGTCCCTGAAGAAACAGGATTTTGCTGACAAAATTCAAGATGGGAGGGGTATTGCTGGAAATCTGATAACCGCCTTCGGGCGGTTTTTCTTTGCCTGCTGCGGCAGGGGCAGGTCCGAAAACATCGTTTGCTCGGGCTGGAATGCGAATTATTCGCGTTTGATACGCCCGTTTCAAACGTCTGTTTACCAAATTCAAACATGCAAAACCGTTTAAATTCAATGGTTTGCCTCTGGCCGTTTGCCTCTGGCCGTTTGCCTCTGGCCGTTTGCCTCTGGCCGTTTGCCTCTGGCCGTTTGCCTCTGGCCGTTTGCC
>ERZ1034361.1313-NODE-1313-length-13467-cov-5.896938_pt1 | contig 13467 bp, 12 predicted proteins | sample MGYA00520617_ERZ1034361 | MGnify/ENA primary metagenome ERZ1034361 (study PRJEB33736, sample SAMEA104284507) | Azolla filiculoides | biome: Urban; feature: Water surface; material: Ditch water | place: Netherlands | collected 2015-10-28 | depth 0-0.1 m ... | reverse complement strand
ACAAAAATCTTGACCACATTCTGCAGGAAGTTGAATGGCAATAGGTTCGCGTGGATTGTCGAAATTATCCACATACGCATACGACACAGGAGCACATTGAGTTGGCGTAATGGTCGCTAGGTATTGCATAATCATCGACAATCGCCCTGAACCGGTTTCGCCCATGACAAAAATGTTATAACCTGAATTGGGCATTGCAAGACCGAACTCTAGCGCAGATTGCGCTCTTTCTTGCCCCAAAATCCCCGCTTGAGTCGTTAGGAGCGAGGTGGAATCTACAGTACTTAAGTCAACAGTCGCTTTTAAAGCTTCAAGGGGGAGTTTTAAAGAATCTGGCATGATTTACTTGATAATTAAACTATTATTAACGGCTTTAACACCTTTAATGGTTCGAGAGAGTTGCACCGCGCGATCAGATTCTTGTTGTGTATCAACAAAGCCACTCAACTGCACCGTACCTTTATAAGTTTTAACATTGATATCAAGCACTTTTAAACGAGAATCGCCCAAAAAAGTGGCTTTGACTTTCGAGGTTAACACCATATCATCTAGGTATTCGCCTGTACTTTCGCGTTTGGTATTTTCCGCACAACCTGCCACACCACCAAGCAAGAGCACGCCCAGAATAAAGCTATTAAGTATCTTTAGTATAGTCATAATGAAAACGTCATAAGGTCATTGAGGTTAAATATCGGAAAAAAGTCCCATTTATCACAAGGTACATTTGCCTTAGGCAAACTATAGCAACAAAGAAGCGTAAAAAAAATAGATGAATAGGAACATTTATGCCTATTTTTCAATAAATCTCATCTATTTTACCTAAAAACAGCCTTTGTAATTGGACTGTATCGCTTATAATGGCAAAATCTTCTTTTTTGAAGATTCATAGCATATAAAAACGCCAATTATTTATCACTTGGCACATTAAACCAAACATTATTGCGATAAGCCGTATTATTTAGAGAATACCCTACCATGTTAACCTATCAACACGATTTTATTGAATATGCCCTAAAATGCGGTGTATTAAAATTTGGCAAATTTGAACTAAAATCTGGACGCATCAGTCCCTATTTTTTTAATACAGGCTTATTTAATACCGGTGCGCAACTACAGAAATTGGGCGAATTTTACGCAAAAACACTCATTGATTCAGGCATTACCATCGATGTTTTCTACGGTCCCGCCTACAAGGGTATTCCCCTTGCCGTTGCTACGGCAAGCGCTTACGCTGTATTGACTGGTCATGATATGCCTTTTACCTTTAATCGCAAAGAAGCAAAAGATCATGGTGAAGGTGGTCTCCTCGTTGGTGCGCCACTCAACGGACGCGTGTTAATTATTGATGATGTCATCACAGCAGGCACTTCTGTGCGAGAATCCGTTGACATTATTCGTAACGCTCACGCTACGCCCACGGCTGTTTTAATTGCACTGGATAGACAAGAAAAAGGTCAAAATGACTGCTCGGCTATTCAAGACGTTAGCGAACAGTTTGGCCTACCCGTCGTTGCTATTATCACGTTAGCACATATTATTCAGTATCTTCAAAAAATCGGCGATACATCGCAACTTGCTGCCATTCAAGCGTATCAAAATCAGTACGGCATTTAATATAAAAACGCCCAACCCTATTTTTAACAGGATTGGGCGCCGTTTCTCAACCAAACAGAAAACGGTTTATTGCACACTGCTACCTTGCAATACTTGACGCTCAGTTTGCTTGTTCATCACAATAACCGAAATACGGCGATTGATTGGATTCATCGGGTCCGTTGTTGGACTGTAAGGAATACTTGAAGACAGGCCAACAACACGCAGAATTTTATTTTCCGCTAAACCACCCCCAATTAACTCATAGCGAGCCGCATTCGCACGATCACTCGACAACTCCCAGTTTGTGTAGCCTTTTTGATTAGAAGGAAAAGGCAACGCATCCGTATGTCCATTCAAACTCACTTTATTAGGCATTTCATTAATCACTGGCGCCAATGCGTGCAGAATAACCCGAATATGTGGCTCGGTTTGAGCGCTCGCCAGTTTATACATAGGACGATTTTTGTCATCCACAATCAAAATTCGCAAACCTTCGGACGTCATTTCCAACTTAATCTGATCTTTATACTCGTTAAGCTCAGGGGTTTCGCTGAGTTTCTCTTCGATTTTATCTTTTAAGTTTTCAAGTTTTCCACGTTCAACTTCGGTTTCTTTCACTTTTTCAATTTTTTCAGCCTCTTCCTCAACTTCTTCCTCGGGCTTTGAAGGCTGTGAATCTGTGGTTTCACCCGTTTGCACTTGTCCTGGATCGGTGGTGACCATGTCCGTACCCCCACCTTCCATTAACGCCGTGCGTTCAGCCGCTTCAGCACCACCGTTAATAGACACTTTATAAGGATCGTGAAAGAACTCCGCAATCCCTTTTCGCGTTAATGGATCAGTGGAACCAAGCAACCACATCAACAAAAAGAACGCCATCATTGCGGTTACGAAGTCAGCATAAGCCAATTTCCAAGCACCGCCGTGATGACCATGCGCGGCTTTTTTGATTTTTTTAATGATAATGGGTTGTAGTTGCTCAGCCATGACTGCGATTACCCTTTGTTGCTACGTAATAAGTTATCTAATTCTTTGAAAGAAGGTCTTTTTTCAGAAGATACCATCGCTCGCATATATTCTGCTGTCATCGCAGGTGAAACCCCTTTCGCGCAACAAATTAAGCCTTTTTGTGCACATTTATATAAGTTAGCGGTCATCTCTGCGCGTTGTGCCATCAATGCACCAACAGGCCCAACGAACCCGTATGCAAGCAAAATACCCACGAACGTTCCGACAAGCGCCGCAGCAATAGCCTTACCCATAACCGCAGGTGGCGCACCAACAAGCTCCATGGTATGTACCACCCCCATAACCGCCGCCACGATACCAAACGCGGGTAAGCCGTCAGCCATGGTTTGAATTGTACTAACAGGCGTGTGCTCATCAGAATGATGCGTTTCTAATACTTGATCCATCAACTCTTCTAATTGATGAACCTCAACACCAGTAATCATTAAACGTAAGTTATCACAAATAAATTCCAATAAATGATGATCATTGGTAATTCGTTCTGTAAAAATAGACGGGTTACTTTCTGGATTTTCAATTAAATCCTCTAGCGACAATAAACCCTCTTTACGCGTTTTATTGGTTAACATGTAAAAACACATCATTAATTCGACATAAAAATCTCTGTCGTAAGGTTCTGGCTTGAGTGTTGCTGTCGCTTTTGCAATCGCTGATTTAATCACCGAAATGGGATTTGCAACAAGCAACGCGCCAAGTGCCGCACCGACAATAATGATATATTCAAATGGCTGGAATAAAATGCCAGGATGTCCACCACCCCCAATATAGCCGCCCATCAAGGCGCTACAAACTAATACATATCCAATAATAACTAACATTGTTTTCTCGTGTGCTGTGTGATTAAAATACTACGGACTATAAACGTCAAAATATAGCCGCTATCATAAGGTGTTACTGTAAAGGGTTGCGCGATAAATTCAATCTATCACATTAGATTTTATCTATATTTACCAGTTAATCGGCAGCAAAAGGGTTTTTTAAAGAAAATTATACTGCGAATGGATGCCATAGCGTCAAGGATTAGACGTTATCAAAGCATTCCTTATTTCTAAGTATAATATGCCATGTTTTCACCTAATTAATACAAAAAACATGCCATATTTTATTTATTTTTTATTTTACTAAGGTATTTGCGATGACGTTGAGCAACAAACAATTAAAAATTTATCACTGGCTATTATCACTTACCTTAACGCTATTATTATTAGCACACACTGCTGGGCAAATAACGATCCCCACACTACAGCGCATTGAGAATATTTTATATGATTTGCGTTTGCGCACCACCATGCCAAATACATTAGATGAGCGTATTGTCATTTTAGATATTGATGAAAAAAGCCTAGCACAAGAAGGTCATTGGCCATGGCGACGTGATAAATTGGCTGACTTAGTCGATATTTTGTTTGATTATTATGGTGCTAAATTGGTTGGGTTTGACGTTGTATTTTCTGAAAAAAACGAAAATGATAGCCTACAGACGCTCGAGAAACTTGCAAAAAACCAACTACAAAACGATACAATTTTTTTATCTGCTATTGAAAAAATACGCCCAACACTTTCATACGATGATAATTTTAGTCAAAGCCTGCAAAACCACCCTGTTGTTTTAGGCTACTTCTTTAGTCATCGCAGCGAGGCAAATAATCAAATAGGTCAACTTCCTACCCCATTTTCTGATACAAAAGACGATTTTACGCATTTGCTCTTTGAAGCAAAAAGTTACATTGCTAATTTACCAACCCTGCAATCCTCTGCGCTCACCGGAGGATATTTGAATAATGCAAATGTTGATGAAGATGGTGTTTATCGTCGCCTTCCCATTATCACGCGCTATCAAAATCAACTCTACAGCACGCTATCACTTTCACTTTTTTATCAATTACTCGGCTCTCCTTCAATTGAATTTGTTACCAGCAATGATTATGGTGACAATCGTTTAGAAGCACTTTCTCTCGCGGGCTTTAGTATCCCTGTAGATAATAATGGAAATTTACTCGTACCGTTTCGTGGAAAACAAAACAGTTTCAATTATATTTCGGTCACAGACGTTTTGAATGGCGTCGTCGATATTGCAGCCCTTAAAGATAAGATAATTATTGTTGGCACTTCTGCTGCAGGACTGCTCGATTTACGCTCAACGCCTGTACAAAATGTTTATACAGGGGTCGAAGTTCACGCAAACATTCTTAGTGGTTTACTTGATCAATCTGTAAAATCGCGTCCGACTTACATTATCGCAGTTGAAATGCTCGAATTAGTGCTGTTGTTTATATTTTCTATGCTGTTATTTTCGCGGGTTAGCATTATTTTTTCAGCACTCTCCTTTCTTGTTTTCTCTGGTTTAATGGTCACATTTAATTTTTATTTATGGTCAGCGAAAAATTTAGATACCCATCTTGCCACGCCCTTGATTTTATTTTCACTGCTCTACAGCGGCCAAATGTTTTTTGGTTATTTCTTTGAAAATCGCAAAAAAAAGCAATTGGGAAATATCTTTGGGCAATATATTCCCAAAGAATTAGTTGAGGAAATGAGTAATTCCGATGAAGAATTCACGTTAAAAGGTGAAAATCGTGAAATGACGGTTTTTTTCTCTGACGTACGGGGATTTACAACCATTTCAGAATCACTTGAAGCCGCCGAGTTATGTGACTTAATTAACGCTATTCTCACGCCTGTCACGCGCATTATTCACGAAAATAAAGGCACTATCGATAAATACATTGGTGACGCCATCATGGCCTTTTGGGGGGCTCCAATGTATACGGACAAACACGCTTATCTTGCCGTGAAAGCTGGGCTAACCGTTATTAAAGAATTTGATAGTATCAATGCGCATTTTAAATCAAGAAACTGGCCTGAAGTTGATTTAGGTGTTGGGCTAAATACCGGTGAGATGGTTGTTGGCAATATGGGCTCAGAATTTCGCATTGCGTACACTGTGATGGGCGATACGGTCAACTTAGGCTCACGTCTTGAAGGATTAACCAAGCAATACGGCGTCAAAATGATTGTCAGCGAATCGACGCGAACTGCCGCACCTGAATTCGCTTATCGTGAACTCGATTGGGTGCGTGTTAAAGGAAAAAATAAACCGATTAAAATTTATGAACCCATTTGTGAACAAGCCGAACTTCAAGAATCAGAGCAAAAAATCCTCGTGCGTGTTTCTGATGCCATTGACGCGTATCGCCAGCAAATGTGGGAACAAGCACACGCCTTATTTTCACAACTGCACAATATCAAGCCTAACGATTTGTTATATAAAATTTATTTAGATCGTATTGCCTATTTTAGAGAAAACCCACCAAATTCGAATTGGGATGGAACGTTTACCCATACCAGCAAATAGAACGGCTCTCAGCGGCAAATTTACACTTGTCGCTGACGTAGCACCTCGTAGAGCAGCACGCCGGTTGCAACTGATAAATTCAAACTTTCCACTGTCCCTCGCATTGGCAATTTTACTAAAAAATCGCACTGTTCACGTGTTAATCGTCGCATCCCCTTTTCTTCTGCGCCAATGACTAACGCCATAGGCACTGTAAAATCACTTTTAAACAGTGTATTTTCCGCTTCACCAGCCGTGCCAATGACCCACACACCTTCCGTTTTTAACCAACGTAGTGTACGCGCAAGATTGGTAACAACATAAACAGGTACCGTTTCAGCCGCACCACTTGCTACTTTACACACCGTAGGCGTAATGCCGACCGCATTATCTTTTGTAATAATAATGCCATGCACACCCGTTGCATCGGCTGTTCGCAGACAGGCGCCTAAATTGTGCGGATCTTGGACATTATCTAACACTAAAAATAACGCATTTTCCGTTAAATTTTCAACGGCCACTTTTAACGCGTTTTCAGATAATTCTTCAGGCAGTGCAACTTCCAACACAACGCCTTGATGATTCATTCCGTCCGCGAGTTTATCAAGTTTTTTACGCTCGACTTTTTCAATTGCAACGTCTAAATTCAATAGTGTTTCAAGCAATGTTTCAAGACGTTTATCATGGCGTTCACTGTCAATCCACGCGCGAGAAATTTTTTGTGGTGAATACATCAACGCAGACTGCGCAGCATGCAAGCCAACAATTTTAGTCAGTTTCATAAATCAATCTTTTTTAGCAGATGACTGCGTAATGGGTAGTAACGGAATATGATATTGTGCCAAAATAGCAGCAATATCGGTCGATTTTTCAACAATCAATTTATTGAGCATTTCTTGACGTGCTTTGTCGCCACGACGCACACCCATTGTCATTTGATAATCAAACTTAATACCGGATTCTGAGTGCATTTCAATAACGTGATAATCGTTTGGATGCCCAGAAATAATATGCCCCGCAAAAACACCCCACAACATGACCATATCAATTTTCTTTGCTTTCAAATCTTGCTCAATTTGCATAGCAACATTATGTTGACTATCCCCTGTCATACTTTGATATGGGATACCTTGATCGAGCAAATCATGTTTTTGCAACCAATCAGTTCCCGGACCACGATCAAACATAGCAATTTTTAATTTTGCTTGTTGCGCTAAAGGTAACTCGGCGAGTTGCTGCGCGGTTTGGATATTATCCCACCCACGTCCTTTTGCAATGAGAAGCACATAAGTGGAATGATAATAAGGCTGCGTTGCAAGAACCATATCGCTCCCCTCAGGCATTCCCATGACAACATCACATTTAAACTCTTTACTGTCTACCGCGTTCTCATCGGTAAACGCATTAAGCGAGTTACGCAAAAAACCAATGCGTTGTGGCAACCAAAAATACTCAATTTCCTGACCTAATGAGCTGGCAAAAAGTGCAGCAATTTTGTTTTCAAATCCAGTTTGTGCTTTATCTGAATAAGGTGGATTGAGTGGATCTGCGCACACTTTGAATGTATCAGCATACGTTGCAATAGCACTTACACTCAACGCCATTCCTAAAATAGCAGAAGATATTTTCATGATAAATCCTCAAGATAGAACGAATAAAAAAGCCCTAACCAACGAATTGGCTAGGGCTTTTGATCTGACTAAATAAATTAAGTTAAAAACTTAACTAAGATTTATTAGTTAGGTAATGCAAATACAGTGAATGTTCCACCTAATTTAGTGAATGAACTCAAACTTCTGTAAGCACCTACAGCGCCCAAACCTTCAGAGTTTGTACTTGCTTCGCCATTATCTAAGCCAGCTGCGATACCAATACCAGCCCAACCACCGATACCTGAAAGAACACCAACGTATTGTTTACCGTTGAATTCCCAAGTGTTCACGTTACCGATAATGCCTGATGGGGTTTTGAATTTATACAATTCTTTACCTGTTTTCGCATCAACCGCTTTCAAGTAACCTTCAAGTGTACCGTAGAATACAACGCCACCAGCTGTTGCCACTGAACCAGACCAAACAGAGAATGTTTCTTTGTTAGACCATGCGATTTTGCCTGTTTTTGCATCATACGCAGTGAATTGGCCTAAGTTGGTTGATCCATCTGCTTGACCTGTCATTACGTCAGCGCCTGCAGGACCCATCGTCAATGTTGCACCAACGTAAGGCTGACCTGCGGTATATGCCACTTCGAATGGTTCATAGTCCATGCACAAATGGTTGCCTGAAATATAGAACAAGCCAGTTTGTGGTGAGTAAGAAACAGGTTGTTGGTTTTTAGAACCTAACGCTGCTGGGCAGATACCTGTTGAATTAACGTCTTCACCATTTTGTTCTGTTGAATATTTAGACACAACTTGTGGACGACCTGTTTTCATGTCAACGTGGCTTGCCCAGTTAACTGATTTGTCGAATTTTTCAGCAACAAGCAATTCACCTGTTTCACGATCCAACGTATAACCAAAACCGTTACGGTCAAAGTGAACGATGGTTTTGTGCATTTTGCCTTTTACTTCTTGGTCAACTAAAACAGTTTCATTGATACCGTCAAAGTCCCATTCATCGTGTGGAGTCATTTGGTAAACCCATTTAACTTCCCCAGTGTCAGCATCACGTGCCCACAATGACATAGACCATTTGTTGTCGCCTGGACGTTGTACAGGGTTCCAAGTTGATGGGTTACCTGATCCGTAATAAACCAAGTTCAATTTTGGGTCGTAAGAATACCAGCCCCAAGTTGTACCGCCACCAATTTTCCATTGATCACCTTTCCAAGTGCTTAAGCTTGAATTTTCGCCAACAGGTTGAACGCTACCGTCTTTCCATGCAGTGGTTTTTTTAGGGCTAATCAATGTGTCTTTATCTGGACCCATGCTATAGCCTTTCCATGCTAATTTTCCGGTGTTGATGTCATAAGCGGCTAAGAAACCACGAACACCAAATTCACCACCAGAAATACCTGTAATAACTTTATCTTTTACAACGATAGGTGCGTTAGTATTGGTCATACCCAATTTTGGGTCGCCGTTTTGAACGCTCCAAACGCGTTTACCTGTTTTTGCATCTAATGCGGTTAAGACAGTATCAGATTGTTGCAAGAAGATTTTTCCATCACCATAAGCAAGACCACGATTAACGGTATCACAGCACATAACAGGAATGGTTACGTCAGCGTCTTGACTTGGTGTGAATTCCCAAATAACAGATTGTGTTGTTTGGTCAATTGCATACACTGTGTTTGGAAATGGTGTGTGAATAAATAAAACGCCATTAACCGCTAAAGGACCGCCTTCATGACCACGCAATACACCAGTTGAAAAAGACCAAGCTGGTTGCAAATTTTTAACGTTGTCAGTTGTGATTTGGTTTAATTTACTAAAACGTGTACCCGCATAATCACCACCCCATGTTGCCCAGTTAGCAGGGTTTTGAGTCAATTTTTCAAGATCAGCATTTGCCGACGCAATCGCGGGAACCGCTAATACTGCAGCGATACTCGATGTAAGTAAAAAGCTTTTTAAATATTTCTTCATTAGGTTCTCCTGATATTCTGTTGCATGACAGAACAGTAATTATATTTACAACTAACGTTAGTTCTAAGAGGGCTTTTATCGAAAATTTCATGATAGGAAGCGACTCTGGAGATGTAAATTTAACGATTTTAACTAAAATGTCAACTTTAAAAAAATCCGTTGATGAATTTTGGCTTTTCAATACTCAAAATAAACTGTCCAATTTGGTCATTCACTCACTTTGATGAAATATATCAAAGCAAGTTATGAACTTGATTGATAAATTGAAAGGAAAACGTCAATAAAATAGTGAAAATATTTTTTTTATGGAATTCATCATCATTCTGAAGTATTATAAATGTTCGATTTATGCTAATTTTTAGCATAACTTTAAAAACTATAAAACACAGGAGAGTGCTCATGGGCGCAATTTTAGACGTTACCGAAATGTTAAAAACACCAGCTGGTGCAACAATTGGCCTTGCCGTTGTTGTGGTAGGTTACTTCTTCGTGAAGTGGGTTTTCGCAGCACATCCAGAAGACGATCAATAAGCGACAATTTTTGTCCTTAATTTTCTAAGGGGTCGCAACAAGAAATTGTTGTGACCCTTTTTTATTTCTAAAATTTACGCTACCTAATCATTGCAATGACCACACGTCTTTTCAATACAATCCATTCATTAAGAAACAAACAAGTGCCAGCAACCGCCTTAGGCTTATTTCGCATAGGGTATGGACTCATCACGTTGCAGGAAATTTTCTTTCTTTTCTATTTTAATCACTTAATTTTTGACCCTATCCCCTATTTGGATATCGAATTTCCGATGATTCCGGCTTTTTTAGGGATATGGGCGCTTGTTGCAAGCGGCGTGGTACTAGGTTATCGCTACCAAAGCGCAATGATTTGGAATTATTTACTGTGGATTGTGTTCGTTAATTTTACGCCTATGCAACGTGATTTCGATGGCGGATTTGATACATTTATGATTGGAGCAGGCTTTTTCTTGCTCTTCATGCCAGCAGATAAAACGTTTTCTCTCGATAATTTACGCTATAAACTCAGCCGACCTTTTGTTCATTACAGTACATACCAAAAACCAACCGTTACCGTACTTGCCTATTACATACCCATCATTATCTGCTTAGGATTCCTCTATTTTGATTCTGCTATCCATAAATTATTTGCAGAACATTGGCGCAACGGTCTTGGAACATGGCTGCCAGCAACGCAACCTTACTATGTCTCTGCACTTGATATGTCGCTACTTCTCAATCAAGAATGGCTACAAAATATACTGGGTTACACAATTTTAGCTTTTCAATTTACGTTTATATTTTTATTTTGGCAGCGCCAGTTGCGCGTGGTGTATTTATTTATCGGTATGGGATTGCACTTAGGCATTACATTATCGTTTAACATTTACCCATTTGGTCTTGGCATGCTTTGCTTTTACTTGCTTATGGTGCCATTTGCTTGGTGGCGGACAATCAGTCATTTTTTCGTCGCAAAACAACCTACACTGACTGTGTTTTTCGACAAACTCTGTCCATTATGCAACCGAACTGTACTCATTTTGAATCACTTCGATGTTTTTAAACGCATCGATTTTCAAAATGCGCAAGACAATGCTTCAAATTACCCTGCTTTGAACAAAATTGATGAATCGGTATTGCTGCAGGATTTATATGCCATCGATGCACAAGGACGCGTTTATGCCGGTGTAGATACCTATATTCAAATATTAAAGCACACACGCTACTTAGCATTTGTTGGCATGATACTTTCACTGCCGATAATAAAGACTATCGCAATAAAGAAATATCGAGCTATTGCCGATAGCCGTGAACGTCTCACCTGCGATGCGACTTGTTTGCCTATTACCGCATTGACAAACAACACATGGTATTCATGCTTGTTTGAACAACACGCAGATCCTAAACCAAAAGCATTTACACGTAAACTCACTAAAATTCTCATCGTGCTATTTCTGCTACAACTTAACAGCACCGTTCATTATGGTTTAATTTACCGCTTGAAATTGCACAATCCAGCACTGGCACCACTCACTCAAGCCAGTAATATGCTCATTTTGTGGTCACAAACATTTGTAGGCATTGTACCGCATGCACTGTATCTACATGACCACTTCCAAGGTTACGATCATATACTCGCCATTACCTATATCGATGATCAAGGAAAGGAGCAATTTCTACCGTTTATCAATGAAGAAGGCCGTATGTTAGCCCCCAATTGGGGGCGTGTTCATTCTATGTGGGCAAACATTGCCGTCACACCGAATATCGATAATGTCCGCTTGCAAAAATTCATTATGAAAATCACGGCATTTTATGGCTATCAATTAGGACTCGATTTAACGAAAACCCCTTTTCATATTCAAATGAAGAAAATCGCAGCACCCTCTCATTGGGTATATGACCAACGCAAAATTAACATGGCGGGAGAGTGGGTAATCATTGGTGAAGCGCATTGGCAAAATAAGCAAATTAAAATTAGCTTACCCAATGACATTAATCGACTTTAATTAAATCGAAATTATTAGGCTTTTTATTATTGCATTGTCATAATAGTTCATGATATAAATTGCCCGTGCTTAGAAATTTGCGCAACTATAATTAAAAAACAACTTGGAGGATTTCAAAAATGAAAAAAGTAATTTCTGTATTAGCTTTAGCGTTAATGATTGTTGGTTTGACAGGTTGCATCGATGGTCAAGACGACAGCAAACAAAAAGTGTCTAGCACTATTCAACTTTAGTTTTTGTTGAACAAGTTAAACAGTTTTTGACTGTTTAGAGCTTTCAGAAAACCCAGCATTCGTGCTGGGTTTTTTGTGTTTGATGTATTTAAAATTAAACTGTTATTTTTTCAGGAATTAAGAATACACGGTAAAGCAAACAACCACTAATAAATCCCCCCAAATGCGCCCACCACGCCACACTCGCCCCTACACCGGTGAACAATACCGCCTCTGTGGCATTGTGCAACTGCAACATCACCCAAAGCCCTAAAAAGGCAATCGCAGGAATCGGCAGTAAAATGGGGTAAATGAAAGGAATCCAAACAATGACACGCTCAAGCGGGTATAAACAGAAATAAGCAGCGAGAACGCCTGCAATAGCGCCAGATGCCCCAATAACGGGAATAGCTAGCGTTGGATCAAAATACCACTGCAATAACGTCGCTAATGCACCGCATATAAGATAAAACGCTAAAAAGCGCCCACGCCCCATTCTATCCTCAATGTTATCGCCAAAAATCCACAAAAACCACATATTGAAAATTAAATGCAACCAATCATTATGCAGGAATAAATTACTAATAAATGAAAAACCATAATCGGGAGGTAAACCAAAATCTTGTGCCCAATTCGGATTGGAATAGCGAATAGGCACCATACCAAATAAATTAACTAATTTATAACCTAGCGCATCTGGCAGAAATTGCATCGATACAAATATGATCGTACACACTGCCATAATGGCCCACGTCATCACTGGACGTGCAAAACAGGGTGCGGTATCTCGAATAGGAATCATCGTTTTTCCTCTCAAATTAATGGTGTTAAAAGGAAATAAACGTATTTCCCCTTATTTAGTTGACATAACACGGAGATAGAACGAGAGCGGGCAAAATCCGTTGCCCTAATACAATATCCAGCGAATCTTTAGACGTAAGTTAGCCAATCTGCGTACTGGTCACCACGTCCATGCACCGCATCAAAATAGAGCGATTGCAGTTTTTCTGTCACAACACCACGACTGCCTGAACCAATTTTGCGATTATCCAGCTCACGAATAGGCGTTACTTCCGCTGCAGAACCGGTAAAGAATGCTTCATCCGCGACATAAATTTCATCGCGTGTAATACGCTTTTCAATCACTTCAAACCCTAAATCACGCGCAATGGTCATCACTGAATC
>ERZ1034361.1312-NODE-1312-length-13490-cov-4.098859_pt1 | contig 13490 bp, 10 predicted proteins | sample MGYA00520617_ERZ1034361 | MGnify/ENA primary metagenome ERZ1034361 (study PRJEB33736, sample SAMEA104284507) | Azolla filiculoides | biome: Urban; feature: Water surface; material: Ditch water | place: Netherlands | collected 2015-10-28 | depth 0-0.1 m ... | reverse complement strand
CAACTTAGTAGAAGTTTACGCCTTGTCAGCGCTCAAAATCCTATGGGACTTTAGTGTCGTTTGTTTAAACTCACCCATTAATGGCTGTTATATGGCGTGATAAAAAACATTCAAATATTGCAGAACGTTTAGTTGATAAAGAAACTAATTATTGTGGTCAAAAAATATTCCCTAGTTATAAAGAATTAATTATTTTTTCTGCGATGATTGGTTTTCATTTTGGCGAAAAAAAAGATGTAACCGATAAGGCTTTTGAAATACCACAAAGAATATTTGAATCCACTGATTCAGATGCTTATATTTACTTATGTGCTCTTCAAGATTACAAGGACGGAGAAATTTTCAGAGAGAAAAATGAAAATGAATGTTGGCGTATATTTGAATCATATGCAAATTCAGGTTTAGAAATAATTAATAATTGGTTACTGGATTCTCCAGGGGACATTGATGGTGTTGAAACAATACTTAATCAAATGAAACTGGTCGCAGCCGATTTAATCGATAATATACAAAATGAACCTAATTTAAATGAAGTTAATTTCTAATATTTATTTTTACTAACCTTTAACTAAAGCTCCTCAGTCTTAAACTCACTATAGCCTTCATAGTAATAGCTGACATCAATTCCTTTCATAAATAGTTCACGGTCATTAATTTGATCCGTTAGTGCTTGCTTGAGCAGGACTTTAATCTCAACATCTTTCACGACGCTACGTTGCATGGCTGATAAGTATTCTTCTTTATCTACCCGATTCCAGTCCACCACCTGTCTGATTTCTTTTTTAAGTATCAAGTCCAGCCAGATACGAGTAGCACGACCATTCCCTTCACGAAAAGGGTGGGCGATATTCATCTCCACATATTTCTCGATGATTTCATCAAAATTGCTTTGTGGCATGGTGTCGATATGCTTTAACGATACTTCTAAATACATCAGTGGTGCAAAACGAAAATTCCCTTTGGCGATATTCACTTCACGGATTTTACCGGCGAAATGATAAATATCATCAAATAAATAGGTATGAATAAAAGAAAGTCCTAAGAATGTACCTACTTCTACTTTGGCGATATCACCAGAATCAAAAAGTTGTTTGGCTTTTTGCTTGCTAATTTTCTCTTCGGCTTTTGCCAACTCAACCTGATGGGTGATATTTAATTTATTTTCCAATGTCATTATGATGCATCATTTTTTACATAGTTTAGAAGGTGATAAATTTATTCAATGTTACTGATTTACGTCAATATTAATCTGAGTATCTAAAATAAATGAGCAAAAACGCCACAACGTTTAGACGTTTTACATGGCAAGATGGTTTTAGGTTATGTGCTTTTACCATTATATGGATAGGTGATGCTAACAAAGTATCATACTATGTCTTGAAATAGGAAAGCCCACCGACGCAATATCGGTGAGCTCATAAAAAAGAAATTTTAAAATTTAGATTCAATCCATTGCGTAACTTGATCTTCGGTCCACACTAATGAATTAGGCCCAATTTTCAGTGGTTGTGGAAAATGACCTGATCGGATCCATCTCCACAGTGTTGTTCTTGACTTCTTGAGCAACCCACAAACTTCTTTCATTGTATAAAGTTCTACAGACACAGCCATTACCTACGGTAGATAGTTGAAGGCTGGTTTTTGAGCATTAAGCTCGTTATGTCATAAAGAAAGATAAATCGGTTTTTTTAAGTGTACTGCAAACAATAACATTTAAGTTGGACTGTCAGCAACGAGCTGGCAGAAACCTATAACACGGACTAAACCAGAGTTAGATTCTCTCGAATCGATTCGCATTCTAAGCCAAAATGATTATTTATCAAGCGATAATTGATGCTATTTTCTCCGCCCATAAATTGAGTGCATCACGTTTTTCTTGATCATAAGAATGCCTGTCATAAACGGCGGTAATACCACTTTCCACATGATTGAGTATTTTTGATACTGTTAAACGAGAAATACCCAGTCCTGTCATGTGACTCGCTGCTGTACGGCGTAAGTCATGGGGCGTAAATGTTGGAATACCAAAACGAGACTGATTTCGACGTAGTGCATGGTCAATACTGGTATTTAGCATAGCATTTTCAGTTTGAGTGGATGGAAACAACCACTTTGATGAGCCTGATAATGCTTTTACTCGCTCGAGAAGTTGCATTGCTAAAGGAGAAAGAGGAACACGATGTGATAATTTATTTTTAGCTTTTTTAGCTGGAATAGTCCACCAACCAGTATTTAAATCCATATCAACCCATTCAGTGATCACTATTTCACCTTTACGTTGCGCGGTTACTAACTGAAGTTGCAAACAAAGACGGGTTAACTCACTCATTGACGATCCTTCTATTTCACGCCAAAAGATTTGAATTTCCTCTTCAGTAAGTACACGATCTTTTTGATTCTCTTTTGCAGGCATCTTAACGGCACTACAGGGATTCGCTTCTACCAAATCACGACTAATTGCCCAATTAAACAATTTGCGTATTAATGCAAGAGTACGATTAGCTTGAATGGGAGCACGAAGTACCATTTTGTCGAGTAAGACAATCACATCACGACGTTTTATTTCATGTGCTTTGACGTTTTTCCATTTGGGAAGTAAATCATAATCTAAGATGCGCTGATCTTCTTTCCATGAGCGTTTATTAGGCTTGGCATACAATTCAATATATTGCCCTGCAATTTCACCAAAGGTAGGGGCTTCACGGCTAATTTGCTTGTCAGCGGCAGGATCATTGCCTTTTGCTGCATCATTGAGTAACTCTTTAGCACGTTCTTTTGCATCGGCTAGTCCTAGGGAGGGATAAGTGCCAATAGTATAACGACGCAAACGTCCTGCATGACGATACATCACAAACCAGCTTTTTCTGCCAGCAGATGAAATACGCAGACCTAGTCCTGTCGTGCGTTCATCAAAATAATCAGTTTGACCTTTCTCAGGAGCTTTGACTGTGTCTATCCAGCGGTGGGTAAATGAGCATGTAGGCATTTTAATCCTAAATAATCAACTCGGAATTAAGGGTAGGACGTATTAAGCTTTCAGCTGGAATACCCAATTGCTCATGTAATTTACAGATCATGGGTAATGTTAATGAGCGTTTACGATTTAAAATTTCATAAACACGATTAACTTTTCCGATCATTGGGACAAGGTCTTTAGCCGTTAAACCTGCTTGCTCCATACGAAACTTAATTGCTTCTATAGGGTCGGGAAGATCAATAGGATATTGCTTTGTTTCATACACTTCTACCAATGTTAACAAGACTTCAAATCGATTACCTTCTGTTGAACCTATTTCAGGTTCGTTTTCAAAATAACCAGCAATTTCTTGTAGTGCTATTTTATAGTCATCTTCTGTTTTAATTGGACGGATTTCCACGGTCATTTACTCCAATTCGATAGTTTCTGCATTAATGGAATCATATTGTGCATGTGTTCCAATAAATTTAATATAAACTGCACCAAATCGATACGCTACAGCAATAATCAAACGATACTTATTACCTTTAATATTGAAAACGACGCGACGATTCTTTAGGATGCTTGCATGTCTGTAAGTTTCTTTAATATCAGAAGGCTGTGTCCATGTTGCTTTTTTAGCTTCATCAATCCACGCCTTTAAGTGTTGCTCTGCGTCAGGATGTATCACCCAGAATTCACGTAATATTTTAGTTGCGATAATCTTCATTGTGATATTATAGTCCCATAATGGGATATTTGGAATTGGTTTCGCGATGAGGATAAGTTATAAATTTAGGTAACACATAGGTAACAAAATGACAGAAACAGTATAGTATTTGATGAAACAAAATGAAACATTATTTCTATTTTATTAATATATTTATCAATATGTTATGTGTTTTATGGTGTTACACAATGTTTCATTGAATTACATTAATTGCCGATTCGTAATCAGTAGGTCGCAGGTTCGACTCCCGTCATTGGCTCCATGTAAATCAATGCGTTACAAATATTTAAGTCTTTTTTATTACCTAAAAATATATCCAATTTTAATATATTCAATATTCGCAATTGTTGCCGTTGATTTTACACAATTTTAGCTTAGATAATTGTCGTGTTTTAGTTTTTATTATGGCTATTAATTGTTAAAGGGGGGGGTAATTTAATTCGTTGTGAAACAGCTTGTTTAATGTAAGTTATTTATTTACAGATAATATTGCAAGGTATCGTCTAATTAATTCGCTCACTGTTGAACAGTTACTCGCATATATAATAGTGAACTTTTGAATTGAATATCGATTTATCTGATGGTTTTCGTTGATAAATAAAATTGGCCTAATTTGTCGATACATCAATTTTAGTGTATAAATATACTTGGATATATTTTTTTAAGGAGAGAAGTATGGCAACAAATTATGAACAAACGGCTGCAGATGTAAAAGCCAATTTAGAGAAGACTTCATTAAGTACAGAGACGAAAGCGGCAATTGAAAAAGCAATAGGAACAGGCGGTAAAGTTGCTGTTACTACCGTTGCTGTAACAAATGCAGATCTTCAAGGTGCAAAAATTGCTCAAACTGCTGGTGGTACAATTGATTTGAGTAAGGCTTCAGCAAAAGATGTTGCTGCACTTGAAGCAATTGTGATTACTGGAGATAAAGCGACTGACATTACTATTAAAAACAACAACTTTAATGGTACTGTTGTTTTAGGTGATGGCGCTGGAAAAGTTAATCTTGCTACAAACAAAGCTGTAACCGTTGAAACAGGTAAAGGTAATGACAGTGTTACTACGGGTAGTGCTGGTGATAGCGTTACTGTAGCAGCTGGTAATGATACAGTTAATACTGGTGCAGGTAACGATAAAGTTACAATTAAAGCAGGCTTCGAAGGTAAAGCAACTCTTGACGGTGGTACAGGAACCAATACGCTAAGCCTTGCTGGTGTAGGTAAAGTGACTGTTGATGCTAAAGGCGCTTTAGTATTTACAATGAATAACAATGCGACTGGGCATGAAGCTTCAGTTACTGCGAAAAACTTTGGTGCAGTGATTTTAGGTAACGATGCGTCAGAATTGGCATTAAGTTCATCTAAAACAGCTCTAAATTTAACAACGGGTACAGGTAACGACACTGTTACATTGGGTTCTGGTAAAGACTCAATGGTATTAGGTGGCGGTAACGATAGTATCAACGCAGGCGGTGGTGCAGATATCGTTAAATTAGCCGCTGGATTTAAAGGTAACGCAACTATTGACGGCGGTGCTGGCACAGACAAAGTTGATTTAAGTGCATTAGCTATTAAAGATGCAGTTAAAGTTGATGCAACACACGTAAATGTTACGCTCGCAAACGGCTCTGTTGTGAGCATTGCAAATGCCGAAAGCTTTGTTTATGACGCTAATGGTGATGCAGCAGGTGGTATTAAAACTGTTGGTTTAACTACGCTAGACAAGGTTGTATTTTAATTTGTAAGTGTTAACTCAAAGACCACATGCGCCCTTTCGAGTGCATGTGGTTTTTTTATGCGATCATTAAATGCAATTTTTAACAAAAAATAATCCAGATGTTTGCCTTCATGAGGCATTGCATCTCATAGAAAAAAAAGAGTATATAGGTGCAGAAAAAGCCCTTAATCACGTTATTGATAATCTGAGTGATAATCAATCTTTAGTATTAGCTTATCAGCTCCGAGCAAAACTTTTCACACAAAAAAAAGAAATTTCACTTGCTATTCGTGATTTAAAGTGGGCTTTATCTAAGACATTTTTCCATTTCGATGTATTGCACTCAATTATCGAATTAAGCAAAACGCAAGAGAGTGAAGCAGTTAATTTTTTAAATAACACGCTCAATTATTGGCTCTATTCTCGACCTCAAGATTGCCAGCATCCTTTTATGCTCCAAGCAATTAGCTGTGCCAATTTAGTGGCATTTGGAGTGGTTCAATCTGAGACGCAAGAAAAAATCACGGGTTGGTTTTATTCGTCATCGACATCAAAAATTGTTATCGAAATTGATAATCAGCGATTTTTACATGATTGCAAGGAATCGCAATTTTCAAGTGACCTAAATAGATATGTTTTTTCTTTTTCATTTATTCTGCCATCGCAATTTAGGTATTGCAGAATAGGTATTTTGGGGCAAAATAGCTTATGGGGATCACCTATTGCATTTTTACCTAAATTTCATTTTTCATTGCCAGATTTCTCACATGGTCAACCTTCAAAAGCAGTGGCGGTGGATATTATTATCCCTGTTTACCGTGGACTAGATGAAACGAAAGCATGCATTGAAAGTGTTTATGCTTCGCTTGCACATAATAAAACAAAGATGCGTTTGATTGTGGTCAGTGACGCGTCGCCTGACGTACGGTTGTGCGAATGGTTAAAGCAAGAATCATTGGCAGCTCGCCTTGTGTTGGTTGAGCGTGATTTCAATGTGGGTTTTGTTGGTGCGGTGAATACGGGACTTTCCATTGCATCGATGGATCATGATGTGGTGTTACTCAACGCCGATACACTTGTTGCCAATAATTGGTTAGATCGACTTCAGAATGTGAGTGTCAGTGCACCCAATGTAGGAACGGTAACACCTATTAGCAATAATGCAGAATTGTTGAGTTATCCAGAAATTATGCAATCAAATCCAATGCCCGATTTAAAAGAAACGATATTATTGGATCAGCTTTTTGCAAAGTTAGGCGGTGATGCGTCACAGTCTATTCCATCGGGCGTGGGTTTTTGCTTGTATATACGCCGCGCGTTACTCAATGAGCAACCGTTTTTGAATGAAAAGTTAATTCAACGTGGCTATGGAGAAGAAACGGAGTTTTGTTTAAAAGCAGCGGCAAATGGCTGGGAAAACAGGGTGGCGGCCAATGTATTTGTTGCCCATAAAGGTAATGTATCGTTTGGTGAAGAAAAATCGGCACTAGCGGCATTTCACGTTGCGCAAATTCATGCGCGGTTCCCTCATCATAGCGCCGAATACGATCTTTTTTTACAGAAAAAACCACTAAATACATTATTTAGCGAAGTGACAAAAAATAGGCATTTACTCAAATGAATACCACCATGACAGGATCCCTGATATCTTATGTTGGCTCAACCTTAATTGGGTGGGCGTGTCGTGAAAAAAATGAAAATTTGCCTTGTTTAGTTGAAGTGCTAGTCAATGACACAGTCGTTGAAATTGTGGTTGCCAATTATGACTTGGGTGCAAGTTTTACGCAGTTGACAGACCGTCAGCGGCGGAGTGGTTTTATGATATCGCTATCATCGAAATTAACGGAGACTGATTGCATTGAGGCGAGGTTTGCCAATACGAATCAAAAATTACAGGGGCAATTTTATTCATCTAAGCCGTCAACTGACCATGATTTTTTATTGGGCGAGGTTGAAAATCATGGCGGACTTAAGGTCTGGGGGTGGTTATATAACCCGATTGTGCCGCAGCAAATACAAAAAGTGACCTTTAGCTATAAAGGAGTTGATTTAGCGTGTATTGAGGCAGGTATTTACCGTGAAGATTTGGCGGCTTTAGGCATTAATTTGGGGAATCACGGTTTTGAGTGGACACTGCCTATTTGTTTTGCAGATGGGCGGATACATGAAATTGAAGTATTTGATGCCTTAGGCAATCCGTTGGCAGGTTCTTCTCTGCAAGTGTTTGTACCTCAAAAAGGATACCAATTTTGGGTAAATCAACTCGACCTACCATCTAGCGAAAAAGCATTGCTTAGTAAACTTGCTGAGGGGTATCAGCACTATGTAGGTCATTCAGTGGATTTTTCACTTTACGGTGAATGGTTCGCACAATTTGGAGCACCTGTGGCGGTTCCTGTTTGCGCAACAAAAATTTATGTCATCATTTTTGGTGAAGAAGATTTGGATGCAACACTCAACAGTTTATATGCCCAAACGCATCAAATATGGGAGGCACTCATTTGTGGGCGTTGGAGCGATTTAGTCTATCAAAATGATGAGAGAGTACGTTCAGTTCCTACAGAAAATTGGGTAGAGGTACTTGGCCATATTTTTCAGCAGAATTCTCTCGTAACCAAAATGATTGCAGGGGATATGTTAGCGCCTCAAGCACTTGCAACAGCCATTTTTGCAATGAATGATGCAGCGGTGAATATTGTTTACAGTGATTGCGATGTGCCTGATGAGCAATATGGTAGACTCCCTTGGTTTAAGCCGGATTGGGATATCGATTTATTCTTGAATACAGCAGCCATGGAGGCTATGTGCGTTTTTCGGGGTCGTCATCTTGCGCACATGATAGAAGATGATTATGCAGCACCTTTTCGATGGGTGGCCAATGCGTTAGTCGCGCTTGGCAATATGCCAACAGGTATTAAGCATCTTCCATGGGTGCTTTATCATTGCTTTGTGTCCTATGACGTGAAAAATACGCTTGCATCGAGTGCGCTGTGGTTGACTCACTATGCTAAGCAGGCAGAAATAGCGTCCACGGAGTTTCAGGCGGTTCATATCACATGGCCATTACCAAAACAATTACCACGTGTGAGTATACTTATTCCAACTCGTGATCGTATTGCCTTGCTTTCTCGTTGTATAGAGACGCTCAGAAATACGGATTATCCCGATATTGAATGGATTATTATCGATAACGATTCACGTGAGGAGACAACACATGCCTATTTTGCGCAATTAGAACGCGAAGGGGTGAAAATCATCCCTTATGCTGGCAGTTTTAATTTTTCAGCAATGAATAATCACGCTGTCGCATTCGCCACGGGGGAAGTCGTGGCGCTTGTGAATAATGACGTTGAACTTTTGCATCCGCAGTGGCTAACCGTTATGATTAGCGAGCTAATGCGTCCTGACGTGGGAATCGTCGGCGCTAAATTGTTGTGGGAAAATGACATGGTACAGCACGCTGGTGTTCTACTTGGTCTACATAGTCTTGCCGGGCATATTGGCAATGACTGGCACAACAATGATTTAGGGTATTTTGGATTGAATCAGCATGTTCGTGGCGTAAGTGCGGTGACAGCGGCCTGCCTGATTTGTCGGCGTGAAGATTACCTATACCTTAATGGACTCAATGCCACGGAATTAATGGTCAATTTCAATGACGTGGATTTTTGTCTACGTATGCAAGAAACCTTACATAAACGGATTATTTGGACACCTCATGCGCGACTGCGTCATTTGGAGTCCGCCAGTCGCGGCAGAGAACAAAGACCCGCTGAGCAAGCGAGAACGGCGCGTGAAATGCGTTATATGCGTGTTTCATGGGCAGGTAAAATCGCCAGCGACCCCTATTACAACCCGAATTTAAACTTTGATCGATATAGCCATGCAGGCTTATCTTTTCCACCACGCAATTAAATCTTATTTATGAAAATACTCTTTGTACATCAAAATTTTCCAGCACAATTCAGTCAAATAGCGGCGCATCTAGTCAAGCAAACAAATAATGAACTGCTTGCACTTAAGGCACCGCCAGCGGCAAATTTTGAGGGAGTGGGCGTGGTGCCTTATCGCTTTTTGCATGACACCCAAACAGCTTTACATCCTTTGCTCGATGAAATGGAGTCTAAAGTTTTACGTGGTGAAGCGGTGGCTGAAGCCGCGCTGCGTTTAAAAAACAAAGGTTGGCATCCTGATGTGATTATTGGTCATCCAGGTTGGGGAGAATTATTATTTATTCGTGATATTTGGCCAACAGCTAAATTGGTCGTGTATTGTGAATATTATTACCACGCAGAAGGGCAAGATTTTAATTTCGATCCTGAATTTCAAGATTCGCGCTACAGCACAATTGAGCGGATGAAATTAAAAAATACGGTAATGTTAAATGCGTTAGTTGAAGCGGATTTAGCCTACACGCCAACACAGTGGCAACGTCAAACGTTCCCTGAAAATGTACGTCATTGCATTGAGGTGATACACGAAGGGATTGATACTGATTATTTTGTACCTGATGAGGATGCGTTTTTTCACATTGCCAATAAAGATGTCACGCTCCGCGCCGGCGATGAGGTAATTACTTACGCGGCTCGCTCACTTGAGCCGGTGCGTGGTTTCCATCAATTCATGCGTGCATTACCTGAAGTGCTAGAGAAAAGACCTAATGCGCATGTGGTCATCATGGGTAAAACGCAAACATCTTATGGTCTTGATCCTGAGGATTTTGACACTTGGCAAGAAAAACTGCTTGCTGAAGTCGGGCATCTTTTAGATCCACAGCGTGTGCACTTTACTGGCTTTCTTCCTAAAGAGCACTATCGCACGGTACTTCAAGTTTCAAAAGTGCATGTTTATTTAACGTATCCCTTCTTGCTCAGCTGGTCCATGCTCGACGCTATGGCGTGCGGGGCATTTGTGTTAGGCTCAGATACCTCGCCAGTTACTGAAATTATTGAATCAGGTAAAAATGGATTGATTGTGCCATTTTTCGATACGTCAGAATTAGCGCAAGCGATGGTTGATCAATTAACCTCTACCAAACAGAAAACGATCAAAAAAGCAGCGCGTAAATTAATCGAAAAAGAATTTAATCAAAAAAATTGTGTGAATGATTTATTGGCACTCATTTCTCGTGATAAAAAGGCATAAACTACGCTAACAAATATTTGAAACATGAATGGTGATAGGCGTTCGATTTCAAAATGTAGTTGTGTCAAATTTTAGACAATGTAAATAGTCACCAAGAGAGATAATGTATCAATTTAAATCCTAAGTGGCGCTATATCCCCCATTTGGGGGATGACAAGCAACCATAAACAGGTGATTATTTATTTAATTATGGTTATTAAGAATTAATAACAATTTACGATTTACGTTGGTTTATTTTTTAATAAAATAGTGTGATTTAAGTCACAATTATCGTACTTGAGTCGATGTAAAATTGACGTTTGTGTTATTCTGCTAAATTAAAAAATAGAATGTGTGAGTTTATGTCAATTATCCCCGTGATTCTTTCGGGTGGCAGTGGGACAAGGCTTTGGCCAGTGTCACGAGAATCAAATCCAAAGCCCTTTATTAAATTACCTGATGGTCAAACCTTACTTGAGAAAACCTATCGCCGTGCTTTAGGGTTGCCAAACATCGAAACCATTTTTACGGTGACGAATCGTGACTATTATTTCCGGTGTCGAGATGAGTTTTTAATTGCAAAATCGGAAAGATCAACCATCGATGATTTCTATTTACTGGAACCCTTTGGTCGAAATACCGCGCCTGCGATTGCCTTAGCGGCATTAGAAGCCATGGAGCGTCATGGGCGCGATGCAGTATTGCTTGTCCTTGCCTCGGATCATTTGATTGTAGATGAGTCTGCTTTTGTTGATGCGGTAAATAAAGCGGTTCATCTTGCTCAAAATGGACATTTAGTGACTTTTGGCATCACGCCTACGTCGCCAGAAACGGGATTTGGGTATATTCAGCAAGGAAAATCCATTGATGATCTTGGCTACGCCGTGGCGCAGTTTGTCGAAAAGCCCAATTTAGAAACCGCTCAACGCTATTTGCTTGATGAGCGTTATAGTTGGAACTCGGGGATGTTTTGTTTAAATGTCGGATTACTCTTGGATTCGTTAGCTATCCATGCGCCTGATGTACTTCAAACCAGTCGCCATGCTTATCAACTTGCAAAAGAAGGGAGTGTGACTGGCGCTGATTACGTTGAGTTTTCCCGTGAATCATTTCAGGTGATTCCTGATGATTCCATTGATTACGCGTTAATGGAAAAAGTCGATAATATGGCGGTCGTTCGGGGGCGGTTCGATTGGAGCGATATCGGCTCTTGGAATGCCTTAGCTGAACTGGTGGCTGCAGATGCACAGGGAAATCGTATTGAAGGGGATGCCATCACCCTTTCAACGCACAATTGTTATTTACGTGGTGAATCGCGGGTTATCGGCGCTATTGGTCTTGACGATTTGATTGTAATTGATACGCCCGATGCCCTGCTGGTTGCGCATCGAGATCAAGTTCAGCATGTAAAAGAAGTGGTTTTGCAGCTCAAGAAAAAAGGCAGTACGTCAGCGCATACGCATCGCACGGCTTTTAGACCGTGGGGAAGTTACACGGTACTTGAAGAAGGTGTGCGATTCAAAATTAAACGCATTGAAGTCAAACCCGGCGCAGCGCTGTCACTTCAAATGCACCATCATCGCAGTGAACATTGGATTGTGGTGAGTGGGACTGCAAAGATCGTGAACAACGATCAAGAGATTCTGCTGCGCACGGATGAATCCACCTATATTTTATCCGGTCATCGTCATCGACTGGAAAATCCGGGCGTGATTCCACTCGTGATGATTGAAGTCCAAACGGGCGATTATGTGGGTGAAAACGATATAGTTCGCTACGATGATGTTTACGGGCGATTAGCTAAAACATACTGAAAAATGAAAGAGTTTATTTTACTATGAAATGTATTTGTGTAGCGGGAGTGAGTCAACCCGATTTAGAGTATGTTCTTGATATTTTGAAGCAATCAGGCATGGCATCTGAACTGTCGGTTGAAAAGCAGCAAGCCATGGACATGGATTCTTGGCATCAACACGTTGTCGATATGATAGATGATGAAGTTGATTTGCAAGGTATTGTCAATCCCGGTCGTTTTATGGAACAAATGGCGAGTGATATTTTTCTGGCGAATATCAATGCGCCTTTATGGGGCTTTGCGGATACACGCAGCACACTTTTATTAGATTTTTGGCAACATTATGATCCACGTGTCTATTTTGTTTTGGTCTGTGTGTCACCTGAGCAGCTTCTCGCCAATGCCATGCGCTCACAAGATGAAAAAGTGAGTGTTGAGTCCGTGATGGTGCAATGGCAACAGTATCATCAGCAATTACTTCGCTTTCATCTGCGAAATCCACAGCGTAGTGTACTTGTCAGTGCATCAGATTGTATCGAACATCCTGCACTGTTTATTTCGCATCTCGCTAAGCAATGGAAAATTAAAACGAAATCGCCGCGTGTATTTGCCTCGCAAACGTCCTCACCAAAAAAGAGTTATTTGCTGTTTCTTGCGCAGCAGTTGTGCGCAGATGAAGTGCAAATTCAGTCTTTGCAAAACGAATTATCAGCAACGCGACTTTATTTAGATGGGTCACTAAAGTCACAGCAAGATTTATGCGTTTACAGTACTGAAGAAGTTTTGGCGAGTTATGTCTTAGAGCAAAAGAGAATTTCTGTTGCTATTGATGATGCTAAACGTGAGTTTGATAAATTAACAAGTGAAAAAGCGTTTCTTATCAAAAAACATGATGAACAAGTTACAACTTTCAAAAACGAAAAAAATAACATAGAAACTCAAGCTAAGTTAGCCACTGAAGAAAATGAATTATTGCTTCTTCAACTGCATCAAGTTCAAGAAGAGCTTGAGCATTATTTTCTGCAATATCAAGACAGAGAAAATACGATTAAGCAAATGGAAGGTCGTTGGCAACGTATGCTTGAGCGCAGTCCCGACTATTTTGATTACGATTCACTCAACGTCAATATTACACATAATGGAAAACATAAACACGTTAGTGATTG
>ERZ1034361.1311-NODE-1311-length-13498-cov-8.784517_pt1 | contig 13498 bp, 9 predicted proteins | sample MGYA00520617_ERZ1034361 | MGnify/ENA primary metagenome ERZ1034361 (study PRJEB33736, sample SAMEA104284507) | Azolla filiculoides | biome: Urban; feature: Water surface; material: Ditch water | place: Netherlands | collected 2015-10-28 | depth 0-0.1 m ... | reverse complement strand
TACGACATTGACGAAAATCTCATGCTGATTGTGACAACAGACCGATTATCGGCCTTTGACGTCATTTTGCCCGATCCGATTCCAAATAAAGGAAAAGTACTCACTGCCGTATCAAATTTTTGGTTTGAAAAAATGCGTGACGTGATTCCCAATCATTTAACCGGCATTTCACCTGAAAGTATCTTCACAAGTCCTGAGGAATGTGCACAAGTTAGCGGACGCGCTATTGTCGTCAAAAAACTCAAACCCTTGCCCGTTGAAGCGATTGTACGTGGTTATTTAATTGGGTCAGGTTGGAAAGATTATCAAAAAACAGGGCACGTTTGCGGCATTGAATTACCAACCGGTTTACAGCAAGCCGCGCAATTGCCTGAACCCATTTTCACGCCTTCAACAAAAGCGGCTGTCGGCGATCATGACGAAAATGTATCATTTGAAAAAATTGTGGAATTACTTGGCGAAGCGTTAGCCAATCAAGTACGCGAGGTGAGCTTACAACTGTATAAAGAAGCCTCTCTTTATGCAAAGCAACGCGGCATTATTATTGCTGATACCAAATTTGAATTTGGTTTAGACAATGATGGTGTATTACATTTGATTGATGAAATTTTAACGCCTGATTCATCCCGTTTTTGGGCCGCCGATGATTATCATGTGGGCAGTAATCCACCTAGTTTTGATAAACAATATGTGCGTGATTATCTCGAAACACTTGATTGGGATAAAACAGCACCTGCACCCAAATTGCCTGCAGAAGTAGCCGAGCAATGCGCAAAAAAATACCATGAAGCACAAGTTCGTTTAACGCAATAAAATATGCCACTACGCAATCGACATATTTTACTGGGCGTCACTGGCGGCATTGCGGCTTATAAAGCGCTCGAATTGGTTCGACTTTTGAAAAAAGAAGGGGCGCAAGTCCGCGTTGTTATGACGAAAGCCGCTTGCGAATTTATTGGGCCATTATCGTTTCAAGCACTTTCTGGGCATAGTGTACATATTGAATTGCTTGATGTTGATGCTGAAAATGCGATGGGGCATATTGAACTCGCACGGTGGGCGGATATTTTTATCATTGCCCCAGCTAGTGCCAATACCATGTCAAAATTAGCGCATGGCAACGCGGATGATTTACTTTCCACACTGTATTTGGCCGCAAATTGCCCCGTTTACATCGCACCTGCTATGAATCATGTCATGTGGCATCATGTCGCCACGCAAACCAATATTCAACTATTGCAAACGCATGGTATTCGTTTAATTTCCCCAGAAGCCGGTGAACAAGCTTGCGGGGAAATGGGCGTTGGTCGCATGGCAGAGCCTCACACTATTTGTGCGCGTTTACTTGCTGATATTGCCGCGCCATCGCAAATACTCGCGGGTATCCATATTATGATTACCGCTGGCGCAACACGTGAACCCCTTGATGCGGTGCGTTATATTACCAATCGTAGTTCGGGAAAAATGGGCTACGCGATTGCCTGTGCCGCGCAATTAGCCGGCGCAAACGTCACGTTAATTAGTGGCATCACGGCACTTTCACCACCTAAAAATTGTCATTTTATTCAAACCGAAACGGCGCAAGCCATGCACAATGCCGTTTTTGACAATATCAATCCATGCGATATTTTTATTGGTGCTGCGGCTGTCGCGGATTATCGTCCTATAGAGGTTGCGCAAACAAAGATTAAAAAGAAAGACGATACGCTCACACTCACGTTCCAAAAAAATGCGGATATTCTCGCGGATGTTGCTGCACTGAAAAATTCTCCTTTTACCGTGGGATTTGCGGCTGAAACACATGATCTTGAGCATTATGCACGCGATAAATTAATGCGCAAAAAGCTCGATATGATTGCGGCAAATTGGGTTGGCGGTGAGCGTGGTGGTTTTGAATCCAGTGAAAATGCGCTCGATATTTTTTGGCATGATGGGCAACAATCGCTTCCCATGACGTGCAAAGAAACACTGGCAGCGCAACTTATTTCACTGATTGCAGAGCGATTTGAGCTTAAAACAAAGCGGCCTTAACCACGGCTTTTTGTTGCTCCAAATGTACACGAAAATTACCAACAGCTGGCGCTGCAGAGGCTTCACGCCCTGCGTAAACCACCTTAATTTCAGCTGGCATAGAATCGATAAAATGATGACTGGTGTTGTACCAAGCGCCTTGATTCTTGGGTTCTTCTTGGCACCAAACAAACTCATTTAAATTTGGATAACGTGCAATTTCGGCCTTGAATAAACGTTCAGGGAAAGGATAAAACTGCTCAATACGTGCAATAGCAACATGCGATAAATTGGCTTCGCGTCGCGCTTCAAGTAAATCATAATAGACTTTACCGGCGCAAAAAACTAACCGTGTCACAGCGTTATCATCCACTTCATTTTCACCCAAAATCGGATGAAATTCCCCTTGCGTTAATTCTTCTAGCGTCGATACCGCTAATTTATGGCGCAGTAAACTTTTTGGTGTCATGACAATCAATGGTTTACGATAGTGTCGAATCATTTGACGACGCAGAAGATGAAAAATTTGCGCGGGCGTGGTTGGACTACATACTTGAATATTTTGTTCTGCACATAATTGCAAATAACGCTCAAGACGCGCTGAAGAATGCTCTGGCCCCTGCCCTTCAAAACCATGCGGCAATAGCATAACAAGCCCACACATCCGTCCCCACTTTGTTTCGCCTGAGCTAATAAATTGGTCAATGAGCACTTGTGCGCCATTGGCAAAATCACCAAATTGCGCTTCCCAAATCACCAGCGTATTGGGCATGGTGGTGCTATAGCCGTATTCAAATCCTAAAACGCCCGCTTCAGATAAAAGCGAATCAAAAATTTGCGCATTACCTTGTTCTTTGTGGAGATATTTAAGCGGTGTATAGCTGCGATTTTCACGCTGATTATGCAAAACCGCATGACGATGCACAAACGTGCCGCGCCCGACATCTTGACCGGTTAGACGAACGTTAAAATTTTCAAGTAGCAACGTAGCGTACGCCATATTTTCGGCAAATCCCCAGTCAATTGGCTGTTTTTGTGCCATCATCTCAGCGCGATTTTCCATGACTTTCGCCACGCGCGGATGCAATTCAAATTGCTGAGGAAGATGAAGTAAGCGCTTTGTACAATAGGCGAGCGTTTCCTTTTTTACGCCCGTATAGCAAGGAATTGTCCAAGGCACATCTAGGAAAGTAAGCCACTGTGCGCTATAAGAATATGTCACTTGCGATACAGGGCGCGACATAATTTCACCTGCCGCTAAACGTGCTTGATAATCCGCCACAAAATAGTGCACGGTTTTTGCGTCAAGAATACCCTCAGACATAAGCTGCTCAGCATAAAGCTCGCGCGTTGTTTGACGCTGGCGAATTTTTTTATACATCAGTGGCTGCGTCATGGCGGGTTCATCGGCTTCATTATGCCCAAGACGACGGTAACACATTAAATCAATCACCACGTCCCGATTAAATGTCATGCGAAAATCGAGCGCGAGTTGCGTGACAAATAACACCGCTTCTGGGTCGTCACCATTCACATGAAAAACAGGTGCTTGAATCATGCTAGCCACATCGGTGCAATAAAGCGTTGAGCGACTATCGAGTGGATTGCTGGTGGTAAATCCAATTTGATTATTAATAACAATATGTACTGTCCCGCCAGTATAAAAACCGCGTGTTTGAGACATATTGAGCGTTTCCATAATAATTCCCTGCCCTGAAAATGCGGCATCGCCATGAATTAAAATCGGAATCACTTGATTGACACCATTTTTACCTGCGCGGTCTTGTCGTGCTTTCACTGAGCCTTCCACCACAGGATTGATAATTTCCAAATGTGACGGATTAAATGCAAGGGTAATATGAACGCTACCACCGGGCGTTTGCACGTCCGAGGAGAACCCCATGTGATATTTCACGTCACCGCTGCGCATGCCAGTCAACAGTTCAGATGTGCCTGCAAATTCGTTAAATAAAACGGTCGGATTTTTCCCAAAAATATTGACCAGTACATTTAATCGACCACGATGCGCCATACCAATAACAACTTCTTTCGCGCCTTTTTCGCCCAACCCTTGAATTAATTCATCTAAAATAGGGATTAAGGATTCCCCGCCTTCAAGTGAAAAACGTTTTTGTCCGACAAATCTCGAATGCAAATGCGTTTCGATACCTTCAGCGGCCACTAATTGTTTGAGCGTCAGGATTTTTTTCTCATCACTGAGTTCAAATCCAGCCTGGTTTTTTGGTAATAAGGGGCGTAGCGAATGCTCTTCAAGGCGTTTAATAATCCAGCAGCGGGTTGTCGTATCAACAATGTGCATAAATTCAGCGCCCACACTGCCGCAATAAATTCGCTCTAAATTGGTAATAATGTCGTGCAGTGGTAGTGGATTTCGGCTTTGCAGCATCCCTGTATCAAATAGAGTATCCATATCAAGCACCGATAGACCATAATAATGCGGGTCTAAATCCAGCGGCGCTGTCGTATTTCTTCCCAGTGGATTATTGCGTGCAATTTGATGAGCGCGAACACGATAATGATTAATCAAACGGGCAACAGCGGATTGTTTTTGAACGCTTTCTTGCGTAAAAACTTGCAGTTTAGCAAGCCGACCTTGCGATTTTTGTGCAAGCTGCGCGAATCGCTCAATAATAGGACTGTGTGCAATTTCGTAATCAGCTGTTGCGTGCATTTGCGCGAATTGCTCGCGCCAACTTGGCTCAACTGCGTCAGGATTTTCCAAAAAAATCTCGTAGAGTTCTTCAATAAAGCTCGCATTGCTGCCATATAAGCTCGACGAATCTTGAAAAAAATCCCGTAAATTTTGCATACACTCATCCAGTTTTAGTGAAAAGTAGAAAGTGGCGTATTGTACTCGATTGCTTATCACACAACACACTGCAACGCACTTTCTGGTAAACTTAGCGCAATAGATTGCCATTTACGTCGGCATTTTTTCTTATTCTCAACGTGTTAGTTATCATGCAAATTCATTTAAAAACCTTGGGTTGCCGCCTAAACGAAGCTGAACTTGAAACGTGGGCGCAAGCTTTTCAAGCGCAAGGTCACAGTATCACGCAAAAAATTTCCATGGCGCAACTGGTGGTGATTAACTCCTGCGCAGTCACGCAAGATGCGGCGCGTAAGTCCCGCCAACTCATTCGACGCATTCACCGTGAAAATCCGCAAGCCAAACTGGTGGTCAGCGGTTGCTATGCCACGCTCAATCAGCAAGAAGCGCAAGCGTTACTAGGCGTCGATTTAGTGGTCAGCAACAAAGATAAAGCGCAATTAGTGGACAGAGCGTTGCAAGAGTTGACCTTTGATAGCATGCCCGAAATGGCAACAGAACCATCAGAAATTGCCCTTTTCACGCGTGGGCGTCAACGCGCTTTTGTGAAAGTTCAAGATGGTTGTCGTTATCGCTGTACTTTTTGCATTGTGACTGTTGCGCGAGGTGAGGAAGTTAGTCGCGCGTTAGAGGAGATTATTACCGAAATCAATACACTTCATGCGCAAGGCATTAACGAAGCAATTTTGACCGGTGTGCATTTGGGTGGCTATGGGAGCGATAATGGTGAAAATATTGTGTCACTCATTCGCGCTATTTTGGATCAAACGCAAATTGCCCGTTTACGTTTAGGCTCGCTTGAGCCGTGGGAACTCACCGACGATTTTTTTGACTTATTCAACAATCCACGCCTAATGCCGCATTTACATCTGCCTTTGCAAAGTGGATCAGACTCCGTACTGCGTCGCATGGCACGTCGCTGTAAAACAGAAGAATATGCGCTGATTGTGGCTCGCCTACGAGCACAAATCCCGCATTTTAATATTACCACCGATATTATCGTCGGTTTTCCTGACGAAACACAGGAAGAATGGCAAGCTAGCATGGCATTTATCGAGGCCTGTACATTTGGTCATATTCATATTTTTACTTATTCACCACGCGAAGGCACAAAAGCGGCAACACTGCCCAATCCCGTTCCACATGATATTAAAAAGCAACGAAGTGAAGAATTACACACTTTAGCAAAAATAATGAAGCAGGATTTTTATACGCAAAATTTAAATGAACAATTTGAGGTTCTCTGGGAAGGTCAACGCGAAATCATTGATGAAAATCATGTGCGTGTGTTTGGTTATACACCCAATTATTTGCGCGTAGCGTGCGATATTCCCTCAACGCAGCTAATCGAAAATATGATAACACCTTATGAAATGAAACAAGTCGATACAGATTATGCGTTAGGAGAAATTTTTCTAAATTGAGGCTTAGGTGGTTTGTGTATTAATTGATAAAATAGTCTTAAAAAACATACGATTAAAGCTAATTTATTTCGTAAATACGACTATTTAAATAATCAAATTCGATATGACGACAATAGTAACTAAAATAAATGATAGAATAACACTTGTTAGAAAATCAAAATTATTAAACCAAAAGAATTTCTCAGAAAAAACAGGTATTGCGCGTAGCACCCTCTCTGAAGTAGAAAGTGGAAAAAATCGCCCATCGAGTGAACTGATTGCCGGCATTGCGAATGCGTTTGATGATGTGAATATCGAATGGCTTTTGACAGGGAAAGGGGAAATGCTCAAACATAGCGCAAATGACATCGATGTATCCAAAGTTGAACAAATTCTCGCGTTAATTGAACCCTTAAATGACGCACGAAAAAACGAAGTATTGCACACTATTGTTGAAAAACGCCGCATTTACGAAATAGAAGATTTTGTTACGCAATTAATACAGCGTAATATTGTGTAATGAATTTTAATTTAAAAAAGAGGCGCTATCGTGATGGCAATCACCCTAAATAACCTAAAACTCACGCCAAGAATTTGGTTTTTACTGGGCAGTTTAGGCTGCATTTTTTTGCTGAGCATGGGGGCTTATTTTCAATTTCAAAAAGGCCTTGAACCCTGCCCTCTGTGTATTTCTCAGCGTATTGCTATTTTTTCTACCGGTCTGATTTTTGCTGTTGGTGGAATGACACATCATCCGCGTCGTAAAGTGGTAATTTTCTCTGTTTTAGGCACATTAAGCGCACTGACGGGCGGGTCAATTTCGATTCGTCATTTATGGATTCAACATCTCCCCCCCGACAAAGTCCCTGAATGTGGTCCGTCACTTGAGTATGTACTCGATAACTTTCCACTGCTTGACACGATAAAATTGATGTTGTCTGGCACCGGTGATTGCGCCAAAGTGGACTGGACAATGTTTGGGCTGAGTATGCCTGCTTGGACGTTATTGGCTTTTTTAATGCTTGCAACATTAAGTCTTCTTCAAATTTGGAATCATGACTAACGCGCGTATTTTTCATGTCGCGATTCCCTCCGTTCCTTTTTTTGAATTTTTTGATTATCTCGCTCCTGAGGATTGCGATTTAGCGTCACTACGGGCAGGCATTCGCCTTGAAGTTCCGTTTGGTAAACGCACAAAAATTGCTTTTTTAATGGCAATGGGCGTTGACAGTCACTACCCAATCGAAAAATTAAAACCCATTCTGCGTATCATCGACAACCAGCCACTGCTTAGTGAGCTGGATTTACAACTGTTGCATTGGGTAAGTCGTTATTATCATCATCCCATTGGAGAGGTAATGAGCGCGGCTTTTCCGATTGCCTTGCGACAAGGCAAAGAAGCGGTCATCAAAAAGATGCCTGCTTCACGCGAAAATAAAAAAACCAGCGATTCGATTGTTTGCAATCCTGCACAACAACACGCCATTGATGAAATTACCCATCACCTTGGGAAATTTGGCGTTTTTTTACTCGATGGCGTCACTGGCAGCGGTAAAACGGAAGTTTACATGCAGCTTATTGAAACTATCTTGAATAAAAAGCAACAAGTGCTTGTTCTCGTTCCCGAAATTACGTTGACACCACAACTTCAAGAACGATTTGAATCGCGTTTTAATACTTTAATTGCCATTTCTCATTCCAAGCTCACCGATACACAGCGCAAAAACGCGTGGCTACTGATGCAAAGTGGGGAATGCTTGTTATTATTAGGGACACGCTCAGCACTTTTTACGCCCATGCCGCGTTTGGGTTTGATTATTCTCGATGAGGAACATGACAGCTCATTTAAACAACAAGAAGGCTTTCGCTTTTCGGCGCGAGATGTCGCCATTATGCGCGGAAAATTTGCACATATTCCTGTGTTACTCGGCTCGGCAACGCCTTCACTTGAAAGTTTATACAATGTTAAACAAGCGCGTTATCATCACCTACCTTTGCCTGAGCGTGCTGGTAGCGCTCTGCCGCCAGTGGTTGATATCATTGATATTCGACAACAAAAATTACAAGAAGGTTTATCGCCTATTTTACTTAATGAAATGCACTTAACATTGGCGCGAAATGAACAAGTGTTATTGTTTTTAAATCGCCGTGGTTTTGCGCCAACGCTGATGTGTAATGAATGTGGCTGGGTGGCGCGTTGCGTACATTGTGATGCTAACTTAGTGATTCATCGCCATAAATCACTTCTACGCTGTCATCATTGTGGAACAGAACATCGATTAGTGAACGCTTGTCCTTCCTGCCTAAAGCACGATTTAGTCTCTGTTGGACTGGGCACAGAGCGTATTGAATCGGTTTTAGGGCGTTTATTTGCAGATAAAACCGTTATTCGTTTAGATCGCGATTCTACGTCGCATAAAGGCTCGCTTGAAGCCTATTTAGCGCAAATTCATGCCGGTGAAGCACATATTATTTTAGGTACGCAATTACTCGCTAAAGGACATCATTTTCCAAATGTCACACTCGTGGCCATTTTAGATGTAGATAGTGGCTTATTTAGCACGGATTTTCATTCTGGCGAAAAATTAGCACAGCTCATTGTGCAAGTTTCTGGACGTGCTGGACGCGAACAAAAGCAAGGTAAAGTTATGCTGCAAACGCGTCAACCTGCGCATCCCCTTTTGGTTGAACTGCTACGCGACGGTTATAGTCAATTTGCCACCCTTGCGCTGCAAGAGCGTGAAACAGCAAAACTTCCGCCTTTTAGCCATCAAGCACTGCTACGCGCTCATGGCGAAAATGAAACATTACCTGCAAACTTTCTGCAATCGGTTGCGGATCTTGCGCAAACGCTCAATGAATCTAAAGTTCACATTTTAGGCCCAATTCCCGCACCCATGGCAAGACGTGCAGGGCAATACCGCTATCAATTATTGCTGCAACACGACAACAGAAACGGACTCCATCATTTGCTACGTCAACTCGTTCCGCATATTGGCGGACTGAACCCGCGTCAAAAAGTACGATGGTCAATTGACGTTGACCCTGTAGATTTATATTAAATTTCCCTAAAAAATTAGGTACGGTATGTCACTTTCTTGTTGCAAAAATAATTATTCGCGTTATACTATCTGGGTAATGTTTAGGTGGACTGGCTGAGTGGTCGAAAGCGACGGTCTTGAAAACCGTTGAACCGAAAGGTTCCTGGGGTTCGAATCCCTAGTCCATCGCCATCATTACCACTTCTCGCAATATCTCCTCACAAAGTAAAAATCTTTCTCTTCCTGTTTTCGTTAGCATCATTTCTGAGAAATTATTTTCAGCACTTTTCCATTTTGATTTTTTAAATAAAGACAGCGCAATTAAGCACATTTTGTGCAATACAATCCTTCTATTCCTAACGCTTGCTGTACAATAAGCGTCACTTTTCAATTTATTTGTATTTTTCATGACAGACACACTTCAAGCAGAACAAGCGCCTGCACTTGCAGACTTTTCAAGTTTCGAGCTACACCCTATTCTCACGCAAGCCTTAGCCAAAAATGGCTTTGAAAAGCCTACGCAAGTACAGCAACGTGCTATTCCTACTATTTTAGCGCGACAAAATTTACTTGTTAGCGCCAAAACAGGTAGCGGAAAAACCTTAGCTTTTTTGCTGCCTACACTGCATCATTTACTGGTAAACGCGAATTATTACGCAGGCACGCGTGCTTTAGTGCTGGTGCCAACGCGAGAATTAGGGCAGCAAATTTATTTGCAATGCCAACAGCTTCTCGAAGGCTCGCCTTTGAAAGCCGGTTTAATTACGGGTGGTGAAGATTTCAAAAAACAACAAACGCTTTTGCGTAGAAATACCGCTGTCATTATTGCAACACCGGGAAGATTGCTTGAACTGTTAACGCTTGATGTCGCGCCATTTGAAAACTTAGAAACACTCATTCTCGACGAAGCTGATCGTATGCTCGATATGGGCTTTAGCGAGGATGTGCTTACTATTGCAAAGCATTGCAGTGAACAACGCCAATCCTTACTATTTTCAGCAACACTCACCCATGCGGGAGTGCTTAAAATGGCGGATAAGTTACTCAAACGCTTTGAATTGATTGCACTCAATACACTACGCGATGAGTTGCCCCATATTGCACAACAAATTGTCTTAACCGATGATACGGCGCATAAACAAAAAGTGCTCGCATGGCTACTTGAAAACGAAACATACACAAAAGCCATTGTATTTAGCAATAGTCGCCTGCAAGCCAGTGCCCTTTGTGATCCACTGCGTGATAAAGGCCTTCGCGCTATTGTATTGCATGGCGAAATGGATCAAAAAGAACGCCAGCGCGTCATGAAACTATTTCGTGATGGCGTCGTGAATATTCTTGTCGCCACCGACTTAGCCGCGCGTGGACTTGATATTAAAGAAATTAACTTAGTCATTAATTTTGAAGTACCGCGTAACGGTATTAATTACCTACATCGAATTGGCCGCACAGGACGCAGTGATGAAACCGGATTGACTATTACGCTTGTCAAACATACAGAATGGAATCTAATGGCAAGTATTGAGCGTTTTTTGCGCCAAAACTTTATTCGTCGCAAGATTGATGAATTAGCCGGTAAGTTCCAAGGCCCTAAAAAACTTAAAGCCTCCGGTAAAACGGTGGGTGGTAAAAAGAAAGTCGAAGCCAAAAAAGAAAAAGCGCCTAAAGTTAAAATTCGGCACCGCGATCAGAAAAATATTGGTAAACGCCGCGTGCCTAAAGTGAAAGCACCGGAAGCGTAATGATAAACACCGTATGATTTTTTTTGCTACTGCATTCAATCCCCCCTTGATGCTGTGTAATTAACGCTTGCGAAATAGACAAACCAAGCCCTGTTCCATCGGCGCGACCTGTTACCATTGGATAGAAAATTTTATTGAGCATATCGGGTGCAATGCCAATACCGTCATCGATAATTTCACACCGAATGGCGAGTTTGTAGCGTCTGCGCTCGATACTGATATGGCGGCAAATACGCGTTTTGAGCGTAATGGTGCCTTTTTCACCCACCGCCTGCACAGCGTTGCGTACAATATTTAACGCGGCTTGAATCAATTGATTTTTGTCCCCTAAAATTTCCGGTAAACTGGGATCATAATCACAGCGCAAACGAATAGTTGAACTCACCTCTGCCTGAACCAACCAGCGCACACGCTCTAAGACTTCATGAATATTGAGAAATTGTTTATTAGGCACCTCATTTGGGCCAAGCATACGATTCACTAAATCCGTTAACCGGTCAGCTTCATCAATAATAATTTGCGTATATTCTTTAAGCTCAATAGAAGCCAATTCCAAATCAAGCAACTGCGCCGCACCACGCAAGCCACCTAATGGATTTTTAATTTCATGCGCAAGACCGCGCACCATAAGACGCGCGGTATTTTGTTGAGAGAGTAATTGCTCCTCTTGCGAAATACGCATCCGATTATCAATGGGCTGCAACTCAATAATTAACTCGTTAACAGTCTCATTATTCACACCAATGGGCGTAATACTCACATTCACAAAAACGCTCGGATTCACGCCATGATGCAACTCAAGCGCGTAGTCAATAATGGGTGACCCTGTATCGCGGCAATGCGACAAATTTTTCAAAAACGCGCTATCTGATGATTTAAATAAGTTTTTAGCCGAAATTCCCAGTAATTGACGCGTACTTTCAGCGAGCAATATCTCCGCTGCGGTATTGAGATAGCGTAAATACAATTGCTCGTCAAACCCTAACACCGCAGTGTTTAAATTATCAAGTAGGCGTTTATGCATAAAATTTAAACTGTTGTTTGTGATTGAATAAACGTTATCGCGCGTTGCAAGCGGGACAGCGTTTTTTCTCGACCTAAAATAGCCAGTGTGATGTCAATTGACGGCGAAACACCCGTGCCACATACCGCAATACGTAGCGGTTGCGCAACCTTACCAAGTCCAAGCTCTAATTTTTCAGCAACCTCTTTAATCATGCTGTGAAGTAACGGTGCTTCCCAGGTTGATACGTTTGAAAACGCCTCGCTAAGCGTTGCTAGCACGGCATCACTGCCTTCAACAAAGGCCTTTTTCGCCGCTTTTTCATCATAACGCTCAAATTCACGGTAAAAATACACACTGGCATTTGCCATTTCAACGAGCGTTTTACAGCGTTCGCGCTGCGCTTTAATGAGTTCTAAAACATTAACCGATTCACTTTGCGCATCAATGCCACGTTGCGCGAGATGCCATGTTAAATGAGGAGCAATATCACTTGGATCGCTGTGCATTAAATAATGGTGATTGAGCCACAATAATTTTTCCATGTTAAACGTCGACGCCGCGCCATTCACATCAGAAAGTTCGAAATACTTAATCATTTCATCGATGGAGAAAATTTCCTGATCGCCATGCGACCAGCCTAAGCGCACTAAATAATTTAAAAGCGCCTGCGGCAAATAACCTTCGTCACGGAATTGCATCACGCTTACCGCGCCATGACGTTTTGACAGTCGCGCACCATCGGAACCTAAAATCATCGGTAAATGTGCATATTCGGGTAGTTTTGCACCGAGTGCGTTGAGAATATTAATCTGGCGGGGCGTATTATTAATATGGTCGTCACCGCGAATCACATGCGAAATGTGCATATCCATATCATCGACAACAACGGTCAAATTATAAGTAGGTGAACCGTCGGCGCGAGCGATAACTAAATCATCAAGCTCTTTATTGGCAACAACAATTTCCCCTTTGACCAAGTCACTAATATGAATCGCGCCATCAATAGGCGTTTTGAAACGCACTACCGTTTTATCACTCGCTGGTTTTTGCGCATCTCGACATTGACCGTTGTAGCGTGGCTTTTCTTTATTGGCCATTTGTTGCTCACGCAATATTTCCAATTCCTCTTTGCTGCAATCGCAATAGTAAGCGTGACCAGTTTCAAGTAACTGCGCAATGATTTCTTTATAACGCGGGAAATGCGCGGTTTGAAAAAAAGGTTCTGGGTTATCGTAATCGAGTCCAAGCCATGCCATACCATCTAAAATGGCCTGAACAGATTCTTGAGTTGAGCGCTCTAAATCGGTGTCTTCAATGCGTAAAATAAATTTCCCCGCCTTTTTTTTCGCATAAAGCCAAGAAAATAACGCGGTACGCGCCCCACCAACATGTAAATAGCCAGTTGGACTGGGTGCAAAACGAGTAATCACTGTCATGATATAAAA
>ERZ1034361.1310-NODE-1310-length-13503-cov-4.998659_pt1 | contig 13503 bp, 8 predicted proteins | sample MGYA00520617_ERZ1034361 | MGnify/ENA primary metagenome ERZ1034361 (study PRJEB33736, sample SAMEA104284507) | Azolla filiculoides | biome: Urban; feature: Water surface; material: Ditch water | place: Netherlands | collected 2015-10-28 | depth 0-0.1 m ... | reverse complement strand
GATGCTGCTGTTCATTCGCGGCGAGGTCCGGCGCGAGGCCGAGAATCCGGTCAACCGCTTGCTGATCCGTATCTACCGCCCGGTGATCGCCGCCGTCATGAACTGGCGCAAGACGACCGTGTGCGCCGCCCTGCTGGCGATGGCCATCACCATCGTGCCGGCCAGCCGGCTGGGCAGCGAATTCATGCCGACGCTCAACGAAGGCACGCTGTTCTACATGCCGACGACGCTGCCCGGCCTCTCGGTGACCAAGGCGGCCGAGCTCCTGCAGACGCAGAACAAGATCATCAAGAGTTTCCCCGAGGTCGCCTCGGTGTTCGGCAAGGCCGGGCGCGCCCAGACCGCGACCGACCCGGCGCCGCTGGAAATGTTCGAGACGGTGATCAACCTCAAGCCGGAGAGCGAATGGCGGCCGGGCCTGACCACCGACAAGCTGATCGCCGAACTCGACAAGGCACTGCAGTTCCCCGGCGTCGCCAATTCGTGGACGATGCCGATCAAGGCGCGTATCGACATGCTGTCCACCGGCATCCGCACGCCGATCGGCATCAAGATTTTCGGCAGCGACCTGGTCGAGATGGAGCGCCTGGCCAAGGAAATCGAAACCGTGGTCAAGGCCGTGCCCGGTACCAGCAGCGCCTTCGCCGAACGCATCACCGGCGGCTTCTACCTCGACATCGTGCCCAACCGCAACGCGCTCGCGCGCTACGGGCTGACGGTCGGCGAGGTCATGGACGTCGTCGCCGCCGCGCTCGGAGGCGAGATGGTCACGACCACCGTCGAAGGCCGCGAGCGCTTCGGCGTCACCGTGCGCTACCCGCGCGACCTGCGCAGCGACCCGCAGGCCATCGCCCGCGAGGTGCTGGTTCCGGTTCCGGCCGAGATGGGGGCGCCGGCCACCATGGTGCCGCTCGGCCAGCTGGCGGCGGTGAAGATCAGCACCGGAGCCCCGGCCATCCGCACTGAGAACGCCCTGCTCTCGGCCTATATCTACGTCGATATCCGCGACCGCGACATCGGCTCCTACGTCGCCGAAGCGCGCCGGGCAGTCAATGAAAAGGTCAAATTCACGCCCGGCACCTACGTCACCTGGAGCGGCCAGTTCGAGTACATGGAGCGCGCCATCGCCAAGCTCAAGCTCGTCGTGCCGGTCACCCTGCTCATCATCTTCCTGCTTCTTTACCTCAATTTCCGACGCATTACCGAAACGCTCATCGTCATGCTCTCGGTGCCGTTCGCGCTGGTCGGCGGCATCTGGCTGATGTGGATTCTCGGTTACAACCTCTCGGTCGCCGCCGCCATCGGCTTCATCGCCCTGGCTGGCGTTGCGGCCGAAACCGGCGTCGTCATGCTGATCTACCTCGATCAGGCCTGGCGGGAAGTGCAGGCCAAATGCGCCAGCGCAGGCCGCCAGCCCCAGGCCGCCGACCTCTACGCGGCAGTGATGGAAGGCGCCGTCGAACGGGTGCGCCCGAAGATGATGACGGTCACCGCCATCATGGCCGGCCTGCTGCCTATCCTCTGGGGAACCGGCACCGGCTCGGAAGTCATGAGCCGGATCGCGGCGCCCATGGTCGGCGGCATGATTTCCTCAACGGTGCTCACACTGGCTGTCATTCCGGCCATTTATGCCCTGATCAAGCAGCGCCAGCAGAGACTGGCAGCCTGACATAGTCACGGCAAATGAACTCGCTGCGACTTACGCCCAGGCTCGCAACAAGGTGGCATAGAGCGTCTCCGGGTCGAGCGGCTTGACCAGGAAGTCGTTCATGCCAGCCTCGAAGCAGCGCACCCTGTCTTCGTTGAAGGCATTGGCCGTCATGGCGATGATCGGTACGCCCTGGTATCCGGGAAGCTGACGGATCTCCTGCGTCGCCTCCAGGCCATTCACATTGGGCATCTGCATGTCCATGAAAATGGCGGCGTAGGTTTTTTCCTGAGCCAGCGTGACAGCATCGGCACCATCTTCCGCCTCTTCGACGACCAGCCCGACCGCCTCGAGCTGCATGCGTGCCACTTCCCGGTTGATCGGCTCGTCGTCCACGATCAGCACATGGCGGCCGGCATGGCGCTGTTCGAGCTGCGTTCCCGCATCTTCGCCCGGCAGATCGGCAGGAGGCTCGATTTTCCGTCGCTCCATCTTCTTGAGTTTTGCCGTAAACCAGAAAGTGCTTCCCGCCCCCGGCGTACTTTGCACGCCTGCCTCACCCCCCATCAACTCGGCCAGTCGCCGCGTAATGGCCAGCCCGAGCCCCGTTCCGCCGTACTTGCGGGTCATCGAATTGTCGGCCTGCTCGAAGGCGCTGAACAGTCGCGTCATCGCCTCGGGGGAAATGCCGATTCCCGTGTCCTGTACTTCAAAGCGCACGAGAACCTCGTCAGGCCTGTCGTCCTGAACGATGATGCGGACCATCACGCTGCCCGTCTCGGTGAACTTGATGGCATTGGAGGCGTAGTTGAGTATGGCCTGCTGCAGGCGCGTCGGATCACCCTCCAGGTTGTCCGGCAAGGTGCCGGCGTCCATCAGGAGGGAAAGCCCCTTGCTGCCGGCTCGATCCGCGAGCATCGATTTGACATTGCTCAACAGGCTGGAGAACGCAACCGGCGCCTCTTCAAGCTCGAACTTGCCCGCTTCGATCTTGGATATATCCAGAATATTGTTGATGATGGACAACAGATGGTTGGCGGCGGCGTCCATCTTGTCGAGCCGATCGGCCTGGGCGGGCGTCACCCCTTCGCGCCGCAGGATATTTGCCATGCCGACGATGCCGTTCATCGGCGTCCGAATTTCATGGCTCATGTTGGCCAGGAAGGCGCTCTTTGCCACATTCGCCGCTTCCGCTGCATCGCGGGCTTCGGCCAGATCGGCGGTGCGGGCGAGGACGAGTTTTTCGAGGTGTGCCTCGCTCTTCTGGAGTTCCGCCTCGGCTGCCTTGCGCGCCGCCACTTCGTGCCGAAGCTTGTGTATCCACACGGCAAACAGGGTCAACAGCAAGGCGGCGACAGCGCCATACAGGAGCACGGTTTTGGCTGGCAGCCCTTGTTCGATATGGACCCCCATCCAGCGATTGAGGATATCGTCCTGTTCGTTTTGCGGAATCGCCGCCAGGGTTTTTTCAAGGATGCCCAGCAGTTCAGGGTGGCGATGAATGACTGCCATGCTGTGCGCGCTGCGGTATTCGGTGGTACCGGAAATCCGCAGATTCAGCTCACCCGTCTTCTGGATCAGGTAGTTCAGCGAGGGTGCATCGCCGACATAGGCATCGGCCTCGCCCTCCCTCAGCAGTTCAAAGGCTTGCACTTCATCCGTCGTGGCCACCAGTTCGATCCGCGGATGATCCCTGGCCAGCACTTCCTGCATGAAATAGCCTTGCTTGACCGCGACCCGCTTGCCGTAAAGATGGCGCAAGTCGCCCAGATAGCCTTTCCGGCCATCATTGATAATGACAATCGCCGAGTGGATAAAAGGTGAGGTGAAATTCAGGAAGAGCCGACGGTCCGGCGTATTCACGGCGTCGCTCAGCATATCCAGTTGGCCCGCCTTGGCCATGTCCAGGGTCTGTTGCCAGCTTTTCCCCTTGATCACCTCGAAGCGCACCCCCAGGCGGCCTTCCAGCAAGCGCAGGATATCGGCGTTGATACCGACAAAATCGCCCTTCCCGTTAAACCACTCATAGGGCGCGAAATCCCGGTCGATACCGACCCGAATGACCGGATGCGCCTTGAGCCACGCCTGCTCCGCCTCGGTCAGCGCCAGCGCAATGCGGCTGGAAAAGACAAAGCGGTTGAGTTGCCGGTCCGACAGGGGCGGCGCCAACTTGCGCTCGGCATAGATCGAGGCCAGCCGACGCAGGCGACCGGGATCGAGCAGGCCGAGTTGCACACTTTCCGGCAGAATCATCTTGCGCGTCTGCTCCGCCTCGAAACGCAGATGCTCGACGCTGAGCGCACTCCCGTATTGATGCTTGATCAGCTGGATCATTTCTTCCGGATGGTCCAGCGCGTATTGCCAACCTTTCAGGCTGGCGCGCACGAAACGTTCGGCCCGCCCGGGATTTTCCTGCAGTTCCCGCTCACTGGTAATGAGCAGGTCACCATAGAAATCCAGTCCGTAATTCTGCGGATTGATGATATTGACCGGAATGCCACGCTGGGCGAAATAGAAGGGCTGATCGGTCAGATAGGCCGACATCACGTCGACCTTGCCCGTGGCGAGATCCTCTTTGTCGTAGGTGTGCTGGACGTAGGTGAATTTGTCCGGCGTCAAGCCGGTTTCCGAGAGCAGCGCCCGGAGCGGCCCTTCATCGCTGCCAGTGGCGTCAAACATCAGGCGTTTGCCCACCATTTCATAGGGGCTGATGATGCCGGACTGCCGTCGACTGATAAATACCAGGGGATCATGCTGAAAGATCGCCGCCAGGGCGACGATGGGCGCGCCCTTGGCGTAATCGGAGACCACCCCCGAGTCACCGATGCCGTAATTCGCCTGTCCCGAAACCACGGTATCAACAACCGTTTGCTTGGGATCGAGCGGACGAATATCGACCTCCAGGCCCTCGTCGGCAAAATAGCCTTGCACCTTGGCGGCGTAGTAACCGGCAAACTGGAACTGATGGAACCACTTGAGTTGCAGCGCCACTTTTTCGGCCGGCGCGGCATGGGCGGGCAACGAAAGCAGGAGACTCGCCAGCAACGTGCAGAAAATCGAGTAAAAGGAATTAGGCATCGCCCATCAATCAGGTCTTGTCATTGTGCGCATCGATGGATCAAGCTTACCGGAAATAGCCGGACATGGTTTGCCTTTGCCGCCAGCGCCACAACCCTTGTCCGGGCTGTGCCCCGGCCTTATCCGCCGCTCAGGGCCTGGACAATCACCACGTCATCGTCGGGCTGCAGCGTCTGCGACAAGGCATCGGCCGAAACGCCATTGACGAAGAGACGAATGTGGCGGCGCACCTGCTGTTGCTCGTCGATCATGCGAAAGCGGATGCCCGGATACTGGCGGTCCAGATCAGACAGCAGCGCATCAAGCGTCGAACCGCTGGCCTCGGCCTGGCTACTCCGGGTGTATGAATGCAGGGCGCTCGGGATCAGCACTTTCATGGCAGGCCAGCGCTACAGGACAACGGCTTCCACGGCGTAGATTTCCGGCAGATGGCGGGCGATGCATGCCCAGTTTCGGCCTTCGTCGCGGCTCATCCACAGTTCGCCACTTGTCGTCCCGAAGTACAGGCCGAGCGGATCATGGCTGTCACAGCACATCGCCTGCCGCTTGACCGTCCACCATGCCTGCTCCTTCGGCATGCCCGCATCCTGGCGCTGCCAGCTTGCGCCAGCATCTTGTGTCACATACACCGCCGGCTTGCCACCCGGGCTGGTGCGTGGCCAGACCTCGGTGCCATCCATCGGCAAGACCCAGGCCGTCTTGTCATCACGGGGATGCACCGTCATCGTAAAGCCGATGTCGCCGACTTCCCCAGGCATGTTTTTGCCAATGCGCAGCCAGGACGTCGATGGCCGGTCGAGGCGATAGATGCCGCAGTGATTCTGCTGGTAGAGGCGATCGGGATTGCTCGGGCACAGGCGCAGACAATGCGGGTCATGGAACATCGGGTTCGCCGCATCGAAGCCATAGCCCTCCACAACATTCATGCCCGCGATGAGCACCTGCCAGGTCTCGCCACCGTCAAGCGACTCATGCACGCCACCGCCCGACATGCCGAAGTAGAGATGAGCCGGATCACGCGGATCGACAATGATTGAATGCAGCTTGGGCCCATCCGGCGTGCCGTCCTTCTCGCTCCCCATCCAGGCGCGAAAGTGCGGGTCATCGTTGATGCTGGAAAACCCGCGCCAAGTCATGCCGCCATCGGCCGAACGGAACAGGCCTTGCGGTGAAGTACCGGCGTACCAGACATCGGGTTCATTGCTGTGCGCGGGAGTCAGCCAGAAGGTGTGATCCACCGCGCGGCCGGTTTCACCCTCCGGCGCCTTGGCAAAAGCGGGCGGCTGTACAGACTCCTGCCAGCTTCGACCCCAGTCGGTGGAGCGGAAAATGGTCGGCCCGAGATGACCCGTTTTTGCAGCCGCCAGCAAGGTGGTCCGGTCACGCGGATCAAGCACGAGATGACTGATGACATGACCAAGAAAATGCGGCCCATCGACCGACCAGCCTGCCCGCCCTGAATCGGAGCGGAATATCCACGCCCCCTTGCGTGTGGCCACCAGCAGTGCGGTCGAAGTCATGTCTGGTTCCTTCTGGTCTGACGCGTCGAAAATCCATATTAGGACACGAAGCCCGACTCGTCCAACACTAGCAGCCGGTCGCCAGTGGCCAGTAACTACCGACTAACGACTATCCCCCAGCCATTTCAGCAACATGCCGTAGAGCCTGTCGGGATCGACCGGCTTGGCGATGAAGTCGTTCATGCCGACTTCCAGGCAACGCGCCTTGTCGTCGGCAAAGGCGTTGGCGGTCATGGCCAGGATAGGAATGCTGCGCCCGGCAGGCATGTCGCGAATCCGGGGGGTTGCCGTCAGGCCATCCATCCGGGGCATCTGCATGTCCATGAGAATCAGGTCGTAGGCGTTGACGGCGATCATTTCAAGGGCGGCCAGGCCGTCGTCGGCGACATCGACCTGCAGCCCGACATCATCGAGCATGGCGCGGGCTATTTCCTGGTTGATCGGCTCGTCATCGACGAGCAGGATGCGACGCCCCGAACAGTGGCGCCGCAATGCGCCAGCCGCATCCTGGGGCAATTCGCCGACGCCGCTGGCCGGATGTTCAGCCGCCACTTTCAAGCGGACTGTCAGCCAGAACGTACTGCCCTGCCCGTTGCCACGGAGGGCGCCGGCATCGCCGCCCATGAGGCGGGCGAGCTTGCGCGTGATGGCCAGGCCAAGGCCGGTGCCACCGTACTTGCGCGTGGTGGAGTTGTCCGCCTGCTCGAAGGCATTGAAGAGCCTGGGCAGCTCGTCATCGGCAATGCCTATCCCCGTATCCTCAACCTCGAAGCGAAGCAGAACGCTGCAGGCATCCGCTTCGATCAGGCTGGCCCGCAATGAAATGACGCCGGCATCAGTAAATTTGATGGCATTGCTCACATAGTTGAGCAAGGCCTGCTGCAGGCGCGTCGGGTCGCCCAGCATGGGCGGCAGCGTCGGCGCCGGTTCGGCATGCAAGTCCAGTCGTTTGGCCTGCGCCCGATCACGCAGCATGGAAACGACGTTGTCGAGAATGCTCTCAACCCTCAGTGGCGATTCTTCGAGGACAAATTTTCCGGCCTCGATCTTGGACATGTCGAGGATGGCGTTGATGATTTCGATAAGGTGGTCACCAGCCATCTCGAGCCGGTCAAGGCGGCCACGCTGTTCGCCATCAAGGCCACTGCGCCGGATGAGGTGGGCCATGCCGGTGATGGCGTTGAGCGGCGTGCGAATCTCGTGCGACATATTGGCGAGGAAAGCGCTTTTCGCGATGTTCGCCGCCTCGGCGGCTTCCTTGGCAATTGCCAGTTCTGTCGTCCGCCGGGCGACCTGCTCTTCCAGATGCAGCCGGTACTGGCGAAGCTCCTCTTCGTTGCGGATGCGCTCCGAAATATCGCGACTGATGCCGAACAGGCCCACCACTTTTTGCGCGTCATCGAACAAGGGCCATTTGTTGGTTTCGACGTAACCAAGTTTGCCATCGACATCGTAGTACGGCGAAATTTTGGCGAGGAGTGGCTTGCCTTCGGCAAAGACCGGAACTTCCTCTTCTTCATAGTGATGAGCAATTTCCGGTGGAAATACCTCCCGGTCATGCTTGCCGATCAGATCGCGCCAGTGGGCATGCCCCGTGATATTGGCCAGCGCCTGGCTACAGAAGCGGAAGCGACTATCGGCATCCTTGAAATAGACGAAATCGCTGGTCTGATGCAGAAAGGCCTCGAAATCCCGGTTGAAGTCAGCCACTTTCTGCTCGGCCAGCTTGCGGTTGGTGATATCAATATCCATGCACACCAGTATGCTTTTCGCGTCGTCATCGCCGGGAATCAGGAAGAGCGTCGATTCAATCCAGCGAATTTCGCCGTCACGCGTCCGGGTCAGAAATTCGACGGGGCCAAGTGGATCGCCGGTGGCAGCCACTTGCTCCAGTGCATTTTGGCAGCGCACCGCCTCCCCACCGCTGACAATCAGCTGATCCAGCCGCTTGCCTTGCGCTTCGTCGGCACGCCAGCCGTAAAGGGCCTTCGAAGCCGGATTCCAGTACAGCACCCGCCCCTCGGCATCGAACCACTGAACTGCCATGTTCGGCGTATTCTCGAGCGTTGCCGAAAGCTGGCGTCGGGAAGCCTCGGCCCGCTCCGTCGCCCTGGATGCCCTGGATAGCGCACGCCCAAGCGCCAGAAAACCAGCGCTCACCATGAGCGCGATGAGGGCAAATCCCAAACGCAATGACCAACGGTTGTCGGGCTCGGCTTTCCAGCCACCTTTGGGCGTCGCGGCGATCTGCCATGAACCTTCGGGCAGATAGATGCTGGCGAGGACCGGCTTGGCGTCAAACAGTTCGGGACGGCCGAAAAACACCTCGCCATCCGGCCCCTTGGCATCCCTGCCACGAATCGCGATTTCGATGGGAAGTTTGTCATCATGCAAGCCGCTGCTGGCAAACAGCTTTTCGACATCAATGACCGCACTGACGATGCCCCAGAATTTCTCCTGATCCGTGCTGTCGGACAGATAGACGGGCAGGCGGGCGACAATACCGACACCGCCCTGAACCAGATTGAGGGGACCTGCCAGAACTATCTGCCGCGTCAAGCGGGCCCGTTCGACTGCGTCAAACTGCGCAGGAACCTCGCGATAATCGAGACCGATCGCCTTTTCATTGCCCTTGATCGGGTGAACCAGACGTATCACCATGTCCGGCGCGGCAACGATGTTTCTGAGCTGTGTACGCCCCGAAAACAGTGGCTGGACGGCGATATCGAAACGCCGCTGGTCAAGGTCCGGAGTCAGTGCGATGACACTGATCAGGCCACGAACCAGCTGGATGTCGCTGGTCAGATTGGTTTCCAGTCCATCGCGAAGCACAGTCAGGCCATGCAGCACCTCGGCGCGCTCGGCCGAGGCGAATTGTTCTCTGTTGATTTTCTCAGCCAGGTAAGCAGACAGGGCCAGACCGCAAAACACCAGCAAGGCTGCCGCAAGGTGGAGGCTTCGGCGTTTCATGGCTGCATTTTCACCGGATGTCGGCGCGAAGCCCAATGAAATGCTGGGAACTGCATACGTTCACGAGAATGAATCTCCACCTGCCCCCCGAAACCGGCTTTGGAATATTTTATTTTTCTAATTCTATCCATCCCGTGGTGCTCATGGGTAAGTAATTTCCACCGAACTTCCCTGCCGGCAGCGACTCTTAAAAGCAGGAGCCAGTCATGAACCCAGACAGCCGCCAGGAGAAGGATTCATTCGGCAACATCGACGTTGCTGCAGAACGCCTGTGGGGTGCACAAACCCAGCGTTCGCTCGAGCATTTCGCGATATCGACGGAGCGCATGCCGGCAGAATTGATCCATGCACTGGCCGTGGTCAAGGCCTGCTGTGCCAATGTCAATCGGCAATATGGGCGACTGCACGCCAAAGTTGCCGCCGCCATCGTCCTTGCCGCCAGCGAAGTGAGCGATGGCCGCCTCTCCGGCGAGTTTCCACTCTCCGTCTGGCAGACCGGCTCCGGCACACAAACCAACATGAACATGAACGAGGTGCTGGCCAACCGCGCCTCAGAGCTGCTTGGCGGCCAACGCGGCAATGCCCGCCTCGTTCACCCCAACGACGATGTCAATTTTGGCCAGTCGTCCAATGACATTTTTCCGACCGCCATGCATGTCGCCGCCTTGATCGGCCTCGAGCGCCGGTTGCTGCCTGCCCTCAGGCATCTGGCCAGCCGGCTTGACGAAAAATCCGCCGAGTTTGGCGAGATCATCAAAATCGGCCGTACCCATTTGCAGGATGCCACGCCGCTCTCGCTCGGCCAGGAGTTTTCCGGCTACGTCGCCCAGTTACGCCATGCCGAAGCCGTCATCGTCGCCCTGCTGCCGTCGCTGACCCCGCTTGCAGTGGGTGGCACGGCCGTCGGCACGGGTCTTAACACCCATCCCGAATTCGGCCAGCGCGTGGCGGCTGAACTGGCCGAGCGCACTGGCATTCCCTTCATCAGTGCTGCCAACAAGTTTGCTGCGCTGGCTGCCCACGATGGCCTTGTCGCTGCCCACGGCGGGCTGAAAACCCTGGCCGTGGCCTTGATGAAAATCGCCAACGACATCCGCTGGCTGGCCTCCGGCCCACGCTCAGGGCTGGGCGAAATAGGCCTGCCCGAAAACGAACCGGGCAGCTCGATCATGCCCGGCAAGATAAATCCAACCCAATGCGAGGCGCTCACCATGCTCTGCGGCCAGGTCATGGGTAACGACGTCACCATCAGCATCGCCGGGGCTTCGGGCAATTTCGAACTGAACGTCTACAAGCCGGTGATCGCCCATAATTTCCTGCAGAGCGTGCGCCTGCTCAGCGATGGCATGACAAGCTTCGAGCGCCACTGCGTACAGGGCATTACAGCGCATCGCGAACGCATCGCGGAATTGCTGGAGCGCTCCTTGATGCTGGTCACCGCACTGACCCCGCACATCGGCTACGACAAGGCGGCCGAAATCGCCAAACTGGCCAGCCAGCAGGGCATGACGCTCAAGCAGGCCGCCGAGGTGCTGAACCATGTCTCAGCCAGCGACTACGAGCGCTGGGTAATTCCGGCTGAAATGATCCGCCCGGGTCCGTAAGGCCCAGGCAGACCAAAGCGAACTCAGCGCAATGCGATGACCCCGCAGGCAATGCGCTTGCCCGAATTACCGGCCGGTTGCGACTTGTAGTCGTCCGGATCGGCATGGATCACGACACTGCGTCCGACCACGCCGGTCGCGCCATTCAGTGTCAGCCCCCGGAGTTCGGCACTGAATTTCGCTTCACCCTGCGCATTGGCGATCAGGTTGGGCATGTCGCCGCCGTGGCGCTCGTCGCCGGCGTGGTGGCCGTGCGCCTTGGCTCCCGGATTGAAATGGCCCTTGGCGCTCGTGGCGTCCGCCGCGCTGCAATCACCGAGCTCGTGAATATGAAAACCATGTTCGCCCGGCGTCAGTCCGGCCACCGTGGCCTCGACTTTGAGGCGACCGCCGGCTTCGCTGAAGCTGACCGTGCCGCTCACCGTGCTCCCCGAACGGGCAAGCAGATCAGCGCTGGCCATCGGGCCGGACATCGAGGTGGCACAGCCACCAAGTAAGACAAGGATCATCGCACTCAAGGCGATAGCGGGACGCGACGGCATGATTTTCTCCTGGGTGAGAGCTGGGCGAATCGAAAAGTACACTCGTAAGCATGGCAGACCCGCAGGCAAGTAAAACGTTCAAGTCATGACAAGCAAGTTGTTATAACAATTTGAAATAACAAGATGCGCACTTGTTCTTAAAATAATATTAAGCGCTTTGCTACAATGGCGCCCATTCGAAACTCTCGACTATTCCTGCGGATTTCCCGGCAATGACCCAACGCAATACCCTCTCTCATCTCGACTGGCTCGAAGCCGAAGCCATCCACATCATGCGCGAAGTGGCCGGCCAGTGTTCCAACCCGGTGCTGCTCTTCTCCGGCGGCAAGGACTCGATCTGCATGCTGCGCATCGCCGAAAAGGCTTTCCGCCCGGGCAAGTTCCCCTTCCCGCTGATGCACATCGACACCGGCCACAACTATCAGGAAGTCGTCGCCTTCCGCGACAAGCGGGCGGCCGAACTGGGCGAGCGACTGATCGTGCGTTCCGTCGAAGACTCCATGGCCCGCGGCACGGTCGTCTTGAAGCATGAAGGCGAATCGCGCAACAAGCACCAGTCGGTGACCCTGCTCGAAGCCATCGAGGAATTCGGCTTCGACGCCTGCATCGGCGGCGCCCGTCGCGATGAGGAAAAGGCCCGTGCCAAGGAACGCATCTTCAGCTTCCGCGACGAATTCGGTCAGTGGGACCCGAAGAACCAGCGCCCGGAACTGTGGAGCCTGTACAACGCCCGCAGCCACAAGGGCGAGAACATCCGCGCCTTCCCGATCTCGAACTGGACGGAAATGGACGTCTGGCAATACATCGAGCGCGAAGGCCTCGAACTGCCGTCGATCTACTTCGCGCACAAGCGCCCGGTGGTCATCCGCCAGGGCGCCATCGTCCCGGTCAACGTGCCGCTGGTTTCCGGCGAGCTGACCAACGTCGCCAAACCGGGTGAGGAAATCATCGACCTGCAGGTCCGTTTCCGCACCGTCGGCGACATCTCCTGCACGGCGCCGGTCGAATCGGATGCCGACGACGTCAGCAAGATCGTTTTCGAAACCGCCACCACCACCATCACCGAGCGCGGCGCTACCCGTCTGGACGACCAGACCAGCGACGCCTCCATGGAACAACGCAAAAAGGAAGGCTATTTTTAATGGCCTATAAAAAGGCGCCTGTTGCCAAACCGCTTCTTGCAGAAGAAGTCAAAGCGATGTACATTGAAAATAAATCAAATGTACAACAGGAGCCTGCCATGCTTCCCCCAGCCACCCGTTACGGCCTTTCCGCCTTTCGTGCCAATCTTTTCCAGATTGCCGATGCCGCACTGCAAAGTGGCGAGCCGGTACCCCTTGAGCGTAACGGCCAGCGTTTGTGGTTAGTGCCTGAGCGCCATGAAAGCCGTATCGACCGCCTGCCGGTTCTCGACATCATTGTTGGTAACCCGGACGATCTGGCCACTTTGAATGTTAGTGAATGGAACGAAACCAAGAACCTCGACTAACCTTCATCGACACGCACATTGCCGTCTGGCTGTGCAGCGAAAAGCGGCACAGCTTCCCGGCCAAAGCGCGGGCGGCAATTGAGGATGGTTGGCTGGCTATTTCGCCGATGGTTGAACTGGAATTGCAGTTTCTGCAGGAAATCGGCCGCATCAAACTGGGCTGCGATGGCATTCTGAACAATTTAAGCAGTCTGCCTTTGCATATCGATCAGACACCATTCGCAGCGGTCACCAGAGCCGCCTCAACGCAAACCTGGACACGCGATCCGTTCGACCGCGTCATCGTTGGACAGGCGCTTGCAGCAGGTGGCTGGCTGGTAACTGCAGATGAAAAATTCGTGAACATTTCCCCAGAGCGATCTGGGATTGACCTTAAAGAGACTGACTTATGTCCGCATCCCAAACCATTGAAGACCACGGCCTGCTGCGCTTTTTGACCTGCGGCAGCGTTGATGACGGTAAGAGCACGCTGATCGGCCGCCTGCTGTTTGATACCAAGACCATCCTCGCCGACACGCTATCGGCCATCGCCAAAACCTCCGAAAAGCGCGGCATGGGCGCAGTTGACCTCTCGCTGCTCACCGACGGCCTGCAGGCCGAGCGCGAACAGGGCATCACCATCGACGTCGCCTATCGCTACTTCTCGACCGGC
>ERZ1034361.1309-NODE-1309-length-13504-cov-2.795114_pt1 | contig 13504 bp, 12 predicted proteins | sample MGYA00520617_ERZ1034361 | MGnify/ENA primary metagenome ERZ1034361 (study PRJEB33736, sample SAMEA104284507) | Azolla filiculoides | biome: Urban; feature: Water surface; material: Ditch water | place: Netherlands | collected 2015-10-28 | depth 0-0.1 m ... | reverse complement strand
CACCCACAAGCTCAAGCTCGAAGACATCAATGAAGGCTTCGCGCTGATGAAGCGCGGCGAGTCCATCCGGTCGGTGGTCGAGTTTTAAGAGGGGCTCAGCCTCCAGGTCCGCCATGGCACTGATTGCCCTGACCGCCGACACCCGCGTGCGCGCCGGCGTGCTCGACGTGGCCTCCCACATGGCCGGCCCCGCCGACGGCCCGCCGGTGCTGCTGATGCACGGCTTTCCCTACGACATCCACACGTACGCCGAAGTGGCGCCACGGCTGGCGGCCCAGGGCTGCCGCGTGATCGTGCCCTACCTGCGCGGCTATGGCGAAACGCGCTTTCTGAACGATGCCACGCCGCGCTCCGGCGAGCAGGCCGCGCTGGGCGCGGATTTGCTGGCGCTGATGGACGCGCTGGCCATCCCGCAAGCCGTGCTGGCCGGCTACGACTGGGGAGGCCGCGCGGCATGCGTGGTGGCGGCACTGTGGCCCGAGCGCTGCGCCGGGCTGGTCTCGTTCAACAGCTACAACATCCAGGACATCGCCCGGGCCATGGTGCCGGACACGGCTGAAAACGAACACCGCCTGTGGTACCAGTATTACTTTCACAGTGAACGCGGGCGCGCGGGCCTCGCGGCCGACCGCCGGGGCCTCTGCAAGCTGCTCTGGAAACTGTGGTCGCCCACCTGGGCGTTTGACGACGCGACTTTCGAGCGCACCGCCGCCGCCTTCGACCACCCGGATTTCGTCGAGGTGGTGATCCAGTCGTACAGGCACCGCTTCGGCCTGGTGCCCGGCGACCCGGCCTATGCCGACATCGAACGCCGCCTGGCCGCCCAGCCCGCCATCACGGTGCCATGCATCACCTTCGATGGCATCGACGACGGCGTGCGCCCGCCGGCCGAGGCCGCCGCGCATGCCCGGCGCTTCACCGGCCCCCGCGCGCACCGCTGGGTACCGGGTGTGGGCCACAACATGCCGCAGGAGGTGCCGCAGGTGTTTGCCGATGCGGTACTTGAACTGATTCCCGCGCTGCAGAAAGCCCCATGACCACCGCCTTCAAGACCCTCTCGGAGCACCGCAGTTTTGGCGGCGTCACGGCCTTCCACGAACACGCTTCGCGGGAAACCGGCCTGCCCATGCGGTTTGCGACCTTCCTGCCGCCGCAGGCGGCCAGCGGCAAAGTGCCGACCTTGGTGTATCTGGCGGGGCTGACCTGTACCGAGGAAACCTTCATGGTCAAGGCCGGCGCGCAGCGGCTGGCCGCAGAGCTGGGCCTGGCCCTGATCGCCCCGGACACCAGCCCGCGCGGTGCCGGCGTGCCGGGCGAGGCCGACAGCTGGGACTTCGGCGTCGGCGCGGGTTTCTACCTAGACGCCACCCAGCCGGGCTGGTCGAATCACTACCGCATGGAAAGCTGGCTGCTGAAGGAGCTGCTGCCGCTGCTGGGCGATTCCATGCCGGTGGACCTGGCGCGGCTGGGCCTCTTTGGGCACTCGATGGGCGGCCACGGCGCGCTGACGCTGGCGCTGCGCCATCCGGGCGTGTTCAGGTCGCTCTCGGCCTTTGCGCCGATCTGCGCACCAATGCAATGCCCCTGGGGCACCAAGGCGTTCACCGGTTACCTGAGCACGGATACGGCAAGCTGGGCGCACCACGACGCCAGCGCCCTGATGGCCGCAAAGGCAACGGCCCCTTACCCGGACGGCATCCTGATCGACCAGGGCCTGGGTGACAAGTTTCTGGCAGAGCAGTTGCACCCCGAAGCCTTCGAGGCGGCCTGCACCCGTGTAGGCCAGCCGCTGACGCTGCGCCGCCATCCCGGGTACGACCACGGCTATTACTTCATACAGACCTTCATGGCGGACCACCTGGCCCACCATCACCGCCAGTTGGCCGACTGAATCCCCAAATGCCGAATGCCTTAACCCGGCGTTAAGCCATCGACGCACCAGAACCGGGACAATACAAGCCTATGGTTCTGAAATTTTTCCGCCTTGGCGCGTCGAGCGCTGCCAACTCCACGCCCTCTTCAACATCACCGGCCGGGCTGCACGCCAGCTGGCTGCTGGTGATGGCCAGCGCATGGATGGCGACCTTGGGCAACGTTGCGCTGTGGCAGCAACTGTGGCGCCTGCCCGAACTCGCCAACGGGCGCGGCCTCGCCTTTGGTGCGGGCTTCGCAGTGGCACTCACCCTGCTGCTGGTGGCGCTGCTCAGCCTGCTGGCCTGGCGCTGGACGCTCAAGCCGGTGCTCACGCTGTTTCTGATTTCGGCCGCTGCGGGGGCGTACTTCATGATGGCCTACGGCATCGTGATCGACAGCACCATGATGGTCAACGTGCTGCAGACCGACCCGCGTGAAACGCGCGACCTGCTGAACTGGCGCCTGTTTGCCGCCATCGGTGTGCTGGGGGTCTTACCCGCAATCTGGCTCTGGCGCACGCCGGTACGCCGGCTCAGCGCGGGCGGGCATGCACTGGCCAACGCAGTGACTTTCATCGCGTCGGTGGCCCTGCTGTCCGGCACGCTGATGGCCATGTTCCAGGACTTCTCGTCCGTCATGCGCAACCACACGCAGGTGCGCTACCTGATCAACCCGCTCAACTCCTTCTACGCATTGGGCGCGGTCGCGGCCAAACCCTTCCAGCGCGACAACACGCGCATCCTGCCGATTGGTGAAGACGCCCGCCTGACAGCCCCGTCCCCGGCCGGCGCAGGCAAGCCGCCGCTGCTGGTGCTGGTCCTGGGCGAGACGGCGCGCATGGGGAACCTCGGCATCAATGGCTATGCCCGCCCCACCACGCCGGGTCTGGCGAAAGAAAACATCGTCAGCTTGCGCAACGCCTGGTCGTGCGGCACCAGCACGGCGGCTTCCGTGCCGTGCATGTTCTCCCACCTGCCCCGCAGCGAATTCGAAGACCGCAAGGTGAATTACGAAAGCCTGCTGGACGTGCTGCAGCGCGCCGGTCTGGCCGTGCTGTGGATCAACAACCAGTCCGGCTGCAAGGGCGTCTGCGACCGCACGCCCCACGTCACCACGGCCACCCTGCAGGTCCCGGGCCTGTGCGCCAACGGCGAATGCTTTGACGAAATCATGCTGAAGGATCTGGACGCGCGCATCGCCGATCTTCCCGCCGAGCGCCGTACCAAAGGCGTGGTGGTGGTGATGCACCAGATGGGCAGCCACGGCCCGGCCTACTACAAGCGCACGCCCAAAGCGTTCAAGAAATTCCTGCCGGAATGCACCAGCAACGCACTGCAGGAATGTGGCCGCGAGCAGGTGGTCAATGCCTACGACAACACCATCCTGTACACCGACCATTTCCTGACCTCCACGGTGCAGTGGCTCAAGACTGCCGAGAAAAAGTCGGCCACTGCCATGATCTATCTCTCGGACCACGGCGAATCGCTGGGCGAGAACAACCTCTACCTGCACGGCCTGCCTTACCGTATCGCCCCCGATGTGCAGAAGAACGTGCCCTGGATCACCTGGCTGTCACCGACCTTCGAGCGCTACAGCGGCGTCACCACCGCCTGCCTGAAGAAGAAGCCGGACGACCGGGTCTCGCATGACAACTACTTTCACTCGGTGCTGGGCATCCTGGGCGTGCAGACCAGCGTGTACCAGAAGCCGCTGGACATTTACGCCAGCTGCCGTGGCAGCTGAGCGGACGCCGCGACGACCCCTCAGAACAGGCCCATCTGCCCGGCGCTGGCCGCCGTCCTGAACTGCCCCAGGTCCAGCTCCAGCCGGTCACGGCGGTAGCCCAGGCGGATGCACGCTTTCTCGAAGCGCTGGCGCACCAGATCGGCCCAGACGCCATGGCCTTTCATGCGGGTGGCAAAGTCCGCGTCATAGCGGCGACCGCCGCGCATTTCCTGCACCCGCGCCAGCACGCGCGCGGCCCGCTCCGGATAGTGCAACGCCAGCCACTGACCGAACAGCGGCTCGACTTCCCATGGCAAGCGCAGCACGGTGTAGAAGGCACGGCGGGCGCCGGCAGCCCAAGCGGCTTCGAGCACCTGTTCCATGTCGGTGTTGATGAACGGGATTTGCGGCGCCACGCTCACGCCCACCGGCACGCCCGCCTCCGCCAGCGTCTGGATCGTGCGCAGCCGCCGGTGCGGCGCGGCGGTGCGCGGCTCCATCCGGCGCGCCAGCTCGGCGTCCAGCGTGGTGATGGTGACGTAGACCGCGGCCAGACCCTGCGCGGCCATGGGTGCGATCAGGTCCAGGTCGCGCTCCACCCCGCTGCCTTTGGTAATGAGTGAAAACGGGTGGCGGGTTTCCTGCAGGACCTCGATCACCGACCGGGTCAGGCGCAGGTCGCGTTCCACCGGCTGGTAGCAGTCGGTGGCCGAGCCGATGTTGAGCAGGCTGGGCACGTAGCGCCGCGCGCCCAATTCACGCCGCAGCACCTCGGCAATGTTGCGCTTGGCGATGATCTTCGTCTCGAAATCCAGCCCCGGCGACAGGTTCAGGTAGCTGTGGGTGGGGCGGGCGTAACAGTAGCTGCAGCCGTGTTCGCAGCCCCGGTACGGGTTGATCGACAAGTCGAAATGGATGTCGGGCGAGTCGTTGCGGGTGATGACGGACTTCACCTCCTCGAACAGCACCTGCGTCGGGACGGGTGCCGCCGCGCCGGCCACCGCATCGTCCGGCGCCGGCCAGCCGTCGTCAAAGGCGTGGCGCGCGTCTGCCGCAAAGCGGTGGGGCATCCGCGTGGCCGCACCCCGGCCCTTGATGGCGTGGACAGGCAGGGTGAACTCGGTCATGGCGGGAAACGGTGAAATGTGAAACGGCAAGTAACTGTAAATAAATACAGTTTAATCCTGTCACGCTGCCACGTCGGAGCGCGGCCCGGATGGGACAATCCCGCCCATGACCGCTGCGCCCCCCTCTCCCGCCCTGCTCTGGGACCTCTTCTGCCAGGTGATCGACAACCACGGCGACCTCGGCGTGTGCTGGCGGCTGGCCTCGCAACTCGCCGCACGCGGCCAGCAGGTGCGCCTGTGGGTGGACGACGCCAGCGCACTCGCCTGGATGGCGCCGGGCGCCACCGGGGGACACGTTCATGGCATCCAGGTGCTGCCCTGGACGCAGCCCCTCAGTGTCGCCATGCCGCCCGAACCACTGGAACGCCTGCCCGCCTCCGACGTCTGGATCGAAGCCTTTGGCTGCGAGATCGCACCTGAATTCATCGCATCCCAACGCCATTCCACGCCGGGAAAGTCCCCAAAAAATGCCAAAGATCCGGTCTGGATCAATCTGGAGTACCTGTCCGCCGAGCCGTACGTCGAACGCTGCCACGGACTGCCTTCGCCCCTGATGCGCGGCCCCGGCCAGGGCCTGACCCGGCATTTCTTCTACCCTGGCTTTACGCCGCGCACCGGCGGTCTGCTGCGCGAGAGCGACCTGCTGGCGCGGCGGGCCACCTTCGACCGGGCGGACTGGCTGGCCCGCCAGGGCATCCCCTGGCAGGGTGAGCGGCTGGTCTCGCTGTTCTGCTACGAGCCGGCGGCGCTGGGCGCCTTTCTTGCGCAGTTGCAGGCCGACCCGCGCCCCACCCGGCTGCTGGTGACTCACGGGCGGGCCGCTGAAACGGTTGAACGCTGGTTTGCGCATCAAAAAGGCATCATCTCAGCATCAAATGGTCGTTGTTCGCTCTCAATTTCATACCTCCCAGCGTTGACGCAAATTGACTATGACCACCTGCTGTGGAGCTGCGACCTCAATTTCGTGCGCGGCGAGGACTCGTTCGTGCGCGCGCTGTGGGCCGGCCAGCCCTTCATCTGGCACATCTACCCGCAGGACGACAGCGCGCACGCCGCCAAGCTCGACGCTTTTCTGGACTGGATGCAGGCGCCAGCCTCGCTGCGGCAGTTTCACCAGGTCTGGAACGCCACCGACCCCGTGGGCGGCACGGGGCCGTTGCCAGCGGTGGACACACCCAGCTGGGGGGCCTGCGCCCGGGCGGCACGCGCGCGCCTGCTGGCGCAGGACGATCTGGTGACCCAGTTGCTGGGCTTCGTCACAAAAAAACGCTAAAATTCGAGGCTTTGCGGAATCTGCCCGGGCTGGCCCCGACACCTGCCGCCCCCGCCGCTTTCAACGTGTGACCTCCTGCCTGTTGAGCGGCTCCTACCTCTGGAAACATTATGAAAGTCGCTCAAGAAATCCGCGCCGGTAACGTCATCATGCACGGCAAGGACCCGATGGTCGTCCTGAAGACCGAATACAGCCGCGGCGGCCGCAACTCCGCCACCGTGCGCATGAAGCTCAAGAGCCTGATCGCCAACTTCAACACCGAAGTCGTATTCAAGGCCGACGACAAGATGGACCAGATCATTCTGGACAAGAAGGACTGCACCTACTCCTACTTCGCCGACCCGATGTATGTCTGCATGGACGCCGACTACAACCAGTACGAAGTCGAAGCCGAAAACATGGGCGACGCCCTGAACTACCTCGAAGACGGCATGGCCGTGGAAGTGGTGTTCTATGACGGCAAGGCCATCTCGGTGGAACTGCCGACTAGCGTCGAGCGCGAAATCACCTGGACCGAACCCGCCGTCAAGGGCGACACGTCCGGCAAGGTGCTCAAGCCCGCCAAGATCGCCACCGGTTTCGAGATCGGCGTGCCGCTGTTCGTTTCCCAGGGCGACAAGGTCGAAATCGACACCCGCACCGGCGAATACCGCAAGCGCGTCTAAACCCGCACCGCTTCCCGAAGAAGGCTCCGCAAGGGGCCTTTTTCATTGGCGCAGATATTGCAACATGGCTTTGCGATACTCGGCCCGTCTCCGCAACGAACAAAAAGCAAGCCATGGAAACCACACAAGACATCAAAGTCAGCCGCCTGGCCGAGGCCTGGGCTGAACTGCAGGCCCACGCCGTGAGCGGGCAGCCGCTGGAGCCCAATGCCTACCGGCTGGCCTTCGCCGATCCGGAGTTCCTGCTGCGCCGCGAAACCCGCGGCCTGCGCATCCAGCTGGAGATGCTCAAACCTGACCTGGACCAGGCCGAGGCCGGCGTCGAAAGCACCGTCGTCGTGTTCGGCAGCGCACGCTTCCCCGCACCGGAAGATGCGGAAAAGGCGCTCACCCGCGCGCAGGCCAGCGGGGATGTCAAAGCGATCCAGACCGCCCAACGCGGCCTGCGCAACGCCCGTCACTATGAACTCGCGCGCGAGTTTGCCCGGCTGGTGGCCGCAGACAGCCTGCGTTGCCCGCCCGAAAACCGGCTCTACATCTGCACCGGTGGCGGCCCCGGCATCATGGAGGCGGCCACGCGCGGCGCCCATGACGTGGGTGCGCCCTCGGTCGCGCTGAACATCGCGCTGCCGCACGAGCAGTCGGCCAACCCCTACGTGTCGCCGCACCTGAGCTTCAAGTTCCACTACTTCGCGATGCGCAAGATGCACTTCATGATGCGGGCCAAGGCGCTGGTGGCTTTTCCGGGCGGCTTCGGCACGCTGGACGAGCTGTTCGAAGTGATCACGCTGGTCCAGACCAAAAAGGCCAAGCCGGTGCCGATCATCCTGTTCGGGTCGGACTACTGGAAGCGGTTGATCAACATGGACGTGCTGGTGGAAGAAGGCGCGATCTCTGCCGACGACCTGGCATTGTTCCAGTACGTGGACGACCCGCAAGTCGCCTGGGACATCATCCGCGACTTCTACGCGCTCGGCACTCCGGCCTGTTGAGCCTGGCCGCGTTCCGCCCCTCCCGACACCGCTGAAGGGCGTTACAGCACACGGAACGCGAGGACCGCCACCAGCGTGGGCGGCAAGGCCGCGATCAACAGCCCCAGAGGATGGATGGTGCTGTCCTCGAAGCGGCCTCGCAAAATGGCCACCCCGGCCGGGTTGGGTGCGTTGGCAATCACGGTCAGGCCCCCGCCCGTGACGGCGCCAGCCACCAGCGCCACCTTGAATTCCTGGCTCAAACCCTCCACCAGCGAACCCAGGTAGGTCAGCGCGGCGTTGTCCGTGATGGCGGTCAACACCGTCGCGCCGAAGTACACGGCTGTGGCGTCCATGCCCAGCAGAATCGGCTGCAGCCACCACTGCTGCAGACCGCCCAGCACCACCAGCCCGGCCAGGAAAAAAGCCACCAGCAAGGCCTCGCGCAGGATCAGCGGACTCTGGTGGCGCTGGTAGGCCGTCGTGAAGCCCAGAAAGAACAGGAACAGCCCCATGAACACGGCAGGATGGTGCGCAAAGACCACCACGGCCGCAAGGAACAGCAGGTGGACCGCGATCACCGACAAGGGCACTTGCAGCGCATCAGCGTCGCCAGCCTGGCCCATGGGGCCCAAGTCGCGCCGGAACAGCAGCATGGCCGAACCCGCATTGATGACCACCGCGACGGCGGCCTTCCAGCCGAAGTTGGCGATCATGAACCCGATGTCCCAGTTCCATTTGGCCGCGACCATCAATACCGGCGGCGCGGCAAACGGCGTGAGCGTGCCGCCAATGGAAATATTGACGAACAGCACGCCCACCGTGACGTACTTCAGCCTGCGGGAGACCTCGCCGGCAAACAGCGTGTCACGCAGCAGCAGGGCTGCCAGCGTCATGGCGGCCGGCTCGGTGATGAAGGAGCCCAGCAGGGGCACAAAGGCCAGGACGAGAAAGTACATCGCCATGCCCCGGTTCAGCGGCATGAAATGCGCCATCCAGCGCACCACCGCGACGGCACACTGCAGGATGGGGCGGGTACCGGCCATCACCATGATGGCAAAGACAAACATGGGCTCGGTAAAGTCGCGCGATTCAAGGTAGCTGATGGCGGCCTGCTTGCCGCTGGCGGCGAACATGCACAGCATCAGCACCATCGCCCAGAAGCCAAAGACAACTTCAACCTCACCAAGCAGGTGCCAGAGCCCGGCATGGCGGGGCCGGGTATGCGCCAGATGTTCGAAAAATCTGGTCGAGAAGGTGTGCAGCACCGCCAGCCCGAACAGGGTGGCGCCGATGATTTGAATCAGGGAGGGGGAAGTCATGGGCGTGGTGATTCCGCGAGGCGGCCCGACCTTCGCATGAACCTGCCAGTTCGCCAGAATTGGCGATGACACCCGCGTGCAGTCTAGCCGACGCCACGGGTTGAGGAGGTCCGGACTTCGTACCTACAACTCGGCCAGGGGAATTCCCCCAGCCCCTTCATCGGCCTTCAGGAGTGCGATCAGTTCACCGAGGTCCCGGTCCAGGCGGTACAGCGTGTCCGGCGGCAGCTTGCCAAGCGCGCCGGGCAAAACCCCCTCGAAAGGACCCGGAACCTGGTCCAGTACGGCCAGGCCGGCCGGCAGGATGTGAAGCTGCACGTTGCGACGGTCCGTCGGCGCCTTGTCGGAGCGGATCATCTCCCGGCGCAGCAGGGTCTTCACCAGATTGCTGGCCGTGGACTGGTGAATGTCCATGCTTTTCGCCATCTCGCCCATGCCGATGCCCGGCCGGTCCCTGACCAGGCTCAGTGCCCAGACCTGCGCCCCCCCCAACCCGACCTGCCTTTCCACTTGCTGGAAGTGGCTGCGCACGGCGTTGAACACGACGCGGAAGCGGCGCAGGACCTGCGCCGTGCTGGCAGGATCGCCATGGCCTTGAACAGCTGGTTTCATGAGAGGAGCGACGAGAACGGAAGCCCCTGATGATAGGTCCATTCCCCCGGCACACCGACGCTGCGCCGGACCTCAGCTCCCGTCCAGCTGGCTGCGCACGATGCGCATCAGCAGGTCATCGAAGGTATAAAACCCATTGGCGCAGGTGGCCAGCTGATGCAGGGCAAAGGCCGCGCCTGTGCCAAACGCCTCCCGCTTGATGGAATCATGAATGAGGCGGACCGTCTGGTAGGGAAACCCGAAGATCACCTCATGGTGCCCCACGATGCCGCCCAGCCGCATCGAGGTGATGCGATCTTCCTCGATGGCGAGGCTGTCCGCAATCTTGCGCGCCGTGCCGGACACCTCGGGCTTCTCGCGGAAATGCTGCTCCAGAATCTCCACGTCGGCAAACGGCGCGATGGTCCGCAGCAGCCGTGCGGCCAGAATCAGGAAATTCACGCCAACGGTCATGTTGGGCGAGCACACAACCCGCGTATCGGCCCCCAGGCTGCGCACATAGTCCAGCTCGGCTTCGCTGTAGGCCGAAATGGCGCTGACCAGCATCAACTGCCGCCGGCGGACCTCCTCGCCATATACAAAGACCGCGTCAGACTGCGAAAAATCGATGAGGGCATCAACCGGCCGGGCGTCCAGCCAGTCGGGCAGCGTCACGATGTTCAGTCCGACAATCGGGATGGCCGTGCCCGGTACGCAGCCGTCCAGCGAAGGCGCCGTGCGGCGCGCCACCCAGCACAACTCGAAACGCGGGTCACTGCGCAGCACTTCGGCCACGGCTTGGCCCGCCTTGCCATAGCCCATCAAGCCCACTTTGATCATGGCATCTCCTTTTCTGCGTCGATCCTTCACGCCTTGCGGCACGTCATTACATTTGCAGGAATGTAACATTTATATATTTGCCTAAATATAATTAGAAAATATCCAAGAACCGGCCTTGACCGCCCCACCGAAAGCACGGAATGAAGCCCCATCCCCCTGTTTTTTCCGCGCTGCGGCAAGAGTTCTACGACTGGCGCCTGTGGACGAGCCGCGGTGTCGTGCTGGCTTTTGCGGCGCTGGCCGGCCTGACGGTGGTGGCCTTCACCTGGCTGACCGAACATGCGCTGGCCGGGTTCTTCGAGATGGAACAGGCCTTCTGGTGGGCCCCGCTGGTCTGGGCGCCGGCTTCGACGGCCGCCATCGTGTGGCTCACCCGTCGCCATGTGCCGGGTGCCGCGGGGTCCGGCATCCCGCAGGTCATGGCCGCCCTGTCTGCGGAAGTCCCGCCCGCGTCCCGCAGTCTCTACGTTTCACTGCGGCTGACGGTGGCCAAGATGGTGCTCGCCGCATGGGGCTTGCTGGCGGGGCTGTCACTGGGCCGGGAAGGCCCCTCCGTGCAGATTGCAGCCGGGGTCATGCACCACGCACGGCGCTGGCTGCCTGCCCGGTCGCACGTTCCGGAGCGCGGGCTGCTGGTGGCTGGCGGCGCAGCGGGCATCGCCGCGGCTTTCAACACGCCATTGGGCGGCGTGATGTTTGCCATTGAAGAGCTGACGCGCCGGCCGGAGGAGCGCAGCAGCGGCCTGCTGCTGTCGGCCATTGTGCTCGCCGGTCTGATCGCGGTTTCGGCCTATGGCAACGCCACCTACTTTGGCGTGATCCGGATCGAGCACTTCAGCCTGGCTCTGTTGCTGCCCGGCCTGCTGGTGGCCGTGTGCAGTGGCGTGGCCGGCGGACTGTTCGCCCGCCTGGTGGCGATCTCCACCGCAGGCCATTCCCCGGACTGGTTCAGCCGCATGCGGCAGCGGGCGCCCATCCGCTTTGCCGCGGGTTGTGGCCTGGCCGTGGCCGTGCTCGGCGTGGTCAGCCAGGGCGACACCTACGGCAGCGGCTACGGCCACACCCGGGCCCTGCTCGAAGGGAGCGGCGAATCGTCGCCCCTGTACGTCCTGCTCAAGTTCGTGGCGACCTGGATCACGGCTTGGTCGGGGGTGCCGGCCGGCGTCTTTGCACCTTCGCTGGCCATTGGCGCGGCCCTTGGCAACGACCTGGCCCAACTCACGGCCTATGCCAATGCACCCACGCTCATCGCCCTGGGCATGGCAGGCTTCCTCGCGGCGGTCACCCAGGCTCCGCTGACGGCCTTCATCATCGTCATGGAAATGGTGGACGGCCATGCGCTGGTGCTCAGCCTGATGGCCAGTGCGCTGGTCGCCAGCGGCGTGTCGCGCCTGATCAGCGCGCCGCTGTATGCCACGCTGGCCGAACTGCAGCTCCAGCGCCGGCCACCGCGCCAGCCCTGAAAAAAGAGCCCCGAAGGCATGCCGGCCGGCTCCGTGCCACAAACGGCGGCTCAGCCGTGGTGCCCCGGCGGGCGCAGTCCCCAGGCCGCCCGCGCGCCTGCGCCCACCAGCCCGCCGACAATCCAGAACACGCCGCCCACGCCGATCAGCATCCCTGCGGTACCGAACAGCAGCGGCATCACCACGCTGGACGCATTGATCGCCATCAGCCGCAAGCCCAGCGCCTCGCCATGGCGGTGGTGCGGCGTGATCTGGTGCAGGGTGCTCATGATCATGGGCTGCACCGAGCCCAGCGTCAGCCCCAGAAGCACCGAGCACAGACCCATCGTCAGGGCCGACGGCATCAGCGGATACACCGCAAACAGCACGGCCGTGAGCCCCATGGCGGCAGACACCACCACCCATTCCTTGATATGCGCCGCGAGCAACGGCAGCACCAGCCGGATCAGGGCTGCCGCCACAGCGAACGCACCGAGCAGCGTGCCGATCACAGAAGCGCTCAAGCCGCGCTCGTGCCCCAGGATCGGCACGACGAAGGTATGCACGTCCCAGCACGAGGACAGCAGCCAGTTCACCAGCATCAGGCGCCGCATCATGGGTTCGCGCAGCAGATCCCACGCACGCTGCCTCCCTGCGCCGGCCAGCGGCACGACCGGGGGCAGCTCGCGGGTGTGGCGCACCCAGAACCAGGTGGCCAGCGGCAGCACGGCCATCAGGGCAAAAGCAGTCCGGTAACCGGTCAGCGCGCCGGGGGAGGCGCCGCCATGGTCGATCAGCAGCCCGGCCGCGAACGGCCCGATGAAGTTCGACACCGCCGGCCCGATCGCCAGCCAGCTGAACACCTGCTTGAGCTGCGTCGGGTTGCCTGCCGCGCGCCCCACATGGCGCTGCAAGGCAATCGACGCGGCGCCCGTGGCGCCCCCCGTCATCAGCGCGCTAAGACACAACACCGGAAACACCGGAAAGGCCACCGCCAGCGCCGCACCAACGAAGGCGGCACCGACGCTCCAGCGCACCGGCCGCCGCAATCCGTGCCGGTCGGCAAAGCGCCCGGCGGGCAGCGCCAGAAACACCTGGGTCAGTGCGAACAACGCCAGCAGTACGCCGACCGCCGCCGCGCTGTAGCCTTGCTGCAACGCCAGCAGGGGTGCGGCCATGCGCATGCCTGCCATGCAGGCATGAATGCAGATGTGGCCTGCAATCAGACGCGCCAGGGCCGTGTTCAAGCTACTCATCCTCCGACAGCCCCGGCCGGGTGGGCAGCTCGGGTGCGTCGCCATCGAAGTCCCGATCGACGGGGATCAGGGCGGCCACCTGGGTGTCGGGCAGCGCCTCGACCTTCTTGAGCGCCCGGCCCATGGCCCGGCTGCGCACCTCGGCGGTGTCCAGCGTCTTGAGCACCGTCTCGGTCTGCGACTTGACCTTGGCCAGCACCGCGCCGAACTTGCCGAACTCGGTCTTGACCGCGCCCAGCACCTGCCAGACCTCGCTGGAGCGTTTTTCAAGCGCCAGCGTGCGAAAGCCCATTTGCAGCGAACTCAGCATGGCCAGCAAGGTGGTGGGCCCCGCCAGCGTGACGCGGTGGTCGCGCTGCAAGACTACCATCAGACCCG
>ERZ1034361.1308-NODE-1308-length-13509-cov-3.911406_pt1 | contig 13509 bp, 10 predicted proteins | sample MGYA00520617_ERZ1034361 | MGnify/ENA primary metagenome ERZ1034361 (study PRJEB33736, sample SAMEA104284507) | Azolla filiculoides | biome: Urban; feature: Water surface; material: Ditch water | place: Netherlands | collected 2015-10-28 | depth 0-0.1 m ... | reverse complement strand
ACCCATTGTCTATTCCAGCTCCATATAATCATAGTAATATTGATGCCGATGAGGTTTTGTATTATGTTGATGGCGATTTTATGAGCCGCAATAATATAGAGCAGGGTCATATTACATTGCATCCCAAAGGTATTCCACACGGACCCGCACCAGGCGCCATGGAGCGCAGTATTGGGCAGATTATCACTCAGGAATTGGCGGTTATGGTCGATACCTTTCGCCCCTTGATGGTTACCGAAGAAGCTATGGGAATTGATGACGGTCAGTATTATAAATCCTGGGTAGAGTAATTGCTGTTTGCTATGTCTTTTATTCTGAATACCAGAAAAAAAGGGGATTGCGAGAGTAATTTGACCATTAGGTTTAGGATAATCATATTAGAAAGAACTCCAAATCGTGACAAAAAAATAAAAAACAATGAGTAAAGAAATAAAATCAGTAAACTACGGTTTAGAAAAAATATTCGAAGGCGCACAAGATTTCCTTCCATTAATGGGAACCGATTATGTAGAGTTTTATGTTGGAAACGCGAAACAAGCGGCCCATTTCTATAAAACGGCTTTTGGCTTCCAGTCCTTGGCGTATAGCGGTTTAGAAACCGGTTCTCGTGACAAAGTGTCTTATGTTTTAAAACAAGATAAAATCCGTTTGGTATTGACTACCGCATTAAACAGCGAATCTCCAATTGGTGAACATGTGAAAAAACATGGCGATGGTGTAAAAATTATTGCACTTTGGGTCGAAGATGCCCGAAAAGCATTTGAAGAAACCACCAGTCGAGGAGCCAAAGTGTATATGGAACCCGTTGTTGAAACAGATGAATTTGGTGAAGTGGTTCGTGCTGGAATTTATACTTATGGCGAAACAGTACATCTATTTGTAGAACGCAAAAATTATACGGGAGCTTTTCTTCCTGGATTTGTCGAATGGAAATCAGACTATAATCCGGCGCCAATTGGACTTAAATATATTGATCACATGGTGGGGAATGTGGGTTGGAACCAGATGAATACTTGGGTGAAATGGTATGAAGACGTGATGGGATTTGTGAACTTTCTTTCTTTTGATGACAAACAAATTCACACCGAATATTCCGCTTTGATGAGTAAAGTAATGAGTAACGGAAATGGTAGGATAAAATTTCCGATCAATGAACCAGCAAAAGGAAATAAACGTTCTCAAATTGAAGAATATCTTGATTTTTATGAAGGTTCGGGTGTGCAGCATATTGCAATTGCCACAGATGATATTATCACGACGGTTTCGGAGTTGAGAGCAAGAGGAATTGATTTTCTTTCTGCGCCACCGCATGCCTATTACGAAGATATTCCAAACCGATTGGGGGAACACATGAAAATGATGCACGAAGATTTAGTTGTCATAGAAAAATTAGCCATTATGGTTGATGCTGATGAAGATGGCTATTTATTGCAAATTTTTACTAAACCAGTTGAAGACCGACCGACCTTATTTTTTGAAATTATCCAAAGAATGGGTGCTAAAGGTTTTGGAGCAGGTAACTTTAAAGCCCTTTTTGAGTCAATAGAACGAGAGCAGCAATTGAGAGGAACTTTGTAAAACTGCATTTTTTTTGCATAATGTGAAAAAATAATCGACCATTAACATCATTCTTTGCTAATGTTGTGTTAAAGTATATTTTAGATAAAAAAAACATGGATTTGTTATCTACCTTTGCACTCGCAAAAAGAGAAGGGGTGGTTTCCTTCTTTTATTGATATAAATTTCATAATTTATAGTTTTTTGGTTAGTTAATAGCATAAAAACTCAGTCATTATTTGACTGAGTTTTTTTGTTTTAATACATTTGGAACAAAATTTGCACTTGTGGTCAATAAATAGTACAATAAGATGATGAAAAAAATAGCACTTCTTTTAATATTTATAGCGACTGTAAGTTTCGACTCTCAAAAAGAAGATGCTTTTGCGGTCGGGGAATGGTTCAAATTCCGAATTCATTATGGTTTTGTAAATGCGGGTTATGCCACTATGGAGGTTAAAGACGCATCAATAAACAACAAAAAAGTCTTTCATGTTGTCGGGAAAGGCTACACTACAGGCATGTCCCGATTTTTTTTCAAGGTTGATGATCTTTATGAAAGCTACATTGACAGAGAAACCGGAAATCCATATCAATTTGTCCGAAAAATTAACGAAGGCGGATATACCAAAAATCAAGAAGGCTTTTTTACTCCGGCAGCTAATAAAATTCTGGTAAAAGATTATAAGCATAAAACCGAAAATACATTTTCGATTCCAAAAAATACGCAAGACATTATGTCGACCTTTTATTATTTGCGTAATTATCCAAATATTGACAAAATAAAACCGGGTGAATCCGTTTCTATAGATATGTTTTTTGATGATGAGACTACAAAGTTTAAGTTAAAGTTCATTGGTCGTGAGGATATTACAACTAAATTTGGCGTCGTTTCTACGATGATATTCAGGCCTTTGGTACAGTCAGGACGTGTTTTTAAGGAGCAGGAAAGTTTAACCGTTTGGATTTCAGATGATGACAATAAGTTACCTATTCGAATAAAAGCAAGTCTGGCAGTTGGATCTATCAAAGCTGATTTAGAAGCATTCAAAGGATTAAAAAATCCATTTAAAGTAAAACAATAATGAGTAGTACGGATCATTCAGAAGCTATTTTGAAAGAAATTGACTTAAAATACCAAGCGATACATCAAAAGACAGAAACTCATTTAGAAGGGTTGCTTTGGTCAAAACCCATTACCTATTGGGATTATATTCAAACGGATGCTTTGTTGAGTCTTCAAACACAAAGAACCACACTTCCTGATGAAATGGTTTTTATTATGTATCATCAAGTCAATGAATTGATTTTTAAGATGATTCTTTGGGAGATGAATCAGATTTCATATTGTGAAAATATTAAAACTGATTTTTTTACCGAACGTTTAATGCGCATCAGTCGTTATTTTGATATGTTGACTACTTCTTTTGGAATCATGGAAGAAGGAATGGAAGTGGAACAATACATGAAATTCAGAAATACATTAACGCCAGCCAGTGGTTTTCAAAGTGCGCAATACCGATTGATAGAGTTTTCTTCAACAGATTTGATTAATCTTATTGATTATAGATTTAGAGCGTCGATTGACCGAAATACACCTTTTGAATTTGCTTTTGAACATTTGTATTGGCAAGCTGCCGGTAAAGAGTATCAAACGGGCAAGAAATCTTTTTTATTGGAAGAATTTGAACGAAAATATAAAGGAATTTTCTTGACACACATGAAGGAATATAACACCATCAATATTTGGCAAAAATTCAAACAACTTCCTGTTGAAGATCAAAAAAACAAGGAATTAGTTGCCGCCATGCGTCATTATGATCATACCGTGAATATTACATGGGTAATGCAACATCTTAATACAGCCAAAAAATACATTGACCAAAGCGGAAAAGGGGACGGAGAAGCCACAGGAGGAAGCGATTGGAAAAAATACATGCATCCAAAATACCAACGAAGAATATTTTTTCCAGAATTATGGAGTGCTGATGAATTAGCAAATTGGGGCTCTGAAAATTAGTTTAAATTTCAAAATACAAACAGATTGAAGCATTTCTTTTTACTTATTATAGTATTATTTTCTATACTATCTTGTTCTAAAAACGACGAAACATTAGAGGATACAGCCGCAAAACCAGTTTACAAAAAGATTGAGTTTGGATTTACCTATGCCGATTATAATGTAATTCACGACACGATAAAAAAAGGAGACACTTTTGGTAGCATTATCGAAAAGCAAAATATTGGAGATAAAAAAGTCTACGATATCATCGAAAAGGTAAAAGATACTTTTGATGTGCGAATGATGCGATTTGACAAACCCTATGTTTTACTCCGATCTAAAGACAAAAAAAATAAATTACAGGTTTTTATTTATCAGCCTAATGCTTTGAATTATTATGTGGTTGATTTGAGAGATACTACAGTTACGGCTTATAAGAAAACGTTGCCAATAAAAATAAAACGCAGAACCATAGGCGGATTATTAAAAGGATCTTTGTCTGAAACTTTAGAAAGTGCGAGAGTTGAAGGTGCTTTGGCCAGTAAAATTTCTAAAATTTATGCTTGGTCTATAGATTTTTTTAAATTAAAAAAAGGAGATCGGTTTGCTATTACTTTTACCGAAAGGTATATAAATGACACTGTTTATGATGGTGTTGACAGTCTTGAGGCTGCTTTTTTTGAATATAAAGGCAAGTTTGTTTATGCTTTTCCTTTTGCACAGAATCCTTCGTCGGAAAAAATAGAATATTATGATGAAGACGGGAAAACATTGAAGAATTTCTTTTTGAAAACGCCCATTAAATTCAGTAGAATATCTTCCCGATTTTCTTCAAATCGATTCCATCCGGTACAGCAAACTTGGAAGGCTCACAAGGGAACCGATTATGCCGCGCCTTATGGCACACCGATTACGACCACAGCTGCAGGAGTCGTAGAGCAAACTGGCTTTACGACAGGAAACGGTAATTTTGTAAAAGTAAAACACAACGGAACCTATTCTACTCAATATTTACACATGTCCAGGATTTTAGTTCGACGTGGCCAGCACGTAACACAAGGGCAAGTTATAGGTAAAGTAGGTAGCACCGGATTAGCTACAGGACCTCACGTATGTTATCGTTTTTGGAAAAATGGCGTTCAGGTCGATGCGCTTAAACTTAAATTGCCAAATGGTGAGCCAATGAACGGCAGTAGTAAAAAACGATTTTTAACACATATTGAGCCTTTGAAAAGAGAGCTCGACAGTGTTGCTAATTTGTAATAATATAATTCCTGATGCCATAATCTTTCAATTGGTAAAATTGTAGTTTTTTAAGTGTTATATAAGTGTAAACTCCCTGTCTATTTAAACTAATTTCAGTATTTTTGCACAAAAATAAAATAATACTACAATATCAAATATAGATGGCTTTAAATACAACAAACCCAACAGGTACCGAAGCTTGGAATAAGCTTCAAAAGCATTATGAAAAAATGCAAACGGCATCGATGCACGAAATGTTTCAATCAGATGCTTCACGAGTAGAAAAATTCAATTTAAAATGGAATGATTTCTTAGTTGATTTTTCAAAAAACCGAATCAATGAGGAAACGTTAACGTTATTACTCGAATTAGCCAATCAAGTTGGGCTTAAAAGCGCTATTTCAGAATATTTTGAAGGAGGAATTATCAATCAAACTGAAAACAGAGCAGTACTTCATACGGCATTAAGAGCCAAAGAATCTGCAGTTATAAATGTTGAAGGAATAAATGTGGTTCCTGAAATTTACGAAGTAAAAAGTAAAATAAAAGCATTTACAAACGAAATCACTTCTGGTTTAAGAACCGGTTATACCGGTAAACCATTTACAGATATTGTAAACATTGGTATTGGTGGTTCAGACTTAGGACCTGTAATGGCTGTTGAAGCGTTACAGTTTTATAAAAATCACTTAAATGTTCATTTTGTTTCGAATGTTGATGGCGATCATGTAAACGAAATTATAAAAAAATTAAACCCTGAAACGACGCTTTTTGTTATTGTTTCTAAAACATTTACAACTCAGGAAACACTAACGAATTCAGAAACAATAAGAGAGTGGTTTTTAAAATCAGCAACTCAGTCTGATGTAGCGAAGCATTTTGTGGCGGTTTCTACAAATCTTCAAAAAGTAACTGAATTTGGAATTAATCCTGACAATGTTTTCCCAATGTGGGACTGGGTTGGAGGACGATTCTCTTTATGGAGCGCAGTAGGACTTTCGATAAGTTTAGCAGTAGGTTTTGATAATTTTGACGAATTATTGAATGGTGCAAATGAAATGGATGAGCATTTTAAAACAGCTGATTTTGACAAAAATATCCCTGTAACTTTAGCATTATTAAGCGTTTGGTACAACAACTTTTTTGGTGCCGAAAGCGAAGCACTGATTCCTTACACACAATATTTGCAAAAATTAGCGCCTTACTTGCAACAAGGTACGATGGAAAGTAATGGAAAAAGTGTTGGTCGTGACGGAAAACCCGTTGATTATCAAACCGGAACTATTATTTGGGGAGAGCCGGGAACAAATGCACAACACGCCTTTTTTCAATTGATTCATCAAGGAACTAAAGTGATTCCAACTGATTTTATTGGATTTGTAAAACCATTGTACGGAGATGATAATCATCATGACAAACTGATGTCTAACTTTTTTGCACAGACAGAAGCTTTAATGCACGGAAAAACTCAAGAACAAGTTCAGGCAGAATTCGATAAACAAGGTTTGTCAAAAGATACAGCAGAAGCGCTTTTGCCTTTTAAAGTCTTTACAGGAAACAAGCCTACTAATACTATTTTAATCCAAAAATTGACTCCAAAATCATTAGGTTCGTTAATTGCAATGTATGAGCATAAAATTTTTGTACAAGGAATTATCTGGAATATTTTCAGTTTTGACCAATGGGGAGTTGAGTTAGGAAAACAGTTGGCAAATTCTATTTTGGAAGAAATCAATACAAAAACGATTAAAGAACACGATAGTTCTACTTCATTTTTGTTAAATCATTTTTTGACAAATAAGTAAAAGTTACTTTAAAGAAACTCAAAAACTTATTTTTATAATGAATTAAAAAGTAGTGATAATAAATAGTTTTTAATAGCGCTAAAAATGAATATTCAGAAGCCTTGATTTTTATAAATCAGGGCTTTTTTTATGGATAAGTAGTTCTTTAAAAGGAATATGGACTAATTTTTTTATGTTGATTGGTTCTGAAAAATTAGTAATCAAATAATAAAACAGTGATGAAATAATTAATATTATTTTTTTTTAACAAAATAGATGTAAGAATCATTTTTTTGTAAAAAAAGAGGTTCTAAATGTATTTTTCTTAACGTTATATTAACTTTTTAACCTAAAAATGTTATAATTTTGCCAAATATTAATAAACTAAACAACAATGAAGACAATGAAAAATTGGTTACTCACTGGATTAATGTTATTGGTAGTTTCAACAGTATTTTCTCAAGGAAAAGTTACAGGAACTATTACGGATGGTCAAGGTGCTTTACCTGGAGCAAATGTTGCTATTAAAGGTACTACAACTGGATCTTCTTCAGATATTGATGGAAAATTTTCTGTTGATGCGACTGCTAATTCTGGAGAATTAGTTATTACTTATTTAGGTTTCGAAACCAAAACAGTTAAATTTAGTGTTTCTAATGGAGGAACAACAAATTTAGGAACAATCATTTTGACTTCTGATTCTAATCAATTAGAGGAGATTGTAGTAGTAGGAAGAGGACTTATCGATTTAGCTAAAGAACGTAAAACGCCTATAGCAGTTTCTACCATTAAAGCGGCTGAAATTCAAACAAAAGTAGGTGCTGCGGATGTTACTCAAGCATTTGTCAATACGCCATCAGTTTATGTTGCGGGGCAAGCGGGAGGATTTGGAGATTCTCGAATTTCTGTTCGTGGATTCCAGCAAGATAATACCGCTTTTTTATTAAATGGACAACCAATTAATGGAATGGAAGATGGTAAAATGTACTGGTCTAACTGGTCTGGAATGTCTGATATTGCTAATTTTATTCAAGTGCAAAGAGGTTTGGGTTCTTCTAAATTAGCCATTTCATCAGTTGGTGGTACAGTAAACTTTGTTACTAAGGCAACTGACAAAAAAGAAGGAGGTTTTATTTCGACATCTACAGCAAACAATGATTATCTAAAAACTACAGCTGCCTATAACTCAGGGATTATGAAAAATGGGTTTGGAGTTAGTGTTTTATTATCTCACTGGCAAGGTGACGGGTATAATAAAGGTACTTTTGGTCAAGGTCAAAGCTATTTCATCTCTTTTGGATACAAAGCGAATGACAAACATAGTTTTAACTTCTTGCTTACAGGAGCTCCTCAATGGCATGATCAAAATTTCACAAAAAAGATATCTGATTATTTAGGTTTTGGAAGAAACTATAACAATAATTATGGTTATTTGAATGGACAATACATATCAGAAAGAACAAACTTTTACCACAAACCGGTAGCTAATTTTAACTGGGATTATAAAATTTCTGATAAAACAGATTTATCTACAGTAGTATATGCTTCTTGGGGTCGAGGAGGAGGAACAGGAAACTACGGAAGTGGTAAAAAAAGTATATCTGAAGTAAATCCTTATACAGGATTAAGTCAGTCAACTTATATTGATTTTGATCAAATCTATTCAAATAACTCAGCATTAGCTGATGCAGATCAAACTTTTGCAAAAAGTTATTTGATCAGATCATCTATGAATAACCATGCATGGTATGGTGTGGTGTCGAATCTAAAGACTAAATTAAACGAAAATATTTCTTTTAATGCAGGTATTGATTTAAGAACTTACAAAGGAACTCACTACAGACAAGTAAATAATTTTTTAGGACTGACAAGTTTTACAGATGTTAGAAAATTAAGAGGAGCGAATCATTTAACTCAAGGAAGCAATGTGAGTCAAATTGTAAATAAGTCGATGTCTACAGACCCATGGGGAGCTTTTTTTAATAAAATAGATAATAATCAAAAAATTGATTACGATTATAGTGAAAAGATTTCTTATGGAGGTTTATTTGGTCAATTAGAATACAGTAAAGATAACTTGTCTGCATTTTTACAAGCATCTGTCTCAAACCAATCTCACCAAAGATTCGATGTCTATGATTATTTACCAGAGTTCAAAGATTCTGAAAAAGTGAATAATTTGGGATATAATGTGAAAACAGGAGGTAGTTTTAAAATCAATGAAAGCAATTCGTTATATGTAAATGCAGGATATTATTCTCGTCAACCATACCACGATAATATTTATTTGAATTTTACGAATGAAGTTAATCCGTTAACATCAAATGAAAAAATTCTAGGTTTAGAAGCAGGTTATAACTTTAAAATTAATAATTTTTCAGCAAGTTTAAATGCTTACAGAACTTCATGGGAAGACAGAGTTGTTTCTTCTTCAAGAGTAGTAACTGCTTTGACAGAAACTGTTGGTACAACTGTATTAGCACAAGGTGATTTAGTCTATAAATCTAACTTAGGTGTACAGCAATTACATACAGGACTTGAATTGGATTTTGTATACAAGCCATTTAAAGAGTTGAATTTTAAAGGGTTTGCCTCTATTGGTGATTGGAAATATAAAGGAAATTCTACTACAAGAGAAACTGATGAAAATCAAAACTTGTTAAAAGAATCTTTGGTTGATGTAGATGGAGGAAGAGTGGGTGATGCTGCTCAGACTACATGGGGATTAGGGGCTGATTATTTCTTGTCTAAAAACGTTTCATTCGATTTAGATTGGAGAACTTATGACAAACTGTATGCTAATTCAGGTGCTATTAAAGAAAATTTAATGCTACCAACATATGATTTAGTTGATGCTGGAGCTACATATAAAATGTTTGTTGGAAAAAATAAACAAAACACAGTTAGTTTTAGACTTACAATGAACAATATTTTTGACGAGGTTTATTTGTCAGAATTATCAGGAACGCCAATCAAAGCTTCTGCTACATTAGGTTCAGGAACATATGAATCAGCAGGAAGAACTTATAAAGGTATAGCTGATGCCAATCAAGGATACTTCGGTTTTGGAAGAACTTGGAACTTTACGCTACGTTACAACTTCTAAGTAAAATTATATAATAAAGAAAACGGCATTCACTTTTGGTGTAATGCCGTTTTTTTTATGCCTTTTTTTTTATTATATTTGAATTTCAAAAAACAAATTATATGTACGAATTCATTCAGAAATTTCACTCCGGTTGGGCTTATTTAGCACTTTTAGTATTAGTAATTGCAGTTGTTAATTCCATTATTGGAATGACTTCTAAAAAAGAATTTACATCAAAAGACAGAAAAATAGCTTTGTTTGCATTAATCGGTACACACACACAACTTCTTGTAGGCCTTATTTTATATTTTGTATCTCCACTAGGTTTAGATGCTTTCGGTCAAATGAAAGATGCCGCTTTACGATTAACTTCATTAGAACATCCGTTGCTAAACATAATAGCAATTGTATTTATTACAATTGGATGGTCTAAACATAAAAAAGCCATTTCAAATGAGTTTAAATTCAAAGCTATTGCTGTTTTTTACGGTATTGGTTTAGTTTTGATTTTGAGTAGAATTCCTTGGTCTTTATGGTTTTAAAAATGGAGTCCTGAAAAGGACTTTTTTTTTCTAGGTATGGTTTTTGTAAAAATAGTTCTGAACTAAAAAAAGTATAAATGAAAAAATTAATTACCCTGTTCTTTTTATTTGCTATAATAGGCTTAATCAGCAGTCAAAGTGCGGTTGCTATTAAACAAAAAGCACCGGTATCAAAAGATACTATAAAGAAAAATAAAACAGAACTTGCGGAACAAGAAATAGTTTCGGATACCAATATAGTTGAAAAAGGAAAGTACAAATTCTACAAAAAAAATGCGCATGCTTCTTATTATGCCGATAAATTTACGGGCAAAAGAACAACAAGCGGAAGAAAATTTGACAATAATAAATATACTGCAGCGCATAAAAAATTCCCATTTGGTACAAAGGTAAAAATTACCAATGAGGCTAACGGAAAATCCGTAGTTGTTGAAGTTATTGACAGAGGGCCATTTGTAAGATCAAGAGAAATAGATCTTACCAAGCGTGCTTTTATGGAAATAGCACAGAACAAAGGAAGCGGTCAGATGAAAGTAACAATAGAAGTTCTGGAAAAATAATCACCAGCCTGTAAAAGGATGGTTGCTTAAATAAGCATTGTAATACCGATTGTCATTAGTCACTTCTTCGCCTAACCAATCGGGTTTTTCGAATGTTTCCGCTTCAGACTGGAGCTCTACTTCGGCAACAGTTAGCCCTTTGTTTTCTCCATGAAATTCATCTACTTCAAAAATGTGATTTCCAACTTTGACTTCAAATCGGGTTTTGTCTATAACTCCTTTTTCGCACAACACTAATAATTTTTTAGCATCTTCAACTGGGATTTCTTTTTCCCATTCAAATCGGGATAAGCCAGATGCACTAGAAATTCCTTTTATGGTCAGGAATCCTTTATCTCCTTTTATTCGAACTCGAACCGTACGTTCTGGCACCGAGCTTAAATAACCCTGTGCAATAGTATTCTCTTTAAAAGCTTTTGTTTTAAATGCGTCAGAGCTAACCAGAAATTTTCGTTCTATTTCAATCATTACGTTTGTTTTTTATTTTAAGAACAAGTTAATAAAAATTGATTTGTCAAATCGTATTTTTACAAAAATAGATTTTTATAATGACAGTATTTTCTAAAGCAAAACCAAAATTACCTACCACGGAAATTATTACAGCCTATTTTGATGAACACGAATCTTGGCGTGATACGGGTGACGATTTAGAGCCGTTAATTGAGTTGATTCGTACGATTCGCCCTTTGAAACTTAAAAATTTAGAGCAAGTTGATTTACAGGAAATCATTTCTTTTTTGAAAGAAAATCATTCTTGCCGAAACCAGCTTTCTATTTATATTAGAGAAATTTTAAAAGATAAAAAGTTTAACAAAATACTCTCTGATGCTGCAATTTTGCAGGATGTTGATTTTATTTTTGAAGTTAAAAAAAGGCTATTTGCTAAAATTTTACCCAATCAACCTCAAAAAAACACTTTAGAATTCATTCTTAATCAAGTGTTTTATTTGTCTAATGATTCGGTTTGGATTGAGAAAATACCGTTCAATCAATTAGAAGAATTATATGTACTTTTTGGATTTAAATCTATTTACATAAGTTTAGAATCCAATTCTGTTTTATCTGAATTATTGACTGCAATGGCGCTCATAACGCAGCGAATTAGTGGTCGTGCCATGGAAACGGATGTGATTAAAATGGTGCCGGAATTCGATGATTTTGAAAGTCCTTTTGCTGCTTTTGAAAAAGAATTGTATCTGATTCAAGATACTATCAGAAGTGCTGAGGCACATTACATTTCAGAAGATAATTTGGCGTATGCACAATTGTGGGTTCTACATGCACAATGTGAAGAATTTGTCAAAAAAGCGTTCCATAATAGTTCTAAATATGGAATCTCACTTCGTGTCAATCAAAATTTGTTGAAAATAAGTCAGCAATTAGAACGGTTGAAATATTTATTTCCGTTACTAATTGTAGAACAAGAAAGTGATAAAAATACGAATGGAATTTTATTGGGCCTTCGACTAATCAAATACAATTGTTATAAAAATAATGTTCGAAAATTTATAGCCGAAAGTACGCAGTTACTTTCTTATGAGATTACACAACATACCGCAAAAACTGGGGAACAGTACATTACCGAAAGTCGAAAAGAGTACTTTAAAATGTTTCGAACGGCACTTGGTGGAGGATTTATTGTTGGAATATTGTGTGTTATCAAAGTGTTGTTGTCTAAGGTGGACACTAGTTTTTTTGGACATGCTTTTCTGTACAGTATGAATTATGCTTTTGGATTCATTGCAATTTATATTCTAGGGTTTACATTGGCAACAAAACAGCCGGCCATGACGGCATCTGCCTTGATTAAATCATTAGAAGAAGGCGTTGCAAAGCAGGGGAAAAATTCTGAAAAATACGAGGCTTTTGCCATTCTTTTTGCGCGGGTTTTTCGTTCTCAGTTTATAGCTTTTGTGGGAAACGTTATTATGGCTTTCCCGGTTTCTTTACTTGGAATTTGGTTGATTGATTATACTTTGGATTATAATATTGCCGCAACTAAATGGCAAACTCTTTTGATTGATATAAGTCCAATTCATTCGCTTGCGATTTTTCACGCTGCGATTGCCGGAGTATTTTTATTTTTATCCGGAATTATTTCGGGAAGTATAGCCAATAGAGATAAACACAATCAAATTTATTTCAGGATTGCTGAACATCCTTTACTGAAAAGAAGTTTGGGGAAAGTCCGTACGCTTAAACTGTCGAGATTATATGAAAAAAGATGGGCTGGAATTATATCTAATTTCTGGTTTGGAGTTTTTATGGGAAGTACAGCTTCAATAGGACTGTTTTTAGGTTTGAATCTTGATATTCGACACATTACTTTTGCCAGCGGAAATTTAGCCTTGGCGTTATATGGAGCAAATTATGTGGTAAGTGATTCGATGCTTTTTTGGGGTATTTTCGGAATTGGTGTTATTGGGTTGGTCAATTTTATGGTCAGTTTCAGTTTGTCATTGGGTTTAGCTTTTCGTTCCAGAGCCATCTCATTATTTGAATTGCGGTTTGTTACGGTGTCTATTTGGAAACATTTTAAATCCAGACCTTTCAGTTTCTTTTTTCCAACAGAGAAGAAAGATAAATCAGCTATTGTTGAAAATTATTTGAGTTCTGAATCTAAAAAATAATTAGATTAGTACGACATATATAAGGATACCCATGCAGGAATTGTTTCCAAATAGAAAAATCATACACGTCGACATGGATGCCTTTTATGCTTCTGTGGAAC
>ERZ1034361.1306-NODE-1306-length-13516-cov-3.553166_pt1 | contig 13516 bp, 10 predicted proteins | sample MGYA00520617_ERZ1034361 | MGnify/ENA primary metagenome ERZ1034361 (study PRJEB33736, sample SAMEA104284507) | Azolla filiculoides | biome: Urban; feature: Water surface; material: Ditch water | place: Netherlands | collected 2015-10-28 | depth 0-0.1 m ... | reverse complement strand
GTGACATCTGGCGCATGTGCCAGGTCAAAGACGCCGCCATCCGCGACTGGGTCAAGCTGGCCGTTAACCGCGCCCGCAACTCCGGCATGCCCGTGGTGTTCTGGCTCGACGCCTACCGTCCGCACGAGGCGCAGCTGATCACCAAGGTCAAGATGTACCTGCACGAGCACGACACCACCGGCCTGGACATCCAGATCATGAGCCAGGTGCGTGCGATGCGCTACACGCTCGAGCGTGTGATCCGTGGCCTGGACACGATCAGTGCCACTGGCAACATCCTGCGCGATTACCTGACCGACCTGTTCCCGATCATGGAGCTGGGTACCAGCGCCAAGATGCTGTCGATCGTGCCGCTGATGGCCGGCGGTGGCATGTACGAGACCGGGGCTGGCGGTTCGGCGCCCAAGCACGTGCAGCAGCTGGTCGAGGAAAACCACCTGCGCTGGGATTCGCTGGGCGAATTCCTGGCGCTGGCCGTGTCGCTGGAAGACCTGGGCATCAAGACCGGCAACGCCCAGGCCAAGATCCTGGCCAAAACGCTGGACGCGGCCACCGGCCAGTTGCTGGACAACAACAAGGGGCCGAGCCCCAAGACTGGCCAGCTGGACAACCGTGGCAGCCAGTTCTACCTGGCCATGTACTGGGCCCAGGCGCTGGCTGCGCAGACCGAGGACGCCGCCCTGGCGACCCACTTTGCGCCGCTGGCCAAACAGCTGGCCGACAACGAGAAGACCATCGTGGCTGAACTGGCAGCCGTACAAGGCAATCCAGTGGACATCGGCGGCTACTACAAGCCGGACTTCGAGAAGCTGGAATCCGTGATGCGCCCGAGCCCGACGCTGAATGCAGCGCTGGCTGCTTCTGCCCAGGCCTGAGGCATCGCCAGGGGCTGATCCTGCAGCCCCGCGGACCGCAGTCCACAGGCCCTGTCTTCGGACAGGGCTTTTTTTTGCCCGCTGCCCCGGCGGGCCAGCCCGTCGGGCTTTCCAGACCATCGCCGCAGCTTGCACAACATGGTCAGGCCATGGGGTGCTCCCGAAAGTGCGGGTTGAACCCAAAAAAAAGCCCACCGAAGTGGGCCCAATATCCAGGGGGAGACTCTCGCAGAAGAAAAGGAGGGGATGCGGCGAGGGTCACCGCACCCCGTGTGCCGTTTAGCGGCTGTAGGCAGTTTCGCCGTGGGACGTGATGTCCAGGCCTTCGCGTTCGTCTTCTTCGCTGACGCGCAGGCCGATGGTCAGGTCCACGATCTTGAAGGCGATGAACGACACCACGCCCGACCAGACCACCGTGGTCAGCACGGCCTTGGTCTGCACCCAGACCTGGGCTGCAATCGAGTAGTCCGCAGCGGTCACCATGCTGGCTGTGACCCAGTCGGCCACGTAGCCGGGGCCGCCCAGGGACGGACTGTTGAACACGCCGGTCAGGAGGGCACCCAGGATGCCGCAGACGCCATGCACGCCGAACACGTCGAGCGAGTCGTCCGCACCCAGCAGCTTCTTCAGGCCGTTCACACCCCACAGGCCAGCAAAGCCCGACAGGAAGCCAATCACCAGCGCGCCGCCGATGCCGACGTTGCCGGCGGCCGGCGTGATGGCGACCAGACCCGCCACCGCACCGGATGCAGCACCCAGCATGGAGGCCTTGCCGCGCATCAGGGCTTCACCCACACACCAGGCCAGCACGGCCGCTGCCGTTGCACCAAACGTGTTGATGAAGGCCAGGGCGGCGAAGCCGTTGGCTTCCAGGGCAGAGCCGGCGTTGAAACCGAACCAGCCCACCCACAGCAGGGAGGCCCCCACCATGGTCAGCGTCAGGCTGTGCGGGGCCATGGCTTCGCGGCCATAACCAATGCGCTTGCCGACCATGTAGGCACCCACCAGGCCCGCCACAGCGGCGTTGATGTGCACCACGGTACCGCCGGCAAAGTCCAGCGCGCCGGTTTGCCAGATCATGCCGGCCTTGCCGTTCATGGCGTCAACCACTTCCTTGCCGGTGTAAGCGTCCGGGCCCATCCAGAACCACACCATGTGGGCGATCGGCGCATAGCTGAAGGTGAACCACAGCACCATGAAGGCCAGCACGGCGGAGAACTTCATGCGTTCGGCAAAAGCGCCCACGATCAGTGCGCAGGTGATGCCGGCGAATGTCGCCTGGAAGGCGGCAAACACGATCTCGGGAATCACGACACCCTTGCTGAAGGTCGCGGCATTGGCAAACGTGCCCGCAGCGTTGTCCCAGATGCCCTTCATGAAGAGCCGGTCGAACCCGCCGATATAGGCGTTGCCTTCGGTGAACGCCAGGCTGTAGCCGTAGATGAACCACAGCACCACGATCAGCGAGAACGTCACCATGATCTGCATCAGCACCGACAGCATGTTTTTGCTGCGGACCAGGCCGCCATAGAACAGCGCCAGACCCGGCACGGTCATCAGGATCACCAGCAGCGTGGCGACCATCATCCAGGCAGTGTCGCCCTTGTTGGGGACCGGTGCCGGCGGTGCCGCAGCAGCGCCAGCCGGTGCCGCAGCCGCAACGGCGGGTGCCGGCGCGGCAGCAGGCGCCGCAACGGGTGCAGCGACATCGGCTGGCTTGGCGTCGGCCGATGCCGCAGCCACCGGCGCGGTCGCAGGCGCCTGGGCCATGACGGCGGCGCCGCCCATCAACAGACCCAGTCCCAGCGCGAGGGAGGCAAGTAGTTTTTTCATTTCAGTGTCCTCTGATTGGGGATGGCCGTCGCTTAGAGCGCTTCCTTGCCGGTTTCACCGGTACGGATGCGAACGACCTGTTCGAGGTTGTAGACAAAGATCTTGCCGTCGCCGATCTTGCCGGTGCGGGCCGCACCTTCGATGGCTTCGATCACGCGTTCGACCAGATCGTCCGCCACGGCGGCCTCGATCTTGACCTTGGGCAGGAAGTCCACAACGTATTCGGCGCCGCGGTACAGCTCGGTGTGGCCCTTCTGGCGGCCAAAGCCCTTGACCTCGGTGACGGTGATGCCCTGCACCCCCATGCTGGAGAGGGCTTCACGCACCTCGTCCAGCTTGAAGGGTTTGATGATGGCGGTAACGAGTTTCATGTTGGCTCCTTGAGCGCAGTGATCAGAAGCTGTACTTGATGCCCAGCACCAGCGCGGTACGACCGGTGAACTTGCCGGCGGGCGTCACGTACAGCGCCTTGTCGGCATCGGTGCCGACCAGCGCTGCGCTGGCGGACAGGCCGTTGCCCAGGTCCTTGCCCACCGTCACCGCGTAATCGGTGTAGGAGAAGGCACTGTTGTTCTTGACGCTCTGGTAACCAATGTGCGGCGTCACGTTCCAGCCGTTGCCGAGGTCAAATCCGGCGCTCAGGTCCAGGTAGTAACTGTTCTTGCTGTTGGCAAAGCCGAACAGGTTGGTGGTGGACTGCGAGTACTTCAGCGTGGCGGGCCCGGCGGTCACGGCACCATAGACTTCGGTGGTGTTGGCGCTCGGGGTGAGGTTGTTGCTGGGGTACTGGTACGTCAGCAGGCCGACGTCGTAACCAATGTCGCCCACGGTGCCCTTGTAGCCGCCATACACGTCCACTTCAACGGAAGCATCGCCACCAGGAATGTCCTTGATCCATTTGATGGTGGAACCCCAGGCACCGAGGTAGAAACCACTCTTGTGCGCAAAGTCCACGCCACCCTGCAGGGCCGGCTTCAGGCGGCTCTGGGAAATGCCACGGTAGCGGTAGTCGGTCACGGCACCGGCATTGAACGACAGCGTGTAGTCGGGCTCTGGCGCCTTGGTCTGCGCCAGGGCATTTGCGGAAACAACGACGACGGCGGCAGCGACAGCCAGTTTGCTGAAGGAAGAGTATTTCATTGGATGCTCCATGCAGGGTTGAGAAGGGACGGACCTGTAAAGCACGGACCGTGCCACCTCTTTCACGCCCATCCGGCTGTGCCCTGTAGACCTGCAGGAGCGGCTGCGCTACGATATCTGTATGAAAAAACAGTATGCACCGTGTTGGTGCGGAACAGTCCAGCGTATTTCCCGGACAGCGCACCAATTCAGGGGTGTGTTTCCATGAGCCTGTCTTTGGTGCAAAGCCGTGCCCTGCTGGGCCTGGAAGCGTCGCCCGTCACCGTCGAGGTGCACCTAGCCAACGGGTTGCCCAGCTTCACGCTGGTGGGGCTGGCCGACGTGGAGGTCAAGGAGGCCCGCGAGCGGGTGCGCTCGGCCCTGCAGAATGCCGGGCTCGAATTTCCGCACAACAAGCGCATCACGGTGAATCTCGCCCCGGCCGACCTGCCCAAAGATTCCGGCCGGTTCGACCTGCCCATTGCGCTCGGCATCCTGGCCGCCAGCGGACAGATTGACGCAGCCCGGCTGGCCGGGTACGAATTTGCCGGCGAGCTCTCGCTTTCCGGGGAACTGCGCCCGGTGCGCGGCGCATTGGCCATGAGCCTGGCGCTGCACCGCCAGCAGGTAGCCGCCAGGCTGGTCCTGCCACCTGGCAGTGCCGAGGAAGCCGCACTGGTCCCTGATGCGCAGGTCTACCGCGCCCGCCATCTGCTGGACGTGGTGCAGCAGTTCCTGCCCGCCACGGCCGAAGGCCCGGCAGAGCCGGGCAGCAGCGACGGCTGGGCCCGTCTGGCCCCCACGCCGCTGCCCGAAGCGGCCGACGTCAAGGGCCAGGCCGGGCCGAAACGGGTGCTGGAGATTGCCGCAGCCGGCGGCCACAGCCTGCTGCTGGTCGGCCCGCCGGGTTCAGGCAAATCGATGCTGGCGCAGCGTTTTGCCGGCCTGCTGCCGCCCATGACCGTCACAGAAGCCCTGGAAAGCGCGGCCGTGGCCAGCCTCGGCGGCCGTTTTTCGCTGGAGCGCTGGGCACAGCGGCCCACCGGCAGCCCGCACCACACGGCCAGCGCCGTGGCACTGGTGGGCGGAGGCTCCCCGCCACGGCCCGGTGAAATCTCGCTGGCGCACCACGGCGTGCTGTTTCTGGACGAACTGCCGGAGTTCCCCCGTGCCGCGCTCGAAGCGCTGCGTGAGCCGCTGGAAACGGGCCAGATCACGATTTCACGCGCGGCGCGGCGGGCCGAGTTTCCAGCGCGCTTCCAGATGATCGGTGCGATGAATCCCTGCCCCTGCGGCTACCTCGGCTCCCCGCTCAAGACCTGCCGCTGCACGCCCGACCAGGTGCTGCGCTACCAGGGCAAGCTCTCCGGCCCGCTGCTGGACCGCATTGACCTGCACATCGAAGTGCCAGCGCTGCCTGCGGACGACCTGCTGCACGCGCCACCCGGCGAGGGCACGGCCATCATCCGCGCACGCTGCACGGCGGCGCGCGCGCTGGCCATCGGACGGCAGGGCAAATCCAACCAGGCTTTGCAGGGCCAGGAAATCGACGCGCACCTGGGGCTGGACCCCGCAGCGGCCAAGTTCCTGAACACCGCCGCCACGCGCCTGGGCTGGAGTGCCCGCTCCATCCACCGTGCGCTCAAGGTGGCCCGCACCATTGCCGATCTGGCCCAGTCACCAGCCACCCAGGTCAGCCATGTGGCCGAGGCGGTGCAATACCGGCGGGCATTGCGCGCAGCTTGAAGCGCCAAAAAGTCCTGAAACAATAGCAAACAAAGACCGTTTGACGCTGGGATGGAGGATTTTTAATTAAAAATCTGAGATGCCGGCCGACCGCGCAGCAGGGATCAGGCCTTGACGAGGCGGATCGTCTTGCGGGCATCAGGCGAGATCAGCCGCAATTCCTGCATCAGTTTCTCCAGCGTTCCCCGCGCATCCAGGTCTGGCATGGGCAGGATGCCCAAGGCCACGTGAAAGCGCAGCGTCGCACCGCCAGGCAAGGTCGTGGAGTTGCGCAGGCCCAGGGCCACGATGTGGGTGGCCATGGCATTGGCCTCGTCGGGCGTGCAGGGGCTTTCCATCAACACGGCGAAATGCTGGTTGCCGACACGTGCCACGGTGTCGATGTCGCGCACCACCGTCTTGAGCCGGGCTGCCGCCAGCACCAGCGCCCGTTCGGCATCTTCGCGTCCATGCTCGCGCAGCAGGCTGGCGTGGTTGGCCAGTTCGACGACCATCATCGCAAACGGACGGCCGGTTCGTGCACGCACCAGCGAGGCCTGCAACAGCGTCAGCAGCTTGCGCCCGGAGGCCAGACCCGTCAGCGGATCGGTCACCGCCAGCGCCCGCGCCCGCGCCCGTGATTCGGTCTGCTCGTTCAGGCGCCGGTTCAAGCCGTAGAACAACAGCGGCATCTCCAGCGCCGAGCCCAGCATGAGACCGTATTCCGAAAGAAAGCCCGAGGGTATGAGCCCGAAATTGCGTGCCACCGGGAAAGAACCCCCGAGGACAATCAGCCCGAAGCCGGCCGCAACCCAGCGGCTGTGGCGGTCACCCCGGGCCATGGCCAGCCCCAGCAACAGCAGGACCAGCAGCATCGACAGCGTCAGCAGGTGCATGCTCAAGGCAAACCCGGCTGCCGTCGGCACGAACACATCGACCGCGGAAACCACCATCAAGGTCACGATGACGCCCACCGCCAGGCGATCCAGCAAGGTTGAATATTGCCGCGGCGTGGCGATGGTGCGCACGAACCACACGCCTGTCGCACCCGCAAAGGTGTTCATCAAAAAGGTCATGGGGTTGTTCATTCCGGGCCATTCCGGCCAGAACAACAAGCCCCCGGCCCCCGTGATACCGGCCTGGCCCAACACCATGGCAGAAACGTAAATGGCATAGCTGCTGAAGCCGTGATCGCGGTACACCAGCGCATTGGCCAGGGCCACGGTGATGGCCAGCGCAGCCAGGCCAAAGTAGGCCCCAAGAAGAAACAGGGCACTCTGCTCCTGCTCGGCCACGACTGTCTGGGTCTTGATGAACAAGCCACCAGAAAACGGCACACGCTCGTGCTGGACCCGCAGGAAGTACGTCACATCGTGACCTGTCTCCTGGCTCAGCAACAAAAAGGGTTTACGGGCACGCTGGGGCCAGATGCTTTGCGGCAGACTGTCCCCCGCCTGCTGGCTCTCCCACTGGCCGGCCGCATTGCGAAAGTGCAGGCTGACTTCATCCACGCCGGGCAGGTCCACCTCCAGCTGCCAGTGGTTATCCTGCAGAGCCTCCCGGGCTTTGAAGCGGATCCACAGGGCATCCCCGTCGGCCAGCAGCACCTGGTGACCACGCGGCCTGACGGCGAAAGGCAGCTCGGCCTGCCGGGCCTCGATATCGGCCGCAGTGAGCCGGCCACCACGGTCCACCAGAAACTGGCTGCGATCCGCCAGCGACAGGGTGGGCGTCATCGCGGAAAGCTGGAGGGTCGGCAGTGGCTCCTGCGCTTGAACCCCTGCCGTGCCTACCAGAAGACCCAGACTGACCGCCACCATGGCCAGCACGCGCCAGACAAGGAGGCGAAAAAAAGGGGAAGAGCCGGTCACACGCATCCCCGCATTGTGCTGTCCACCGGGGGTGGCAGCCAACCCGCGTTGAAACAGACGGGAAACAAGTCACAAAAGTACAACATCGGCACCGAAAGCCGCGTCACCCGACGGGCCGCCCGACGCACGATGGCAGCAGCATGCACTGGCACAGACCGGCAGACAGGACGCTTATTGAAGACTCGGGGCCAGCAGGCGCCGCAGCTCCGCCTCCACCATGCCGCGCCGCTGGACCTGGTCGTGCAGCTGGTCCTCGCCGATCTTGCCGACGTTGAAGTACGTGCTCTGCGGGTGGCTCAGCATGAAGCCGCTGACGCTGGCTGCCGGCGTCATGGCCAGGCTCTCGGTCAGGCCCATGCCGATGTCGCCGCACTGCAGCAAATCGAACATGCCGCGCTTGACGCTGTGGTCCGGGCAGGCCGGGTAACCCGGGGCGGGGCGGATGCCGGTGTACTTCTCGGCAATCATCTCGTCATTGCTCAGCGACTCCGCAGGCGCGTAGCCCCACAGGTCGGTGCGCACGCGGTGGTGCAGGCATTCGGCAAAGGCCTCGGCCAGACGGTCGGCCAGGGACTTGAGCATGATGGCGGAATAGTCGTCGTGCGCGTCGATGAAGGCCTGCTCCTTCTTCTCCACGCCCAGACCTGCGGTCACGGCAAACACGCCGATATAGTCGTCCGCCACGCCCTTGGGCGCCACGAAGTCGGCCAGGCAGCGGCTCGGGCGCATGACGCCGTCGATCTCGTGCTTCTCGGTCTGCTGGCGCAGGCCGTGCCAGGTCAGCGCGACCTGGGTGCGCGACTCGTCGGTGTACAGCGCGATGTCGTCGTCGTTCACCGTGTTGGCCGGGTACAGGCCGATCACCGCGCTGGCGCTGAGCCAGCGGCCGTCGATCAGTCGCTGCAACATCGCCTGGCCGTCCTCGAAGACTTTGCGCGCCTGCTCGCCCACCACTTCGTCCTGCAGGATGGCCGGGTAGGGGCCGGCCAGATCCCAAGTCTGGAAAAACGGGCCCCAGTCGATGAAGCGCGCCAGCTCAGTCAGGTCGAAGTTCTTGAAGACCCGCTTGCCGGTGAATTTCGGCTTCGGCGGGGTGTACCCGGTCCAGTCGATCGGTGTCTTGTTGGCGCGCGCCTTGTCCAGCGGCCACAGGACCACGGGCTTCTTGTTGGCATGCTGGGTACGCACGCGCGCGTAGTCGGCATGGACTTCGGCGATGTAGGCTGCGGCCTGGTCGGACAGCAGACCCTGCGCCACGCTGACGCTGCGCGACGCGTCGGGCACATAGACCACCGGGCCTTCGTAGTGCGGCGCAATCTTGACGGCCGTGTGCACGCGGCTGGTGGTGGCGCCGCCGATGAGCAGCGGCGTCTGGCGTTCGCGGAAATACGCATCCTTCTGCATCTCACCGGCCACGTACTGCATTTCTTCCAGGCTGGGCGTGATCAGGCCGGACAGACCGATGATGTCCGCGCCTTCTTCTTTCGCCTTGGCCAGAATCTCGTGGCAGGGCACCATCACGCCCATGTTCACGACCTCAAAGTTGTTGCATTGCAGCACCACGGTCACGATGTTCTTGCCGATGTCGTGCACGTCACCCTTGACGGTGGCCATGACGATCTTGCCCTTGGCCTTGACGTCTTCACCGGCACTGGCCTGCAGGCGCTTTTCTTCCTCGATGTAGGGCAGCAGGTGCGCCACGGCCTGTTTCATCACGCGGGCCGACTTGACCACCTGCGGCAGGAACATCTTGCCGGCACCGAACAGGTCGCCGACCACGTTCATGCCGTCCATCAACGGGCCTTCAATGACGTGCAACGGGCGCCCACCCTTGGCCAGAATCGCCCGGTAGGCTTCTTCGGTGTCTTCGTTGATGAAGTCGGTGATGCCGTGCACCAGCGCGTGCGACAGGCGCTGGCCCACCGACACGGGGGTCTCGGGCGTGCCACGCCACTCCAGCTTCCGGCTCTCGTCTTTGGCGCCGCTCTTGGCGGTCTCGGCAATCTCGACCAGGCGCTCGCCTGCATCGGCCCTGCGGTTCAGCACCACATCTTCGACGCGCTCGCGCAAGATCGGCTCCAGGTCGTCATAGACGCCGACCATGCCCGCGTTGACGATGCCCATGTCCATGCCGGCAGCAATCGCGTGGTACAGGAACACGGTGTGGATCGCCTCGCGCACCGGGTCGTTGCCGCGGAAGCTGAAAGAGACATTGGAAACACCACCCGACACCTTGGCGCCGGGCAGGTGCTGCTTGATCCAGCGCGTGGCCTCGATGAAGTCCACCGCGTAGTTGTTGTGCTCCTCGATGCCGGTGGCAATGGCGAAGATGTTGGGGTCGAAGATGATGTCTTCCGGCGGAAAGTCCACCTCGTCCACCAGGATGCGGTAGGCGCGCTCGCAGATCTCGATCTTGCGCGCGTAGGTGTCGGCCTGGCCTTTTTCATCGAAAGCCATCACCACGGCGGCGGCGCCATAGCGCCGGACCAGTTTGGCCTGGCGCTTGAACTCGTCCACCCCTTCCTTCATGCTGATCGAGTTGACAATGCCCTTGCCCTGGATGCAGCGCAGGCCGGCCTCGATCACGCTCCACTTGGAGCTGTCCACCATGATGGGCACGCGCGCAATGTCGGGCTCGCCGGCGATCAGGTTCAGGAAACGCACCATGGCGGCCTGGCTGTCCAGCATGGCCTCGTCCATGTTGATGTCGATCACCTGCGCGCCGTTTTCGACCTGCTGGCGCGCCACGGCCAGCGCCTGCTCGAACTGGTCGTTCAGGATCATGCGGGCGAAGGCCTTGGAGCCGGTGACGTTGGTACGCTCGCCGATGTTGACGAACAGCGAATCCGCGCCAATGCTGACGGGCTCCAGGCCGGACAGCTTCATGGGCGGGGGCGCAAGCAGCGCGCCAGCGGGGGAGGAAGAAGAAAAAGAGGATTCGGACATGCAACTCACCTGAAAAAAGGCCAACCAGGTGAGCGTCGTTGCGTCCCGGCACACGGGGTCCAAGCCTGACGAGCCCCCGACGGGATCTCGCTGCAACGCTCCTTGGAAGGCGCGGATTTTACCGGACAAGCCCTTCATCTCCGCACGGCCGGCCTCAGATCGGGTGCCGGGATTCGGGGAATGCGTACATCCCGTGCGCAACATGATTGACACCTTGCCATGTCAACCCTGACAATTTTCATGGTTACAGCGCTTTGACAAGCATTCCCCTACGCCCCAGAAAGCCCGCCACAGTGCCGAAGTCCAGTCCGCCCTCCGACCCCAGCACCTCGCGGGAAGACCTGCGCCGCCGCATTGAGAACGAGTTGGCCAGCCTGGGTGACATTCCGCTCAGTTCCTGGATGATGGGAATGGCAGCAGCGCCTGCCGACACCCGACTGGACGACGGCCGGGCGCAGGCCAGTGAAGTGGAACTGGACGCCGAACTGGGGGGGCTCATCTGGCAACCGGGCACGCGCCTGGAGCCGCTCCACTGCTTCCACGTGATCGGGCTGGACGGCGCGCTGGTGGCGGTCTTGCGGCCAGACAGCGGGGCCGTCTTCGCCCGCATCAGTATCGCGCAGGACGATTTGCCGGGCCTGACCCTGCACCGCCGTCCGGCCGGGGCCGGGGTGGCACCAGCAGGTTACCGGCAAACCAGTATTGCGGCCCTCCTCTGGCGCTTTGCGCTCTTCGGCGGCAAGGGGGATCAGGCCCTGCCAGACCCCTACCGCCAGCTGCCGCTGCGGCTGCACCAGCGCCCACCGCTGGAATACGCCCTGGTGGCCGGGCGGCACTTCAAGCTGATGGAGCTGCTCAGGAAGCAGAACCGCACGTTCATCGAACTCCAGGCCCTGACCCGGCTCAGCACCACGCAACTGAGCCGCGATCTGGCCGCGCTGCTGCTGGTGGGCAGCCTGGTGATCGCCTGAAGCCCGTGAACACAGGTTGCGCCGGCACTCAGGCCTCGGCGGCTTCCCGGTAAAACACCCCCTGGCGCAGGCTGCGCGCGGCCAGCGGTGCCACAGCGTCGTGGATCGCACCAATGTGCGCAGGCGTGGTGCCGCAGCAGCCGCCGACGATGTTGACCAGGCCTTCGGCGGCGAATTCGCGCACCAGGCGGCTGGTCACGTCGGGCGTTTCGTCAAAACCGGTGTCGCTCATCGGGTTGGGCAGGCCGGCGTTGGGGTAGCAGCTGATGAAGGTATCGGGCGCGACCTTGGCCAGCTCCTGGATGTAGGGACGCATGAGTGCCGCGCCCAGGGCGCAGTTCAGGCCGATGGCCAGCGGCTGCGCGTGGCGCACGCTGTGCCAGAAAGCCGTGACGGTCTGGCCGCTCAGGATGCGCCCGGAGGCGTCGGTCACCGTGCCGCTGATGATGAGCGGCAGGCGCTCGCCGGATTTCTCGAAGTACTCGTCGATGGCAAACAGCGCCGCCTTGGCGTTGAGCGTGTCGAAAATCGTCTCGACCAGCAGCACATCGCTGCCGCCTTCGACCAGCGCTTCCACCTGTTCGTAATAGGCGGCACGCAATTGCTCGAAGGTGATGTTGCGCGCGGCCGGGTCGTTCACGTCCGGGCTGATGCTGGCGGTCTTGGGCGTCGGGCCCAGCGCGCCGGCCACGAAACGCGGGTGGTCGGGCGTGCTGAACTTGTCGCAGGCCTGCCGCGCCAGCCGGGCCGAGGCCAGGTTCATCTCGCGGGCCAGGTCGGCCATGTCGTAGTCGGCCTGGGCGATGGTGGTGGCGCCGAAGGTGTTGGTCTCGATCAGGTCGGCTCCGGCGGCCAGGTAGGCCTCGTGGATGTCGCGGATCACGTCGGGGCGGGTCAGCGAGAGCAGCTCGTTGTTGCCCTTCACGTCCCTCGGGAAGTCCTTGAAGCGCGCGCCCCGGTATTGTTCTTCGGTCAGCTTGAAGCGCTGGATCATGGTGCCCATGGCCCCGTCGAGGATGGCAATGCGGTGCTGGAGGATCTCGGGCAGCGCCTGGGCGCGGGTGTAGTTCACGGGCTTCATAGGGGCTGGATTATCGGGCAGCCTGCGCCGCGCCCGCCGGAGGCAGGGCCTTTGGGCCGGTTTTTTGCCGCGACAATAGCGCCATGAAGAACCTGCTCCCCCAAGCCGCGTGGGCCCTGGTCCAGCAGCAGCCGGACACACTGTTCGTGGACGTGCGCATGGAAATCGAGTCGCTGTACGTGGGGCGCCCGCCCGGCGTGGAGAACATCCCCTGGTACGAATACCCCGACCTGACGCCCGACGCCGCCCGCTTTGCCGCCGCCGTCGAACGCGAAGCCGGCGCCAGAAACCGCCCCATCCTGCTGATCTGCCGCAGCGGCAAACGGTCCGGCGATGCGGGCCAGGCGCTGGTGGCGGCGGGCTTCACCGACGTGGCGCATGTCGTGCACGGTTTCGAGGGCGATCTGAACGCACATTTCAAGCGCTCCACGCTCAATGGCTGGCGCTTCGAGGGCCTGCCCTGGGAGCAGATGTAAGCCGGTTGCGCTGCCTTGCGGGCGCGACGCCGCCCCGGGAAGGCGGCAAACAGCACCGCCCCTTAATTACTAAACAAAACAGGCTGATCCCAGCGTCTTACCGACCTCATCAGCTACTACTTTCATAGCGATTGATTTGACCCCTCTTTCCATTCTGCGCGAGGTGTTCGGCTACGAGGCGTTTCGCGGGCCACAGGCCGACATCGTCGGCCACGTCACGGGCGGCGGCGATGCGCTGGTGCTCATGCCCACGGGCGGCGGCAAGAGCCTGTGTTACCAGATCCCCGCCATTGCCCGCCAGCAGGCCGGCCACGGCGTGGCCATCGTGGTCTCGCCGCTGATCGCGCTGATGCACGACCAGGTCGGCGCGCTGCACGAGGCCGGGGTGGAGGCGGCCTTCCTGAATTCCACGCTCGACTGGCAGGAAACGCAGGAGGTCGAACTCCGGCTGCAGACTGGCGCCGTCACGCTGCTGTATGTGGCGCCCGAGCGGCTGAACACGCCGCGCTTCCTGGGCCTGCTCGACAACCTGCACGCGCAGGGTGCCTTGAGCCTGTTCGCCATCGACGAAGCGCACTGCGTGAGCCAGTGGGGCCACGACTTCCGCCCCGAGTACCGC
>ERZ1034361.1302-NODE-1302-length-13543-cov-7.220853_pt1 | contig 13543 bp, 18 predicted proteins | sample MGYA00520617_ERZ1034361 | MGnify/ENA primary metagenome ERZ1034361 (study PRJEB33736, sample SAMEA104284507) | Azolla filiculoides | biome: Urban; feature: Water surface; material: Ditch water | place: Netherlands | collected 2015-10-28 | depth 0-0.1 m ... | reverse complement strand
GCTGGGCTGGCGGGGGTATCGGGAACGCTAATTCGCCAAAAAGTTTCACCGGTTTTGTCGCGTGTATAGCTGGCAAATCCCAAGTCTTGTAGGCGTCGAAGTGCTGTGTATACGGTACTTTTTCCGATGTTAACCGCATTAGCAATATCACTCGCACGCAGTTTCCACTGTGGGGGCAGAGATAATAGGTAATTGAGTACTGCACTGTCGCGGGGTTTTAATCCGGAATAGTGACGATTATAGCGAAACAGCGCATTAGGCAATGCGGTGAAATCAGTGGTGACAGCAGGGCGTAAAATATTGGCAGGTGTTAGCATAACAGGAGTCTCCTCTTTCGATGCTCTTGCAATCAACCCGCTATATGATAAAATTTATTCGCGGTATTTATTAGGTAAGAGTTTCTTACCGATATGCAGGAACATCAAGTATTTGTAGTATTTAAAAGCCCGGTCCATCTGCCAAGATTAAAGCGGGCTTTTTTATGTCTGATGTTTTTGTATTTTAGGGAGGCTATTTCATCCAAAATAGCCCCGGCAGCAAGTTAATTTACTCTTTTTTTCGTCACTTTCAAAAACTTTTTTTTGTGACGTCGTTTTTTCTTTTTTTATTCTCCGTTTAAACACATTAGGATCACGTTGTGATTGATGGATCAAACACACCTAAAATTATCCAATTGTATCCAAAAAAGAAACTATAAATTAATTAATAAGCGTATTGTTAATTATTGCGTGCATCTATATAGTAGTCACCAACTTAGTTGTTTTTATATTTTTCAATAATTACAGGTACATATTATGAAAGCACTGTATAGAGACATATTCATTGGTCTGATGTTTATATTTGGAATTGCTGGTATTTTCTTAGGTGAGTTTGTTATGTCACTTGTATTGTTTGTGACAGCAGATATTTTGAGAAGTTCCAAATCAAACATCGAAAAAATAGAAATAAACGCAGTATAACATCCATTTTTTAGCCATCTCCTGATCTATCAAACATAGCTCTCACTTTAGTTTGACATCTCCGCCCCCATTATTTGATTTGAATATGGGGGCTTTTTTTTGCTTTTTGATAAGTTATTTAACGTATTGAATCTACTTTTGAATTTATAGATACTCAGTTCGTGTACGTTTTATCGTGTTTTCGTAGGTTGGTTTGATTTTTAAGCTCTCATTGTTGCAAAAAATGAGGGCTTTTTTATTGCCTACTTACCGTGCATTTATTTCGGGCTTTAATTAGCGTCTTTACCGAATTATTCATTGATAATACCGTCATATCGATTTTTTCATGCCATCTCACCTTATTAATGTTGAATTTTTGATAGGTGGATTTTCTTTATATAACCGATTTATAAGCGTTATTTTAAAAAATAGGTTAATTTAAAAATTCGACATTATTAGTTTCTTAGTATAGTGTACTTTCTTTTTTAAATCTAAATGTCGAATTTTTATAAGGTCAATTTTTTAACTATCTCACATTTAAAAACTTTATGGATTAGGGTATTACCAAATGTATTTAACAAATAAAAGTTACCATGCTGTCACTGTAATGGTCGATATTATGCTTCATAGTCAAAACCAAAGTGTGCCAGTTAGAGTGTCTGAGATCGTTGGACGGCAACCCATTTCCGTTTCTTATATCGAAAATTTATTTATCTATTTGGTTAAAGCCTCTTTAGTTAAAGGAATACGCGGACCCAATGGCGGTTATGTTTTAAAAAAAATGCCCGATCAAATTACGATTGCAGATATTATTCGTGCGACCAGTAAACCATTGAAAGATGGATATTGTGGGAAAGAAGATTGCAATCATAGTAATTGTATAACGGCTTATTTGTGGGAAGGTTTGGGGCAAGAAACCGATGTGTATTTGTCAAAATTGACGTTGGCGGATTTAATTCCAGTAGGAATTGATAATTAATTTTGAATCTAAAACCCATTACACCGCGAATTGATTAAACAATTGATGCGAAATAATGTCATACCCGAAGTGCTTATAAATACTCGGCTGTATGGACATGAAAAGCTGTTGTAGCGTTTTTCTGGTTAGCGCGGGAAAATGCTAATAGGGGGATGCTGATTGCGTAGTGTATTGACTACTTTTTCCAATTGTTCCGCGCACGCGTAAGAGAGTGGGGTGTAACCATCTTCTTCACGGTAAGCGTACGCCGTTAAAATACCTTCATGTCGATTGTCTACCATTATTTCCATTTCCGACACGCGTGGACAAAGAAGTAACTGAATGGTGATATCGTTGTAGTCGTCGTGTGCCCATGCGCTTGCTGCTTCATAAATCAGCGCTTGATTTTGCGTTGAGACAATAATATCGAGATGTTGAAGGCGGGGTTCACTATCAAAAATCAAATCCAGTTGTCTGGCTAGCGTTTCGTGTGATGAGAGGGTAGTAAAAAAAAAGCCATAGCATGTATCGGAAGAAATAAGCATTGTGGTCGTTCTGTGTTGTCAATCAAAATAAAAAAACGCTATTTTAGCAAAAAATACGCATTCGAACTCCAGTAACACATGGCAAAGCGATTTGATTTATATTCCCCCCTTTGATAATGGATCTCATTGCGAGCGGATTGAAAACAGAGACGTCATTTATAAATAAATTTTGAGAAAAAAGTTAGAATGGCTAAAACCCGCAGACCATTTTAGTGGTGTGGTGCTAACTAACGAAACAGTAGAGCGACTTTATCAAAACGAGCGAGGGTAAAAATTCAATGAATCCATTCAAAAAGACAGCAACATTTAGTATTTATTTGTTATCAATTGCTCTTATTTCTGTCATTACTTTAGCGATTGGGATGCGTTCTGCCGTCAATAATGACGATCTTTTTCGTATGGCCATGTATATCAAACAGCTGATTGCACCACAAGAAGCACAGGCGACTCAAAATACAAACGAATTTGGACAAATTACCAATGAATTTTCCCAGTTAATTAAAGATCCCACTAAGTCCCCCACAAACGCTCCCATCGTCACAGATAAAACGATAGTGGCTTTTGTATTTGGTCAGAGTAACTCCGCCAATGGCGAAGGTGAACGATTTCAAGCAAATGGTGAAACTGTATTTAATTATTTCGACAACCATTACTATATAGCCTCAGATCCCCTATTAGGGGCAACAGGAACTGCTGGAAGCATGTGGACCATTACTGCAAATAAATTAATTGAGAAAAAGATTGCTGATAAGGTGATTTTAATTGCTGCTGGGGTAGGTGGTACTTCCGTTAAGCAATGGCGAAACGGGGGGGATTTGAACAAAATGCTAGAAATGCGATTAAAGGAAACACAAAAAAATCATATTAATATTACGCATTTTCTTTGGCATCAAGGAGAAAGTGATAATGGAACGTATGAATCAGAATATGAAAATGGGCTAACCGAAGTCATCAAACTCACTCAACATTATTATCCGAGTGCTAAGTTTTTTGTTTCTCAAGCAAGCGCACATTGCCCCAATACCTCCTCTGATGCTATTTTGAGAAGTCAGCGCGATGTGACCAAATTAGAAAATGTATTTTTGGGGCCTAATACAGACTTAATTGATGCTATTGATCGATGGGATGGTTGTCATTTATCGGGGCGGGGCGTCGAAAAAGCTTCTAATAGCTGGGTTGAATTCATTCAACATCCTCAAAAATCAAGCTAACACGACATGAGAATTTATTTTTTAAATTCAAAAATGAAATTCCACCGGCCAAATTTTAACGTTTATAATGAAATGACATATTAACTATAGCGTATTTCACTTTACTTCATCCCACAGAGAATAGAAACCCATGACTGAACAATCAAAAAATGACTCACAGGTACCTAACTATTTGCAAAAATACAAAGGCACTGAGCGTCGCAATGATAAAATTCAAAACACCGCCTTACTTGAACTCAATTTTAATTTTTCTTCTGTTCACGGCCTTTATGGTGATGAAAGTAATGATAAAATCGAACAATTACTTCTCATTGTAGAAGAACTCCTTCATCAACGATTGCGTGATACGGATGTTATTTTGAAGGTAAACCACAAAATTATCATTCTCCTAGAAGAAGTAGAAATTATAGCGCATGCTAATTATGTATCGGATGAATTGGTGAAAATGCTCAAGGAACCCATCCAGATTGCTGACAATCATTTTGTTGAAATCGAAACAACCATCAGCATTAGTCTATTTTCAAAGTTTGATTTAAAATTGGCAGCTTTTCCTCGAAAAATTAAATTAGATTAATAAGTTAAGTTATTATTTTTCATCATTATAATTAATGATTAACGTCGTTAGTGGCCTTTTCTATAAGGTGGGCCATTACCGTCGTTGTTGATTCAATTTCATCATCTTTAAGTAAATGATGTTACGATTTAGATTATAAATCGCGTTTCAAAAAAATCCTCTCCTCATCTAACAACAGATGTTTTTTAATATTTTTCTCATCCTCGCTTACACCATCACCTCAATTTTTTTAGATATATCGCGTTAGATAGCGATATTTTTTATTATGTTAAGTTATTTAGGTTGCAATTTACATTAATTAATACCTAGTTTACCGTGTTTTATACCTATTTTTATTTGGTGGATTTACCTTGTTATAGGTGTATGCTTGATACGAATTAATAAAAAAAGGAATTGTTCTGATGTGTAATCAAAAAAAAATGAAATCGTTGATTCAGCGGTTTTTACAATTATCTGAAACAGACCAAAATCATATATTAAAACTCGTTAGAGAAAAAATACAGCGGTATCAAATTGAAAAAATTAAAAGCGGATTTGATATTGGCTTTACCGTTCCAGGCAGTAAAAACAACCACGATCAATGAAAGGTGTTGAAACGGCATTTAAATGTAAATCAACAACAAAAAATTCCATTTAAAAAAGGTATAATCTGTATGAAAATAAAAAAATAAACGTGGGAGTAGGTTTTTTTGTGCTGATTTCAACTATAATTTATCTTATTTTTCGTCATGGTTGGCTTGAATACGTTAAACGATAACAAGGCCGTTAGTGGTTTTGGCAGCTAGCACTACAATACAAGTATCTATCTTTGAGTTTTTTAGCCCCCCATTGTTACTTTTTAGCTAATGATGTATTGCTCGAATCATAAGTTGTTAAGTGGCTTTTTTATGAAAGAAATTTTATGAAAAAGCCATATCAACATAATATATCAAATACATTGAAGGCATGAATAAAAAAGTGATTATTGACTAATTTAGCTTCAATGCTTTACACAAAATATAAATAAACTATAATTAATCAATGTATAGAGTCATTATATCGATATATGATTTTCAATACTAAAGAATATAATTTTACCATTTAATCTATTTTGGAGTAAAAATGAACGACCATGTAACAAACTCAAACTACGAATTAGAGCTCGAATTATTAGCCATAGAGCAAGCTAAACTAGCGGAAAAAATTGAAGCATGTAAAAAAGCAGGGCGCGATGCTGCACTTGAAAAAGTTAAGTCACTATGTAAAGCTTATGAAATATCGGCTTTTGATTTACGCGGTAGTTTGAAAAAACCAACCGTCAAAGTGGTTAAAGTGCGTAAAAAAAGAAAATCAAAATTCACACAAGAAGAAAATAATTAAATATCGACATACACCGTCACGCAAATCATAATGCGTGGCGGTTCCAATATCCATCTATTCGTATTTCCTATCCGCCTTTTCTTTTAAAAGCTCATTTATCTGTCGTAGCATGATAATTTCATTGCTTTGCTGAGCATTAATTAACTTTTGTTTTTCGAGATTAAACTCGACTTGTGTGTTTCGCGTACACTGCCCCGTATCTGAAAAAAGCGAACAGAAGTTCTGATTATTTTGAGTGCATGTATTATTGTCGCCCATGCTGTTAAAAATATTTTTATCTTCACCAAACATTTCACTCATATTTTCATCAAATATCGCCGCAATTTTTCTCAACTTTGGAAGATTGAGATTGGTGTGTCCGCGTTCAATATTGCCATAACCGTTTGGCGACATATTAAGACGATGCGCCATTTCTTCTTGCGACCAGCCTTTTTGTTGCCTCATATAGCGTATCTTTTCATTCATTAACATAGCACGCACCTCATCACAAGTTCACTCTTAACACACTAAAACGTTGATTATCTGTGCATTTGCACACATGTTGATTTAACCATAACACAACTAAGATAAATTTGTATGACTTAATTTAATCAATTATTTAGCATATTCTTAAAATATGTAGTCTTTTTATAGTGTTGAATATCGTATAGGTTGATTCACCTTAAATTATGTACAGTTATCCGTGCTATAAACTCATTTTAATTGGTAGATTAAAGATAATATGGGGGTACTATTAGCCTTAAGGATTTTAATTGAAAGTGGGGTGGATATGATGTGTGATGAAAATGAATTAAATGAATTAATCTATAGTTTTACAAAACTCCCAAAAATGTATCAACAAAATATATTAGGCGTTGTGCGAGACAAAATACGTTTATACGAAATGCAAATGAATGTTGATGAACTTCGAAATGGATTTATTGTGGGATTTAAAGTAATTGAAAGTCAAATTACCCATGATGATAAAGAGAAGAATAATGACTATCAAAACAATCAAGTCAAAAAATGAACACGTCCATAAAAAAATAAAAGTCCGTATTAAATTCAAGCGTCACCCTAAAAATACAGATCCGATGTTAAATTTCATGCTCGATATAACCAAGGAATTATCATGATTGATAGTACAGAATACGCCAAGTATAAAAAAATTACAGCAACCGTCTATTTTCTACAATTAGGTAGCATATTATTGGCAGGACTACCTTTATTGATGGGGGTTGCCATCAACTTTTTCCATAGAAAGGATGTGCATGGTACATGGCTAGAATCGCATTTTGATTGGCAAGTAAAAACAGCGTGGGTCACGGTGCTTGGATTTTCTATTGGTGGTATGACGTTTGGGTCGCCTATCAGTATTTTTACTCTTATTGTCAGTGTGGCTTATCTTGTATTTCGTGTATTTGAAGGCTGGAATGCGCTTGATGCAAATTATGATATCGGCGTCAATTAAACCCCATATAAGGAACAGCCGTGAAATACGACGCTTCTGTGGTTATCCATAATTGGGTCATGATTGTTAATTTCAATGACATCTAACTTCGCACATGTAGATAACTCATGAATCATCATAATAGGATTCAAGATATTGAACATGAACGCTTGATCGCACTCACGATTTTTGAATCAAAAAATGGAATTTTTGTTTGCGATAAGCACAATTGTATTATTCGTATTAATCAAGCGTTCACCGATCTTACAGGTTACACAATTGATGACGTGATTGGTAAAAATCCGAATATACTCGCTTCGGGACGACAACATAAAATCTTTTATCAAGCCATGTGGAATAAAATCAATGAATACGGTACATGGGAAGGCGAAATTACAAACAAAACCAAAGAAGGCATCATTTTTTTAGAGCACCTATGTATTAATGTGGTGAAAGACGCTGCAGGCGATGTTATAAACTACATTGGAACATTTACAGATATTACAACTATCCAAAAAGCGGCACTAGAAATTCAACGTCTTGCCTTTTATGATCCTTTAACAGGATTGGCGAATCGCCTGCTACTTCGTGATCGATTAAAGCAAGCCTTAATACAAAGTAAGCGCCTTGCTAAAAAAGGAGCCATACTCTTTATTGACTTAGATAACTTTAAAGTAATCAACGATACGAAAGGTCACGATAAAGGCGATATATTGCTCAAACAAATTGCCGTTCGCTTAGAATATTGCGTGAGAAGTTGTGATACGGTGGCTCGCTTTGGGGGGGATGAATTCGTCATTATCATCAATTCATCGACCGTCCATTCTATCATTGAAGTGGAAGAGCAAGCGGAGATTGTGGGCAGTAAAGTGCTCGCTATTTTTAATCAAGACTTCGATTTAAACGGATGCTCATTTCATTGTACCCCAAGTATTGGCATTACCTTATTTGATGGCAATGAAAAATCTATTGATGAGCCAATGAAACAAGCCGATATTGCCATGTATCAAGCCAAAGAATTAGGAAAAAATCGATTGTGTTTTTTCAATCCGCACATGCAAGTCAATATTAATATGCGCATGGAACTCGAAAAGGAATTAAAAATTGCTTTAAAAGAAAACCAGCTCCAACTTTTTTATCAATCTCAAATTAGAAATACGAATCAGGTGGTTGGCGCAGAAGCGTTAATTCGCTGGCATCATCCTCTACATGGGTTATTGCTACCCGATGAATTTATTCTCTTAGCAGAAAAATCCGATTTAATTCTATCTATTGGTGAATGGGTTTTACACCAAGCCTGTGCTCAGTTAAAACAATGGGAATCTAGCACGCAAACTCAATTACTCCACATCTCTGTAAATATCAGCGCTAAACATTTTTCACAAGCCAACTTTGTGGATCAAGTCATTGAAATTATCCGTTTTCATGGTATTGAAGCGAATCGTTTGAAAATCGAAATCGTAGAAAGCTTAATGATTGAGGATGTTGAAGAAAGTATTGATAAGATGGATACGCTCAGATCAATAGGTGTGCGTTTTTCCATCGATGATTTTGGCACGGGTTACTCATCACTATCCTATCTCACACGCTTGCCTTTAGATCAGTTGAAAATTGATAAATCCTTTATTCACCATATTGGACGAGAGCCTTTTAATGGCTTAATCGTACAATCGATTATCGGTATTGCCCGAAGTCTTGGCATAGAAGTGATTGCCGAGGGTGTTGAAACACCTGAACAATTGGCTTTTTTGGAGGAAAATAATTGTTTTTTACATCAAGGTTATTTCTTTAGTCATCCCGTTTGCATAGAGCAATTTCTTTCCACGATTTAAACTGAAACTCGCTGATTTTCCGTCCCTCCTGAGAGAATGATCAATGCCGTGTATGTTTAAATCAGGCCACGCAGGAATCGTTGGTTTAAATCAATATCTAATTTTTGGTGAACGACACCAGATTCGATGTATTTGTTTTTATAGGCAAACCATTCAGACACTTCACTTTCTTTAAATGCACTAATTTCTTTGCCAATGCCCTTCATTTGCTGAAAACAAGAGGTTGGAAAATTACTGTTTTCAATGTATCTGGTGAGTCTAGCTTGTGATACACCGTATTTTTCGATGATTTGATTGCGTGATAAAAAGCCTGCTGGGATTTGATAGTTTTTGGATTTGAGCATTGCTGTTTTCCTCTTTGTAAAAATGTTTCTGAGTGTGTTTTGATTGCTTGGAATAATCAGTAAATAAACACCATCGGAAAAAATGTCACAAAGCGACTACGACTATTCATCACAAAACATTGAGCTCACACAATAAAACACGTTTATTATGTGCTTAGCAGATAACTCAAATATCGTTGCGTTGATTAAATAGCATAAACGCTTATCACTTCGAATTTGTAAATTCAAATGGTATGGATATATTAAACAAGGCCTTGGCAATCACTCGTTTAATTTATAGTTTAATTTTAGATTGCAGCATTTTGTAAATCAAAAAAATATGTCAAAAATGTGACGTAGTTCACAATTTTTATTAGCGCATTTTTTCTTCGCTGATTCATGTCTCGATTCTAAAAAGGCTTTTGTCATATCTACAAAATCTGCTTGTGCCCAGATAACTTAGCGACCTAGAGCATGATCCGTCAACAGAAAACAGGACAGAAAAGTTAAGCAACATTTCGAAAAGATTCGAAGTTAGCGGGCGACATTTGATTATTAGCTGAATGCCGGCGTTTTCGGTTATAAAACACTTCAATATAATCAAAAATAGAAGCTTGGGCTTGTTCTCGAGTTTTGTAGCGTTCATGAAAAACACATTCAGTTTTGAGAGAATGAAAAAAACTCTCAGCCACGGCGTTATCCCAGCAATTGCCTTTGCGACTCATGCTTTGCTCAATATGATGTTCTTTGAGCAAAGCCCGATGTTCTTTTGAAGCGTACTGACTACCGCGATCTGTATGCCAAAGGAGTCCTTTGGGTGGTTTTCGCTGCCAAATGGATTTAAAACTATATTTTTTAAATGTTGACCGCCTAATGCTTACAGTGATAACCTAGCTGCGCAGTTGGTTATTTTTGCTTTGTGAATCATAATTTTAATAATATTCAGGGGAAGATAATGTGCGCAATCAGTCAAAAAACTATTTTAAAATCACTTACTATTTTAGGTTTCCTAGCAGCTTCCTATACTAGTCCAGTTATGGCAAACGAACATGAGTCGGATTGTTCCAAGCACATTCAAGACAAAATCGCTTGGGATAGTAACGGCCACACCCAATGGGAACAAATCAATATCAATAAGCTCTGTCAGGGTACAACCAAACCAAAAGAACCCGGTGAATGCTTTAATAAAGTCATGAATGGTCACGTCAAATGGGGAGATGGTGACAAATGGAAATGGGAGAATGCAATACGTTTATGTGCAGGCACAAGCGATTCAGAACAGACTATCACCTGCTTCCAAAATCGTGTTCATGCCGATACAGCATGGGAAGAAGCTATCCTGCAATGCCAATTAAAAGGGTCGTCTCATAAATCTGGCAATACCGTTAATATGGAATAGCAATTATTTTCATCGTTTAATCTGTGTTTTTTCAACTTTTATGAAAAGGTGTACCATGAAAAAAATAGCTATGATCGTATCCGCGCTATTGTTAACCACAAATATTACATTTGCATTAGACAGTAATATTTTTAAAGATCATTCAAATGTGGCTCTCGATCATGCGAAGAACGCTGCGGCAGCGACCACTGCAACAGATGTTGTGCATCATGCTGGCACTGCGCTAGAACACACGCTAACCGCTTCTTTAGCGGCAAAAGGTGTCGCTAAAAATCATTTAAATGTCGGTGCTGAAGAGCTTCAAAAAGCAATCGACCAAGGTAACTTAGGAAAGTTAAATTCGGCGGTTTCCTATTCACAATCCGCTGTAAGTCATATTTCAGCAGCAAATTCAGCGTCTGAAAGTAGTCATTAATTTCAAGATTAATCAATATAAGCTAATGTTATTAAACGGCATTAGCTTTTTTTATTTTAAAACTATATAAGATTTAAAAACATACTCAATCTAAACTTCCTCAATTGGATCAATGAAGCAATAACCATTACTTCACGATGCAAGCTATTGAAAGTAAAAATCACTACGTGAATATTTCGGATTAGAACCTTCCTTTCTCGGGTAGCCAAATATTAAATTGATTGACTTTCGTTACTTTAGGTTCCAGCCAAAAATCACCATCATGGGCTCGTGCAATTTCTCGACAGGCCCAAAGACCTATACCGTTTCCGGCATATTCATTGAGCTGATAACGTCCAAATAAAAAATCCCTTTTTTCGCTATCAATGAACTCACCATAATTACTCACTGATAATAAAATACCTTTTTTATTTTGTCTATTACCTGGTTGACAGGTAATTTCAATAGTTGAACCGGCTAGACTATATTTTAATGAATTTGTTAGCAAATTATTAAGCGCGATAGCTAATAAACTCGGATCAGCAAAAACAATTAAATTCGATTTAATGTCTAAATTCCAGCATTTTTGCGCCTCCTCATCAAAAAAATTTAATTGTTCTGGAAGCCAAATATCAAGATGCAGTGCTGTTTTGTTAAGATAGTTTAATCTATCCAAAACTTCATCATTATTTAAAAATCGATGAATTAACGTATCGATTTGGGACGCATTTCTTTTTATTTTGTCGATACGTGATTTCATTGTGAGTTGCGTATTGATTAATTCCATGTTTTGACAACACCCTTTAATAATAGAGAGCGGCGTTTTAATTTCATGAGTGACCATGGTTAGCCAATGACGCTGTGATTTTGAAGCTTGAGCTTGTAACTGAGCCAAATAGACCGATTTTTCATGCACTTTAAAATGTTGATAAGCATTATTTAAAGGCACGATAAGTAGCGCAATAAAGTTAAAAAATATACCTATTTCAATGCTATAAAGACTCAAAAAAGCAGGTGCTTGCATACCAAAAAGCACTACCATAGTAGTCGTATAGTTTATAAATACCATTAGATAGCTAAGGCATGCATTGCCATCTAATAACTTTTTACGCCACATGATAAAACCAATACCAGCGCTGAGAATCGTCGCAATTAAATTAAATAAGATAAAGATAAAAGCAATTTCTCCATAAAGTCCCATGACTGAATAGTAAACCGCTACCAATCCACCAAGTATAAAAATAGTTTGGAGCCGATAAATTAACATTAAGGGTTTGTTTAACATTTCCCGCATCACTGCGATAGCGCTAATTTGCAGTATGGATGAGCATAATCCGATTGGTGGATTATAGTTGACCCACTGTTGTAAAAAGTTACTTGCAAATAAAATATAAAATAATCCCGCCAGCACAAAAACGATGTATGTAAAATGCAGTTTAGTACGAATAAAGTAAAACAATATTAGCGCTAAAAATAAAAAAGGCGTTGTTAATCCAAGGAAATAACCGTAAGTAAATAACTCTATTCTTTGATATTCAAAAAAATCATTTTTCTTCCATATTTGAGGATAGATTAGATGAGAACTTCGAGAAATTACACGTATATAAACGTCATGAGGTAGATTGTCGCTATTATGTAAAACAAAACTAAATCCTCTCCAATTTAATTCGCGTAAATTCAAATCAAATGCATTACCTTGTTGATAATATTGCCAGTTAGGAACCTCTGTGCTTATAGGTGGATTTTTTGTATCTGCTTCGAAAAATGCATTGGGTACATACAATCGCACATTATTTAAACGGGTAAAAAGCACGGTAAGTAAAAGAGCATCATTACTTTTAGGGTCAATTGTCAATTTTAACCAGTGAGCGTTTTTGGTAAAGGCGCCAGAAAAAATTGAAGTCTCAATCCTTTTCCAATCTTTATTTTCGAGTACTTGAGAAAATGTGAGTGAATGATCTTTATCTTCCTTGATAACGTCTATACGTTCAAATATCGGGTCGTTTTCTGTGGCAAATGAGAATGTAGATAACAAAAGAGAACAGCTCATAAAAAAAAATAAAACAAAGATCCTCACACTACCTCTTTTGAACATAAGTGAAATTAATGACCTGTGAATCGTAGACGTAATTCTATATTTTTTTCAAGTCATTTTTAAAATTGTAAGAATCTGTGAGAATATGCAAAGAACTTGTGTTTGTACATGATAGAAATTAACGATATTGAAAATCTACTTAATTTCAATATGTTGAAATAACCGTTTCACATGTGCGTAAACTAATATTGACGCCTACTTTCCAGATGTCGGCATAAAGCTGCCCAAACTTGTTACTCAGCAGCGAATGAACGAGCGCAATTTGTTCTTTGTCGGCGGCGTTGACGACGTTCATTTTAGGTAACTCCTATTGCGTTTAATTTTTATTGTGTTACATAGTGTAACCGAATTTTAGAAATGGTGTGCATTATTAATGGGTTGCTAAGTAACAAAATACCATTCTGTTACTTATATCTGTAAGCGATTAAATATCACTTTATAAGAACTAAATTTTTTGTTTCTACTCAAGATGTTATCATTTACACC
>ERZ1034361.1301-NODE-1301-length-13547-cov-17.920638_pt1 | contig 13547 bp, 6 predicted proteins | sample MGYA00520617_ERZ1034361 | MGnify/ENA primary metagenome ERZ1034361 (study PRJEB33736, sample SAMEA104284507) | Azolla filiculoides | biome: Urban; feature: Water surface; material: Ditch water | place: Netherlands | collected 2015-10-28 | depth 0-0.1 m ... | reverse complement strand
TTGATTGGTTTGAACACAAATTTTAGAAATAGTTTGTTTTTTAATCGTGGAAAACAATATCATTCCACCACTTATTCCTTTTTAATTAACGAAAGTCAGAATTTACTTTCTGTAGGAAGTGTTGCGGCTAAAAATCAATCGCATCAGTTGCAATACCAGCATTTGGTAAAGAAAAGTTGGTTGTTTAATTTTTCAGGAAGCACAACTTCAACCAAATCTACTTCTGAGAATTATCCAAATAGAAATTTTGAGATTGAAAGTTATCAAGTAGAGCCAAAAATTGGGTATTTGTTTTCCAAAAATGCGAGTTGGAATATTTTTTACGAATTTCAACAAAAAGAAAATCAAATCGGTGCTTTTGAAACGTTAAAACAAACTCGATTAGGAACCTCATTTACCTTCAACAGCGAAAAAGGATTTAGCATGAATGGCGAGTTTTCGATGTATAACAATTCGTATGACGGAAATGCATTATCTGCAGTAGGATTTCAAATGTTAGAAGGCTTGCAACCAGGAAAAAATCAAACTTGGCGTTTACTTTTACAGAAAAATTTGACCCAATATTTAGACATTAATATTAACTATCAAGGCAGAAATAGTGAAACTAGTAAAACGATTCATACTGGAAATATACAATTAAGAGCGTTTTTTTAGTTAATATTTAGATTAATTCTACATTTCTGTTTAATTTTACAAGCTATCCCGATAAAAAAGAACTATGTTAAAAAGAATATTGTTTTTTCTGATTATAATTTCAAATGTATGTTACTCGCAATTAAGTAATAAACATTGGTTACCACCTTTACATTCTAGAGTGAGTACAGTTGTTCAAGAACACTACATATATTTGTCGACTCCAGAACCTATTCCATTCCAAGTAACAATAACCACTGGAAATGGTTCTCCAATTTCAGGCTCACCTTTTACAATATCTCAAGGAAACCCTGTAAGAGTATACATTAACAATCAACAACCATCTTTGATGTTTTTAGATGCAAACAATTTGAATATGGTTGTGAACAACAAAGGATTAATTTTAGAAGGACCTAAAGAATTTTATGCAAGTTTTAGAGTAAAATCTACTAATCATGCTGAAACATTAATTTTGAAAGGGAGAGATGGTCTTGGCACAGAATTCAGATTAGGAAGTTTACCACAAGCTTATTTAGGAGACGCTAGAAATTTTGTTGCTAGTTTCATGGCAACAGAAGACGATACCGAAATAGATGTATCTGGTTATAATACAGATGTTGTATTTCATTCTGCTGGAAATGATATACTTTCAAATACACAAAATTTTACATTAGATGCCGGACAAGTAGTTGTTCTTTCGGGATATTCTGATGTCGCAGCAAATCTTGATGGTTTTGTTGGTGCACTAGTTACTTCAAATAAACCAATTGTAGTTAATTCTGGAAACAGTTTAGCAGGTATGGGAACACCAGAAGATGGACAAGATTTTACTTTAGATCAAATAGTGCCTGTAGAAAAAGTAGGCACGGAATACGCATTAGTAAGAGGAAATGGAAGTAACTTATCTGAATATCCCCTAGTTATTGCTACTCAGGATAATACACAGATTTATGTGAATGGAAACACTACTCCATTAATAACATTAAACGCAGGACAATATTATTTAGTTCCTAACTCGCTTTATCAAGGAACGAATAATAAAAACATGTATATTACTAGTAATAATGCAATTTATATGTACCAAATTATTGCTGGAAGTATTAGTGATGCCACAAATGGATTGAATTTCATACCGCCATTAAGCTGTTTTTTTCAAAAATCAGTAGACTTAATACCTAGTATCGATCAAATAGGCACAGTTATTTACGATAGTGATGTTATAGCAATAACAACAAACACTGCTGTATTATCAATTAATGATACACCCGTAACATCTTTACCTGAACCTCTAATTGGTAATAATACATGGGTAACATATAAAATTGAAAATCAAACCGGAGACACTAAAATAACATCAACAGGTCCCTTGGCCGTGGGAGTTTTTGGTTATAGTGGTGTTGCTGGATTTGGCGGATATTATTCAGGATTTGGAAGCACACCTCTAGATACAGATGTAACAATATGTTCTAATGAAACAATTAATCTTTTTGATGCAATTAATGGAAATCCTGAATCAGGTGGAACTTGGACTAGCCCACCTGGTGGAAACCCAATCGTAAATGATATTTTTAATCCATCACAAAATATTGGAGGAGATTATTTTTACACTTTTAACAAAATATGTGATAGTTCATCTCTTGTTATTACTATTAAAGTTAATGTTACTATTGAAGTAGCTCCTTTTGTTGGGACAAGTAGTTCAATTTCTATTTGTGAGAATGATTCTTTGATTAATTTATTCGATTTATTAGGTCCAGGTGCAGTTTCAGGTGGAAATTGGTCACCAAATTTAAGTTCAGGAAATGGCATATTTAATCCAAGTATTGATTCATCTGGGATATATACCTACTCAATCGCAGGAACAGGAATTTGTGAATCATCTTTTGCTGAAATTAATGTAACCAAAAATTTAATCCCTCAAATCTCACCTATTCCAAATTACGAATTATGTGATAATAACTCTGACGGAAACGACACAAATGGATTTGTTACTTTTAATTTAACATCGAAAGATTTAGAAGCGCTAGGCTCTCAAACTGGAGTTGTTGTAACATATCATACAGATCCAAACGATGCTCTCCTTGGTCAAAATGCTATTACATCTATTTATACTAATGATAGAATTATCTATGTAAGATTAACCAATACAGCTACAAGTTGTTTTAATACCACTTCGTTCAATTTAGTCGTAAAACCATTACCTTCAGTAAATTCTATTGTCACATTAAAACAATGTGACACTGATACCGATGCGGTCACTGATTTTAATTTAACTCAAGCAAATACTATTATTTCTGCTGATTTAACAAATACTTTTACTTATCATAATAGTCAATCAGGAGCAATAAATAATACAGATTTAGTAGCTAATGATATTTCACACACAGCAGCTAATGGAAGTATTGTATGGGCACGAATTACTAATACTTTAGGATGTTTTAGAGTTGCTCAAGTTAATTTAACAGTTTCTGCAACAACAATTCCGCAGAGTTACACTTATACTATTGAAGAATGTGATGATTATATAAACCTAGCTGACACTGACACTGACGGAATAGATTATTTTAATCTTACAGCAATTGAACCGATGTTAACCGTGCAATTTCCTGTGGGACAATCTTACACATACTCATATTATTTAAACGAAGCTGATGCAATTAGCGAACAAAATGCAATCACTACTTTTTTAAATTTTAGAAATACTATTCCTGACAACCAAACTATTTGGGTGCGAATTGAAAGCAATCTATATGAATGTGCCGGATTAGGACCGTTTTTAAAATTAATTGTAAATCCATTACCAGATGTTAATTTAGGTGAAAATTTTGCGCTTTGTCTAGATCCAGTTACGGGCATTGGTTCTCAAATTGTTGATGCAACACCTGCTACATCTGGAAATTATTCTTATGCTTGGACTCCAATAAATCCATTAGGAAATTCACCTTTTTATAACATAACAGCAGCTGGCACTTATTCTGTTGTAGTTACTAATACTATTACTAATTGTCAAAACTTTGATACAATTCTTGCTACTTTTTCTTCAGAACCTGCAACATTTGATGCTAATTTAATTACTCCTGCTTTTTCTAGCGGTTTAGCAACAATAGAAGCAATTGCTACTGGTGGATTTGGAGTTTATGAATATAGTTTAAATGCCATTGATTGGCAATCTAGCCCAATATTCTCTGATTTAGAAAACGGTACTTACACTGTATATGTTAGAGATATACAAGGATGTGGATTGTTAACTTCAGGTGAAATTCAAACAATAACATATCCTAATTATTTTACACCAAATGCAGATGGATTCAACGACACATGGATTGTTAGACTACCAACTGAATATTATGGAATAATTTCTATTTATGACAGATATGGAAAATTAATCAAACAAATCAGTGCTAATGGAAATGGTTGGGATGGAACATATAATGGAAATTTACTTCCTTCTACAGATTATTGGTTCAAGGTAGAATATACAGAAAACAACAAACGTAAAGAATTTAAATCGCACTTTAGTTTAAAAAGATAATGGTAGTATCGGGTTCAATAAATACAATTATACAAAACGCTGTTGCGACCATAACATTTTCGCATCCAGCAAGTAATTCTTTTCCTAGCGAATTATTACAAAAACTAACGGATGAGTTTTATGCATTGGACAACAACAAAAATGTTGCTGTAATTATTCTTCAAAGTGAAGGCAATGGTGCTTTCTGTGCAGGAGCTTCTTTTGATGAGCTTCTTTTGATATCAAATTTTGAAGATGGGAGCAATTTTTTTTCAGGTTTTGCAAATGTAATCAACTCAATGAGAAAATGCTCTAAACTTATTATTGGAAGAATTCAAGGTAAGGCCGTAGGTGGAGGAGTTGGGTTAGCTGCAGCATGTGATTATACTTTCGCAACAGAAAAAAGTGATATTAAACTATCTGAAATAGCCATTGGAATTGGACCATTTGTAATTGAACCTGCAGTTAGTCGCAAAATAAGTAAAAGAGCTTTTTCAGAAATGACCTTAACACCAACCAGATGGAAATCGGCACAGTGGGCCAAAGAAAATGGTTTGTTTTCGGAAATTTTTAGCACAATAGATGAATTAGATGCAAGCTTAAATACATTTGTATCTGAATTATCTAGTTATAATATTGAAGCACTAGAAGAAATAAAAAAAGTATTTTGGGAAGGAACTGAAAACTGGGACAGCTTGCTCAATGAAAGAGCTGCAATTTCAGGAAGATTGGTTTTATCAGAATATACTAAAGAAGCATTACAAAAATTTAAAAAATGAGAAGTTTACTTATAGCTTTACAACAAGTTAATATTGAAGAAAAATTAAAAACAGCACCTGATGGAAATTATCAAGTTGGCGTTTTAATTGGCTCCTTTGTGCCTTTTATAGTTTTAGTTGGGTTAGCCTATTTTCTATACTATCGTGCAAAAAGGAAAGAAAAAAACCTAAATAATTAAAACAAATACACTAATGTCAAAAATTAGAATCACTAAGCAATTTAGTTTTGAAACTGGTCATGCTTTATTTGGTTATGACGGAAAATGTAAAAATGTTCACGGACACAGCTATAAACTTTCTGTAACAGTGATTGGTTCTCCAATTGCTGATACTGCCAATGTAAAATATGGTATGGTTATAGATTTTGGTGATTTAAAAAAAATTGTAAAAGAGCAAATTGTTGATGTATTTGATCACGCTACTGTTTTTAATAAAAACACTCCCCATGTTGAACTAGCACACGAATTAAAAACACGCGGACACCATGTGATTTTAGTTGACTATCAACCGACGAGTGAAAATATGGTTATTGACTTTTCAAATAAAATTAAAAACTTATTACCAGAAAATATAAAATTGCATTCATTAAGACTACAAGAAACAGAGACTTCTTTTGCAGAGTGGTTTGCTAGTGATAATGATTAAAAAAAAGCCTCGCAAATGCGAGGCTTTTTTATATTCTTAAACTATTTCTTTACAATTAAGAATTCACTTCTTCTGTTTTGAGAATGTTCTTCTTCAGTACATTTATCGCATGTAACTTTAGGTTCACTTTCGCCAAATCCTTGTCCAGAAATTCTATCCTTAGCAATTCCTTTAGAAACCAAATATTGAACTGTAGATTTTGCTCTTCTATCTGATAAATTTAAGTTGTATTTATCACTACCTCTACTATCTGTATGAGATTTTGCAAAGATTACCATCGTCGGATGCTCGTTCATCACTTGAACTAACTTATCAAGTTCAGCTGCTCCTTGCTGTGTAATATTACTTTTATTAAACTCAAAATAAATTGGTTGAAGAATAACTTCTTTCTCAGTTATAATTGGCATTATTGGCTGTAACAAAGCTTCAACAACAACCTCTCCTCCATCTGTTTTTGCTACTTCAAACACACCGCTCTCATACCCTTGTTTTGAAACTTGGAAATTGTAAGGCATATTACAACTAACACCAAAAGAAGTTTTTCCATCAGCACTAGTAGACTGATTACCAACAACTTTTTCTTTAGAATCAACTAATACAACCGAAGCATCGTTGATTACATTTCCTGTTTTAGCATCTTTAACTAAAGCAATAGCTTGAACACCACAAACAGGATCTGCTTTGTAAATATCATCATTACCTGCTCTATTACTAGAAAAGAAACCTACTTTTTTACTTGTATTATAAGTAAATGAAAAATCATCTTTTTCAGTATTTACAGGAGCTCCAACATTAATTGCATCTGTTCCTTTGTTTAAATCAATTTTAAAAACATCTAAACCACCAAATCCTTGTTTTCCATTTGATGAAAAGAAAAGAACATTATCATCAGTAATAAATGGGAAACTTTCATTTGCTTCAGTGTTAATTTTTGCCCCTAAATTTTCAGGAGTACCATACTCATCACCATTAACAGAAACTTTCCAAATATCTTCTCCACCAAAACCTCCTGGCATATTTGAAGAAAAATATAAGGTTTTACCATCTTTACTAATACTTGGGTTTCTTACGTCGTATGCCGCATTATTAAAAGGTAACGGTTTACCATTTGACCAAGAACCTCCTGCATTAGTAGCCTTATAAAGATAAATCTTACCAAATTTTGCTTTCTTTTCTTTATCTTTTGTATACTCCTTTTCGTTGAAACTTTCACTACCATAATACATTGTATTACCATCTGAACTAATAGTAGCTGGTCCATCATGCCATTTAGTATTCAAATTATCAATAGCAACAGCCTCACTTATTGTACCATTTGCATTATAAGTAGCTTTGTATAAATCTAAATATGGCTCTTCATTCCAATTGCTATTTCTTCTTGAAGTATTTCTAGCACTTGAAAAATAAACGTTATTATCATTAGTTAATACAGCACCAAAATCAGTTTTATCACTACTAATGTCAGATTTTACAACATCGTATAATTTCGACTGATTCTTTAAAGTTGGTAAATAGTTAGGATTACTTGAAAAAGTCTTAGCTCTTTGGTCATTTGGAGCTAAGCTTGCAAATTGCTTCATTTGCTTATCTGCTTCAGCATAATTTCCTTCAGCTTTTAACATTTGAGCATACTTATAATAAGTTTCTGCGTCTTGTTTTTGCTCAACTGCTTTTGCATACCATTTTACAGCCTCTTTTGTGTTAAAAACATTGTAATAACTATCTGCTAATTGTTTATATACATAAGTATCAGCCTTACCATTTTCTGTAAGTTTTAAATACTCTTTAGCTGCATCTACATATTCATATCTATCGAATAATTTATCCGCAGCTTTGGTGTCTTTGTTTTGTGCACTAAGTAAACCACTTGCGATTACAAAACTCAATGTTAAATATATTTTTTTCATGTCGTTATCGCTTTTAGGTTAGAAAAATCTTGGTGAACTTGATACTTTTTTCGGGAAGTTCAAATCAAACAACAAGATAATCTCATGTGAAGATGGAGTTGTTACATTCAAATCCGATACAATGTGATCATATGCATATCCTAATTTAACATTAGGAGTAATTGCATAGTTTACCATAGCTCCAAAACTATCATCTAAACGATAAGTTACACCTGCTTCAAACTTTTGATTGAATAAAAAGTTTGTAGATAAATCTAAAGATGAAGGTGCATTAAATGCAGATTTTAACATGAAGAAAGGTTTGAATTTGATATTTTCAGAAACATCAAATACATAACCTCCAGTTAAAAAATAATGTGAGGTTTCAGAACCAAATTCTCTTCCATTAAAATCTAAATGCTTTGACTTAATCATATTTGGAACAGATAATGCTAAATAATACTTGTTTGTATAATAGAAAAATCCAGCTCCCATATTCAAGTAAGAATTATTTGTATCTTCTGAAAATGCTGGGTCATTTGGCTGAGGAAGTGTATTATAAATATCACTATACAAAGCAACATTGTGCAATGTTATACCTGTTTTTAAACCAAATGCTAATTTATGCTCACCTCCTAAATTTAAAGTATAAGAGAAATCTGCATAAATATTGTTTTCTTCAACTGGTCCAATTTTATCAGAAATAACAGATAATCCTAAACCTACATTTTTACCTACTGGCGCATGACCTGATAATGTTGCAGTTGTAGGAGCATCTTCAATTTCTACCCATTGCTTACGATACAACATACCGATTGATAAATTTTCTTTACTTCCTGCATAAGCTGGATTGATAACATTCATATTATACATGTATTGTGTATAATGTGGATCTTGTTGTGCGTGTAAATCCACTACGGTGGCAATTACTACTAAAGCTACTAAATATAGTTTCTTCATTATTTTTGATTTTTAAAGCTGGCTGCTTCAAAGTTTGAAGCAGCCTACTTTTTTTAATTATTGCTCTCTATTAATATATACCCAACCTGTTTTTGCAGGTAAGTCGTTAAATTCTATAACATAATAGTAAGTTCCATCTGGAAGCTCGTTTCCATTGTCTGATTGACCATACCATTCGTTTTCATATCCAGATTTGCTATAAACGATTGTTCCATAACGGTTGAATATTTCAACTTTTCTAATATCATATCCTGATAAATCCCATGTGTCATTTTTAGTATCATTGTTTGGAGAAATTCCTTTAGGTATTTCACAATTTATAACAACAACATCTAAAGTAGTAGATGAAGCACATATTGATGCGTCAGGAGTAAATGTATAAGTAGTAGTCCCTACAACTGAGGTATTAATAGCTACTGGAGACCATGTTCCCGCATAACCTTCAATTGAAGTTGCTGGTAAAGTAACATCTAAAGAACCAATACATAAATCAAGAATAGGATTAAATGTTGGAGTTTCTCTATTAATTACGGTAACTACTAACGTTCCTACTGCCGCACATTGCCCTGCATCAGGAGTAAATGTATATGTAGTATTGCCAACTGTTGCACTATCAATAGTTGATGGAGACCAAGTACCTGTATATCCTTCTACAGAAGTAGCCGGAAGCACAGGAGGAGTAGAATTCTCACAAACATCACCAAGACTATTGAAAGTAGAATTATTAAGCGGTGAAATTACAATATTTGCTGTACTTGAACCAGCGTTGGTACAATTAGCAGCATCAGCAGCAACTGAATAAGTAACCACATAAGAACCTACTGTACTATTTGATAAATCAATTTCACCCGTAACACTATTTATCGCTAAACCAGTTGTAGATGAATATGTACCTCCATTAGCAAAACCAACCGCTGAAGTATCAGGTAAAGGATTAGTTGTACTAGAAATACAAACAGGAGTAGTATATGAGAATGTAACTACAGGATTTGTATATACAACAGGGTTTATTGTAAATGTTAATGGTTGAGAAAAACATCCTGTCATTAAATCATGAGCTACTAAAGTGTGAGTTCCTGGTGCAACACCTGTAAATGTAACACTAGATTGAGTTGTTGTTCCGTCTAAAATATATTCATAATTAGAAACATACAAACTATAGAAACCAACATCTCCATAAACTTCAGGATCTAAAGCTGTCCAATCTGCAGGATTCCAAGTTGTTGAAGGTAATGTTGCTGAATTAAGTCTTCTATATACATATCCCACACCATTACTTGGAGTAAATGGAGTTCCATCTGAAACACCCCAAACATCAAGTTCTACATCTGCAATTGTTGCCAGAGCAATTTTGTCATTATTATTTACACCATTACAAGTAGTATATGTTAAATCTGGTACTATACCTGTTATATTAGCACTGTTACTCAGTTTTACTACTACAACATCATTGTTTGCAATTGTTCCACTTAAAGTAATATTACAAGCTGCAGATGGTGTTGGACTACCATTAGTCATTACTCTTAACTTATAATTCGCTAAGTTTTTAGCACTTCCTGTACCGTTATAAATTTCCACGTAAGTTAATGAACCTGTTTGTGCATCGGTTACCTCAGAAATAAACAAATCTGATGGGAAATTTAATTGTAAATTAAGTGGTGAAACCACATCAAAAGTTGCTGTTTGGTTAGAACATACTGGTTGAGCCGTTACATTAATAGTTGGAACAGCAATAGTAGTAACAACTACTGTTGAAGTCTGAGTAAGTGGCACTGTACAACTTGCACTTGCAACACTAGTTAAAGCAACTACTACATCAGCAGCTGGAGTTACTTGAGTAATTGTGTAAGTACCTGTAGCACTTAAAACAGCTGTTTGAGCAATTCCTCCGTTGATTGTATATGTAACAGTCGTATTTGGAGTTCCTGTTATTGTAAATTCAGCATTTCCAATACCGATACAAATATTTCCATCTACTGCAGCAATAGAAGCTGTAGGTAATGGATTAACCACAACTGTATATGATGTTCCTAATGTTGTAGTACAAGCTCCATTATTAATTTGACTTAATGCTAAAACAACATTTCCAACAGCAGGATTATTTACAGTAATTGTAGCCACACCTGTTCCATCCACATTTAACACTAATGGAAGACCAGCGTTTATTGTGTAATTAATTGTTGTATTTGGACTAGATGTTATTGTAAATACAGCATTATTTCCAAAACAAACTGCTGGATTAAGTACACTCGTTATAGTTGGAATAGGATTAACTAGAACTGATAAAGTTCCTGAATTATTAACACATTGTCCTGCAGCAGGAACAAAGTTTAATGTATATGTACCTGCAACTGAAGAATCGAATGTTGTAACAGGATTACCTCCTAATGTCCAACTTCCAGGGAATCCTTCAATTGAAGTTGATGGTAAAGTAACTGTATCACCAACACAGAAAGGTCCAATTGGCGCAAAAGTTGGAACATAAACAGGATCTACTAATGTTATTTGAGTAGCACTTGTAAATGTACATCCATTAACTACAAAGCTAAAGTTATTATAAACTCCTGCATTAAGACCAATTAAATTAATTTCCCCTGAAACGTTAGCCGTATAATTTGCTGGGCCTACCACTACAGTATCATCTGAATAAGTAACACTGTAAGTAACATTTGGAGTAAATCCACTAATTGTAATTGTACCTTCTGTACCATTACAAGTGGTTGGATTAGTAGAAGCAAATACTGGGTTAGACTGTATAGAGAAAGTAGCTGAATAATTTGCTCCTGCATTGTTAACAAATATAGTATCATCACATTGAGCAGGATTATCATTATCTCCAGTAACATCAAAGAAAACTTCAATTCTATAATTTCCTGGAGCAAATGTTGTTAAATCAACTGGAGATTCTGAATCAGATAATATTTCTTGCCATTTTTGATCTCCTGGGTCACATGAACCTCCTGTAGGGAATGTTCCAGCACCACAGTTATCAAAGAAAGGTAAATTTATTACTGTAAACGCTCCTGGTGTAGCAGAAACTTCATAAACTCTATAATTTAAACGAGCACTACAAACGTTTGAAGTTGCTGTTTTAAATGTTTTTAATTCAGCACCTCTAAAAATTAAATTTCCAGAATTTTGAACATAGTTCCCTAAATCAGAACTTGGAAACACATTCGCAATAGGACCGATAATATCAGTACCTGAACCTGTAATATTGAAGAAATCTCCATCTGTTGCAGAATTTGTACAATTTTCAATCCAAGCTGCAGTTGCAAAAGCATTAAAGCTACAAGTAGCTAATACCTCAACATAAACTGAATTTGTAGTAGCACATTGTCCTGCATCTGGTGTAAACACATAAGTTCCAGAAGCTGTATTACTAACTACTGCTGGCGACCATGTTCCTGTAATACCATTATTTGATGTTGTTGGTAATACTGGCGCTACATCTCCTGAACAAATTGGAGAAGGCGCAATAAAAGAAGGTATTGTTTGATCTAAAACGGTTACATCTAAACTAACAACTGTTCCACACTGACCTGCAGTCGGTGTAAACACATAAGTTGCAGAATTCAGATTGTCAACAACCGCAGGTGACCATGTTCCTGTAACACCATTGTTAGATGTTGTTGGTAAAACTGGCGCTGTATCTCCAAAACATATTGGAGTTGGTTGTGTAAATGTTGGTGTCACTACATCTAAAACAGTAATTACTGTTGATTTAATAGTAGAACACAATGCATTTGTATCTGTTGATTGAACTGTAACTGTGTATGTTCCAGGAGCTGGAGGTGTAAACACAACTGAAGTTCCTGTTAAAGCACTTAATCCAGTAGCTGGAGACCAGTTATATACTCCATTACCTCCACCAGCTGTAAGTGTTAATGTTTGGCCCATACACATAGTTGGAGTATCTGGTGTTAAAGTTACATCCGTAATTGCAGAACCCCCTGATGTTAATGTTACCGAATAGTCACAAACTGCTCCAGCAAAACCATCAATCATTAAGAAATAATTTTGTCCTGGAATAAGTCCTGTAAAAGTCAAAGCATTTAACCCCGGAGCCATATTACCAAAACAACCTAAACTTGTTACTGCTCCAGAACCACATGTTGGAGTAGTAAATATCATAAATTGAATTCCACTTCCATTAGTACAGTTTCCAACATTAACGTTCATTGAAATTGAAGTGGAAGCTGCCTGGAATGTTAAGAATGAATTATTTTCTATTGATCCACAAAAAGCAGTATCTAATGCTCCCCATGAGTCATCTCCATATGTTGATGAAGTATTTCCACAATAACCATCTAAGTTACACACTGGTGCAGCTGTTGCACAAATATCTCCTGCTGGAGTTGAACCATTACAACCTGGAAATAATGTATTAAATGCTCTTGGTCCTGACCAAAAACTTACTCCATCTGTTGAACCACAATCAGATAGCACATAAAATTCCAAAGCTGTATTCGGAGTTAAACCTGTAACAGTAAACGGATTTGTAGGTGCAGGTATTATTGTCGAACTACCTGTTGGATAGCCTAAAACAACTGGTTGAACCACAATTTGCCATCCAGCTGGAGGAGTAATATTATTATCAATCCACGATAGAGTTGCACTATCAGAAGTTATATTTGTAACAGTAAGTCCTGAAGGTTGCACACAAGCTGGCGGAGGGCCACATGTTACATTGGCTGTCCAACCTGGATTTGTAACCGAAGTATCACTTCTAAACACAAATGTCAAACACCCTGAAGAATGAGTCGATGTAAATGGCCCTGGAACAGTTGTTCCCCACCAACCACCTGCCAAACCACCAGGTACGTTTCCTGCTCCATTGGTACTTGCAATTAATGCAGATGGTGTGACAGTATCTCCGTCATAAACATATAACGCATCCCAAGTTGCCTCAGTGTTAAATGATGTGAAAAGAACAGTTACCACATCTCCTGTAGTTGTAGGACATATTGTTGTTGTAATATTTTCACTATTTGAATATGCTCCAGAAGCCCCTCCAGAATCTATAAAGTTACCTCCACAACCAGGTGGAAGAGCGGAAGTTTGAAAATTACCAACTGCAGACCAAGCACTTGGATTATCTGCCGCACATAATGTTCTTACATAAAAACTATA
>ERZ1034361.1300-NODE-1300-length-13548-cov-3.708262_pt1 | contig 13548 bp, 8 predicted proteins | sample MGYA00520617_ERZ1034361 | MGnify/ENA primary metagenome ERZ1034361 (study PRJEB33736, sample SAMEA104284507) | Azolla filiculoides | biome: Urban; feature: Water surface; material: Ditch water | place: Netherlands | collected 2015-10-28 | depth 0-0.1 m ... | reverse complement strand
CGCGTTGGCAAGGACTCGCCAGATCTGATGATTACCGACCTTTCGATGCCGGGAATGGATGGCGTTCAGATGATCCGCTTGCTCGCCGCTTCGTCATTTCGCGATGGGCTGGAGATTGTGGTGGTGACCGGCCTAGACAAAACCCAAATTGACGCCCTTGGTGGCCTCCCAGCCGAGATTCCGGTGTTTACAAAACCGGTGCCATTTTTTCAGATCAAGGCCATCGTTAACAACATCGTCGTGCGTCGGGCGGCCTACCTTTAAATACTTTCGGCTATAGCTGTCATTTGAATGTCAGCTTTCCGAAATCGACCAGCGGTCGCAGTTGGCCGATTGGGTTAGGTCGCCAATGGTATCCGACTGCAATATGTTTAGTGAAATCGTGAAAATTATTTGAATTGATTTGATAATTGACTTTTGGGAATGGAATGGCAGACTTTATTAAAAATAATTTCGACGCAGTTGCAGAGGCGGCGTGTCAAGCAATGCAAGCACTTCTAGATCAGCCTGATGTCGAGATTGTCGATCAGCATGAATTGTTTCTCAATCGATTCTCTGAGCTGGCGGCAACCGAACAACGGCTCGAACAACTAGGAGAGATGGCTCGGTCCGTGGCCTCTCTACTTAACGGCAAAAGCGGTCTATATTTGGATAAGCGGACCTACCTCCAAATCCTTGCAGTGGGACCGAAATTCATCGAAGCTCTAAATCCTTTAACTCAAAAAGTAGATGCGCGCCGTTATCGAGAGAATTCCTTGGTGGCAGCCGTGACACCGACCTCGTCAAACTTGAGTAAAGAGGTGTTAGTTCTTACCAATAGCGATGGATTCTGGGGCTTACTTAACACCATATCACTCTATGATGGTTTTGCCCCTCGACGACTCAGAGTGTTGGATGGATTGATTCAGAAGAGACAGGAAAACTCACCGGCAGCGATCATCCTTGATATAGATTTGATGACAGATCAGGCTGCGCTGAATATTTTGGCAGAGCTAAGGCGAACTTACTACCCTACGACTCACTTATTCATTCTCGGCGATATCGCTAATTTCGATGCCCGCCTTCTTGCTGTTCGGACAGGAGCAACCCGATATTTTTCTAAACCACCGGATGTCCGCAGGATTGTCTCTGTTCTGAAAGGCGTGACGATAAAAGAACCTACCGAGCCTTTTCGTGTGATGCTAGTCGATGATGATAAATCAATGGCTAGGATTTATGAAAAGGCCCTGTCAAAGGCTGGATTTTCGACCCATTTGATCACTAACCCTTTGGATGCAATGCAATCGATTACAGCGTTCAAACCAGACCTAATTGTGACTGATTTGTTAATGAGCGGTTGTAATGGCTTGGAGTTTTTGTCCGTGATTCGCCAAGATGACTCTTTGCTTGATATCCCTGTTGTTGTTATGACAAGCGACGATGACCCTGCTAGAAAAATCGAAGCCTTAAACTTGGGAGCGGACAACTATTTGGTCAAGCCAGTAGCAATGCCTTTGCTAATCGGCACAATTACCGCACATGCTAAAAAATCGCGAAGATTAAAAAGAAATCGATTTAACTTGCACGATGTAATTGCTCGACTGAAGACCGGCAAGTGTGCCACTTGTGGCGAAGCACCGTTACGTGACATCAGATAATCGATATGAAAAATGGCTGTACAAAGATGCCAGCCCCGTCCCCTCCTAGCCGTTCACAGTCAGCCTCTCGAATTCAATCCCATCTGTTCGTACAGCTGGTTAACGCACTAAGCCGACACTCCACGTTCCAAGTCAAAATCACTGTAAACGGCTCCTACCGCTGCATACCGGCCCCAGCACGAAAATCTGAGCCCCCTCGGGGCAATGACCGCTTCCAAGCGAGCGTAAAAATGAATGGCCGCAATGGAGAAAAATCCCGACTGGCCGGTCATGGCCGATAGGGTAAGCAGGCTGCTGCGCCAGTAAGCCGACGGTCGCCGAAACCTGAGTTTTTCAATGGCGGCAACGCGGCGCGGGGTATTCGGGCTGCACCGTACTTTTTCTGGACAGCTTGCGCAGTCACGCTGGCTTGCCCGATATACGATCGTCTCGGCTTTTGTGGTGCGGCTGAGTGGATTAATGAATGCGCGGCGATCACAACGTAGGGCCTTATCTGACAGCAAAGGGCACGTTGTGCTCAGTGGCGACTGGCCGCTTTCGGGAATCGAAATTTCAACGACCGCTTTCCGGCAATGAATCCGAAGAGAATACGGCCTCTTGGGCGCCCTAAACGGTCATTGGCCGTAGTCGGAAGCTGTCGTTCGCCGTAAGAATGCGAACAACAAAAACTGCCGCTCGTTGTGACTATCAACGCAGATCCGACTTCCACAGGTTACAACATGCATTCCTTGTTGCTGATCATCAGAATCTCCTGCTGGTCAAGGCATCGCCGGGCCGACTCGCTTGTTGTTATTGATCTAGATCAAAATTCATTATTCATCAATATACCAAAATAATCACATTCTATAAAAACGCCCAATGAATCCATAAAAACAACACCTTTTTAGGCCAGAGCACCGCAAAGCGATAGAGGCGACGTCCCACTAAATTGAGCTCCAATATCATTAAAAATAATCGAAAAATTTAAAAAGGGAAGGCTCCATGTTCGATACTCACTCCATCCGATTCCGTTTATCCACATTTCTGGGAGCCGCTATCGTTTTCCTGCTGGGGGGACTGGTCCTGTATCTGAACCTGGAAATTCGCAACGTTAACGAAAAAGAGGAAACCCGAAAACTCCAGAACACGACACTGCTGATCAAGAACTTGGTGGCACAAACCGATGCCATCCTGAAACAGCAGGCTGACAACTGGAGCCACTCATTCCGTGCCCAGCTCGGCACGCATTTCTCACGTGAAGAATTTAGCAAAGAAGCGATTCTGAAACTGAACAACGTCGCGCTGAACGGGCGAACGCAGGAAGTTGATGCTTTTTCCAGTGGTTCCGATGGCAATGTCGCCACACTTTTCATCAAATCCGGCGATGACTTCCTGCGCGTCTCAACCTCGGTCAAGAAAGAGGATGGCAGTCGAGCGGTAGGCACTTGGCTGGGCAAGGATCACCCTGGATACAGTGCGCTCATCGACGGTAAGGTCTATGCCGGCAAGGCGCACCTGTTTGGTCGTGATTACATGACCAAATACGAGCCCATACTCGACACACAAGGAAAACTGATCGGCCTCACCTTTGTTGGCATCGACATCAAGTCTTCCCTCGAATACGTCAAACAGACAATCAAGCAAGTGACGCTGGGTGAAACCGGCTATGTTTTTGTAATAGATGCGGCAGCCGGCAGTGCGGCGGGAACGCTGATCATTCACCCTTCGCAGGAGGGCAAGAACATCTCCGGTGCTCAGGACAGTAGCGGCCGTTTTTTCATCAAAAGCATTATCGACCAGCGCAACGGGAGCATCGTTTACCCCTGGATCAACAAGGAAAAAGGGGAAACCCGGCCACGCGACAAGGTCGTCGTCTTTTCTGAATACAAGGACTGGAACTGGATTATTGCGGCAGGCAGCTACTCCGACGAGATATTCAGTCTTGCCGACCGAGTCAAGACGCTACTGCTCGGAGCCACCTTTCTGGTCACGATCTGCTTGCTGCTGGTACTGACCTATTACCTCAACCGAATTGTCATCACGCCGATGAAGGATCTTGTTCTGATCGCGAGAAGAATTGCAGGTGGTGATTTGAGTGTGGAGATCAACAACCAACGCAAGGACGAGGTTGGGAAGGTGATGAATTCGATGTACGAAATGATTGTCAAGTTGCGGCAGATCATTGGCGAAGTGCGCACCGCCGCCGACAACCTGACCAATGCGGCCGGCCAGGTCTCCGCCACCGCCCAGTCGCTGTCGCAATCCTCCAGCGAACAGGCAGCTTCGGTTGAGGAAACAACCTCCTCGATGGAACAGATGACCGCCTCCATTTCGCAGAACACCGAGAACGCCAAGGTAACGGACGGTATGGCGTCCAAGGCTGCCAAGGAAGCTGCCGAAGGCGGCGATGCGGTGAGCAAGATGGTCGACGACATGAAGAGCATCGCCAGCAAGATCGGCATCATCGACGACATCGCTTACCAGACCAATCTGCTGGCCTTGAATGCCGCCATTGAAGCAGCTCGTGCCGGTGATCATGGCAAGGGCTTCGCGGTCGTCGCGGCCGAAGTTCGCAAGTTGGCCGAACATTCGCAGGTGGCAGCACAGGAAATCGGCAACCTGGCCTCGTCTTCAGTCAAGCAGGCCGAGCGCGCCGGTACGCTGCTGACCGAAATGGTCCCGACCATCCGCAAGACTTCCGATCTGGTGCAGGAAATCGCTTCTGCCTCTTCCGAGCAGTCTTCCGGCGTTGCACAGATCAACGGCGCCATGGGCCAACTGAATCAGGCCACACAGCAGAACGCCTCGGCCTCTGAAGAGTTGGCGGCAACAGCAGAAGAACTTGGCTCGCAAGCGGAACAACTGCAACAGACGATGACCTTCTTCCGCCTTGACGACAACCAGCGCAGCACCGCCCGCAACTTCGCGCCACCGGCTGCTCGCACCACCGGCGGCGGGGCCAAGCCTCACGTCGCTGCCCGGGCCGCAGCGGTCCAGGTCAACGAGGGGGCCTTTCTGGATTGGCAAGGCGACCTTCGACATCAAGGATGAATCGAGCACTAGACCTCACGAAGATACCGATTACGTCTCCGTTCAGGAATTCATCAACGGGGCCTGGGCTGAAGTCGACAAAGCTTATGGCATTGGCATCGGCGCGGCGTATACAACCCAGACATTGAACATTCATTCCGGAGCCTCCGGTTTGCAGTTGCTGGCATCTGCCAACCAAGCCGGCGACACCAGTGATCGTGTCTACTTCGACAATATCAAAATCGCCACAGGGGGGTATCAGTGTGGCAAATGCCAGTGGCGCGACGGACTTCGCCATCGCTGCCAGCTCTCACGCCGGGCAGTCGTTCACCTTCAGCAATTTGGGCGCGGCAACCGATGCCATTGGGGTAGACCAGATTACCCTGAGCCTGAAGAAAACCGGCACGACTGCCGCGACGGCGACGGTTTCGATACGTAACGCGTGGAATGGCAGCGTTCTGTGGAGTGATACGGTTTCGACCAGTCAGCTGGGGGCTACCAATCAAGACATCGTGCTGACGCTCGACAAGAGTGGTAGCTATGTTACGGACTTTGCCATGACCAGTGCGCCGCTGTACAGCATTGGCGACCACACCCTGACCTGGACATTCTCGGCCCTGGGGAGTGCCAAGACAATCGCGGCAGGTCAGGCAATTTCGCTAAAGATCACCAATTCATCAGCCAATCCGGCAGATCATTTCAAGATCGCCTACGACAGCGATACCAGGTGCTGAAGGTCAGCGCCGCTCTTAACCGCTTCTGCCTTGAGCCGTCGAAGGATGTTTGCCTTTGGGATACATCGAAGACTCACGAAAATTTGCAAGGAAACAAGCCGTTATTATCTCTATTTCATAAAAATGACACCCATAAAAATACATTAATACATCAAATCATATAGTTGGGCGTTATTCAGTGCGGTCTGATAAATAAATAGTATCAAATGAAAAAATCGCACAGCGATATGAAATTGACACCATTTATATTCTCCATATACTCAAAACGCGTAATTACTCCTTCCCGGTACTCAGTGGTGAAACTAAATCGGTAGCGCAATTGCTACGAACTTCACGAGACCTTTCGTTGTTAGTGGTTACATAGATTGCTGAATCGATTCTTAACAAGCGAGGAGCTTCGCTCATGAATTCCACCAATATCTCAGCCTTAGAGAAGTGTCCGACTGGCATATCCGGCTTTGACGAACTAAGTGACGGCGGACTTCCACGCAATCGCCCGACCCTCGTTGCTGGACAGGCAGGTGCCGGCAAAACCCTATTCGGCATTGAGTTTGTGCTTCGAGGCATTGAGCAGTTTCAGGAACCAGGCGTTTTTGTCAGTTTTGAAGAAAAACCTGCCGATCTAGCGACAAATGTGCTTTCCTTAGGTTACGACTTGGCTGCCCACCAAAAGGCGAACCGCCTGCGGGTTTTGCACCTCAGCATCAATTCAAGTGAAATGATCGAGTCGGGAGAGTATGACCTTGAGGGATTGTTCCTTCGGCTAAACGCTGGAATTCAAGAAACCGGAGCACGCCGCATCACACTTGATGCTGTGGAGAATCTCTTCTCTGGTTTTACTGACATTCGTGTTTTGCGCAGCGAATTTCGTCGTTTGATGAACTGGCTAAAGGACAAGGGTATTACCGCAGTCGTGACAACCGAACGCGGCACTAACACTATTACGCGTCACGGCCTTGAGGAATATATCGCTGATTGTGTGATCACCCTCGACAACCGTATCGACGATCAGATTGCAACCCGCCGACTTCGTATCGTCAAGTATCGTGGTTCTGCGCATGGCAGTGACGAGTGTCCGTTCATTTTCAACAAGCGCGGCATTTCGGTTATGCCAATCACCTCGGCGGGGCTCTCATACAAAGTCAGTTCTGAACAGACATCGACCGGCATTCCAAGCCTCGATGTCATGTTGTCCGGTGGCTTGTTCCGTGGCAGCAGTGTGCTGGTTACCGGTACTGCGGGCACAGGAAAAAGCAGTATTGCGGCACAGATGCTTGATGCAGCCTGCCGACGAGGGGAACGTGTTCTCTACGTAGCTCTCGAAGAGTCACCAGATCAGATAGAGCGAAATATGCAATCTATCGGCATAAATTTGGGGCAATGGCGCGACGCTGGCTTGGTAAGTTATCTGGCGACACGACCCACATCTCGCGGATTGGAAACACACCTTGCGACAATCGCAAGCCGTGTCGAGGAATTCAAACCCAATTTAGTAGTGATCGATCCGATTTCAGCACTCAACACTTCGACGAGCGATGAGCGGGTTAAGCTGATGCTGATACGCGCCGTAGACCTATTCAAATCGCGAGGCATCACTTCCCTATTTACGGCCCTCAATACGGCTGACACGGTTGCTGAATCTACTTCAGTGGGGATTTCCTCGCTGATGGATGTGTGGTTCCTGTTGCGCAATCTGGAAGTGGCGGGTGAACGAACCCGTGGCCTTTACGTATGCAAGGCACGCGGCATGGCCCATTCCAACCAGATTCGTGAGTTCCTGCTGACCGCTAACGGCATCAAACTGGTGGACGTTTTGCTCGACGAGAGCGGGCAATTGCTGACTGGCTCTGCTCGCCAAATGCTGCTCAAGCAAAAGGATGCCGAAGATCAAAAGCGGAACGCCAGTGTGACGCGACGGCGCACGATTCTCGAAAACCGTCGCCATGTGCTCGATTCAAAAATCGCCGCCTTGCGTGCCGAGCATGAGGAAGAGCTTCGACTCCTCGAGGAGGATCTCTCACAGGAGGACTGGGATCGCTCGTCTGCCGACAAAGCGACCTCAGACATTACTGCGTGGCGCAATCGTGTAAATCACGACCGTCAGTAACTCAACTTACATTAGTTCATCATGAAAAACACTAAAAATAGTCACTCGAAACAGCCCGCCGCTTGGGAATTACGCCTGTACATTGCTGGTCAGACTCCCAAGTCGCTAGCAGCCATTTCTAATTTGCACCGAATCTGCGAAGAACACCTTGATGGCCAATTTAACATCGACGTTATCGACCTGCTGGAGAAACCCCAACTGGCAGAGGGCGACGAAATAATTGCCATTCCTACGCTGGTGCGAAGACTTCCCGAACCGGTTCGCCGAATCATTGGTGATCTTTCCAACACGGAAAAGACGCTTGTTGGCTTGCAACTGAAGCCAAAGGTAGCTTAATCGGAACATACCAGTGCGTGATTCTATGCCGGATGAAGTTGCAAATCTGCGCGAGAGACTTGCGTCGGCCGAAGCGGCTTTAGAGGCGCTGAGTGCTGGCCAAGCAGATGCTATGCTTGGCTCCAACGGCGTTATCAGCCTACGTGGGGCTGAGCGGCCTTATCAAGAGTTTTTTGAGGCTATGAATGAGGGCGGACTGACGCTAGATGCTGATGGTCGAGTTCTTCATTGCAATCCTCGCTTTTCAATGATGATGGGTTGCCCGATTGATCAGATACGTGGTTGTCGGTTAGTCGAGTTTATCGCGGAAACTGACCATGTTGTTGTAAGAAATCTATTGCTGTGCAAAGTCGGAGGAAGCGTTGAAGTATCACTGACTCCAGCTACAGCCACCGCGTGTCCTGTCCTACTCTCATTCAGGAATATCGCAATCAATCAACAGAATTTTTGCTGTGTTGTGGTTACTGACCTCAGCGCACAGCGTGCGGCCGCCATAGAAGCACTTAAGGCTCGTAATCTGGCCGAAGCAGCGAGCCATGCAAAGAGCACTTTCCTGGCTAATATGAGCCACGAAATCAGAACACCAATGAATGCAATTCTCGGTTTTACCCATTTGCTACGACGGGGAGAAACTACGCGAGACCAAGCGGAAAAACTAGACAAAATTGCCTCATCAGCTGAGCATCTGTTAGGCGTCATTAATGACATTCTTGATATTTCAAAAATTGAAGCAAATAAACTGATTCTTGAGAACAGTAATTTCGACATTCAAGGCATGGTGTCACGTATAGCAACGATGGTGACAGAAAGTGCTCAACAGAAGGGTTTGGAACTAATTATTGATGTAGACCCAAAACTTGGCGAAGTTAAAGGAGATGCTCTTCGCTTGGGACAAGCCGTACTTAACTATTTGGGCAACGCCGTAAAATTTACCCAGAAGGGCTCTATAACCTTAAGAGCTAGGGTTATTGAAGAGTCTCATGATGAAATCTGTGTTCGCTTTGAAGTAGAGGACACGGGCATGGGTATCAGGTTAGAAGATCAGTCAAAATTATTTCATGCATTTGAGCAGGCGGATAACTCTACCACGCGTCGTTTTGGCGGTTCCGGACTAGGACTCGCTATTACTCGACGAATAGCAGTCTTAATGGGTGGTGAAGCAGGTCTAAATAGCAAAATAAACGTTGGTAGCACCTTTTGGCTGACTGCTCGGCTTGGAAGAGTTGGTGCTAATGAAGCACGTTTTGTTCTACCGGAACTCGCAGGGAAGCGGGTGCTAGTTGTTGACGATATGCCGGTAACACGTCTGCTACTCGTGCAAATGTTGCATTTTATAGGATTGGAGAGCTATAGCGTTTCAGATGGTTTGGAAGCACTGAAATTAATTCAAGAGGTTGATCAGAAGGGCAATCCATTCGATTTGGTTCTCATTGATCTGATGATGCCAAACTTAAATGGTATTGAAACCTTGAATAGCCTACGCCTTATTGAATTGCAACATCAGCCGTTAGCATGGCTAGTTACGGCATCAGGCAATTCGGTTATACATGAAGATGCAATAAAAGCCGGCTTTTCAGAGGTGCTGTTGAAGCCAATTTCAATACAATTTCTCCGCGATATTCTGCAGAAAAATCATGGCTTCCTGACAGGTCAGGCGACGCAAAGCATAACGCACCCCTGCCAAAATAAGGCTGACGCTGAAGAAATATTAAAGTGCAATTATTCAAATACCAGGATTTTATTAGTGGACGATGAACCAATTAATCTTGAGGTAACCAAGGCTATTTTGGAAGATATTGGCTGCTTCGTAGATTGTGCCGAGAATGGACGCGAAGCAATTGATCTCGCTGCATCCAATAGCTACCATCTTATTCTTATGGACATGCAGATGCCGGAAATGGATGGACTTGAGGCTACCCGCAGCATTCGGCAATTGACAGATTATCATGATATTCCAATTTTGGCCTTGACGGCAAATGTGTTTAAAGAAGATCGTGCACGCTGCTTAGAGGTGGGAATGAGCGACTTTGTATGCAAGCCGGTCGCACCAGAGCTTCTTTTTTCAACAATCTTGAATTGGCTTCAGCGAGGAACTCGCGGTTGCAATTAATGTGGATAGTCACTGAACGATACTCAATAATTTCCCATAAACAGGATAGGAAAATTACATGATGGCGCTATCAAAAAAAAATTTGCATCGGTGCATTAGATTTGTATAGTTATTTATCATTGAATATTCCGCTGATATTCTGAAGGGGGTTTTCCATGATAATTACGGGAAAAAGGCGAATTCTCGCTATTGATGATGCGCCATTTAATCTCAGACTCGTTGAAGCAGCGTTGAAGCAAGACTACGACGTTTCAGTATGTAACTCCGCTGAAGATGGGCTAAAGCAACTCGAAACTGATCAATTTGATCTCATATTGCTCGATGTCGTGATGCCTGGGCTAGACGGATTTTCTGCGTTCCATAAAATCCGTGCGATACCTAATTCAGAATATACGCCGGTCATCTTCCTGACTGGCTGTAATGACGAGTCAAGTGAACAAAAAGGACTTGAACTAGGCGCCGCAGACTTTATTGGCAAACCCGTAAACATTGATCTGTTGAAACTCAGAGTAAGAAACATTATCAATCTTGCGCGGCTGTCAGATGCCGTCCAAGCTGGCAAAGAGCGATTGCGCAATGTCATGGATGCTACCGGCGATGGCATTTGGGATTGGGATTTAGCGACGAATTTGGTCTCCCACAATCTGGCCTGGTGTTCGATGCTCGGATTAGAAGAAAATCTACTTGAACATCCCCTAGCGTTCTTTGCTGACCTCATCCACCCAGAGGATTTCACCCAAGTACAAGAATTACTGACCAAAAGCATTGACGAAAACACCGCTTACCACAGCGAGCACAGGCTTCGCCACGCCAATGGTGACTATGTCTGGGTTGAAGACCGAGGTCGCGTCGTAAAACGTGATGACAGGGGACGTGCTGTACACATGGTCGGTTGTATAAAAAATATAAATCAGCGAAAAATCGATGAATTAATTATTCAAAAATTGGCGTTTTATGACACCCTGACCGAATTGCCCAATCGTCGCCTATTTCTCGACCGGACAGAACAGGCAATGATCAGAAGCAAACGAAGTCATCAGATCGGAGCACTGCTATTCATTGATCTCGATCGCTTCAAACTTCTCAATGACACTCATGGTCATGCAGTGGGCGATGCACTGCTTATTCAAGTTGGTACCCGGCTGAAGGATATTGTCCGGCAACAAGACACTGTTGCTCGCATTGGCGGCGATGAATTTGTCGTGGTTATTGAAAGTCTTTCAAAAGACAAGCGAGAGGCGTTAGCTAAGGCAGAAGATGTTGGAAATAGAATTCTCAAATCACTGAATGCACCTTTTAATCTTGGGGAATTGAACTACTTATCGACATCAAGTATTGGGCTGACGCTATTCAATGAATCTAACAAAACGATTGATGAAGTGCTCATGTATGCAGATCACGCAATGTACGAAGCCAAAAAATCAGGTCGAAATGGTTTGGTCATAGCAAAATAATGCTGCCTTCGAATAGAGTGCAAATAGAGGTACCCTTCAGTATGAAAGCTCGTTGACAACCTTTATATCTCACCACCTTAACTCGGCTAGAAGAATCCATTCGGACTAAGTGGCTAGGAAATGTTCATTCATTTTGAAATTCGATCAACCCATTTTCATACCAGATGGCATTCCAATAATTTTGTTAAATTTACCCTTGACTACAGAGCCTTCTGTTCCTAAAAACGAGCAGTAACATCGAGACCATGACGAACAAAATAGATACCATGCACACCAGGATCATTCTCGATAATATTTTCGCGTATGTGGCGCTTTTAGACGTCAATGGTGTTGTTCGAGAAATTAACAACGCTCCGCTGATTCGAGGCGGCTATAAAAGAGAAGATGTTATTGGTCAATTCTTCGAAGATGCGCCTTGGTGGTCTTATGATAATGCCGTTAGATCAAGACTGATCAACGCCATTCATGCCGCAAGCCAAGGAAAAACTAGTAGATATGATGTCACTGTAAAAATGGGTGACGACTTATTGCCAATTGATTTCCAGATATCGCCAATTTATGATGATAACGGCAATATCATTGGCTCCCTTCCGACGGCCGTCGATATAACAGATCGCAAGCATTTTGAAGAGAAACTGGCTCTGAGTGAAGAGCAGTATCGCTTTGTCTTAGAAGGGTCTGAACTTGGATTCTGGGACTGGAATATTGTTAGCAATTCAGTCGAACGCAATGAACGCTGGGCAACCATGCTGGGTTACTGCCATCAAGAAATTCAAGATACAACTCAGCACTGGACGGATTTCATATATCCAGATGATCGTGAGAAGGTTTGGCAGTCTATTGCCGATGTATTAGAGGGACGATCAGAGGCACACAAGCTTGAATACCGAATGCTTCATAAAGATGGCAGCATTCGTTGGATACTTGATCAAGCCAAGATTATGAAAAAAAATCTGAAAGGTCTGCCTCTGCGCATGTGCGGGACTTATACTGATATCACGGAGCGTAAAAAACAAGAAATTGAGTTAGAGAATCATGCTAAGTCAGATTTCCTTACAGGACTGTCCAACCGACGTCATTTTATGGAAGTAGCAGAACAGGAACTTCGTCGTGCCATTAGATTTAAAAACCCAATGTCCATATTGATGGTTGATCTCGATAATTTCAAAAGAATTAACGATACGCATGGGCATATAGCTGGTGACAACGTTCTCAAGAAGTTTTCTGCCGACTGCCGATTGATATTCCGAGATATAGATATTATTGGGCGCATCGGCGGGGAGGAGTTTGCCATTTTGTTGCCGGAAACATCAGGAGATGAAGCCATCGAACCCGCAGAGCGCTTGCGTACAAAAATGGAAAAATCTAATGTTCCAATAGATCCGGGTTTAGCTATTGAATTTACTGTTTCAATTGGAGTCGCAAGTTTGAGTTCAGAGAATGACACCTTGGATGTATTGTTGACTCGCGCAGACAAAGCGCTTTACAAAGCAAAAACCACTGGGCGAAATCAAGTCAAATCCTATAACGATCAGTTATAAATTGACTAAGTCAGTTCAAATAAATTTGCCTCAGTAGCCGCTATTGGGAAACCGCGATGACCGGATTAGGTACGGTGTCGTCAGCCATGGGGCAGAAGTTGGCCAACTGCGGACGCTCACTATTCGCGTATAGCAGCCATCTGACCGACTGCCAAGGCTAACACCTGCCGGATTCGCATCGGAAAGTCCCCATTGCGAAATAACACATATGTCATTTCCTGCGCGCCTCTCTAGTCCAGACAGGCATGACGTAACAATCAGATGGCGTAAGTTAGCCACGCCAACTCATACCAGAGTACAGCCCGTATGAGTAGCGACAAAATTTCAGACGCGGTTAATTTTGGATTTATTTTTCATTTATTATTACTTTTTATCATATTTTATTTTTGTGTTCCTGTTTGATTGGTATGATTTAAATATGATTCTAATATCAGGATCCAAAAAATTGCCATTCACAGGACGCCAAAATGCTTACCTTGCAACCAGAGAGGCAGTTCATATTCTCCGCTTGTCGTTGAAGGCGGATCAACTATGGGCTGAAAATGGTCAGCTTGAGGCTTGGAAAACCTATGGTAGCGATCGTCGTATTTATGAATATTAAATTTATATATTTAAGTCAC
>ERZ1034361.1299-NODE-1299-length-13569-cov-6.310925_pt1 | contig 13569 bp, 12 predicted proteins | sample MGYA00520617_ERZ1034361 | MGnify/ENA primary metagenome ERZ1034361 (study PRJEB33736, sample SAMEA104284507) | Azolla filiculoides | biome: Urban; feature: Water surface; material: Ditch water | place: Netherlands | collected 2015-10-28 | depth 0-0.1 m ... | reverse complement strand
TGTGTATCGTCGTAACAGAAAAAGAAGCTCACTGGGTTAAAGGTGTAGCCCAGTATCCGGGGCATGGTTTGTAAAATAACTTCGCCGCTATCTGCCAGGTATTCCAAGCCTTGCGTGGCTAATGTCTGGCGTACCCACGGCAGCAGCGGTGAACCATCTTGTGCGCCATGGTCTTTATTCAGCACCTGGCAAAGACCTTTACGGTTTATAGACAGGCCAGTGACGCTCAATGAATCTAAACGGCTCAACGGCAAGCGCAAATAGAACAGCGGATAGATAAACTGATTGCGCACCGGTTGTGTGCGGGCATGCATGACATCCCCGACGCATAAGGTCGGTTCGGTCCAGGAAGAAGCCCGCGTCACCTTGTTCATGCTGATGCAGCCTCTAGTACGCCGGCATCATCCAGATGGGTCGTGCAAAGTGTGGGCTGTGGGCCAAGCAGCCAATCCGGTAAGGGGGCCAGCTTGCCTGCTGCGCGTACAGCGGATGCGAAACCATCTTCATGAAATCCGTAACCTAGCCATGCACCGGCAAATGAGGTGCGGTTCTGTCCTGAAAACCCATTGATGATTTTTTGGGCTTCAATCGCCGGGCCATCAAATACCGGATGCGCGTAATTGAGTTCGCGGTATACATAACGATGATCCGGTTCGCGCCAGGGGTTGAGTGACACCACAACAGGCGTTGTTACGGGTAACGGTTGCAACCGGTTAAGTAGATACGAAACTGTAACGGGGGGCGTTTCGCGGCCATCAGACATGCGTCCACCGGGCGAAGCATAGTTCCATGCGGACCAGACCTTCTTGCGTTTGGGCAGCAGGCTGGCATCGGAATGCAAAATAGCCCGGTTAGCCTGATAACGTATTTTTTCCAGGTTAACGCGCTCTTCGTTGGTGGCGTTTTCTCCCAGCAGGGCCAGGGCCTGATCGCTATGGCAGGCAAGGACAACGTGATCAAATCGTTCGGGCCCTCGGGGCGTCTGGATCGTAACGCCCTCGGCATCGCGCGTCACGTAAAGCGCGCCGCACTGGTTTTCAATCCTTCCACCACGAGCACTAACGGCATCAGCCAGCATGCGCACATAGTTTCGCGAACCGCCTTGTACAGTCATCCAGGTTGGGCGATCGGTGATCTGAAGCAATCCGTGGTTATGACAGAACCGGGCAAATGTCTGGAAGGGGTAAGCCAGCATTTGTGCGGTAGGGCAGGACCAGATGGCTGCAGCCATTGGCAGCAGGTAATTGGTGCGGAATGGCGCACCGTATCCTTCCTGATCCAGGTATTCACCGAGCGATAACGATGCGGTGTCTGGGTCCTCTAGATCCCGAGTAGCGCAACGATTGAAACGAAGCGTATCGAGCAGCATCGACCAGAACGCAGGTCGCAGAAGATTGCGGCGTTGGGCAAATACGCTTGAGAGATCCGTGCCTGACCATTCGAGATCGGGGTTGCCAATCTGAACTGAAAATGACATCTCGCTCTGGACGACCGGCACCTTCAAATGGCCAAATAGGCGGCAAAGCTTCGGATAGGTGCGCTCGTTAAAGACCAGAAAGCCGGTATCTACGCCAAAGCGTTGGCCATCAACATCAATGTCTACCGTGTTGCTGTGGCCACCCAGGCGATTGTCTGCTTCGAATACGGTGACATCATGGTGATCGGCCAATAGATAAGCAGACCCCAGACCGGAGATGCCGCTGCCAATGATGGCAATTTTTAAGCGTGTATCAGACATAGTTGTTGCCAATCAGATTAATGAGGGGGTTGGGGGCGAACATAAAGTGCGGCTAAGCGCTGGCCGGTCGCGAGCTATTACTGGCGGGCCCGGAGCTGCTCTTCGATGGCATTGGTCATCGTCAGGCTCAGCGGTGTGATCTGGCTACCAAAGCTTTGCACGCTTCTGCCGTCACGGCCGATCAGGTATTTGTGGAAATTCCATCCGGGTTCTTCGCCAGTCTGCTTTGCAAGTGCACGAAACAATGGGTTGGCATTAGGGCCGCGAACAGTGGATTTGGCAAACATCGGGAATTTGATGCTGTATGTATTGCGGCAGAAATCCGCAATTTTCTTGTTGCTTTCGGGCTCCTGTTGACCAAAGTCGTTGGAAGGGAATCCCAGAATTACGAGACCCCTGTCTTTGAAACGCTGGTAAATCTGCTCAAGACCATCGTACTGCCGGGTGAATCCGCAATAGCTTGCGGTATTCACCACGAGAACGACTTTGCCTGAGTATTGGCATAGTGATTGGGGCTGCTCGTCCTGCAGCCTTGGGAAGGTCTCATTCAGTAATTTGGGGCATGCCGTGTCATTAGTAGGCGTTGGTTTAGCGCTTTCTGTCGCGACAGCCGGCAGCGGTAATGCCAATAGCCCCGCCATTACAAAAGCAAACAGCTTGTAATACAGTGCCTTAGGCATCTTTCTCTGGGTGGCGACTGCTGTAAGCGCTGACATATTCGTCCTGGACAAAACATTAATTAGTCTCTAAATTAGACGCCTATCTAGCAAAAGTCAACGTTTGTCCACGACAAACATAAAATCTGTAATCCCGGAGGGTTGAGCCATGAGCAAAGTCGCATTAATAACCGGTGCCGCAGGCGGTTTAGGTAAATCGATTGCAGCCAAACTGGCAGAGGATGGCTGGTCCCTGGTGGTAGTAAGTCGCGAAAAAAATCGATTGGAAAGCGCTTACGGTGATCAGCATCTACAGATTGAGGCGGACTGCGCTACGGTTGAAGGAGCGCGACACATTTTGGCAGAAGCGAAAGCAGCCGGCCTGCAACCAACGGCCTTAGCGCACTGCGCTGGCAATATCCGTCTCGGCGCTTTACACCGCATGAGCGAAGCAGATTTCAGGTCCTGCCTGGATGCCAACCTCGTATCTGCATTTCATACCCTGGGGGCATTTGTAGGCAGCCTACGTGAAGCCAATCTCCCCGGCTCGGCGGTGCTGGTTTCCTCTGTGGCTGCGCAAATAGGTACGCCAAACCATGAAGCCGTTGCAGCGGCCAAGGCAGGCGTGGAGGGTCTGGCGCGTGGTGCCGCAGCGACTTATGCGCCGTATGGTATCCGGGTCAATGTGGTTGCCCCGGGCATTATGGATAGCCCCGCGACTGAAAAGATTCTCGGTGCTACGGCAGCCCGGGAAGCAGCGGCCCGTCAGTATCCATTACCAGGCGTTGGCACAACGGATGAATTGGCAGAGCTTATGGGCTGGTTGCTATCAGACCGCAGTAAACGCGTCACCGCACAGGTTTGGTCAGTTGATGGCGGCTTTACAGGGGTGCGGCCACTGGTGAAGTAAGCGCCAGCGGGCTTAAGTGCCCGGCCCCCAGCGGTACTGCCAGCCAATACCATAGAGCGTGTAGTTCTTATGGGTGCTGCTGTAAGTGCCCTCACTGCCGTGAAACTTGATGGCATTACGTTTGTTGATGGGGATGGATAGCGTTACGCCCATCAACCAGTTTTCCTGGGAGTTGCTGCGTGATGTGCCATTCACGTAGCTCTGGCCGCCGGAGTAATAGGTCAGGTCCGTCGAGAGCCACGCCGTCGAGGGAAAGTAATAGATCACATGCCCCGTGGTGGAATAGATAGGCTTTTGCGATAGGGTGTTGCCGCCCAGATAGTTGTTGTTGTCTGAAAAAAACGTGGCATCAGCGGCCAGCTCGAAACGCCAGGGCCCAACGGCCTGCGAGGCACCCAGGCCGGGTTGTATAAAAGTCCGGTTGGCACCCACGTTAAGGAGCTGATGGCTGTTGTACTCACCCCAGGGGATGAGTACAGCTACATTGGCACCGATGATCAGATCCTGAACATAACTCTTGAATTCCTCAGGCGTTAGCGATGGTGCACCATATAAATTAGCAGCAACACGCACAATGGGATCGGTAAAGCCCTGTACGGCCCCATTGATCACCTGGCTGCCGGCTTGGGTGCTGCCGTGTAGCTCCGCATAAGGCGTGATCAGATTGAATTTGGCAGATTGCCCGAAGAAATCGAAAATCCGGTTGTAGCTGAAGGTCTGCGTATTAAGCGTGTAATTGGAGGTTTGCGCCTGAGAAACGCCCAGGCCAATAAAGTTAAGATCGATGGGCGCGTTTGAATAGGTGCGCGGCTCAATTTCCTGCGCGTTCGCTGGCGCTAAAGCGCTGAACAGAAGCCAGCAGCAACATGCTGAGAGGTATGGCTTAAGCGCGGACAGCATAGAGTCTGGCAGTGGTTCAGTAATCGTTGGGATTTAGCAATTATCCACTGTACCAAAGTAAAAGGCCCGCTGTGACAGAGTCAGCAGCGGGCCTTCTGTTCCCGAAGGAACCTAAACTAAAACTTACTTAGCTTTGGTAGCACGAACAGCAGCAGTCGTGGCCTTAGTAATGTTGGCTTCAGTCATTTCAGCAGCTTGCTTAGTAGCCTTGCTGAAGTTTTCGTAGGCAGTGTTGCCAGCAGAAACAGCTTGCTTAACAGCAGCCAGAGCAACGTCAGCACCAAATGGCGACGACTTGGCAGCGTTAACAGCAGCTTCTTGAGCAGCTTGGTTCAGTTGGTCGAACTGGCCCTTGATCAGGTCAGCGATTTCCTTAGCGGCACCGGTCGAAATTTCGTAAACGGTACGGGTGTAGGTCATCAGGTTTTCAGCAGCTGGCTTAACAGCTTGCGATTGCAGTGCAGCAACTTCTTGTGGGGTCTTGGCAGTCAGCGCAGCGTGTGTGTGCTTGGAAGTGTTTTCCAGCGATTCACGGGCGAAACCCAGGTTCAGGGCAGCCAGGCTCTCAACAGCAGCCAGGGCAGTGTTGGCAACTGATTGGAAGTGGGCCAGAGCAGCACTGTTAGCGGCGATCAGGTCTTCAGGTTTGAATTTAGCGTTCATATGTGTCTCCTAAGAAAGGTTGTTGAATTTCTGGGAGGGAATTTAGCACAGATTGTGCGATGCAACATAATCAGCGAAAAATATTACATGGACATATAAAACAGGCTAGTTTGCTTTGAAGAGCCTAAGAAAGCGGTAGGGCTTAGTCTTTAGCTGAAACGGCACGCGCTGCAGCAGCAGCCTGGTTAGATAAGCGCACAGCCTCTACAGCAGCTTCAGTGGCTACCTTTGTTGCCTCAGCGGCCTCGGCGGATGCTTTGATAGCAGATTCTTCGGCCTGATGAGCAACGGCTTTTGCGGCGGCGGCGGCCGCAGCCGAGGCGGATGCGGCAGCTTCTATGGCTGCTTCGGCACAATGCGCCGCAGCGTCAGCTGCCGCGTGGGCGGCTACAACAACGCGCTCGTTAGCGGCTTCTGTGGCAGCCAGGGCCGCCTTTTGTGCGGCCAAAGAGGCTAGTGAGGCTGCCTTTGCAGCTCGTTTAGCGGCTTCTGAAGCGTTTTGCGTTAAAGATTGTAGGGAAAAGAGCGCTTCTGTATAGCGTTTGTTAACAATCAAGTACCCCTGGCGCAGGTTGGTAACCTCATGCTCTAGAGAGCTTAGCTGTGCGTATATTTTCTTAACGTCATCATTCATAGCAGCACTCGATTATGGTTAGTGTTTATATTGATATGAAGTGTATCCTGTTGGTAGTGAATGCGCTCAAAAAAAGTTGACGCTGATCAACTAGCGCTATTCATCGAATGCTGAAATGAAACGGCAGATAGCGTGACAAACCATCGAAAACTGGTCGAATGTCTGGTTAAGGTCAACCCAGAATTAGCTACTGAAATATGGCAGGGCATGCCGTGTGCAATCCTGGTGTTAAACCGTAAATCGCTGGCGATCCTAGAGCTTAATCCCCAGGCAGAATTATTATTTGCCTTAAGTCGGGAAGCACTGATTGGCAAAACCCTGGACACGTTTTTCAGGGATGATGGTTGCGTACAAGATCTTCATCAGCTAACTGACGGAATAAATTCCCCCGGGAGTTGTTATACCTCCAGTGTCAAACTCGGCAATGGGAAGGTGATTGCAGTAGAAGTGTCATTCACGCATGAATTTACATTCGAAAATCAGCCGGCCGTGATTTGTAGTTTGCGTGACATGAGCCGCTGGTCTGCAGAAATAGATGAGCATTTGCTTGATCTAAAGCGTATCCAGAATGAACTCACGAGTTCATTGAAACTGACGATAGAGGCCATTTCCAGAACCATGGAATGGCGAGACCCCTATACAGCAGGGCACCAGAAGCGTGTGTCCAAAATCGCAGTAGCGATTGGGCAGCAGTTGGGTTGGGACGAGAAGCGTCTGCAAGGTCTCTATATGTCAGCCATGGTGCACGATATCGGCAAAATCGGTGTGCCGTCAGAGATCCTCACAAAGCCCGGATTGTTGACTGAAATTGAGCGAAAACTCGTACAAGAGCATCCTGAAACGGGGTATCAGATACTCAAAGACCTAGCGTTTGACCTGCCAATTGCCGATATTGTTAGGCAACACCACGAAAGAATGGATGGATCGGGTTATCCGGCCGGGCTCCATGGAGAACAGATACTCCCTGAGGCAAGAGTGATTGCGGTTTCGGATGTGATCGAGGCGATGTCTACGCATCGCCCCTATCGGCCAGCGGTTGGGCTAGAGGCAGCGCTGAAAGAAATTGAAAAAGAAGCTGGTGTCACGCTAGACAAAAATGTTGTGGATGCCGCCTTGGCGCTTAAGAACTCAACGCCGTCATTAAGAGAGATGCTGGCAGACGCATGAGTGCCGAAATCAACCCAGGGCCGGCTTTAAAGACCAGAGTCATCTGGTTATGCGTTACGTCGCTGGTGTTGATGTTCATTGGGACTGCCTTTGCCATTTGGAATAATTGGACTAGTTCTGTTCGCCTAGCGCAAACGCACTTGTTACATAACACCAGCATCGTTTCTACAGTGCTGGATGCGCGGTTGTTTGATGCATTGAAATTACTTGAGCTCTCGAAACGTGAGCTCGAAAAGTTAAATGCAGAAAATCTGGATAACGTAAAGATTCATAGTGTTCTTAAAGAGTCTGCGAAACGTTTCGATTTTGATAATCGAGATGACGTGTTTGGCGTATTGTTTTTTGTGGACAGAGAAGGTGTGATTCGTGCCCAGAGTGCTGACAAGGCATTGCCGATAACGAATGTCTCAGATCGACTCTATTTTAAGACCCTAGTGCAAAATCCTAGTCTGCGTTTTGCAGTGGGTAATTTAGTCACTGCAAGAGTAACGGGAAACAAGGTCTTTCACCTTGCGGTTCCCTATACCGATGTTAATGGTGGGTTCCAGGGTTTAATCCTCCAGCAGATACGAGCAGATGATTTAGCAGAGTTTGTAAACCGATCAATCGGCGATGATGCGAATAGCTTTGTGACGCTGCTGCCGCTGGGCGAAGTTGTTTTTCAATACCCACTCACGGCGAAGGTTGCTGGAGAGCCACCTAGTGGGCTGGTGCCAGAAGTATTTAAGGATGCGCGAGCAATAAATAGCCTTTATGGTGTTCTAGATGAACGGGGTTTCACACAAGGGTTGGCTGCGTATTCGAAATCGGCGAAATTTGGAATCATTACCGTTGGTGAGATGCCTGTTGTTCCTGCAATCATCAAGTATTGCAATGAGCAGAAATATTTACTTGGGTATGCAGGCTTGGCGGCGCTTTTGGTTACCCTTTTCTTTTACATTTTCTATAAAAAATCGTTGAGCCTGAACGCCGCTCAAGTGCTTTCTATGCATGATGCGCTAACAGGCCTCTATAATCGAAGAGCGCTGGATGACCGAATTGATGTGATGCGTCGTGAAGCTATAAGAACTCAGGATGCCCTCAGTGTGCTCTTTGTCGACATTGACCATTTTAAAAAATATAACGATAAGTATGGTCACGAAGCAGCCGATAAGGTGCTCATCCAGCTAGCGGGTGTTATGACGTCCTGTTTAAACCGACCCTTAGATTTTCTGTGTCGCTGGGGTGGAGAAGAGTTTGTTATTGTTTTGCCAGGGACTAGTGAAGCGGGTGCAATTCACGTGGCTGAGCGGATGCTCAATGAAGTGCGGCAGATGCATGCTGCTGTGCAGTCGGAGACGCAGCCGATTACGGTGAGTATCGGGTTGTCCTCACTGATTAACAACCCCGATCATTTTGATGATGATCTGGTTGATCAGGCAGATAAAGCCATGTTTATGGCAAAAGCCAATGGACGCAATCAACTGGTGATTTATCAGGAACAAAGCTAAAAAGAATAAATCAGCTCTTCCATCAGGTAGCGGTAGGAGTAGTCCGGGCCTAAAAAGCCTGCAGATCGGCCATAACCCAAGCGTGTTCTGAAAAACAGATTCCCGGAGATAGGGCTGGTTGCCCCAGCTTCCAGAAGTTGGGTGGTTGTTGTCGATTGATTATTGATGCCCTGTTGTCCTAACCCAGCCGTGCCATTGAGCATCCAGCCTTTGATGCGCTTTCTGATGCCGAAAGCCATCATGCCTTCATAGTAGTTCTCTGGGTTGAAGTAATTATTCGTCACGTTGATATTGCTGTCGTGATACTGCCGGTAGCGTAATTGCGCAGTAATGCCGTAGTCCGGGATGAGATCGTAGATTGCCTTAAGCCGCATGAATGCCCGGGTGTTAGTGTCCGAGAAGAACATATCACCCCCCATGCCAATGAGTGTGACGCGTTCAAAGGGTTTGTATTCGAGGCTAGCGCCTGCCATTGTGTAGTAAATATTGTTATTAATAGCATTCTGCGTTTCTACCCGATCAACGTTGAGCATGGCTTCAGCACGAACACTATCTGAAAGGCTTAGGCTGTATTGGCTATCAGTAGTGACCAAGCCGAAGTTGTTTTCCCGGTTGTAACCGACATTGAGGTTATAACCCAGTCCAGTACGTGGATTGATGGCTTTGGTAATCAGGCGTGTTTCGTTGGCAAACGAATGCCAGCCATTCTGAGAGAACTGATTGCGTTGGTATTCAATGCCTGTATACCGATCACCATGTTCATAAAGCGGAAGAATGCCGGTTTTATATCGATAGGTATTGAAGCCTTCGCTGTCGGCCATACCGTAAAAGCTCGGGATGAGGATGGCCTGGCGCCAAACAGTGCTGTCTCCGTTCTCTTCGGCATATGCGTTGAGAATGGCCAAGCCACTAAAAAGTAGGGCGAGCAGTTTGCGCTTCACTTGGTGCCCCACGATTTTCTTAGCTTAAGGAGCTCAGAGATATAGCCGAGTACACATGCCGGTTGCAGGATTAAGCTATAAGCCAGCATATAAAAGATAAAACCGAAAAAGTTCTGACGAACCTTTAGATTTTCATCGCTAAACATGCGTTCACTTGCTTTGAGCATTGCCCGGTTAAGGATTGCCGCCAGGGGCAACAGCGCAATGGTCATTGGTCCTACTATCCAGTAGTAGCCAAAACAGGCAAGGACAATGCCGGGAATAAAACCGATGGTGTAGGCAACGTCGATCAGCGGAAAGGCAACATTCCACCAGACATAAAGCGTTGTTAGCCGTGGTCTAAATAGGATTCGTGGGTTAGCCTTAAACGCTTCGATGAGGCCCCGTGACCATCTTTGCCGTTGGCGTACGAATCCAGTCAATGTGTCCGGGCAACGCGTAAATGCACAGGCATCTTCTGCATGGCCAACCCGGTAACCAGCATCAAGAAGCTTCCAGGTGAGCACAATGTCTTCACCGACAGTATGAGACCAACCACCGATAGATTCGATAATGCGCCGATCGTAAAGAGAAAACGCGCCTTGGGCGACTAGCGTGCCCTGGAAAAGAGATTGAATCCGCTTGGTAGCCGCTATCCCTAAAAAGTAGTCCCACTCCTGTGCTTTAGTGATCCAGTTTTGTCGTGAGTTGCGGATCAGCATCTCACCGGCTACTGCAGCAGTATTGGGTGGGTCGGACAGGAATCGCTCCACCAGGTTTCTGACGCCATCCCTTTTGACGTAACAGTCGCCATCCACGGTGATAAGCAGGTTCGTAGTTGTCTGCTCGAGGCCAATATTGAGGGCATGAGACTTCCCACGGTTGTTCTCAAAACTCACTAACTGCAAATCAGCGATCTCTGAGGAAAGCTGTTTAACGATTTGTGCCGTATGGTCAGAAGAACCATCATCAAGCACCAGAATTTTCATGGGCGCCGGATAGTCTTGAAGCTGCAAACTGATCAACGTATCGTGGATGCCATCCTCTTCGTTGTAGGCGGCGACAAGAATCGTGATGGGTGGGTAAGTATGGTCCCGTTTATGGGGTGGTCTTCGATCAACGAGCAATGATCCAAGAACAAAAGCGTTCATAAAACCAGGGATGATCGCTATAAAGCCAATCAGGTATGCCGCAAGCCATGGGCCTGTTATGTTAGATAAATCGGTAAACCAGGGCTCGGCTAAGAAAATCGACAACAACATCCAGCATGTGGCTAGTGCCAACACGAGGCTGAATTTTGCTTTCACGGTAATGTAAAAATGGTGCAGTCGACTTCCTTGTATGGCAGCACAAGACGCGGGAGGCTGCCGGAAAGCTGTTAAACAAATGTCTTAAATTCTCATTGTAATAGCTTTAAATCAATATGGCGTTATTTGAACTTATCTTGAATCAATGAGCAAAATAAAACCCCCTAGTGTGACAGCACCCTAGGGGGTATAGATCAAGAGCGAATTACTTTGCTTTACGTGGATCAGGGTTGGCAGTCTTTCTTGCAACCTATTGTTATTCTTAATTAATAATTTGACGTAGATCAAAGTTTGTTTCAGGATGGACATTAAATCCAGAAAAAAGACAATGTCGCCCCAATGAAAAAAAGGCATAACCGATACGGGAAGTGGTTGCTGGCACTCGCTATGTGCTGGCAGCTTTTGCTCGTGGGGATGCCGGTTGCAATGGCCGAAACTTCACAAGGTTCATGGGAATCCTTATGTTCCTTCAGCGGGATGACCAAGGTTTGGGTAGACACCGATCAAGACGCTGATGATGCAATCTCTATGTCGGATGATTGCCGTGTCTGCTCGTTGAGCCAGCACCTCATAATTAATACTCTTGCTGTGTTCGAAGTTGATAAGCATTTGATTGGCCATGATGTCTTTACATTTAATGACATCAATTTAAACCGCAGTTGGTCTGATCAAGCGAGAGGACCACCTCAACAACTCTGATTGTTCATCCGGGTAGTTACCCGATTACTAATTGACGCCGTATCTGCGGTGCATGAACTTTGGAGTTGTTATGAAGCACACACGTAATTTATTGCGCAGCCCTGTGGCAGCGGCAATCGCTATTGCATTTTCAAATTTGGCTTATGCCCAGCAGAATGAACCGGTTCAAACGGCCGAGCCTGTGCTCGTTGATGTTACGTCGCAGGGTTACGACGTCCGTACATCGCAGAGTGCCACTAAAACGAATACACCATTGATAGAAACACCTGTGACGGTTAACTCTGTCTCACAAGAACTGATCATAGACAAGCAGATTCTTGCACCGCAGGAGTTGGCTAATGTGGTGTCGGGCGTTCAAGCTGTTCAGGGCTACGGCAATATGCCAGTGTCAGACTTCATCATCCGGGGCTTTACGAGCCAGGGGGTGAACTTCCGTGACAACTTCCGATCGGCTGAAAGTTACACGCCACGTGACATGCAGAATATCGAGCGGGTTGATTTCGTTAAAGGCCCGGCTTCCGTCATTGATGGTGCCATTCAACCCGGTGGTGCGGTGAACTGGGTCACCAAGCGAGCCCAACAAGGCGATTTTGCTAACCTTCAACTTCAGACAGGTAGCTGGAACTTCGGGCGAGTCACGGCAGATGTCAACGGTTCAACTGAGACGCTGGCAGCTCGACTAAACTTTGCCGGTAACCGGGAAAACAGCTACATCGACTTTCAGAACTCTAATAACTATCTATTAGCGCCAACGCTGACCTGGAAGCCCATCAAAGAAATTGAACTGACCTACGCGGGTGAGTTTCAAAGTACTAATTTCTATGGCTATTCACTTGGTCTGCCTAATATGCCAGTTCAGAACATGAGCACGGGCACGACCATGAGTCAGCCATGGACAAAGAATAGCAACTACAACCGGATCAATCAGGGTGAACTGAAATGGAAGTTTGATGAAGACTGGACCTTCCGTCAGGGCATTTATTTTGGGAATTCGTCTATGTCGAGCCCATATTCACTTAGCCCTGGATTGAACAACAACCCATATGCCGCAGGGGAGACTCTCACTAGCGCATGGCGTCAATATAGTAGCTTCTCTCAGCAGCAGATCAACAACTCGAGCCAATCCGAGTTGTTTGGTAAGTTCAACACGGGTGATGTTGGACATAAAGTTCTTGTTGGCTATGAGTATTACAAGACAAAGTGGAATCAGGCTACGCTATTCAACATAGGCGGGAGCTGCTTAAACACTTTAAGTCTTTGTTACGACACGATGAATCTTCAAAGCGGGCAGGGTTTGAATATTCCCCAGGCAATCCCAAGTTTTTCGGTCGATCCATATACATATAGCATGTCAGGACTTGCAGCAACATACGGTGGCCCTACGAGTTACTCCTCGATATATAACTCGTTCTATTTGCAGGATCAGGTGTCCTGGAAAGATTTACGAGTTGTTGCCGGCGTGAGAAATGACCGCGTTAATTCGAGTAACAATTCAACAGTATCTACGACTTACGATCCTAATGCCGCTGCAACATTGGCATTTTTCGGCCTGCCGGTAAGCAACTCAAGCAACTCCTATAACTACTCCTACACTGAAGGCGCTACGACAGGGAAGGCTGGCCTCCTGTATATGCTTGCGCCTAATGCCTCCGTTTACTACAACTGGAGCCAGTCGTTTGCGTCCAATGCGGCATATTCGGTATACAACAGCACACCGTTCAGCCCATCAAGAGGCAATCAGAACGAAGTTGGTGCTAAATGGTCACCTTATGCTGGTCTTGATACGACAGTCTCGCTATACCGAATCAACAAGACGAATGTCCCAGTCAGTACGGGTGCTTTATCCTATGCATTAGTTGGTGAGCAGGTTAACCAGGGTTGGGAAGCCAGCGCCGTTGGGCAGGCGACATCTTCAACAAGGATTGTAGGTAACGTTAGTGGTATCAATGCCAAGGTGACTGAAGGGAATAGTAGTTTTCCAGTCAACTCGCGTATGCCTGGCGTGCCAAACTTTACGGCCAACCTATGGGGCGTACAGGATATTCCTCTGGGTATCCCAGGCAAATTCTCCGCTGGTCTCGGTGGTGTGTATGTTGGCGAACGAGCAGCGGCCTTGCCTAACCTGAGTTACTTTACGCTGCCTTCCTATGCAACGATGGATGCAGCATTGTTCTACAAGTACAAAACACTTAGCTTGGCGCTCAATGGTAAAAATCTGACGAATACGACAGTGATTAATACCTTTGGTGCATCTCAAACGAGTGGTAATGGGGTAGTTCGTATGCCGGGCTCCAGCTGGTTGTTTACACTGGGCGTAGATCTTTAATCCAATTTGGTTTGGATCAGGAGGGGTGATGGATAGAAGACTGTTTCTCAAGACGCTGATTGCATCCGCTGCAGCGTCCCAAGGGTTTGCCAAGGCAAATGATTCATCACCCACTGCCGAACAAATAGACGCAATGGAGCAAAAGCATCTGGAAGATGA
>ERZ1034361.1298-NODE-1298-length-13575-cov-8.592829_pt1 | contig 13575 bp, 14 predicted proteins | sample MGYA00520617_ERZ1034361 | MGnify/ENA primary metagenome ERZ1034361 (study PRJEB33736, sample SAMEA104284507) | Azolla filiculoides | biome: Urban; feature: Water surface; material: Ditch water | place: Netherlands | collected 2015-10-28 | depth 0-0.1 m ... | reverse complement strand
TTGCTAGCAGGAATGCCTCGATCAATTTCTTTTTGAATTAATTGATTGACTAGAAGAGTAGAACGCTCAATACCTGCTACATCTACTTCTCGCTGCAGTTCATCCATACTTAAAATATCATACCATGCCCGCATTTCCATGCCGCGATTTACTGTAATTGCTTGCACGGGAGCATGAGGAAAAATAAAGCGAATACTCGAGGAATCAATTAAATTGAGCTCTGGCACAATTCCTTCGAAATCATGACCGTCCGCGCCTAATCCATGCAGCCATATAACGGAATACTTGTGTGTCGACGTTGCTGGAATTTGAATGCTTTGTAGTGCATTAGCATTTTTTTCTGTCATAAACCATCCAAGAATAAGTAAAATAAAAATCGTTCGAATTAACATAACGCGCCATTCTCACTTTGTAACATGCTAATGTGAGGTTGATGTAAATAAATCATCATAATGATGCGCCGTTAATTCGGGCGTATCCGTCATTAAACCGCCAATGACAGCGAGCAAATCCGCTCCTGCATGAAGTAAATCCCGTCCATTCTCAGGCAAAATCCCCCCAATGGCAACAATAGGTAGCGTTACCTTTTTTTTCGCTTTCGTCAATGTATCTAACGTCGCAGGAGCGGCTAGTGGCTTAGAGGTTGAAGCAAAAAACCTGCCAAAAGCCACATAACTTGCACCTTGTGTTTGGGCATCAAGAGCGCGATTGACATCATTGTAACAAGACACACCAATAATGGCGTTATCTCCTAGATACGCTCTAGCTTGCTCCACGCATCCATCACTTTCACCTAAATGCACACCGTCCGCGTTCACCACTAACGCTAATTCTACATTATCATTAATTAACAAAGGAACGTTGTAGCGGTGACAAAGGCGCACTAATTCGCTGGCGAGTAAAACAGCGTCAATTGGTTTTTTATCACGATATTGCACAATCCGTGCACCGCCCCTTAAAACGGCATGCGTTTGCGCCAAAATAGCGTCAATTGTTTGGTTTTCGGTTGACGTAATGGCATAAAGTCCATTTTTAGGCATGGGCAACATGGCGAGTTATCTCCAAAATAATCGGTTTGGATTCACTTGACCACCACCTGTTTGATAAGCACTTTGCAAACTATGCCATGTATATTCTTGTGCATCATTGACTGCCTGAATAGGTGCAACGCCAAGCGCTAACAAAGAAGCAATACTTGCTGCAAGCGTACAACCTGAACCATGATAGTGCAACGGTAATCGCGCCCATGTATAGCTTTCATGGTAATTTGCACTAAACAATTGATTAACAACGCTTTCTGTATTTTCATCACCTCCTGTCACTAAAACGTATTCGGCTCCCAAATCAAGCAGTCGTGCCCCACACGCTTTAGCGTCATCTAATTGTGTTAAACGTTTGGCCTCTTGGAAATTGGGCGTTAAAACGGTGGTCAATGGTAACAATAATGTTCGAACTGCATCGATTAATGCTGTATCTGCCAACGATGCACCGCCACCTGCTGCAAGTATAGGATCTAAAACAACCGGAATTAATGGGAATTTTTGTATAATTTCATAAATAGCTTGCGCTACGTCGATATGTCCAATCAAGCCAATTTTAAACGCATGAACAGGCATATCGCGTAGTAGAATATCCGCTTGCTTTATAATGTCTTCGCCTTTTTGTGGCATCACTTTTGCTATGTTTGCTGTATTCTGTGCAGTTAAACACGTAATAATACTTGCCGCATGACATCGGTGACTCACAATGGTTTCAATGTCCGCTTGAATGCCTGCGCCACCACTGGGATCATGCCCTGAAAATGAAACAACTACGGGACGTTGCGTGTGATTCATAAACTCTCTTTTCTCTTTTGTTGATTGTTTGATGTCATTACAAAAAAATGCAGTGCTACCGATAACAAAATATAAAGCCTATTATAATAGTCATATTAAATTTTTCGCGTGTTAAAGTGAATACAACTTAAAATTTGTTTATGACAACTGATTACAATTTTATAGATTTTAACCCTAAACTGTGAATTAACATGCTTACGAATCAAGAATATGTCCTTACCGATACGGATTTGATCGTTTCTAAAACAGACTTAAAAGGCATCATCACCTATGTAAATGATGATTTAGTTCGCATTGGCGGCTATACCAGAAGTGAATTAATTCATTCACCACACAATATTTTGCGTCACCCAGATATGCCAAAAGCTGTTTTTGCTGATTTATGGAAAACATTAGAATCGGGGCGTTCTTGGACAGGTATTGTTAAAAATAATATCAAAAATGGCGGATTCTACTGGGTTCGCGCAAACGTCATGCCTATTTTTGAAAAAGGGCAAATTATGGGTTATTTATCTGTTCGCAGTAAAGCTTCTGCGAGCGAAATTGCGCATACAAGCCGTTTATATCAACAATTACAAAGTGGCAAAAGTCGTATTAAACTCGATGCAGGTGAAATTATCATACCTAGTGTGAGTCAGTTTTTTGTTCGACAATTTAATCATACTTCAATTAAAACAAAATTAAACGCGTTAGTATTTGCCTCATTCTTTTTCTTTACAAGCATTGCCGCCTACAGCAACTATGCGTTAACAAGTCTTCAATTGTTATCACAGGAAAACATGCAACAAGTTGATATACATGCACAAGGCGTAAATCTATCCAGAACTATTGAAGTAGAGTATCAAGACCAAGTTCACGCATTTAAAAATGCCTTATTACGTGGTCAAGATCCTGCCGTATTTATCAAATCCGTTGCTATATTTGATGACAGTGGCAAAAAAATCACTGAGAGTTTAATGACACTCACCAATTTAATGCGCGATATACCTCAAAAAGAGTATATCGACCTAACAGATACCGCACTCAAAAATCATCATGATTTAATGGTCAAATACCATGCAGCGCTCGCACTTTACCAAACGGATAATATCCACAGTATTCTTATTGTCGACAATATGGTCAATAATGTGGATCAAGCGTTTGTTGACAATATCCATCAGTTAGTGAATTTTCACCAAAACGAAATTGATACGCATATAAGAGAAAACAAACTACTTTCAACGCATGTCATGACGCAATTTCATGATAATGTCATAGGTTTTGGCGTGGCTGCGTTATTACTTTATCTGACTTGGTCAACGCTGACCTTACTGAGTATTCTGCGTCCAATTAAACGCGCAACACAAATGCTCACCCAAGTATCCGAAGGCAACTATATTCCCGTTAATGAATTCTCAAAAAATGAACTTGGCAATATTATGCAAGGCATTAAAATGATCGGCATTAAATTTGGTTTTGAAGCCGCTGAGGATCAACGCACCGCAAGAGAGATGCTGCGCATCAAACAAGCACTTGATGAAGTGCGTATGCCCGTAACACTTGCTAATAGTCATCGTGAACTGGTTTATATGAATGTCGCCGCCAAAATGCTGTGGACAGAAATGAGTGATGAATTATCAAAACGTATCCCTAATTTTTCCATCGAAGGCATGTTTGGCCAACGAATCTCAACATACCTAGAAACACAAGAAGATCAAATAACATTTAGCGAACAAACCAAAGCCCCTAAAATTATGTATATTAATTTGGGGGGTAAACAACTACGATTAACGGTTATTTCCGTTTACGATGAGCAGAATAATTATGTAGGTCGCGCCACACAATGGAAAAATATTACCGTTGAATCGGCCATGGAAAATCAAATTTCAAAAATTGTCGAAGATGCCATTAGTGGTAATTTTAGAAATCGCATACGCGTTGACGCAAAAGGCGGTTTTTTCAAAGAGCTCGCAGAAGGACTCAATGTATTACTTGAAACATGTGAAAAAAGTTATGGTGACATTGCAGATGTCTTTAATGCACTTGCACAAGGTGATTTAAATAAAAAAATCACGACACAGTACACAGGTGATTTTGAACATATTAAAAATAATGCAAATAATACCGTTCAAAAATTAACCGAGATTGTTGAACTCATTAAAAATATTACCGATAGCCTCAGCTCAAGCTCAAAAGAAATTGCCGACAGCAATCATGACTTATCCAATCGGACTACCTCACAAGCCGGTGCTTTAGAGCAAACGGCGGCAAGTATGCATGAGTTAAACTCAACTGTGCAAGCTAATACCGAAAATGCTAATTATGCTAATACGTTTGTGGTGAATACATCAGATATTGCCACCAAAGGCGTTAAAGTCATTACGCGAGTGGTTGATACAATGCAGGAAATTCATGAATCATCACGCAAAGTGGTCGATATTATTTCTGTTATTGATAGTATTTCTTTTCAAACCAATATTTTAGCCTTAAATGCCGCCGTGGAGGCCGCACGAGCAGGTGAACAAGGACGAGGCTTTGCAGTGGTGGCCAGTGAAGTGCGAAGCTTAGCTCAGCGTGCAGCAACAGCGGCAGGTGAAATAAAATTATTAATTAACGATTCCGTTGAAAAAATTGAAGACGGTAGTCAGCTCGTGCTTGATGCAGGTCATACCATGGAAGAAATCGTCACCTCTATCCGCACGGTGACGCAAATGATTGGTGATATTTCAATTGCCTCTGATGAACAAAGTACCGGTATTGGACAAGCGAATAGTGCTATTTTAGAAATGGAAGAAATGACGCAACAAAACGCGGCATTAGTAAAACAATCTGCTGCCACGGCTGTTCATTTAAAAGATCAAGCGATTGCACTCGCAAATGCCGTTGATTACTTTAAAATCGGCTAATTTTTTATGAGGGCAATGATTTTAGCGGCGGGGCGTGGTGAGCGAATGATGCCATTGACGCAACACACGCCAAAACCCCTTTTAATCGCAGCAGGAAAATCGCTCATTGAACGTATTATTGTCCGTTTAGTGTCCGCTGGAATCACCGAAATTGTCATTAATCATGCTTACTTAGGCCAAAAAATCGAAGATACCTTAGGTGATGGCGCTCAATTTGGTGCAAGCATTTGCTATTCACCAGAGGGCGAAAAAGGACTTGAAACAGCAGGTGGAATTATTCGCGCCCTCCCTTTGCTAGGCAAGGAGCCGTTTTTAGTGGTCAATGCCGATATCGCCACCGATTTTCCTTTTTGCACACTGCGTGAAAAATCAATTGATTTAGCGCACCTTATTTTAGTTTCTAACCCTATACATCATCCGCAAGGGGATTTTTATCTTAATACCGATAACACGCTCTCCTCAAGCGATTCGCATCGTTTGACATTCAGTGGAATTGGCCTTTATGCCCCACAGCTTTTCCAACAAGCGCCTAAAAACAGTACCAAACTCGCACCTCTCCTACGACAAGCCATGCAAGAGGGTCGCGTAACGGGCGAATTTTTTGACGGATTTTGGATGGATATTGGAACGCCTACCCGATTGGAAATCCTTGAAAAACGGCTTCTTACTACTTAAGCTCTCCGCTTAATTATCCATAGTAAACTCGCGTCTTACGGTGTTTACTTCTATACTAAACCGTGAATTTCATCGAAATTCCAATTCCAAAACACCTTTTTACAATAAAAATAATAAGGAATCAAACATGAAAAAAGCAATATGGCAGGCAATTGGGTTATTGTCTCTTTTTGTCGCAACAAACAGCCACGCTATTGATCATAGCATGCACGGAGGAAATGGCGGCTCAAGTAGCGGTATGGCGTGTGTAAAAGCCCAATTTTCTAAATTTGAACCCGAGCATTTAGCAACCGTTTCACCCGAATCTGAATTTTCATTCCTCGCGTTTAATGTACAAAAACCAGAGCAAATTGAAGTTACCATCAAATCACAATCCGTACCGCTAACTATCGAGCCTAAAGGTGATTTTTTTCATGTCGTCGGTAAATTACCGCCCGAATTACACGACACAACAGCACGAATCAACCTCAAAGCCACTGCAAAAAATGAAAAATGCAATGCAGAAGCGGGTTGGTTAGTCACCATTACGCCATGATGCTATGTTAAGTTATCGTCACGCTTTTCATGCTGGAAATTTTGCGGATGTGCTAAAGCACGTTGTATTACTCGACATTCTCACCTATCTCACGCAAAAAGATAAACCCTTTTGCGTAATTGATACACACGCAGGAGGGGGTAAATACGAATTAGATGGCGATTACGCTTCGAAAAATCGTGAATTTGATAGTGGGATTAGCCAGTTATGGCAGCGTGACGATATGCCCGTTTGTGTTACAAATTATGTGTCAATGCAAAAACGCTTCAATTCAAATGGTCAACTTAATCGTTATGCTGGTTCACCCTTACTGATTAAGCAGCTTTTACGCCCTAACGATAAATTACATTTATTTGAATTGCATTCCACTGAAATAGCGGCATTAAAACTCAACATGAAGCACGATAAACGCACAGTCATTCATCATGCGGACGGTTTAAAAGAGAGTATAGGACTACTTCCGCCTATAGAGCGACGTGGCATGGTCATAATGGATCCTTCTTATGAAATGAAAAGTGATTATGAACAAGTGGTGAAAACGCTTGCGCAAATGCATAAACGATTTTCGACTGGTACCTATGCCCTTTGGTATCCTGTCATCGATAGAGAACGCAATCAAGCTCTTGAAAAAGCACTCATTAAAACAGGTATTACTAACATACAACTTTTTGAACTGGGCACCGTTTTGGATGAATCAAAACGAGGCATGACAGCAAGCGGCATGATTGTGATTAATCCACCATGGAATTTGGCAAAAACGATGCAAATAGCATTACCTTGGCTGGCGAACGTATTAGGTGAAAGCGGCAAAGGCACTTACCGTATTGAAACGCTAGTGGCAGAAAAATAAGCTTTTACCCCTTGAGTTGTTGTAGCTGTATTTGTACAACAACCCAAGAACCGGCGATTCCAAGCAAAGAAGATACAAAAATCAACGCGAGCGTTTCAAAAAAACCCATGAATAATAAATGAAAACTGCTGTTATAGAGCATGGATAATTTTTCAACGGATTGTTTTAAAATTAACATCATGATGGTCACGATGAACCATGCGTTGATGCCTGAAAAAAAGCCAATCCAAAAACCACTATACAAAAAGGGTCGCTGAACAAAACTATTTGTCGCGCCAACGAGCTTGGCAATGATAATTTCATCTCGACGCGTATGAAACTCAAGGCGAATGGTATTGCCTGTAATCACTAGCACCGCCAAACTTAATAAAATTCCCATTAAAATCATGGCACACTGAGAAACTTCAATCATCGTTTGTAACCGTTTTACCCAATGTAAATCCAATTGAGCAAAATCAACTTCAGCGGCTTGTTTAAAGTTTTCGACCAATGTTTCAATGTTTTGCCCTTCTTCTAACGAATTTTTGGGAATCACCTGAAGTACGATTGGCAATGGGTTTTTTTCTAATGCTCGAACGGCATCACCAAACCCGCTAAAATCCTCGAATTCTTTAAGTGCTTGTTCTTTCGTAATCACTTTAACGGCTTGAACACTAGGGTCCAACTTAATGCCATTTGCTAAACGATTTGCACTTGCTAGTGTGACGTCATCATGTAAAAAAAGTGAAATTTGATTACTACTTTCAAGATCAACCGTCAGTTGCTTCGTATTCATAATCAATAAGTAAAAGCCACACGCGAGCGAAATAGAAATAGACAACACAATAACCGTTAACAACGCATTAAGACGCGAGGCAATAAGACGCCCTAAACTTGAAAACAGAGCTTGAGCGTGTTGGTCTCGATAGGCAACCATTTTATCGGCAAATGTTCCGCCTGTTTTTGAGGTTTGCTTAACGTTTCTTTTCGCCTCAATAACGCTATTGTGGTTGTTTATAGGCTTGTGCTTATTCTTTTGTTTCATGATTTTATCGACTCAATTTATATTTGATGAATATGAAACACGCCACTATTTTTGTGATATTTGTCATTTTCCACCCGCCACCAAACTTCCATGATCCAGTCTTAGTACGCGATGATTGAGCGTTGAAATGAGTGAAATATCGTGCGTTGCAATCAATACGGTGACACCGACATTTTGAAATTGCTCAAATAAGTGCATAATTTCTGCTGATAATTCTGGGTCTAAATTTCCAGTTGGCTCGTCAGCTAAAATAATTAACGGTTTATGTACCACGGCACGAGCAATACCAACACGCTGCTGCTCACCACCAGATAATGTCAATGGAAGTTTTCGCTCTTTACCAAGCAAGCCTACTTTGCTCAATGCAGCCCGCACAAGCCCGTTAATTTCTTTTGAACTATACCCCATAATCACTAATGGTAATGCTACGTTATCAAAGACCGTCCTGTCATTTAGTAATTTATAATCTTGGAAAATAAGACCCATTTCACGACGTATGTAAGGAATTTGGCTAGCACGTATTTGACTTAAATCTTTTCTATTAAACATGATTTTGCCACGATTCCCTCGCTCAATCATGGCAATCAATTTAAACAATGTGCTCTTACCCGCGCCTGAATGCCCTGTTAAAAAAGCAATCTCACCTTTAAATAAACGAAAACTCACATTGCGTAGTACATCACCCACTTCAAGGTAACGCATACTGACATTATCAAATTCCAGCATAATTTTTAGTCTTTAATAAATAGAGCATTAACGAAACTTTCCGCATCAAAATCTTGTAAATCTTCAATGCCTTCACCAATGCCAATAAAACGAATCGGAAGACCAAATTGTTTTGCTAAGGCAAAAATAACGCCACCTTTTGCCGTACCATCCAATTTGGTCAATGTTAACCCTGTCAATGAAACGGCTTCATTGAACAATTTCGTCTGTGAAATCGCGTTCTGTCCTGTCCCCGCATCCAAGACAAGTAAAACTTCATGTGGCGCGGTATCATCGAGTTTTGCCATGATACGTTTCACTTTTTTGAGTTCTTCCATTAAATTGGATTTCGTTTGCAATCGCCCTGCCGTATCGGCAATGAGTACATCGATATTTTTAGCCTGTGCAGATTGGATTGCATCATAAATCACCGATGCTGAATCGGCTCCTGTATGCTGAGCAACCACATGAATTTCATTGCGCTCTCCCCATGTTTGAAGTTGCTCAACGGCGGCCGCTCTAAATGTATCACCAGCAGCAAGCATGACGCTATGTCCTTGTGATTTTAAACGATTGGCTAATTTACCAATGGTCGTCGTCTTACCAGCGCCATTGACCCCAACCACTAAAATGACAAACGGCTTATCCTGTTTTGGAATACTAAGATTAATATCGCATGGCTTTAAAATATCCATTAAGGCGTCTTTTAACGCCCGCTCTAATACAACACGATCGTTTAATTCAACGCGACTGAGTTGCTCAGATAGACGTGCAATAATGGCTGAACTTGCTTCAACGCCCACGTCAGCCATCAACAAATTCGCTTCAATATCAGCTAATAAATTCTCACTGCCTGATTTAGATAAAATACTACCCAAGCCATTTCGTGTGCGTTGCAGTTGGGATTTTAAACGACCGTATAATGAATCCGTTTCGTTGGCAATGGGTTGACTAATCGGTTGTATTTCAACGTCTTGTACGGCACTTTTTAATTCTGAAGTTGGAAAATCATATTTGCTATAAAAATGGATAGCAATCAATGGCAAAATAAGCAACGTTGCCAAGACAGCATGAACAACTGCCATCCACCAAGGCAAATTAAGTTTAATCGTTAGAATACTGAAACTAATTTGTAAAAATAATAAGCTACTTAACCATACTCCAGCCTTACGCAATGTATGCGACGGTGCCGAGGTTGCTTGAAAAATGACACCACTTAACACGATAAAACATACCAATGCCACTGCACGGTGTAGCCACGCTAGCGTGATTTGAGCATCATAAGCAACCGTGCCGCTATAATGATTTTGCACGCCATAAAATAAGTTTAAAGCACCATCATAATTTAACGCAGGCAACCATGTGCCATTGCATTGAGGAAAGCCACGGCAAGCTAGCGCAGCATGGTTGGCAGCCGTCCAATCACCTAAAAATAGTTGAATGAAAATGACAAACAATCCTAGGCTAACCAATAAACGACTTTGTGGCTGCTTAGCTAAAATAACACGGTCATCCAAACGTAGATAAAGAGCAAATAACAAAGCAAAAATGGTGCTTCCCAGAAATAATGCACTGCTCACAAAAATGGGCATCGTTTGCATCATTAATCGATGAATGACATTAAGTTCCCCCAAATCCATAGGTGATAAACGAATCCCCGTTTCGATAATAAGGGAAACAAATACGAGAACAGCACTTAAACCAGCTATTTTTCTAAACATGTGTTAACTAACCAATTTGTGAAATTTTTAAAAGGTGCATCAAATCGCTTTTAGCATCATAAGGATTAAAATCAGGTGCATAGCGCATCATGATATTTCCAAGTGGGTCAATGAATAATAGGACGCCGTCTGGAATAGCGCCATTATACAGTGCATTTAGCTTTTCAATAACGCCTACACTCGGTTTCAAGTGGAGCAAATCTGTATCATCCTGCTGCCACCATGTCGCCGCTTTCTCTTGAGAAACGGTATTATCAATGACCAAAACAGCACGTCGTGTACGGACTAATTCCTTATTTAACATTAAACGTAATTGCCGACTTTTGTGAATGGCATCAAGACAATTTTCAGTGCAATCCGCATGACTAATGATATTTACAATCAGCCAATGTGCAGGCAACTCCTGAATATTATTTTTTGAAAACAAATCAAATCCCTCAAAGTCACTGCGCTCGGTAGTGATAATTGGCGTAATTAATTCACCATGGTTTGTCGGTGCACGCGTTAATAAATTGGGATGCTTGGCTAAATACCATGCGATACTAAAAGGGATAATTGACATTGCAAAAATGCCAATAATGAGTCGTCTATTTCTTTTTTGTTGTTGCGTTATCATTTTTTCAAAGCCATTTTAATGAACATTACCGTTAGTACCAGCGCTAAGCCAAACCATTGTAGCGCATAAGCCAAATGTTTTTCGGGTGGAATCACGGTCACAATACTCCATTTTCGCACATAACCATGGGGGGCATCTGGACTTAATTCAAGCTGAACGCTCAATAAATCATAACCTAATTGTTTAGATAAAACGCGATCATCTAACACTTGCACAACAGCCGGTTGCGTTTGTGTGGGTTGCGTTGCACCTTCAAGTTGAATGCCTACACTAGGAAAAGTATTGATACGCCCTGATACCGTAACCTCAGTTGATTCAGGTTCAAACGACACATCGGGCAATATAGTACGTGGTTTAATCAAGGGAACCCAACCACGATTAACCAAGATGGCTTTGTTTGTGTCTTTGATTTTAAATGGGGTGAATACAAAGTAACCCACTTTACTTTCTTGAATTTGATTATCGAGTAAAAACTGCTGTGTGATGTCAAAATACCCTGTTAGACTCGCCTGTTTATATCGTTCCTGCGCAACATCACTCATCATTTCAGTGTTCGTTAAGTCGATGTGTTGATTTATTCGTTGTGCTTGCAAATCCAAATAAGCTTGTTTTTCATCCGCTCGATGAATTTGCCATGCACCAAGACTAAGTAACACCGTAAACATCGCCAAATAGGCTATTGTCCAGCTTAATTTTATATTCATCCCGATTTTCTCTATTAAATTTGTATTACCGCGCCAAAATCATCAAAATACTCTTTTCTTTTTTCACCATAATAAAAAACTTATGTTAATTAAAACGGTTGTCATTTTTGCTTTCTTGTTGATTTTACTTAGTTTAGGCTCTGCATTATTTAACATTGTCAAATATAAAGACCAAGCAAACGCTCAAAAAACACTTAATGCACTCACATTGCGTATCACGTTATCTATTGCATTATTTATATTTATTTTTATCGCAGTTGCAAACGGCTGGCTTGAACCACATGGATTAGGTGCAAGAATCCAAGCCACCAGTCCTGCTTTAGAATCACCCAAGTAACGTTTTGTGCCTTGACAAAAAAAAAGCGTGGCCTAAAAATGACCACGCTTTTTCAATGTTCTTGTTTATTTACATTAAATACACAAATACAAATAAACCTAACCATACCACGTCAACGAAGTGCCAATACCACGCAGCCGCTTCAAATGCAAAATGATTTTCAGGCGTGAAATGCCCTTTTGCACTGCGGAATAAAACAACGCTTAAAATAATCGCACCAACACAAACGTGAAAGCCATGAAAGCCTGTCAACATAAAGAATGTTGAACCATAAATGCCTGAGCCAAGTGTTAAACCCATTTCAGTGTAAGCTTCGTGATATTCAAATGCTTGGCAAAGAACGAACAAAAAGCCTAATCCAACTGTTGCAATAAGACCTTTAATTAACTGATCACGTTTTTTTGCAAGCAAACCATGGTGCGCCCAAGTACATGTCACCCCACTAGTGAGAAGCAGTAAGGTATTGATAAAAGGTAAACCAAAAGCACCCATAGGTTCAAAATGACCACCTACATTACCTGGACCATTTGTTGGCCATGTTGCCGTATAGTTAGACCACAATAACGTATTTGTTGCAGCCTTTGCGCCTTCACCACCAAGCCATGGTACGGATAAATTGCGTGTGTACCATAACGTACCAAAAAACACCGCAAAAAACATCACTTCAGAAAAAATAAACCACATCATTCCCATACGATATGACACACCCACACCATGGTTGTACATACCCGATTCACTTTCTGTTGCTTGTAGCGTAAACCAACCTGCTACCATGACAATAAAAATGGCAAAACCGAGCATCATCAACGGTGATCCAATGGATGAGCCATTTAAATAATTCGCAAATCCCGCAAGTGTAATGAGTAAACCCGCAGTAGCCATAACAGGCCATGTCGCTTTATGCGGAATATAGTAAACGTTATTTGTTGACATAAACTTCCCCTTGTTATTTTTTTATAGCTGTTTGAGTGTTATCAAAAAAAGTGTACGACAGTGTAATTGTTTTGTATTCATGAGGTAGCGCCGGATTTAAGACAAAACGCATCGGCATGACTTTTTTTTCATGCGGTGCAAACGTCTGCTCAGAAAAACAAAAACATTCGACTTTCTCAAAATAGGTACTCGTTAGTGCTGGTGAAAAACTTGGAATCGCTCTCGCAACCATAGGCGCTGCCGTTTTATTTTCGGCATAAAAATTCACCGTGTGATATTCACCTGGATGCACTTTTAATTGCGTGATTTCTGCGCTAAAAATCATTGGAGTTGACTCGTTTAATGTCGTCATAAACTCCACATTCACTTCGCGATCTTTATCTATTTCATAAGCTGTTTCTGGTATAGCTTTAATCGCATCAGGACGATCTCGCTCAATCCATTTCCACTCACATAAAACATCATAAAGCGGAACCAACGCATACCCAAAGCCAAACATAGCAATGGCGACAATGGCCAAATTACGCCCTAATCGCTTATTTTTTACCGCAACATCCTCGTTCATCTCGACAACGCTTGGATAACAGCCATAACATAAATTGTTGTTGCAATCGCAATAAGCACAATTGCCGTTAAGATATTCTTTTGTTTGATGGTCATTTTGACTACTCGTCAGTGCATCACAAAGGCGCTACTAAAAAGTAACGCCTCTATAATCTATGACCTAATCGTGATCGCAAGGAATCACGGTAGGT
>ERZ1034361.1296-NODE-1296-length-13586-cov-5.104005_pt1 | contig 13586 bp, 9 predicted proteins | sample MGYA00520617_ERZ1034361 | MGnify/ENA primary metagenome ERZ1034361 (study PRJEB33736, sample SAMEA104284507) | Azolla filiculoides | biome: Urban; feature: Water surface; material: Ditch water | place: Netherlands | collected 2015-10-28 | depth 0-0.1 m ... | reverse complement strand
CAGAGTGATCAATAACCTCCCAGAAAACCCCCCGCCGGTTTCTGGCAACCCAGATTATCTTGGATATCCCAACAACACGAATATGCATGTGCACGGCCTGCACGTTTTCCCGGGAATTATTGATCAGACCATTCCATTGTATGGCGATTATGTAGTTGATGCTTTGGGTCAGGGGGTAGCTCCAGGGGAAAGCCGCCAATATCAGTATGATATTCGAGCAAACCATCCAGCCGGCCCTTTCTGGTATCACCCACACTTGCATGGATCTACAGCCATGCAAGTTGCGAGTTTTATGTCAGGCGCCCTGATGGTTCGAGGTCTGATAGACGCAATGCCTGATATGAGAACCGCAGAGGAACTCATTTTTATGTTCCAGGCACCTTACTATTCAAACGTTGGCAATGCCAATAACTATGGGGTTCCTAATGGGCAGCTAGAGAGCTTTTCTCAGATTGCAGACAATCCATCGAGCGGACCTGCTGTGCTCATCAATGGCGTCCGCCGCCCAAGAATTGTGATGCAAAGCGGTCAAGTCCAAAGATGGCGTTTTATAAACACACAGATTTTCAATCCCCTGAGCCTAAGCCTAGATGGACACACGCTTAAACGTTATACGGTTGACGGGTATGCAACAGAAACGTATACGGATTACGCTTCAGGCCAAGGTATACGGCTTGATGCAGGAAATCGAGCATCTTGCATAGTTCAGGCAGGCAGCCCTGGAACTTACTACCTGAGATCGTTAGAGGTTAATGTCTCAAAGAACGGTGTTGTCTCAGCTGACATTTTGGCCGAGATTGTTGTTGTTGCCCCTGCGATCACTATGCAGATTCCGGCCGAGCCGCTACCCATTTCTTCTAGCCTCTTGCCGATCACAGATGCTGAACTTGCAACTCATGGCGGCATGAAACGGAATATCGTGTTTCGTGCAATTAGTAACGCCCTGCTTAACCCACAGGCATCAAAGAACACCCCGATTACAGTCCCACCTGCGAGCAACTTACTTTCGCCGGGCACTGAATTACAAGACTGGACGTACAACACGAATAGCACTTCGGTAATGAATACTGTTTTTGCGGTCGGCGCAGTCTCTCCAACAGCTTCCGTTAACCCTGCAGACCCAACCGCAACGACAAATCCGGATCAGTATTACCCGTTTCAATCGGCCCATTCGATTACCCAAGTCGTACCGTTAAACAGTGTTGAAGAGTGGACGATCTACAACATGAACAGTGTGGGGCACCCATTCCATATCCATGTAAACCCTATGTACGTGGTAAAAATTAATGGCGCACCCGTTAAACCATTCTGGTGTGACACCTTGGCCTTGCCTATGAACGGTACCCCAACAGCGCCAACCTCAATGACATTCAGGTCTCGTTTTGTAGATTACACAGGGCCTTACGTTATGCACTGCCACATGTTGGCGCATGAGGACTTAGGCATGATGCAGGGAGTCAGCGTCATCTGAAAACATATAGACGTCACGCTATCAGCAGGTCGAGTGTTCGAGTCACTCACGACCCACCACTACTCAAAGCCTTATGTAGTGTCCCTTTCGTCAGAGTTGTAGCATCAAAAACATCTAACCGCCCACGAGGCGGTTTTTTATTGTCTAACGGCGGAAAAGCGGCGTTGCAACTGGCTCAATTGTTTCTAGTGAACTCCACTCAATTCATTATTAGTGCATATTCAAGTTACAAATTAGTTGGGTGGAGACGCGAGGCGGAATCCCACGTTAGAGGCTGTTGAGTAAGGCACCGTCCCAAGGTAGTAAGTATTGGCCAAATAGGAGCTCAATGATGTCCAAGCCCCACCACGAATCCCCACATTAGTGGATGACTCCCCGGTGCGACTATTCAATTCCCAGACATTGCCATTCATATCAAATGCGCCGTAGGCACTAAAAGTCTGACGGAACGCACCTACTGGGTTCAAATAATATTGAGTAGTATCGATCGCGGCGTTCTGCGTTACGCAATAGAGGTAGGCCGAACCGTAGATGTAATTACTTTGATTGTTCGGCGGTTCAAATGAGGTAAAACCGCTATTGGGCAAAACATTCCCAGGCACAGAATTACTTCTTGTGGCAAAGCGGTAATAGCCCCCCACTTTTCCGTTAAGTGTTGGATCATAGAAAGCAGCTTTGTACCATTCGTTTTCAGTTGGGATGAAGAATGTTGGGGCTGCCCCTGTGTTAGGGTTAATTGTGTTTTTTTCAGGCGCTGATCCACTATTTGTCGAACCATTCAGGTTGTATGCGCCATTTTCTGTGGTTGTACCATTCTGATTCCCCATGGGTTGACCATTAGACATCCAGTTCGCAAAACGCGCTGCGTTAAACCAACTGACATAGGTTATCGGAAAATTGCTGCTGTCTACGCCTGTCGTTGTTTTGAAAGGTGGCGTACCTGTTTGGCTGTAGGTGGCCTGGCCTGACGTCGCAGTCATAACCGCATACACATAGCTTCCCTGGCTTCCTGTTCGAGTAATACCTGCAACGCTTGCTGCTGCCTGCATTGCGTTGTTCCATAGAGCATAGGTGTCTGTTTTGGCGACCGCGTTAAGAAACTCCGTGTAATTGGCAACTGTAACTTCATACTTCCCGATTCGGTAGGCATAGTCCACCGAACCAAATGTAGTTATGTCTGCAGCGTTACCCGGATCACCCACATTCACTAATTCATAGGTCACAGCATAAGCTGATGATGCATAGCCTAAAATTACTACAAGCAGGCCCTGAAGTTTATGCCGGAAGCTTTTCATAAAAATTTGCTCATTTCGAAATCGATGACAATCGGAAACCAATGTCATTTCCCGCATGCTCGGGCGTAACTGCCGCGAAGTTGATGGATTGTGCAGCCTGTGCGCCGGCAAACCAGAAACTGCCTCTTACGCCGCGATATGGAAAGGGCTTTCCATCCAGATCATTCCACTGATACAACCCACCATTCTGATCGAATGTGCCGTAATAACTTGCGCTTCCAGTGTATGCACCAACGTCCGTTAGATAGTTTTGTGTTGCGTAAAGTGTCGCATTTTGGGTGACCGAGAAATTAACGCCAACGATTACGTTCATTTGATTGGGGCTGCTTCCTACTATATTCCCTGGCGCCGCATTAGACTGGGTAGCGTAAAGGTAATAACCTGGTTTCGATGTCGATTCATAGTTGTTCGTGTAATAAGCCGCCTTATACCACTCATTTTCTGTCGGGACCCAGAATGCAATTGTTTGGCCTGTATTAGGGTTGCATACATTTTTGCCAACGGCGCTTCCACTGAGGATCCCTCTCAAAGAATACGCACCATCTTCTGTAGTACTAGCTTCCTGCAGCCCTTCAGGTTGACCATTAGCCATCCAGTTAGCAAAACGAGCTGCATCGAACCAAGTCACATACGCAATAGGGCGGTTAGAGCTATCGCCACCATTGTTGAGGACCGTATAAAGATAGCTTCCGGGCTTTCCAGCCCTTTGAATTCCCGCAACATTCATATCTTCGCCCATTCTGGGATGGTACAGATCGTAGGCATCAGCTTTTGCAACCGCATTTAAGAATGCTGCGTACTGAGCAATGGTTACATTAAATTTGCCCATATTGAATTTATAGGAGACTGCTCCGAATTGATTGGCATCATTGCTGTTGCCTGGGTCTCCTACAGAAACAGTCGGATAAGTTATCAACTTACCCGATACAACGCCATTTCCTTGTGGGCAAACCGAACTCACCGAATTTGAAACACCGTTTTCCCCACATCCCAAAAGAGATAGGCTCAAGACAAATAGCGCATATGCGATCAATCGTGAGCCTGAGGCATTCAACCAGCCCTGTACGTGATTCCATGTCATAGGTGCGTCCGAAAGATTAAACACAGTAATACCTTATGGTTTGATTGACCGGAATCGCATATAACTTAATAGCTTTTTCGCGCATTGATTCGTGTACCGATGCTTTTATATCACTCTTGGTAAAATTTGATTGAATTTATAAGCATTTCAGGTTTAATCGCATCTCGCCCAGCATAAGGCGAGCGGTTGTTTGCAAGAATCGCAATTGACAGCAGAATACCAAGTGCCGTCACGAACAAAGTAATCTTCATGGCTCTTGGCCGCCTCATGTGGACGAGAGCAACAGTAAAAAGCAAGAGAAACCCAAACAGGATTACCGCCCGCCATTTAATAAAACTTATGCTGTCGTGCGCTAGAGATAGCCTGGAAAGACGGGCGACACGGATTTGATCGATAGATTGTTGCAGACGATTTTCCAGAACACTGGGCAATTTTTCCCGAATGGCCAACTGAATCGCCGTGTAGCTCAATTCTTTCAGCTCGGGGAGTGCGCCCTCTCGATTCACATCGTCTCCGACCACCATTGCTGGCCATTCTTTTTGAAGAACCGCATCTACATAACCATTTATGGACTTAACCAATATGACTCTATCTCTAGCCTTAAGATGCTCAGATGTAGCAAGTAGGCTTCTGATAGCGCTTGTCTCGTTGATAAGAATTTTGTTGGCTTCATCTTGCTTTGGCCAAATATCTGCCGCCAGTGTTGCTGCAAAAAAACCAAACATGAGTGCCGAAACAGAGATGAAGGGAGGAACCACCTCCTCCGAACCCTTGAACCATTCTGATAGAGGCGATTTATTGAGTAGCCAGTAGATCAGTACGGTTACTATAGCAACAGAAAAAATGGCCGCAGGAAGCAAACCGATTCGTTCTACTATCCAAGGCATATCAGAATTCATGACTACTCCGATTCTATGTTCTTCTCTCATTATGCTTGAACATCAGACAATCCTCTCACTGGTTAAGTGGCTCGGGAGTATTGCTATTCACTACTAGAAAATGAGCATTAATCCATGCAACTTGTCGCTTTAAAACTACGATGTCAGATAGAATTGGGACGTTTATTGTTGATAGTCCAGAAACCTGATGCTGATTGAGTTTACAAATGAAAAAAATTATTTCACTGGTTTTAGTCACCTGCCTTTGCGCAACTCTTGTTTCTTGCGGTGAGGGTGGAGATTCAGGTTCATCAACATCATCCGCTACTACGGGTAAATTCTCTGCAACTGGCATGATGACATCCCCTCGCTCTATGCCCACTGCGAATCTTTTGCTTGATGGGAGGGTACTTGTAGCAGGGGGCGTGGGATCTGCTGCAGTCGCGGTTGCATCAGCCGACCTCTACGATCCTGTATCAAGAACATTTAGTGCAACGGGTTCTATGTCAAACCCACGATATGGGGCGGCCTCTGTGCGTCTTTTAGACGGGCGTATTTTTGTGGCTGGGGGCGAAGGTGTCAATGCGACTGGTATTGACTCTGTAGAAATCTACAACCCGGCAACGGGTACGTGGACGACAACGAGCAATATGAGTACGCCGCGTTTGAACCCGACAGCAACATTGCTCGATAACGGGAAGGTTCTTATTGTTGGTGGGTATACCTACGACAGCGATTGTTGCGCTCTTGCAAGCGCTGAAATCTATGATCCTGTTTCCGGAACGTTCTCGCCCACCGGATCTTTGTCTACCGCACGACGAAACCAAACTGCAACGCTGCTGAACAACGGCAAAGTATTAATCGCTGGCGGCTATGATGGAATCAATTTGGATGCGCCAGAGATTTATGATCCTGTTACAGGCACGTTTAGTGTGACAGGCTCTATGGGTACCCCACGACGCTATCCAACCGCTAATCTTTTGCTGAATGGAAAAGTGTTGATTGCTGGTGGATATGGGCAAAACGATACTGTTCTTGCATCTGCCAGTCTCTACAACGGAGAACCCGGTACTTTTTCTTATACGGGGTCAATGCACACGGCGACTGGCCGACAAACATCCACACTCTTAATTGATGGCAAAGTTCTTATTGCCGGTGGATACGATGGCGTAAATGCACTTTCTTCTGCAGAGCTTTATGACCCAGTTACAGGTAAGTTTTCTGTTACTGGATCAATGACAGTACCTCGCTGGCGACAGGCCGAAGCCCGTTTATTAAATGGGGATGTCTTGATAGCGGGTGGCGCAAATTCAGGTGCGGCAATCGCTTCAGCAGAAACATACTCCAGGAAATAGCGCCAATAGTTCATCTATCAATGCGCTTCATACGCAGCTCGCGTGTTCGAGTCACTCACGACATACCACTACTCTAAGCCTTTTGTAGTGGCCCTTCCGTCAGAGTTGTAGCTGTACAACATCTAACCGCCTGCAAGGCGGTTTTTTGTTAACTGGAGGTTAAGCACAGCATCGCAGGCTCGATTATATCTTGTAAACCTTTGTAGATTCATTTCACGGATTTAGACATGCGCTCATCAAAATTTAGAGATTTTTGGTAAGCTTTGCCAAGACGTCCTCTAAATTCCCCTGAGCTAAGCGCATGCTATTGATTAAAATCGGAAGAACTATTCCTGTCATTTGTACCGCAGCTCTTGTATCGATACTTTTTGCTTGTAGTGGCGGGGATTCTGGCAGTTCTGCTACGTCCACAGGAAAATTTGCTGATGCTAGTAGTGTAGCTGGCATACAGTATCAGACGGCATCACAGTCTGGGTTAACTGGCGACGGCGGGGAATTCAATTACAAAGCCGGGGAATCCGTCACTTTCTCTGTTGGCGACGTTGTTATTGGACAGGCTCCTGCCGCAGCTAATGTTAATACTTTTGATTTGGTCGGCATTGCGCCTCCGCTGTCGGCCTTAGGTATTCCAAATAACACCCCAAGCTCCTTACTGTTTCAACAAGTTGCGAATATTTCCGTATTCTTGCAAACAGTTGACGAAGACGGTGATGTTACTAATGGCATACAGATTCCTGCAAAGCTCAATGCCATTGCAGCCGGAAAAACCATTAACTTCAAGCAGAACTATTTAGCCTTTGAGAGAGATTTTAATTTTCGCCAGCTCATGGGCGAGGCCAGAACGGCAGGCGTATGGGGTGGAACTCGTGCTAACAAGCTGGCTTACAGAGCGGTCAATGATTTGTATCGAGGCCAGAAACTAACGGCCGTTCTTTACAACAAATCCACGATGCAAATGGATACGAACTCTGTCGATACAAACTATACCTACGCGTATGACAATAGCGGTGCATTGACAAAATCTAATAGTTTTGTAGCTGGCGGAAATTCGTTCGGGTACAACAAGAACATTTTTGATCAAAGTGGCAGACTCATCAAGACAGAGTTCTACGATGGGGGCGGTACATTGATAAAGCATTCGACAAGAACATATGACGATAATGGTTATCTAATCGACCGTTCCAACTATGGAAACAACGGAATTCTGAAGAAACGCTCTGCGTATACTTATGACTCCTATGGGAATAACACCATCTACGAAGAGTACGACCCCATCACCAATATGTTTAGCCGCAAGGTCGTGTCGATTTATGACACCAAAGGAAATGCTGTCAAACAAAGTCAGTACGATTTGGGCATTCTAAGTGCCTACTTTGTGATGTCTTACAACGCTAATAACCAAATGGCTCAAAGCATGGCTTATGACGCAGCAGGCACTCTGTCAAACAAGCGAGTTAACACCTACGACGCCAATGGCAACTTAATAAAATATGTCGTCTACAGTGGCAATGGTGATGTAATAAAAACCGTCCAGCATACGTTCGACGTCAACAACAACCAATTGACAAGCAAAACCTTCGATCCAAGCGGTACCCTCACTAGCAGTTTAACAAATACCTATGATGGCAATGGATATAACACCAGCGTTAGCAGCTCTTATGAATCTGGCGCTAAGCAATGGTCAACAGCATCTGTTTACAATGCCAAAGGCAATTTGGTGAGTGTCGAAGGAACTCTAGAAACGACAACAAAAATCTTTGGCTACACTCAGACAAGTGTCTGGGGTTCAATTCTAAAGTAACAACTTTTTACCATAACTCTGTAAACGTGCCCCCAATGCTAAATTTTAAAAAAATTTGTGGCCAGCTGCTGATGGCGTTGTGCCTCGCTTTTATAACAAATGCGCCTGCATATGCTCAAAGTTCGTGCGATGGTGCTACTGGTTCGTGTATAAATAATTGCGGCGATGGTTGTAACGCGCCTTCCTATGGCTCGGGTGATTGCCTCACCGGCGTGATATGTTGCTATAACCCAGATAAGCCTGGAGAGGGTTCATATTGGAGTAATACTGGATGCCAAACGCCCCTGAACCCAAATGCATACGCTGCAGCTGACTGTGGTAGTTGCACTTGCTGTTACAACCCTAACAACCATGAAGACTATTGCGCAACTTGGAATTAATTATTAGCCACATTAAGTAGATGCCTGAAGTTTTAGCTGATCAAGCCCTAGATTCACTCAACCCCCCACCGCTACTATTCGCTTTATTTAGTGACGTTGAAGTGATTGTAGTAAAAACATCTAACCGCCCATGAGGCGGTTTTTTTGGCTTTGGGTTATCTATCTGTTCTTCAACCGGCTCAATTTTGTCCAGTAACTACCGTTGGATTGAGTTGAATCATCTAAGTGAATCGACTGAGGTTTGCTAAACACAATTGCGCCGTCTTTCAGGTATAAAGTTCTAACCTTCAAATTCTATTGTTATGTTAAATATTAAAATGAGTCTCAATGTCAGGACTAAATGTATGCTTACGTTGGTTTTGGCGTTCTCTGTTTGGAGTGCTATGGCAACGCCTGTAAATACAGATCTTGCTGAAGTTCCCGAACCTGCGGAGATTAATGAGCCGAAGGCAGTCGTGCACGCAGATCTTTCCCCTGAGGAGTTAGAAGCGATTCAGACGCGAACCTTTGATTTGGGTATTGCTGATCTAGCAAAATCAATTAAGACACTAGCGAAAGAACGAAGCGAGCGTTGTTTATTCACTACTTCCGATGTCAAGAAAGTACATCAGTTGGAAGGCGTGTGTCGGTTTAAGACTCAAGGCGTTACTACAGGGGAGGCTTTAACTGCAGGAGCTGCATCTTTTTTACCGTTCATTGGAGGATTGGTTGGTTTAGGCGTTCAAAACACTTTCTACAAGAACATGTTGGAGCAAGTCACGGAAGTTGAATTCAACATCGTGGCGGTGAATCGGCATGAAACTTCAGTCAGAATTCGTCTGTATGACATGAAAGGCACCCAATTAGACAACCCTGTGCTTTACGCTGAAGAATTTCAATTAATAGGTGATGCCCTATCCGTGTCACCACGCCCAGCAACTTTGATCGTGATCCCGACCCGTTACAAGTTGTAACGCAGCACTCATTGTAATCCATTGCGCAGCCCCTTTTGCGCCTTATAACCCACTGTTTTGTATGCTATTTGTTAATAGCAGCTAAACTCTTAATCCGTAGGTCGAGTGTTCGAGTCAATCACGACCCGCCACCTTCAAAGTCATACTAGGTGTGTATTCCGTCAGAATACATCTAACCGCCCGCGTGGCCTTTTTTTGTAGCTTGAAGATCTAGACTGAAAGCCACTAACACTGAGACCTCTTAAAAAGTTGAGGATTCCCACGTTGGCACACCAAGAAGAATGTAAGATAACTTCAAATTACAATACAATGTTATGCATTAACCATCATGTTGATTTCGAAAAATTCTTTTTGGCTGGCCCCCGTAGCTGCTGCAGTTCTTTTGTTGTCCGCTTGCGGCAGCGGTGACTCTAGTAGCCCTTCTAGTCCGCATACTACAACGGAACAACTTAAAGCCAACATTGATACGGTAGTAGTGATCTACGCAGAAAACCGTTCTTTTGATACTTTGTATGGCAAGTTCCCAGGCGCTGATGGCATTGAGAATGCGTTAAAGGACCCAACTCTATATACCCAGTTAGATCGAGATGATTCTGTCTTGCCCGTACTGCCAGACGTATGGGCGATCCATAACTCTCCGGATCTAATCCAAGGCAACTGGGGCTGGATCAAAGGTTTACCTAACAGGCCATTTGAAATTACTTCGGACAAGGTGGGCGGCGACCCACTTTCACTGGCAGGGCCTGATCTAGTTCATCGTTTTTATAATAATCAGATGCAGATTAACGGCGGCAAAAACAATAAATTTGCTGCTTATTCAGATGCAGGTGGTCTATCAATGGGGCACTACGATGGCTCATCGATGAAGATGTGGAAACTCGCGCAGCAATATACTTTGGCTGACAAGTTTTTTCAGGGTACATTCGGTGGTTCATTTCAAAATCATCAATATCTTGTTTGCCTTTGTACTCCCCGCTGGGCGGAAGATGCAAACTTTCCAAAATCGCGCGTGACAATACTAGACGCCCTGATTACTGCAATCACGGGCATTCCTACATTGGCCGTAAAAAATTCATTGAGCGCTTTAGTTGCCAAACCTGATTATGTTAACGACCGCAACATCTCTCCCGAGCTTGAGGGGAAATATTATGCGATCAATACGAGCCAGCCATCTTTCCAACCAAGCGGCACACCACCAGCAACCGCAGATCAATCAAGCGTTGACTGGCTTCTAGCGCAAGCTAACGGTAATCCAGCAGCGAGCAACCGTGAAGCAACTGTTCCCTTGCCTCCGCTAACCGAATCAACTATCGGCGACCGTTTAAGCGAAAAAGGCGTCAGTTGGAAGTGGTATAGCGGCGGGTGGAATCTAGCGCTTCGTGACTATGCAACTATTTATGAAGCACCCTACTCATTTCAGACCCACCACCAGCCGTTTAATTATTACAATCGGTTCACACCCAAAACAGAACTAGGCAAAAAAGAACGTGTTGATCACCTAAAGGATTATGACGATCTAGTTGTCGATGCAAAAGCCGGTAAGCTACCCCAGGTTGTTTTTTATAAGCCGGCTGGCGTTGATACGCAACATGCAGGCTATGCAACAATTCGGCAAGGTGATGAGCACATCGCAGATCTCATTCAGAAACTCCAAGCAAGCCCACAGTGGGGGAAGATGGCTATCATCGTGACTTATGATGAGAATGGTGGCTTCTTTGATCATGCCAAACCTCCCAAAGGAGATTATTGGGGTCCGGGCACCCGAATTCCTGCCATCATTATTTCACCTTTCGCAAAAAAAGGGTTCGTAGACCATACCGAATATGATATCGGATCAATCCACCAGTTTATTTCTCGTCGATTCGGCCTCGATCTTTTAGCGGGAGCACGCAAGACCTTTGGTGATTTGACTAACGCATTTAATTTCTAGCACTCCTACATATACAAGCAACCCTTCCCACTCGGTCTTATCTGAATCGCTTTTAAGGTCTGTCCGCATTGGCTGGACCTAAAGCAACCCTGGCTGTTAAAACTTGTGCGCTAGTCTCTAGCACCCGCGGGTATTACACTCATTGCACAGCTTTTTTACTGCGGCGCAGAAAGTTGTTTTATTTGCAATTTCCGATCGTGCCTAAACTCTTAACCCGTAGGTCGAGTGTTCGAGTCACTCACGACCCACCACCAAACCCTTGCAGGAAGCGGTCTTCCGTCAGGAATATAGCAACAAAATTTTAAATAAAATGCAACAAGCATGTAACATTACAAAATGCGGGTTGTAAAACACATTAGAAATCACGGTGCTCGGTTTATCACCTATCTTTTTGCTTTTGTCTTGCTCATGGGCGCATGGTGGCTAGGCAGGAAGCTTGGTTCTCCGACAATTGACCAAATCATCTACCACTTTCAAAACGGTAACGATGGGCTTGAAGATGCAGATCCTAAGATCCTGCGCAGCTTTCTAAGCTTTGTAATAGCGGTACCCATTTTATTAGCAACCATTTTATTCGCCATTCAACAGGCGCTGCTCTCAGAAAAAACAATCCGATTTATTAAAGCGCACAAAAACACCACAGAAAGCCGCCCTATATTTCGCCTTGTAGCGAAAGCTGCTTATATGGGGCGTAAAGTATTTAAAAAATATGTTCCCCTCGGCCTGGTGGTCTTTGCTGGCTTAATCCTTGCCAATAAAATCGCACTTTGGTCTCACCTAAAAAATCTTGAGGAATCCGAATTCTTTCAGGAGAACTACAAAGAGCCCAGCAACATCGTTGGACCTAAAAAGAAGCTGAACCTTGTTCTTATATACGTAGAATCGCTAGAAAATGGATTTTCCGACCCCGGCCTCATGGGCAAGGATTTGCTAGCCTCCCTTAATGACGCCACTGCCAAAGACTATCGCTTTAACAACTACCAACAAACCACTGGCACAGGTTGGACCATTGCAGGCATCGTATCTTCCCAATGCGGTATACCACTTAAAGCGACAACGATTTTCGATGGCAACACACAAGGAGAAAAAGTAAAGTCCTTTCTGCCAGGGGCAAAGTGCCTTGGGGACATCCTCTTAGACAACGGTTACAAAAATATCTTTCTAGGTGGCGCATCTCTGTACTTCGCTGGTAAAGGGAAATTCCTTTCTCAACATGGTTATTCAGAGATTTATGGCAAAGAAGAATGGTCACGAATCGGCGAAAGAGACTTCAGCGGCTGGGGATTGTATGACGACAAGTTGTTCAAACGGGCCAAGTCAAAGCTGGACGTTCTAGAGAAGTCAAAAAAGCCCTTTAACCTGACGCTGCTCACCGTAGACACCCATTTTCCTGATGGATTTTATAGCCCAACCTGTACCAACAAGGGCGCCAGAGATTACAAGGGCATTGTTTCCTGCACAGCAGATCAAATCGCTGATTTTCTCAGCTACATGAACCACAAAGGCTATCTTAAAAATACGGTCGTCGTCATTCTTGGTGATCACTTAGCCATGCAAGTTGCGGTTCATGAAGAATTGGAATCGAGCAAACACAGGACTATTTTTAACCGATTTATCACGCCGAATCGCTTGGCAAAAAACCGGGATGATCTTTATCACTTCTCCATGTTCCCAACCATCCTTTACGCCTTGGGCTTTAGATTTGACCAGAACCGCCTTGGATTAGGCGTTTCTGGATTTGGGGCCATTGATGACGGATATGAAATCCCCAGGATGAATCAATCTACGTTTAACGAACTGCTAGCCAAATCATCTGAGAGATATAGGGAATTATGGGTTGCCCATTAAAATCCAAGCGCACTGCGCTAAAAACAACATCAAGACAACAAAAACCGCAGCGCTCGCCATATCCTTAACTTCTTTTATGGCTTGATCATGTTCATTGGTAACCCGATCACAAAGCCTTTCTATGGCTGTGTTTAGTAGCTCAGTGGCAATTAAAAGAACATATGTGCCTATGGCAGATAGCTTGTAGCCGATGGTTGCCGTCCCTAAAAATACAATCATAGGCAGAGCTACCGCACCTAAGGCAAGCTGACCTCTAAATGACTTATCCGAGAGTGCTGCCTTGATTCCTGCAAGTGAATTGTTCAGGTTTCGGTGAAGGTTTAACAATTTAGAGCCTTTAGCTGTTCAATCTCAGCATTCTAGCCCTAACAATGCGCTCTCATGAATGAACAAGCTGGCCTTTCACTCACCGCTCTCGCAGTGGAACCTTCAGGAAACATTTAACCGCCCACGAGGCGGTTTTTTGTTGCCCTAAATATCGAGGCTAAATGTCATCACTTTTAAATTCCTTTAAAACGGGGATGGTTACCATTGATTTTGGGCCTGTTTCTGGGGTATAAATTCACGTAGCCATAATTGGTTTACGAATACACC
>ERZ1034361.1293-NODE-1293-length-13656-cov-2.994992_pt1 | contig 13656 bp, 12 predicted proteins | sample MGYA00520617_ERZ1034361 | MGnify/ENA primary metagenome ERZ1034361 (study PRJEB33736, sample SAMEA104284507) | Azolla filiculoides | biome: Urban; feature: Water surface; material: Ditch water | place: Netherlands | collected 2015-10-28 | depth 0-0.1 m ... | reverse complement strand
CACGCTGGATTTGTTCGAGCCGGTCCCGGCCGTGGCGTCTGTCGTTCAGGCGCCCAAAACCAGGCCAGGAGCCAGGCCCAAGCCGAGGCCCGCCACGCCATCGTCTGCGGCTGTTCCTGTGCCTGTGCCTGTGCCTGTGCCTGTGCCCGTTCCCGTGCCAGTACCAGTACCAGTGCCAATTTCTGTCCCAGTCCCTGTGCTAATCCCTGTTCCAGTACCTGTCCCAGTACCCGTACCTACTTCGGTAGCTGTACCAGTGGATGTACCTGTCCCAGTTCCCGTTCCAGTTCCCGTTGTTTCCGTTAATGATCGAGTTGTACCCGTGCCAGTGCTGACGCTAGAGCTGACATTAGAACTAACCTCTGTACTTACGCCAGAGCTTATGCTGGTACTTATGCTAGAACTTACGCTAGAGGATACGCCCGAGCTTACGCTCGAAGATACGTTCGAGGATACGTTTGAAGCAGTTCCAGAGCTAACGCTTGTAGAAACATTGGATGCATTACCACCACCACCGCCAGCGGTAGTTCCAGCCAATGCTTTAGCGGCGGCAATGTCTGCATCGCTTATGCCATAAGTGGCTTTGGCTTCGGCAATAGCTGAGTCAGATGGGCTGGAAGCAAGGAACGCATTGATGTTGTTGTAATACGTATCAAGGCCAGTGTTCGCTTTAGCCCACTCGTAACCCTTGCTGGTTGCACCAGATGAGCCAGCAGTAGAACTAGATGCGGTAGAACTTGAGCCATCAGTAGAGGAGCTTGATGAAGACTTACCAGCGGCTAACTGAGACGCCGCAAATGCGTCAGCATCACTAGCTCCAGCGTTCTTAGAAGATATGAATGCGGCCAAAGCCAGATCACTTGAACTAGAACTGGAATTAGATGATGCGTACTGGGAGAACGTATCAGCAAATTGTTGATCACGTTCAGCTTGATCTTCTTTTGTAAGAACAGTTTGATCTTTCTTTGCTGTAACGACAATCTCGTTGATTGCTTGGTCAACAGTTGGATCAGCGGCGGCTTGTTTTAGCTGATTGAATTGTTCTTCAGTAACATTGATGCCAGCCGCCGCCAAAGATTCTCTGGTGGTGCTTTCATCTTTGATAAAGTTGACGGTTGCGGCAACAGATTGTGCCTCTTGTTCTGTTGGTTTAGAGCCTGTTGGGCCTCCCGCAAACCAAGCGGCAAGCGCAACAGCTCCGTGACCCAAGATGTCAACTGCTAATGGGATGAAAGCAAGCGCTGTTTTAGTGCCTTCTTGACTTTCAATGTTTGCCATCGTGTCGGCAAACTTACTGACACTTGCTAATTGAGTGTCATCCAAATTGTTCAGCGCATTTGAGAATGAATCTGTGCCAGCAGTAAGTCCACCAGTGATGTTCGCGCCTAAAGCACTGCTTGATCCACTGTCATACAAAGCTTGTAAGTTTGTCAAAGAACCAGCGTCTAAACCAGAGGTCTTGGTAGAAGTTCCTGTGGTGCTCGTGTCAGTACTTAGGGCACCAGTGCTCCCGCTTTGATAATTTGCAACGTAGTTACCAAACTGTTTACCAGCGGTTATTGCAAGATTCAGTGCGTTGGCGTCACCAGTTTGCTCAAATCTGTTCCAAGCATTGAGCAGGTTTGTGGCGCTTGCCGCCATTTTTAAGTCAGTACTCTTTGTCAGAGTTCCTGCGGCGTCCAGCATTCCAGCAACATTGTTATTGCTAATTGCACTACCGAGATTAAGCCAGTTGACACCAGTTCTAAGCTCTGCTGGAACCGTTGCGCCAGCCAAATTTACGCCTGCATTGATAACACCGACAGCGTCTTTGTTTTGTATTGCGCTTAATCCACCAAGGCCAGTCTTTGCTGTGTTCAAGGTGCTTGCATTTTGAGCAAGCCAACTACTGTTAAACAGCTCCTCAGCTTCAGCAAATTTGCCTGCATGGGCTAATGCATCAATCTCAGCAGAGATGTTTGCAGAGAAGCCAGAAGCCGCTGACAAACCACTGAATGCCGCCGCCATCCAGTTGCCATCCATGGCGGCTTTTGCGGCGTTATAGGATTGAATGTAAGGAGCCGCCGCAGGGTAAGCCATCGACACGGCAGTCAAAACAAGCGGAAGTGCATTGTCCCTAAGTTCCACCCACTCACTTTGAGTTCCAGATGTGGTTGGGATAACTAACCCTGTACCAGTGGTCTGGAGGGCATAGTTTGTTTGGTGAATGCCAAGGGTTGTGCCCTCTAAATTTACAGCTTGACCAGTTTTGTCGTTGTAGTACTCGGTTACATCTTGGTAATAGCCATCGCTGTTCTCACCGCCGGGGACGTACACCTGCACCGTACGTTCCTTGAGGTCTGTCAGGCTTGTTACGCCTTGAGCGGAAAGCTTGTTGGCGATGTCCCAAAGAACAGCCTCTCGAGACCCCAAACCACCTTCGCTTTGATCTAACGCGCCACCTGTATAAGCGCCTTCCATGCCTTCTAGGCTGGCGATACCGTTGATCTGATCAAACAGTGACTTGGCGGCTCCTGTAGCGGTATCCCATGCGGGGCCACCTTTGTACTGGATTTCACCATTAGAACCTTTAACAAGACCCAACATGTCTAATCGCCATGGCTCCCACGTAGCCAAAGTACTAGCGGCAACCGCGCCGTAGCCCGGCAACACAAACTTCTTGTCGTCGCCAGATCCAATTGTAGACAGAGCCGTATCAATCGATGTTAACGTGCCAATTCCCGTGCTTATCGAGGTAGACGTGCCAGTAGATCCCACCAAAACATCTGTACCAACATTAGTCGATGTACCAGTGCTTGTAGATGTAAGTTGATCAGTAAGAACAGACAACCCACTAGACGTACCTGTAGTAGTACCAGTTGTGTCAGCGGTCTTAATGCCTTGGCTCAACACCCAGTTCATGGTGTTGTCGTCAAGCTTGTAGTAATTTTTGATGTCGTTTGCAGTCAACCCAGAGTTTGCAATGATGTCATTTGTAGCCGCATAGTCGCCACTGTTCCATGCGGCTGTAACTGCATCAAAAGGATTGACTACTTTTGTTGCGCCAGCGTTATTTAGTGTGGATAGCCCACTCACTGTACTGTCAACATCTGTTGCGCCAGTTGAAGCTTGGGCTAAAGCGCCAGTAGATCCTGTGTTTGCTAGATTGGTTGCGCCAACCGTTGAGCCAGTGGTTGAGCCAGTGGTTGAACCAAGTGTAGAACCAGTTGTTGAACCAGTTGTTGAACCAAGGGTTGATGCAGTTGTGCCTTGCAAATTGCCTGTATTTGCAACTTGAGCCAAACCACCTACTGGAGCTTGTACGGCGTCATATCGAGACTGTACATCTGCGACGTTTACGCCAGTAGCACGGGCAATATCAGCGGGAGTAACCTTATAGGTATCCATGTCCCTTGCAATTTGCTCGTCAGACCTCTTGTCTGGAGACGAGAAGTAGTTGACTATGTCTTGGTCTGAAATTGCCATGTTTAATTCACCGCAGGGTTAACAGCGTTGACAAGGGCTTCAGCCCACTCTTGCCAGTCCGAGTAGATGTAGGGGCCGGGGATGCCCTCGTTCGTAAACACATCGATAGCCTTTAACCCCGCCGCCCACTCTTTCCAGTCCGTGTTTGCGTCTGGGATAGCCAATTGTTGCACAGCATACAGTTCGCACATGAGGGAAGCCCACGAATCGAAGGTGTGATACCTTGGATCGTAGACCTGAGCGACGTTGAGTATGTTTGCCATTATGGTCTCACATCACCCAAGTCTGCATCGAGGATGATCTTACCAACTTGGTAGTCACCACCAGCCACGTTAGAGACAAACTTCAGACGAAGCTCACGGCGTTGCTCACGCATGTCAATCTTGCCTGTGTCTGGTGCAAAGGTGTAGGGGCCTGTAATCGTGTCAGCGGACTTCGCAAACGAGCTACCAGTGACGTACAGATCCATGTCTCCCTCTTGGATGAAGTCAGGCTCAACACGCTCTAGGCGAAGCCAGCGATTTTCACCAACTGGAGAAGGCTGGGATGGGCCTCCAGAGACCCAACCCAAGTCATTTGTCTCAAAGTAGGACTCGATGGCCAACACGTTGGTGTCCTGAACAGCGTCAGTACCAACCTCGTGTTGCCACAGAGAAACAAAGTCAACGACCTCATCCACTGTGATCTCAAAATTAGAACCAACAGGCAGTGATGCAGAAAGAACATCACCAGACTCGTAGTTCTCACCCTTGTTGAAGATTGTGACAACAGTAACGATGCCACCAGCTACCGTGATATTTGCTGTCGCACCCGTACCGCTACCACCTGTAAGGGCTTGGCTGTTGTAGGTTCCGTTGGTGTAACCAGAGCCAGCGTCAGTCAAGGAGACAGTGTTGACGCCACCAACAGCGTTGGTTTCCCACGAAGCGGCAATTGGGTAGTGGAACACTTGCGAGAAGAAGCCTGCTGAGCGACGAGCACCCAAAGCCTCTCCAGCGTCGTACCATGTGTTTTCACGCACATTGTAGATGATCGCATCCGTGCATTCAGTCTCGTTTCCACGTGGGTAGAACCACCAGATCTCACCAAAACGAGGAACCTTGGACACCCAAACCTTCTCGCGCTGGGCGTAGTTCAAGTTGTCAAAGAAGTAGTTCTGGTTCATCTGGTTTGGAATCTCCTTCACAACACCGTTGTAAAGCAAGAATCGGTCAACACCACACCAGTAGTAGATGCCGTCGTACTCAATCACTGACTGAGACGACAGGATAGACGATTGGGAAGAGATCAAGTCATAGCGCCAGTATTGGGGAGGTGTACCAGCACCACCAATGAATGACACGCGGATGAGGCTGTCAAGGCTCCAAAACAGCCCAGAAGGCGCGTTTGAGCCGCCACGCACTGGTAGCCCTTGGACGATCTTTCCAGTGGCTACAGAGACCTCGTTGGCGTCCGCAGACACCCAGTCTTGTACGTTGCCTGCTGAACAGTTCTTGATCAAGCCATCATTACCATACACAAACACGTATGGATGCAATGAAACAACACCACCAGAAACAGATACGTTGTTGTCAAAAGTGATGGTAGACGCGCCAGAAGTTGTGGCGGCATTGGAGATCACAACATCTTGGATCTGACCCATCGTGAAGACCAAACCGTCAGTTGTTCCCGCTGTGGTAACAATTGCCGCACCACCAGAAGACGCTGACAGGGTGAACGTCGTCGAGTAGTTGGTGGCGATGATGAAATACGTCACACCAGATGTGATTCCTGTTGCCGTACCTGTCGAAGTTCCTGACACGGCAACGGTTTGACCAACGTACAAACCAGTTGTTGCTGTACAAGAGCACTGTCCAGCGATACCAGTTACTGCAACGGCATTCAACACTGGAACCCGCAGATTTGTGGAAACAACAGTCGTGCTAGATGGAATACCTGTACCAGTGATGGTCTGACCAGCACCAATCAACAGACTCTGGGTTGACAGGTACATGGTTGTGGTGGCATTGAGATACACGGACTCAGTGAATATGCCAATCGCTGACATGGTTGTGCCAGTGATGTTGCCACCAAGAACGGGGGTGTTGATGTTGTTGTCGATAAGCGTGAGGTTTTGACCGGGGTGCGCCAACAGCAAATTATCCCCAGACCCACTCACGTCATAGAACGTGTCAAATTGCCACAGATTGTTATCTGAGGCTGTAAAGTTTGACAGCGTTAGATCAGTAACGCCAGAGCCTACGCCGTTGTTGTCAATCGGAACAACCTGTAAGCCCTGCGAGTGACCACTGAAGACGTTGTTAAAGCTCTGCTGTGGGTTGACGTAGATGCCACGGGAGGGGCCTGACAAACCAGCAGTAATCTGGCGGTAGCCACCAATCTTACGTGGGCGACCACGCTGAAACCTGACCCAACGGCCAGAGTTGTAGAAGTCTTTGTCGAAGACCGTGCCATCGCGCTGGATGCCCGGCTTCGTGTCAAGCGCAAAGACTTTTTTTGTCATTAGAACGAGCCCCCAGACACACCGCCTGTGAAATTACCTGTACCAACAATTGCCAAGCCAGAAGCTGACAACGTAGAACGCAAAACACCCAAAATAGCGGTATTAAATTGACCAGCGCTTGCACGGTACACACCTGTACTTGTTTCAGCGCCAAAGTTGAGTGATGGCGTGCCAACAGTGCCATCATCCAAACTTAAAGTTGTTACAGCGCCAGCCTGTGATGTATTGGCATTGAAGAAGTTAGTGCCGTCGCAAGCCAATGTAACTTGTTGACCAGAAGGCACAACAACGGATGTGCCAGAACCAGTTCCAACAGTCAGCGTAAAACCACCAGCCGTGACAGAGTTTTTGATCACGTACAAGTTCACTACTGGCGGGTAAACAACCGTCACGTTACCAGTAAGCGTTCCTGTGTAGGTCTGTATGGTGTTGGACGCCTCACTGGCGCTTAGGGTGTAAGAACCAGAAGTAACAGCCTTCACCAATGAGGTGTAGAAGAACTGTGAGCTGACACCGTAGCCAACAGTGATGTAGGTTGTGCCAGTGCAGACAATGAACGCTGACTCTGTAGGCGCAAAAGTCTTGGTCGAAGCGCCATCAATGTTGTCAGTGGCTGAGATAACCATTGAGCCAGTTCCATTGTTCTTGAACAAGGTAAACCAGTTGTTGCCTAATGTGGCAACGGATGGGAGTGTGTAAGTACCTGCGCCGCCAGACCAAATAGAAGTTTGAGCGCGATCTGTTGTTGTAAAGGTTCCAGCATCGACCAAAGTTTGTGCTGGATGGCTCAGGTTCAGTGTAGAACCGCTTGCTACCAAACCAAGACCAGCCAAGCTGGCGGCATCAGCAGAGGAGGTTCCAGTGCCAAAAGCAATGTTGCCCCATGTTCCAGTAGTTGTCGGGTTTGCTGTGATGTAGACGTACTTGGACTCACCTGCGGCAACAGAGATGATTGTGTTCGTGCCAGCGTAGTCTTTAACCGTGAAGGTGTTTGCGCCTACGTTGCGGATCAAAGCATCTTGACCAACAGAGGCTTGGTTAGCAGGGGGCATGTACAGGCTCAGACCAGAAGTCGAGGCTGTAACGTTCATGATCCTAGCGGCGTAGTCGTCTGTGGCATTCCCGTTGATTGGCCACTCAAGCTGGGTGTTGGCGCTTAAAGTGACGGCACGATAAGAGACGTCCGTCGGTTGAATGACGTTGCCTGTGAATGGTGAGTTGTAGCTCATGTTAGTCCTTAACTGTCAGCGGCAATCGCTTGACGATCTGCAATACGCAACTTGTCTTCGGTCATCAAAGTCTGCATGATTGCTTGGTACTGCGCTTGCCACAAAGGAACGCGGTCATCGTTCTTGAGGAATGGCATCGCTTGCAAGAGTGAACCGTACAGCAAAGCCTGTGGGGCGTAAATAGTGAACCAGTTGGTTTGGTTAGAGCTGTCCAAAGGCTGAACACGCTCATAGTACAAGACCTCAAAGTCGTAAGCCGCCGCAGGAGTTGGAGCGACTAACCAATGTGTGTAGTCGTAGTCGCAGTAGTACTTAGGAACGTCTGTCGAGGTGGGGTTAGGCCAGTACTCGCGCAGGTACTCGTACTTACGAAGCAAGACTGGCTGGCGCTCACCAGCTACTGTGATGTTCATAGACACCGTTTTGTGCCAACGTGCAGGCTTGTCAATGGTAGCTTGACCAGTGGTCATGGTGCTAGTATTGACCGTCAGGTTGCCCAAGAACTTGATCTCGGCGGCAATAACCTGCTCAGCAAGCATGATGAAGAGGGGAATTTTGTCCAGCGTGGAGGCGTCATTACGCTCCAGATAGGACTGGATGTTTTCGACCAAACTGTCATAGGTCATAACACTTGCGGTCGTCATGCATTCACCTCGTAGATTCGTTGGGACATTTTAGTCTGCCTTTTTGCTTGTGACAAGGTCACTTACTAGCCACACCCTTGGTTTTCTCAACCGAGCGCATACCAGCAATACCTAAGATGCCTGTCAGGATGACCCACAGTTGCTCAGCATCGAGGACTGGAGGAGGCTCCAAACCAGCGGGAACCCATCCAGTTGCCTGCGCCCACTTCCAGATCCACTGAAACAGAGGGTAGAGCAAAAACTGGTAGGCCATAGCCGCCACACCGATCCAGCCAATCGCAGGTCGCCAGCCAGAGACAAACACGCTAGAGGACGCCGCCTCGACCTTGTTGACCTCGATCTGAGCTAGATCTGTAGCTTGGTCAATGCGCCTCTCTTCTAGGTCGAGCTTGCGTTGCTCAAGCTCCATCTCCATCTTTTCTTTGTCAGTGGTGATCAGGTCGCCAGCAACCTTGCCGACCGCTTCAATAATTGATCCTACGCCAAGCAAGCTCATGCCAGACCTTTCAGTGTTCGGTTGATCCAGCCCAGCAAGAACTTGGATTGAGTCCTATTTTTGTTGCAAATCTCAGCGTAACGGGCTATTTTTGCCAAGGCATACGCCTGTTTGAACTGCTGTCCATCAGTGATCAGGTTCAGCTTTTCGACTGTTTTTGCGCCAATTCCACCGTCTGGAGTGGCTCCAACGACCAATTGGGCAAGCTTTACAGCCATGCCCATGCCAGCATTTACCCCAAAGTTAAAAATGGTGTTGGCAACCTCTTGATTGGTGATCTCGTTGCCACGCATCTTGTCCCAAAACTCAGCGCGGTAGAACTCCCGCACCATGCCTGTCAGAGATCCACCAAATTCCTTCTTGTCGACAAGCGCCCAGCCTTGCCACTGAGGGTTTTTGTTACGGGCAATACCTGCGTAGGTCATGCCACCTGTGTCGCCCTCAACGTCGTGGAGGATGTAGCCGCCCTCATCCTTGATCATTTGTTCAAAAGCTGGTTCAAACTGTGCCATGTTATTCGTCCGACATGTCTGTTGCCGCCAAGTTGATCCGAGTCTTTAGGGCTGGGATGTCCTCTGGTTTTTCCTTGAAGCCAATGCTGACGTAGCCAGCGAATTTACCGGGGTCTGGCGGAATAGACCCACGGCACATGAACTTCACACCCTGCTTGGCTCCCCACTCACCCACCTTGGATGATGGATTGAACTCTTCACAGATAACTTCGTTGTTCAGCATGGCAACCATGGCGGCATTTCGATCAGCACTTGCGTTGAAGAGAGAAGTTACAGTTCCTTCCATCTTCTTCTCGCGTGAGCCGTCAGCATTTAGAGCCAGCATAGTGGTTCGTGAGTTGGTGGACAGGTTTGCCTTGTGTACAAGGACAACCAAAGCGTCTACGTCCTTCATCAAGCTCTGCGCAGGCTCGACCAGATCGTCCTGTTTGACAAGCTGAGGCATGTGGTCTTGGTTTTGGATGGCGTGCAGGATGACTTGACGGCTGTCCCAAGCAAAGTAGCCAGCGAAGGCTAAGAAGCTCAGCAGGATCACCGTGAACAGCTTAAAAGGGCTGTCAACCCACTTAATCAGGTCTGTGACGCGACCAATTGCATCGGTTGAGGGTTTGGGTGCGGGAGCCTCTACGACCGCTGGTTTGGGCCTTGGTGTGCGGCGCTTAACTGGAGCGACCTTGGCTGGGGCTTTTTTAGTGACCATAAATCCTCATACGTATTTGTCAAAGTGTCGTGTACTGTTAAAAATCTCTAACTCAATTATGCGTTGCCGTGACCGTTTGTTGTACAACTCAATCTCAAGTGCATCAACCGCCCTCTCGACCTTCTTTGCCTCCAAGGCCAACCTGTATTCATATTCCAACCGTTCTGCGCGTTTATCAGCGGCTATCGCCTTGATGTCGTGAGGGGTGGGATGCACAAACGGATACCACTTGTGAAGCTGAATCATTTTTTCTCACGCTCAACCGCCCTCGCGTAGTAGTACAAAACCTTACCGCGCAATTCCGCGCTATCAGCAACACCTGCCCACTCCGACAGATTGTTCCAGATCGCCACCAATTGTTCCGAACTGCAACTTGTGCCATTTGTGGTGAGCCACTGCGAAAGTTTTTGGTGTCTCTCGGTTGGGTTGTGTAGAGTCCACGACAGCACATAGAAGTCCGAGACAAGACACATGTCCTTCGCAGTTGCACCTGCCAGTAACAGCATCAGTGGGAGTAAAAGCCAACGCATTCATCCCCACATCCATAGAATTGTGAAGGTTCCCCAACCGATGAAGACAACTACAAGAGCCGCAACGATGAACGCTTCAGCCCAGTCTCTCATGGCTACAACCCTAAAAGCTTGCGGACAAACTCCGCCGCGACACCGGGGCCGAGCAACACAGCAATGATCACCGCATACAGCAGATACTCAATCTTCGTCATGCGTCGGTCGCCATCCTTGAGGGAGCCAGCTATGTTGCTGTAGCGTTCAGCGCAGATGGCTTCATGCACAGCCAATCGCTTGTCAACTTCTACAGTCATGATTAAGACACGCCATCCCACTGCATTGTGGGCAACAATTTAACAAACTCATCAACGCTTGTAGGCATCTCAATAGCGCCGCTGTCAATTTGATCGAACAGTGCATATAGCGTAGACCACTGCTGATCCCTCGTGTTCACACAGTGTTGGCCTTCAGCGGCGTAGGTCGCGTTTGTGCTAGTGGCGTAAGAGCAGGCGGACAGCATGTTGTCGTAGCCACGCTTTTTTGCAAACTCGTCCATCTGGCCTCGGAGTATCGTTGAAACACTTGAAATAATTCGATCTTTGCTGTGCTTTGACAATGTCCAGACCTGCGTGTTGTTAACAGGTGTTCCCTCGATCAGATCATACCAAGCGGGGACTTGTGGCTTCTCTACCTCAATGTAGAACGCATAGCCATACTCAGTGCAGTCGACTCCATCAGGAATGCTGATGTTCGGGTTCTCGTTTCGGATGTCAACGATTGTATGGATTGTGTTGGTTTCAGTATTTACGTATCTCATGGTCATCCTCATAGGTCATACTTCAGAATGTTTGCAGTGTTACTCGACAGCAAGTACATCTTCTTACCAGTGCTATCAATCTCAATACCAGAAATGTTGAAGTTAGCGAACGAAAGAGAGTCACTTACAGCGGATGGTCTTGCAGTGCCAATATCTCCCGCTGTCGACAAATTGAATTGCGTTACCGCAGATGGGGCATCTGAAGAACTGCCAGAGTTGCTCAACCCATTTGCCACAAATAACCTACTACCGTCTGGCTTGATCTTGAACGCATACCCCGGGTTCGATGACGGCTGTATGTAAAGAACATCCGTTCCTGCACACGCGGCGGTAGATATGTCCCACGCTGTCGAGCAAGTAAATGTCGCGCATATTGATGTATTGATAGCGGGATTGACAGTCGAGAGACATGAAAGAGTAAATTTAGTCCCTGTCGAGTTCCAATCAAATTGACCGACCGAAAATTCAGTCGAACCAAAAAGATATGCACCATAACTGACGCCAGTATTAAACTGCTTTCCAGTATACGTCGCTGTGGTCATGTCATAGGCGGTAGTAAGCGTATATTCGACCAGCCGAACTGTTAAATTGGGATAAGAATTCGTAGTGCTTGGAGTGTATTCTGACTGCACGCCTAGCAAATAAGCCTTGAGTCCGTTGTTGCCAAATTTCAATCCCCAGCAGTTAGTCTCTGGGTGCTGGTTCAGTAACTTGTAATCCGTACCAGAATACGTGATTGTCGAAACGTCATAGGCTGTGCTGAATGTGTACTGGGTTACCATTTTCCCATAACCCATAGAACCAATCATTGCGGTTGTCCCATCATCTTTCATGATACCAGACACATTTAGGCCATACAGCGCACTATTGGCATTAGTAAACCTATTAACGTTGGTGTAGCCATTGCTATAAACAGCGGAATCTATGTTCCAAGCATCTGACAATGTGAAGTGATGTATGCCGCCAGTGTAGGTAAATAAATACAAATGCAATCCATCTGACGAGAAGTTCGCAGACTGTATTACAAGCGCACTTGTGGAATTTAGGGAAGAAAATGGTATCTGTGAAGAAATATCCAAAGAGGCGATGAACGTCACTGTAGTTGGTGTATACGCAGTGCCCAAGTTGTATTGAGCAACTTTGAATGAATCCCCGCCGTACACGATATACATTCTCGTGCCGCTACTGCCCCAGAATATCCATGTGACGCGGGTGTTGCCCGGGTCGAATCCGTACGTGGCCGCGTCAATCAAATAAGTCGTAGCGCTACCAGCAGACTGAATGTCATTTGCTGTACCCAATGTGTACTTATAAAGCGAAAGAGTGACTTGCGAATATACAAACAACCTCGTCGTAGTCGGCATAGTGCACACACCACTAGTAACGCTTGCGGGTAGCGTCAGCGTTCTGTAACTTGTGGTGTCGATCGTCGTTGGGTCAAAAGCTGTAGACAGAGTGTATGTCCACATAACAGTATTTTGTGCATTTGTGCAGATGAGCCGTGTTCCATCAGCGCTGTAACTCAAGTAGCTTGAGTTACCGCCAGCCAATCCGCCTAACTGGTATGCCTTAGTAGTTGGGCCTGTTAAATTGTCAATGTCCCAAGCTGTTGGAGTAGTGTGCTTATACCAAACATTTGCGTTCATACCGTACAACGTCAATCCATCAGGCGTAAATGTAGGCAATTGGTATTGCAACAAATTATTTTGAGCAAGGCCACAGTAGCTAGTGCTCTTTGTACTTACAGTGCTCAGGTCGTAGGCTGTTGACAAATTGACTTGAACGGCTTGGTCACCACCAGACGAAAGAAGAACCATTGACGTACCAGTGTTGTTAAAGCAAAAGTCGGTTGGGATATTTCCATTTTTGATAACGTAAACGGATTTTGTAGGTTTTAGCGCCGTTACATCGTAAGCTACAGTTAAACTAAATTCAGTTATAGTTGAAGCTGATGAATCTGAGCAGTACAGTTTAGTCCCATCACTCTTAATTTGAACGCCAGAAAGTGCGGGACACCAAGCTATAAGACTAGAATTGGCCGATCCAGTGATGGCATTTAAATCCCATGCCGTACTAAAATCCCACTGAAAAACTTTGTCAGCCGCGGTTCCGACTACATACAGGTGCAGACCATTAGATGAAAAACACATACCAGTAGCGGCAGTTTCTGTGCCAGCTAAGGATAGCGTTTGATCGGGGGAGGACTGCAACGTAGTAATGTTCCAAGGGGTGCTGAGGACATGTCTGGTAACTCTATCTTGTGTAGAGCCAAGTATGAAAACATAACCACCAGTGGGATCAAAACTCAGAGCTTGTGCTGAGGTATCAATTGGAGTTATGACAATTCCGCCAAAATATGTGGCGGTAGAGATGTCGTACGCTGTAGAGAGGTTGTACTGCCTGATAGCATCACCAGTGCCACCAATGGTGTAAAGACTTAAACCACTATTACCAAAAACGACACCAGTGGGGTTGGTTTCATACGTGCCTAAGTACAAATATGGAAACTTCCCACTAAAAACTAACGTCGTTGGATCCCAAGCTGTCGCCAATGTGTACTTAATTGCTACAGTGTAGCCTCCACCACTGGTATTCACTACATACACTATCATGGTAGTGCCAGATGTACTGAACTGAAGTCCATTCACTTGCTGGGCAGTAAGTGCCATTTGGCCATTCAACGATGTTGCATTCAAATAAGTAGCGGTACTAACGTCGTAAGGCGTTGATAATGAGTATGTCCGAATATAACGCCCACCCGCTTGGGTGTTTTGAGAATCA
>ERZ1034361.1292-NODE-1292-length-13663-cov-4.212866_pt1 | contig 13663 bp, 26 predicted proteins | sample MGYA00520617_ERZ1034361 | MGnify/ENA primary metagenome ERZ1034361 (study PRJEB33736, sample SAMEA104284507) | Azolla filiculoides | biome: Urban; feature: Water surface; material: Ditch water | place: Netherlands | collected 2015-10-28 | depth 0-0.1 m ... | reverse complement strand
TGGGTATGTATTGCTTTAAGAAGTCAGAGTTTTCCCATCTAAACTCTAAGTTCTTTCTCATATTTTTAATGCCGTTCTCAATAGAGTCAGACACATACAAAGCCAGATCAATCCTACCGAAACCGGGAATCTCTCCATAGGTAGCAATGTATAGAAACAAGTACTCACCCATCAACGTAGTCTTGGCAATACCACGATGACACAGATTAATAACCCGCTTCCCATTATTAGTTAGCGTATCCAGCATGAAATAATGAACCAAGGGGGTCTTATGCTCTTCCCCTTGCTGACCATTTACCAATTTAATAAAGGTCACAAACTCCAGTGCAAAGTCACTAGGAACATACCCAGGATCTACAGTGTAATTAACTGTATTCAGATACTCCTCAACCTTCATTGGAGTAGTCATTAAGCCTTACCCATCCAACCCTTGAACCTATTGAAGTCAGGTTGTACTACCTGAGCAGGCATTGCTCTAGGCATATTGAACTGAGGTTGAGCCATAGCCATCTGATCCCCATATTCCAGATCAGCTACCTGTACTGGCTTCGCAGGCATAGCCTGCTGTAACTGATTCCAATCAATATTAGGTGCGTTAACAATAGGGTTAACTGCAGTTGACTGTGCTGGAACTGTATTCTGTACCTCCGGTACATTCTGTGAAACTTGAGCCAGTTGAACTGGAGTACCTTTACCAATCCTAGACATGACTTGTTGAGCGTACTTAGTACCCTCACCATAACCAGCTAAACCAGCCTCAAAACTACCAGCCTGCTTACCCCTAGCTTGTAGATACTCAGCAGCAAATCGAGTTTGCTCTTCAACAGACCTATCCTTAAGTGGAGCCACCCCATAACCAGGATCAGCAGCAGTAGAGTCTAGAATCCCATACAAACCAAAGGCACTACTCTTCCTTTTACCCTTGGCATCAGTAGCATAGTGATAAGCAGCAGGATCTATATCAAAGCGCCCATCATTACCAGATTCCTGCATCTTCAATGAAGCCATAGTACCAACAGGAAAACCATACTTCTTATCGGTATCCGCAAACAACTTTGAGTAATCTGGTTTAGCCATATTATTTCACCATCCCACTAGCGTACTTAATCTCAACCCCATCATTACCCACATAAACCAGAGGTATATCTTTCCACTCTATACCCCATTGAGGGCCACAACTCCATTGGTAACTACCCTGCAATCTCTTTTCACCACTAGGATATTGAGCCAGTCTAAATGACTTAGGATGTAAATCCTCAATACGCCCCGGACCAATTTTCACATCCAACACAGTATCCAGTTTCATTTAAACCACCTCCACAAAATCAGCATCAATAACCAACTTACCATGTGCAATCTCTTGAGCATTCATCGCACCACTCTCAACCATTAACCTCTGCATCTTAGCCAACTCCAAAGTAGTAGCCCTCAATGCGGCAATACTGCCATCTTCTTTAATCTTCAAATCCAACTCAACCTTCTGAGTCTCAGGCATCTTCAAGTGAGTCAACAAACTATTAGCAGCATCACATCTTACCTTCTCGCTATTAGCAGTAGTCATTAACTCAGCCTGAACATTCAATGCCTTCTGATACAGATCCTGATTCAACACATAATGTGGAATCATCGTCTGTTCAAATATCAGGTTAACAAGTTTACTCTTATTGTAAGCCGTCACATAACTGGCAATATCTTTAGCCAGCACCCCTTGAGCCAAGAATCTCGCATATTTATCAGGGAACGTCTTAGTGTACGCATCAATATTTGTACACCCCATCAGCTTATGGCTGACATACTTAACCGCATCAATATAATTACTGATCTTGAACTTACCATCGGCCATAACACTGGTGTAACTAACCAGATTATTCCTGTAACTCTCATATAATTCAGGATCGGCCAGTGTGTTATTAATCTGATCCATTAACTCTTGGTTTACAGATTTCTTCACCTTATCCGGTAAAGCAGCTTTGAACTGTTCTTCAGTCAGCACGGACATACAAACTCCTACACTTAGGTTATAGGGTTCATATAGTAGAGGGTTCCTATAAATTATAAAAATAATATTTTGGAAACCAGTTATGTAGGGTTATTTTTATTTTTATAAGTCTGGTTTGCAGTAGACAGTGCAGAATAAAAACAATAAAGCAGTTGCCTATTATTTAGGCAACAGAAATGTGATTCGCATTTTGGGAAATTTTGTAATCTGGGTACGGTAGTAGTACTTACCTGTCTCTCATCCAAAATCAAAACACCCCCCCCCATACCTTCATAATCGCCCCATACTGCACTACCCACCACCCTTGCTCATGCACCTATCACTCACGCTGTGTTAGCTCACTGTGGGTCCACTACGCAAGGCATACAGCACGCCTACGGCGTATGGGTGGATGTGTAACGTGCATGTCCTTCATTAACCTTTAAAGGAGTATCACCATGTTGTCCATGTTCAAACAATTCTTCTCTATGTTCGGTTCACTCTTCCTTGCAGGCGATACGCTAGCTAAAGGATTGGTAGTGGTATCTGAATCTACCCTAGCTATGGCTGAAGGGTATAAAGCAGAACAGGAGTATGAGCGTCGTAGTAATGGCCTCAAGCTGCAAGCCAAGATCCGTGAACTAGAGCGAAGCATCGCACTAGCAGAAGCTGATCCTATCGAGCAACCTAAGCTCAAGGCTGCTAAGTAACAACCAAACCATCACTCTTAATTGGGTGATGGTTTATCTTTTTCTTTTACTGCACACCTACGGTGTATCAGTGGATGTACATGGATTCCCATGTACCAGCTTTATGGAGGTTGCCATGTGCACCCTTGACGTCACCTTTGTACATATGCCTACTGGCGAGTACAGAACGATCACGGCAACTGCTAGTACAGAGTTTCTGTGTATTGGTGTAGCCGGAGCCAATCTGAATGATGATTGGTTGTGGTGCTATTCAGAGGAAACCATCCCCTTCTGAATAAATGGTCTACTCCTTCGGGAGTAGATCAAAACCTTTTACACACAATAACAACTACCAAGTCAAAGGCTTACACACTTACACACCAGAGCTTAGATAGTCCATTAAATAGAAAGGTATTAATAATCAACTGGATATCTATTGTTATTAACTAAGAGAGTATCAATAGGTAATAGCTATTGCCTATGCTCTATATGATTGGAGTGATAGTGATTAACTATCAGAATAGTATTCCTCAATAGTTTCCATACATCTATCCTCTCTCTCCTTATTACCGATACCTTCCCGATAGGTTGTGTTGTTACTCTCTCCCTTTCTTCTTCCTTTGTTAACTATCAATGCACACCTTCGGTGTATGAATGAAAGAACTACTGTTGTAGTAGTTCTCCTGTTCTAAGGAGAAGTATCGTGGCACTTGAATCATTCTATTCAGAAGATTGTTTGGACTCTTTCTTTGACTTGGAAGAGTGGGTTAGTAGTCACCTTGATTGGGAGAATGAAAGTGTTTAACCCTGCATTCATGGAAGCCATGACGGATTTTGATGATCCGTTGATGGTGCATTTCTGTTTCTTTGGTGGTGCGAGTAATCGCACCGATTACAGTATTTACAAACCAAGAGGTTGGTAATGTCTCAACTCTCATTTGCATTCTGTAAGGACAAGACTGGTCAATTCGGTCTTGTTCGTCAATACGATCATGGAATGTTGTTGGTCACATTCGATGATGGTGATCGCTGGTGTAAACCTGTTGATCTAACCTTTGTTTAAGGAGTACAGCATGTCTCTGTATATCAAGCACAGTCAGCTATCTGACCAGTACTACGATCTGTACTGGTATCACGTATCTGTTACTGATTGTGAGTCTGATAAAGACTTTATGAATATGTTTGATGGTTGTGCATTTGAATAGCCCTTAAGCCATATTCCTTAATTGGGGTATGGCTTATTTTCTTTTACACACAGGTAGTTACCTTTGGTTCTGCCTCTACGTATTTCTTCCTTGTCTTGGTTTAAAGGCGCGTCTTCGACGTATTAGCGGCAAATCCTGCCTCTATCCTTATTCTGGAGATTTATCATGGCCTTCGCACAAAACACCGTTGTCACCATTCCTTCTGCAAACAAAGCTGATGCATTCATCAACATCTGGGTTAAACGTCCTGATGGTACTCGCGCTAAATTGGGTGCACTCGCACTCAAGAGTTCTACTGCTTATCAAGCAGGTGTTATTGATCGTTTGAAAACTGGTGGCGATGAAGCCATTGCAGCACTTATGGGCGTCTTGGAGATTGACTTCAAGATGGCTTCGACTGAACCTGTTGCTGCATCTGCTGTGGGGTTCTGATAACCCATACCAACTACCTCACAAGGGTAGTTGGTAGTTCTTTTTAGTTGAGTAATAAACCCCAGCTAAAGACAGATTGCTTCTTGGTTTTACTGGCTCAATCCTTTCCTGTCTTCTTTCCTCTTTATATACAAATTCGCGTCTTCGACGTATGCACGGTCAAACCCTTGATAGGAGAAAATTATGGTACTGAATAAACATCACGGCAATATACCTGCTGATGCAATCTATATTGGTAGGGGTAGTAAATGGGGGAATCCTTTCGTAATTGGAAAGGATGGAACCAGAGAAGAGGTAATACAACAATATCGCTCATTGTTATGGGCTGGTATTGAGAATGGTTCTGTAACTCTCACCGAGTTAATGGCATTACATAATAAGGATCTAGTATGTTTCTGTGCACCTAAAGCATGTCACGGTGACGTACTGGTTAAAGCTAGTAATTGGGCGTTTGATATTGTGAATAGCACGGAAGGATTAGTGCTATGAGTGAATTCAAACTAATAGTAGCTGGTGGTAGGGATTTCAATGATTACACCCTACTCTCTGATTCAATATTCTATCTTGCACATAATATCTATGCTGATAAAGAAGTATCTATTGTCAGTGGTATGGCTAATGGTGCAGATAACCTTGGATATTCATTTGCTGTGAGTCATAACGTAAAGCGTTATATGTTCCCTGCTGACTGGTCATTAGGTAAATCCGCAGGCTTCATTCGTAACAAACAAATGGGTGATTTTAGTGATGGTCTATTGGCATTCCATGATGGAACCAGTAGAGGAACAAAGCACATGATTGATTACATGAGATCAATCAATAAGCAAGTTCATATAGTTAATTACTAAAGGGCCTTAGAAATAAGGCTCTTTTCGTTTGGAGAATCAAAATGGATGTTCGTAAGAATATGCTTGATCAAGCAGACAATGCTCGACTCCAAGCAGAAATACTAGAAGCCAAAAATGTTCAGAAACGGTATCCAACTATCTCTTGGACTGATTGCCTTAAATTAGCCAAGCAGATACTTGATAACCCAAGCTATTTCAATTCAGGAAAATAAACTATGTCCAAGATAGACATGCAGGAATGTATTGAAAAACAATATAGCAAGACGTTCATAGACGGTTATATTCGTGATGCTATTAAAGCTAATCCAGAAGTACAGGAGAAAATAAACCAAGGTGTAATCCTTGTTAATGAATACATGAATAAAACTTACTCTTATGAGAGTAAGAATAAGCGTGTATCTCAATTAACTGGCTTAGATGTTAATAAGCTAGTTATGGATATATTCACAGGTATTGCTTACTGTCAGAAAGAAGAGTTGTTTACTTCTATCACTGCACAATTAGCATCACGATTAAAATTCAGTGATAAAGGTGACGCAATTAAAACCATTGCGGAAATTACAGCGGTTTTGTGTCTTACAGATGCCTTTGATATCTGTAAACCCAGTAAAGGAGCAAGCCTTACTGTTATCTCCCGTATTCCATTAAGTGATGAGATTAAACAGTTTATTGCTAATACGGCTTATCTCCCACCTATGGTTTGTGAACCACTGGAATTAGAGAATAACTATTCCTCTGGTTATCTCACCCATAACGATAGTCTTATCTTAGGAAAGGGTAATCACCACGATGGGTCAATTTGCTTAGATGTACTAAACAAAATGAACCGAGTGCAACTAAGGTTAGATACTGAGTTCTTATCCAAAATTGAAGAAGAGCCAACATACACCTTAAATACCCAAGCCCAAAAGGATCAATGGAATGAGTACAAAACACAAAGCTATAAGTTCTACTCACTGATTGCTAAAGCAGGTAATAGATTTTGGCTAACCCATAAGGTTGATAAGCGCGGTCGAATCTACGTTTCCGGTTATCACATATCCACTCAATCAACAGCTTTCAAGAAAGCTTCTATTGAATTATTTAAAGAAGAATTAGTAACAGGCGTACCTTAAATCAATATATTAATATGATTATTGATATAATGGTAATCAGGTTAATTTGATATTTAAGGAGTTAGTATGAAAACGTGTTCCCATTGCAGATCTGATTTACCACTAGAAGCATTCAACTATCAATCAAATGGCGTTCTTGGTAGGAGGGCTGAATGCAAAGACTGCGTAAAACGATATACCAGAAGTAAACATGGTGTCGCTTTAGGCATCATGGCAAATCAAATTGAATCTTGTAAAGCCAGAGGATATACACCCCCTTTATATTCATTTGATGAATTAGAGGCATGGTTATTTAGCCAGCCCGTATTCCACTCAATATACGATGCATGGGTAGTCTCTGGTTATAAAAAGGGATTTAAACCGTCGGTTGACCGTATCAATGATTACATCTCGTACCGTTTAGATAACATTCAAATAGTTAACTGGTTTGATAATAATCAGAAAAACTATACAGACAGAATGTCTGGTAAAAATAATAAACAATCGCTAGCCGTAGACATGCTGGATTTAGATAATATCTTTATTGAACGATTTCATTCCGTATCAGAAGCAGCAAGAAAAGTTAATGGAATACCATCAAATATTATTGGCGCCATTAACAAGCGGGTAAGGAAAACAAAGGTTATTGATAACGTAACCTATACCACCCATGTATTAACTGCTTACGGTTATAAATGGCGTTATTCCACTATTCCTAATGACAATTCGGAGATTACATAATGCAAACATTTACAGGTTGGCAGTATCTTTGTATAGACGTAGCGAACCATGCTGGTTTCGACAAGCTTCTATTCAATGAACGTATTGAATGGGTTAATATTAATCTTGATATATTGGAATCATTATCTGATAAGGCAGATAAGAAGCCTTTATATATTAAAGCTGTCATGGCTTTACGTAAGGCACAGAAGGGAATTCCTACAGGTCATCTTGTTGAATGGGATGCAGTATGTAGTGGTACTCAGATAATGAGTGCACTTACTGGATGTATTGAAGGATCTATTAATACTGGTTTAATTGATCCTAATACTAGAGCAGATGCTTATTCAACATTAACTAAAACCATGAATGAGATATTAGGTGGTGGTTTTAGTGTATCTAGGGCTGATGCTAAGTCAGCTTATATGAAGTCTATGTATGGGTCTAAGAAAGTACCCAAAGAGATCTTCGGAGAAGATACTGAAGAGCTTAATGCATTTTATCAAGCGGTGAACATAGTATCACCAGGTGCTTGGACTTTGCTACAAGAACTTCTAGCAGCATGGCAACCTTATGCTCTGAGCCATGAGTGGAAGCTACCTGATGGCTTTGATGCAAAGGTGAAAGTGATGCAGAAGAAAGAAATCCGTATTGAGGTTGATGAGCTTGATCACGCTAGCTTTGGCTACACCTACTACGAGAACGAAGGTGAGAAAGCAGGCCTTAGCCTTGTAGCCAACGCAATCCACAGCGTTGATGCGTTCCTGTTAAGGGAGATGCATAGACGTTGTAACTACGATGCTGGGGTGCTTGCGGTTGCTGGCTCGGCCATTGCCTCGGAGCTTGAGTTACGTGAGCTTGGCTATACGGAACAGGTGGATGGTGCAGAAGGTAAGCTGAAGTACTACATCGAGCAATATGATCGTAGTGCTATGGCTTCTGTAGTGATCCTCAGTTGGATTAAAGATGGTCACAGCACCCAACACCTTAGTACAGAGCATTTGAAGCAACTGGGAGCGATTGTGAAAGGAATGGAGGCATATGCACCGTTTGAGATGGTGACGATTCACGATGCCTACCGCTGTCACGCAAATAACGTCAATCATGTGCGTTATCAGTACAAGGAAATCTTGGCTGAGTTAGCAGAGAGTGAGTTGCTATCAGATCTGTTGAGCCAGTTGCATGGTAGCAAGGGTACATATACCAAGTTGAGTGATGATCTAGGGGAGAAAATCAGGAACAGTAACTACTCACTAAGTTAGGTAATCAGCCGCACTCCGTGCGGTGTTACGAGTTTGTTGTGTTTAACAGGGGAGTTATATGCTTGCGTTATTAACCCTCGGACTAGTAATCCTATCTTTCCAAAGACCAGAATCTGACGGAATGAATATGATTGCCTCCGGGATCATAGAAATAATCTTAAAACCACCAAGTTGAACCGAGGTTGGGGTAATTCTGGTTATTCCAATCTCGCCCAAAAACCTAATAAGGGAATTCATCTTAATTGATGGATTCCCTTCTTTTACTTTTAATATATTTAAAGAAAGAAATTAGGGTACACTCACTTTTTTAGTATAAAAGGTATAACCGTGTTTATAGAAAAACCAATCAAAAACGGGATAACAAAACAACGCAGAGCTATTGCAGGAGTAGGTATAAATGATGCTCCGTACATTACATCGTACAAAGACAGCTCAGGCAAAACTGTTTTTTGTCCTTTTTACTTAGTATGGAAAGCAATGATTGTTAGGTGTTTTGATGTAAAAATACTAAAAAAGTACCCTACTTATACTGGAACTACTATAGATGAGTCTTGGAAAACATTTAGTAATTTCAAAAAATGGATGCAATCTCAAAAATGGCAAGGAAAGCAACTAGATAAAGATTTACTAAGCTGGAGTAACATGGCCCAGATACTTGCCTTTTCATATCACAAGCTCAAAACAGTCTCTTAACCTTAAGAAATAGCAAACGGGGTGACTACCCATTAGGCGTTTCCAAGGTAAATCGAATAAAACAACCACGCTATATTGCTTCAGGTACTTTTTATGGAAAACCAACTCACCTAGGCTACTTTAAGACAGTTGATGAAGCAGCCGAAGCATATAAGACAGCAAAGCTGAACTACATTAAAGAGCTTGCTGAAGTAGAACAAGACCCACGAATTAAGCAGGCATTACTCGCACTACATTAGAACTTTTTCGAGTGTTTTAATACTTCTAGAGAACTTCTTAGGAAGTTCTCTTTTTTTGTCGACCGATATTCTAAGTGATGAGTTTTTCGGTTTTTATACGATATGAAGCCTATAGGCTAACCCCACATTTTAAGGAGCAAATAATGGCAATACGTTGTCTATCTAAACACGAACAGAATTACATCTTGTACTTCTATCGCAACAATAAATACACCGTGACCCAGATGTCTGAGATGTTCCATGTATCTCGTCGAACTATTAAACGAGTTATTGATGAGGCATGGCATGAAGGTAACTAAAGTAGAACCAATGAGTCTTTATCCGACTATGGATTCACTTGCTGCTGTTGAAGCATATGCACAATCTAAGTTACCTATTCAATGTTGGAATGATCTACATGCAGTGTTGATGATTCATCAGAACACACTGCTTAAGGTTATTGAGGGGGGTGTATGCAAGTAAAAGCATCTTTGGCAGTACCAATGATTGCTAAATTTCTTAAGGCTAGACTGGTGCCATTGTTATGTGGATCTCCGGGAATCGGTAAGAGCAGTATCGCTAAACAGATTGCTGATGAGTTCAATCTTAAGTTGATTGATATTAGGCTGGCTCAATGCGACGTTACTGACCTCCTAGGATTTCCTACCATTCAAGGTAATAAAGCTGGCTATGTGCCTATGGATACATTTCCTATTGAGGGGGATAGCATTCCTAAAGGTTACTCAGGTTGGCTTATTCTTTTTGATGAGCTAACTTCAGCATCACCTGCTATTCAGGCTTCTAGTTATAAGATCATCTTGGATCGAATGGTAGGTAATCACCATCTACATAAGAATGTAGCAATGATGGCAGCAGGTAATCTTGAATCTGATAACGCTATTGTTCAGCCTATGAGTACAGCCTTGCAATCACGGCTAGTACATATGGAGTTGGTAGTAGACAGTAAGGAATGGATTGAATGGGCTACTAGTAATGACATTGATCATCGTATTACTAGTTACATAAAGTTTAAGCCAGGCAATCTGTATACCTTTGTACCTGATCACACTGATCATACCTACGGATGTCCAAGAACATGGGAGTTCTCTTCTCGTATCCTTAAAGATACTGAGATTGGTAGTCCTGAGTTACTTCCAATGCTAGCTGGAACAATCTCTGAAGGTGTAGCTAGAGAGTTCATTGGTTTCTGTAAGGTATATCAAGATCTACCTACAGTAGAAAGTATTGTTAATGCACCAAAGACTATTAAGGTTCCTGAAGAAGCTAGTATTCTTTATGCCTTAACTGGTTCTATTGCACACAATGCTAGTGCTACTAATGTAGATGCTTTGATGGCGTATGTAGTACGTATGCCTGTGGAATTCCAAGTAGTCTGTATCAAAGAAATGGTACGTAGAACCAAACCACTAATGGCTAATAAATCTGTGCAATCTTGGATTGCTAACACTGCTGATGTATTTTTCTAATAAGGAATTGAAATGAGTCTTTTGAGTTATGTTGAGTTGTGTGAACTAGTGGAACAAGGTGTTATTGGTCCTGTTGATCCAAGTGCAATCAATGCTGCATCTATTGATGTGCGTCTGGGGGATGAGATTGTTGTAGAGCAATACTGTGATCATCGTATGCGTCCTGTTGATATTCATAAGCGGGAGGTATTTCCTTCCACTAAGGAAAAGATCACCACACATTACGATATGTATCCCGGTGAGTTCATTCTGGCTCATACCATGGAGACATTTAATCTCCCCGATGATATTTGTGCAGAGTTCAAACTAAAAAGTAGTGGTGCTCGTACTGGATTGGAAAATGCACTGGCAACTTGGGCTGATTGTGGGTGGCATGGTTCAACGCTAACACTGGAATTAAAGAACTTCCTTCGTTACAACAGTCTGCGTCTTACTCCCGGTATGTACATCGGTCAGATGATTTTCTATCGGGTAACTGAAGTACCTAAGCATCGTAGTTATGCAACGATTGGTCGTTATAACAACGACTCTAGTGTGCAAACAGTAAAACTTTAAAGATCAACGGGGGCTATCTTGCGAAAGGATAAACAGGCTGCGGGAAACATCCTGTTATGCCCCCACCAAATACATGGAGAAAGTAATGCTTAGTTTTGCAGGTATGTTATTGGCTCCCTTTGATGCCAACAAGAAAGAGCGTAAGAAGCCTGTACCACCAAAGTCAGGGCCAATACTCAAGGCACGGAGCCAAGAACGCTACCGATTGATTATGGAAGGCAAGACGCTATCTACAGGGGAGATTGCCAGTATTCAAGGCATCACCCATATGGGGTGTTTGTCTTCTCTGTATCAAATGGAGAAGGATGGTTTTATTGAACGTAAAGGCCTACGTGCTAAAGAGGGTAAAGGTAAGGCAACAATCCTATGGGGGTGGAAATGATTGATGAACGTCAGCCTAGTCTCTCTGCCATAGGTACTGCAATGGTAGCTCTGGAGACTGAGTATGCTCAGTTGGAGTACGACATTGATAACCTACTTAGACGTGCTGGTTTAGCCATGAAGAAGCAACGCATCTGTTTGGATACATTGCAGTCATTGGCTAAGAGTATTAACCGTGGGGAATATCCCCCTAAATTTAGTTGATATTCACCCTACCGCGACAGTCAAGCGTCACTGACTCTAAATAACGTATTGCCACGCCGATCTTTGTTGACGATGGTCTTGGAATCGTGGCGGCGGTTAGGGTGAATTATGGGTAATTATTTTGGGAGTAATAAATGCCAACTACTGAGAAATACCTGAAGGTGAAAACATTCACCACACCAGATGGCAAGCCAACCTGTGCCAGTAACTTTGAAAAGAACGAATTTTGTATGTTCTATGGAACAAGCGGTTTCGGCACAAGAGAAGTTTGTATGGCAACTGGTCAACGAATTAATCGGGATGAATTCACAGTTCCGGTTGCTGATTGTCCAATGAAAAACGCAATTGTTATGGGGTGTTGAAAATGGAGGAGCGAGGGGAATGAACCGATTTATTTATGGACTTGTTTTCTCATGGATCGACCTGTTTGATGCGGTCATCTGCTTCCTAACTCTTGGGCTTTATAACCCATGTTTGGCGATGCGATACGCAGCTTGGTATGCACTCAGAAATATACGGAGGCGAAAAAAATGAGCATGAACATTGAAATATTTGGTGAGCGCACGATCTCTTTTACCGTAGGTGGTATTACAAAATCAGATACCCAAACAAAGTATTTTGACGTGTGGCAAACACCCACCCTAGTAACCTACAAAATACTCGCTGAACGGCACCCATTAGATGCCTACATTGAGTGGGTTGGATCAATACGAAGCGTTGAAAAACTGCCTATCTATGCTGAAGGTGATTTGTTTTGTGAAGGGGCAGTTGTTGGGTTTAAAGACTACTGCGCTGCCGACGAACATCTTAAAGAACTTGATTCATGGTTAATTGATATGAGCCTGCAAGGCTATGAGATTAAGGTAGAGATGATATGAACAAACAGCAAATGCTTGACCTGCTCATGTTGCTATCAGCAATCGAATCGTGGAGTTTCGCAGATAAGCACAACATGCCTGATTACCTGTATGAGCGGATTGCTGAAAGCGTTGAGCTATTGCGCAAGGAGATATTGCGATGACCGACATTAAAGAGATCAAAGCCGCTGCGCTTGCTATCAAAAAAGGTAAGTGGCTTTTGAATAGCTGCGCATTCACTACAAACGAAGTCCTTGAGCTAATTGAGAGGCTGGAGGCTAATGAGAAGGATGCTGCTCGTTGGAATTGGCTGCTTGGTCGGATGTCAGGGAAAGACGTTGCAATCTTTGCATTACGTCCTGCTGGTCGTGATGACTACTCCGACGATATTGTTGCTGATCTGGATAAAGCCATGAAGGAGAATCCATGAACCGAGAAAAGATAATCAGCTTGGCTAGACAATGTAATCAAGACTCTATTAGGGCGACCAAAAACAGACCCTATGGGATTTACGAGCTAACTGAAGATGCAATCGTAGCCTTCTACCACGCAGCTATCGCAGACTTTCTGAAGTCATCAGGCCAGTACGTTACCAACGATGCCACCCGTGAGGCTTGTATTAAGCAAGCGAAATTTGAGGCGTTTGAGGCTGCGATTGATTTTATCCTACACAAACACTATGACGACCCGTACTGTCTCGCCGCTGCAATCCGCGAGATGGCAAAGGAGAAACAAAATGCTGACTGAAAAACAACTTATGGAAGCTGTTGGATACCATTGCTCGTTAGAGAATTGTAGAGCAGTTGAACGAGCAGTCATAGCCGCATGTGAGGAAAAGCTGCTGGAGCAAACTCCTGTGGGTTATTTCGATCAGGAATATAGCGGTGGCCCTGTGCTTATTTACCAAGTGAATTACAGCCACAAAGACCGAGAGGGAGTTTTCCCACTCTACGCAGCGCCCCGCCATGCACCGATACCGGAAGATGACGGAGCTAAGTACAGGCTAGTCCGTAAGCTACTCAGTACCAATATGTTCAATT
>ERZ1034361.1291-NODE-1291-length-13674-cov-4.205266_pt1 | contig 13674 bp, 7 predicted proteins | sample MGYA00520617_ERZ1034361 | MGnify/ENA primary metagenome ERZ1034361 (study PRJEB33736, sample SAMEA104284507) | Azolla filiculoides | biome: Urban; feature: Water surface; material: Ditch water | place: Netherlands | collected 2015-10-28 | depth 0-0.1 m ... | reverse complement strand
GTTTCGCCAGACGGAACTTCTTATAATCCAACTGATGTGCAGAAAATTCATCAAGCGTATGGCAGACCTTTTCAATTACCAAATGCCACGGCTCACACCGAAACTTGCGCCAATATTGGAAACGTTTTGTGGAATTGGCGAATGCTTCAAATCACTGCCGATGCCAAATATGCCGATATTGTGGAATTGGCATTGTACAATAGCGTGTTATCGGGAATTAGTTTGGAAGGAAAAGAGTTTTTCTATAATAATCCGTTGAATGTTTCCAAAGATTTACCTTTTAAACAAAGATGGAGCAAAGAACGTGAAGGTTATATTGCTTTGTCGAATTGTTGTGCGCCAAACGTAACCAGAACCATTGCCGAAATCAGTAATTATGCTTATAATTTTTCGAAAGAAGGATTGTATGTCAATTTATATGGAAGCAATAATCTGAATTCAACCACACTTTCGGGTGAAAAAATCGAAATCGAACAACAAACCAATTATCCTTGGGATGGAAAAGTTACTTTCAAAATCGTGAAAGCCCCAAAAGATATTTATGCTTTTTTATTGAGAATTCCGGGTTGGAGTCAGGGAACTGCAATAGCAATCAATGGTAAAAATGTTGATGATGCAATTACCTCAGGAACGTATTATAAAATTATCAGAAAATGGACAAAAGGAGATGTCATCGAATTGAATATCCCGATGCCTGTTGAATTGATGCAAGCCAATCCATTGGTGGAGGAAATCAAGAATCAAGTGGCGGTAAAACGTGGTCCAATTGTATATTGTTTAGAATCGAATGAGCTTCCTACTGACGTGAAAGTAAATGATGTGATTTTGAATCTAAATTCTAAATTCACTACCGATTTTATCAAAATTGATAACCGACAATTGTTGAGTATAACCGCCAGTTCATCTAGTGTTACAGACAATTCTTGGGATAAAAAATTGTACAAACCTATTTCAACAAAAGAAAACAAAGAATATACAGTAAAATTAATTCCTTATTTTGCTTGGGGAAATAAAGGAAAGGGCGAAATGTCGGTTTGGTTGTCGCATTAAAAAAGGTTTGCTTTTATTTACAATATAATTGCGATTTACCCCCTGTCTAATTGCGATATACCTACTGTTTTGGAATCTAATAGGTGTAATTTTGCTTTTAGCAATAAAGGAAACTGGGACAGCTTTGTTTGAATGCGACATTTTAAAACTAACCACTAACCAAGAATGAAAAAAACAATAACCTTCCTATTGCTATTGGCAATAGTTCAAACACAAGCACAGGAATTTATTCCACTTTGGACAAAAGGAAAAATGCCTAATTCCAAAGGACTAGTTATAAAAGACAGCATCAATAATGAGCGTGTAATGCAGGTGGGAATGCCGGGTGTTCACGCTTTTTTCACATCCATTCAAGAGAACAAAGGAGCGGCAGTTTTGATAATTCCGGGTGGAGGTTATCATCATTTATCATACAATATTAGTGGATTTCAGTTGGCGAAATGGTTCAACACAGTGGGAATTAATGCTTTTGTGCTAACGCATCGATTGCCAATTTCTTCGGATCTTAAAGAAAGAGAAAAAGCACCTTTGCAAGATGCAGAAAGAGCGATGCGAATTATTCGCAAGAATGCAACAGCTTGGAAAATCGACTCGAATAAAATTGGCGTTATGGGATGTTCGGCAGGAGGACATTTGGCGGCAAGTCTGGGTACAATCAAAGATGATTTTGCTAAAATTGGCGATGATTTGGATGGTTTTTCTTTTCAACCTAATTTTATGATTTTGATTTCTCCGGTAATTGATATGGGAAAAGAAACCCACAAAGGCAGTTTAGAAAATCTGCTTGGACCCAATCCATCGACGGAATTAGTCAAAAAATATTCGTTGCAATTTCAGGTAAGCGATTATACACCACCAACGTTTATTACCCACGCTTTCAATGATAAAGTCGTGTCGCCAAAGAACAGTTTACTATTTTATAATGCATTGTTAGAAAACAAAATCCCTTCGAGTTTGCATATTTTCAATCAAGGCGCTCACGCCATTGCTTTGCGAAATAATCCCGGCTCGACTAATATTTGGACAGCTATTTGCGAACAATGGCTGATGGAAATAAATATTCTGAAAAACTAAAATTTAAAACTAACTACAAATCATTTATGAAACATTTTTTAACCACATTGCTATTTTTGACCACGTTTTTTTTAACGGCACAAACCACCGATAATCTATTTGCATTAACTGTTGCCCAAGATGGTTCCGGCGATTTCAAAACGATTCAGGAAGCCATCAATAAAGTGAGAGACCACGCCGAAATGAGAGTGGTTATTACCATTAAGGCGGGAACTTACAACGAAAAAGTGGTCATTCCATCCTTCAAAAGAAACATTACTTTGAGAGGAACTGACAGAGAAAAAACGATTATTTCTTATGACGATTATTCCGGAAAACCGTTCCGAGGCATTGATGTAACGGGTAATGAAAAGTACAGTACTTATACATCTTATACGCTATTGGTTCAAGGAAATGATTGTTCGGTAGAAAATTTGACTATCCAAAACACGGCAGGTAGAGTAGGTCAAGCTGTGGCTTTGCATACGGAAGGCGATAGAGTGGCTGTTAAAAATTGTTCCATTTTAGGCAATCAAGATACCTTGTATTTAGCCAAAGGCGGAACCAGAAATTATTTCGAAAACTGTTTTATCAACGGAACTACCGATTTTATTTTCGGAGCGGCAACAGCTTATTTTTATGACTGTACCATCGAAAGTTTAACCAATTCGTATGTTACGGCAGCCTCAACCTATCAGCAAGATACCTATGGATTTGTATTTGTGGATTGCAAACTTACCGCAAAAGACGAAACTGTAAACAAAGTTTTCCTAGGAAGACCTTGGCGACCTTATGCCCAAACGGTTTTTATCAATACTGAAATGGGTTCACATATTGTTCCAGAAGGCTGGAATCCGTGGAAAGGCGACAAGAATTTTCCAGACAAAGAAAAAACAGTTTATTATGCAGAATTTGGAAGTAAAGGTCCAGGAGGAAATGATGTTTCCAAAAGAGTTTCTTGGTCATATCAATTGAAAAAAGCCGAGCTGAAAAAATACGATTTGAATATAGTTTTAAATGGTTGGAATCCTAAAAAATAAGTTCGTCTTTTATCTAATTAAATTATAATAAAAAAATGAAATTTTGAGTCGATTACAGCCCTTTTGGGAGAGTTAAAATTGGAAAAAATGAGGTGTTTTTTATATAAAAACACAAATTTTTACAAAAAAACCCTGTGAACGATTATATAATAAGGAATTAAGTTATATTTGTAAGTTAATACCTTCTTTTTTTATTGCTAATTATTTAATTTTTTACTGTTTTTTTTGAGAATATGGTTTTTTTATCTTTTTTTTATTTAATATTGCTATTATTTCAGGATAGTACAGGATAGTTGAAAAGGTATTACATTTTAAATTTGAACCAAATATTAAATGTTTTATCGACACTTATTTTTTTGAACAAATTTCACAGCTATTTGAAATGATTTTATAGCTGTACTTAAAAATTTTAATAATAACTAAACTAACAATTAATTTAACTAAAAACACTTATGAAACAAACAATTAAACAGGTGTGTGGTTTACTGTTATTCACTCTGTTAAGTTTATCGAGTTATGCTCAGCAAACTAATGGAGAAAGGATAATTATCACTGGGAAGGTAATCGATAACACTAATCTGGGGATGCCAGGGGTTAATATCGTCGAAAAGGGAGCGAAAAGTAGCACAGTTACTGATATTGACGGAAATTATAAAATATCGGTAAATAAAGGTGCTGTACTTTCATTCGCATTTATTGGAATGAACAAGGTAGAAAAAACAGTGGGGAATACAGCTACTGTTATTAATGTAACTATGAAAGATGATGCAACACAACTAGAGCAAGTGGTTGTTGTGGGATATGGAACTCAGAAAAAAGGTAATCTAACAGGTGCAATTGAGACAATTAATGCTGAAAAACTTCAAGATCTACCAGTTTCTAACTTGGCCGAATCTTTAAGAGGTCAAATAGTTGGTTTAAATGTTGGAGGTAATGGTACACGACGTCCTGGCGAAACATCAACTTTACAGATTCGTCAAACTTTTGGTTTTACAGGTGCTACAAATACTATTCCGTTAATCGTTATTGATGACCAAATTCAAGTAGATCCTCAATCAGGTTTATCAACTTTAGATGCTTTTAATAGATTAGATCCTTCTGAAATAGAAAGTATTACAGTTTTGAAAGACGGTTCTGCTGCCATTTATGGATCTCGTGCTTCTCAAGGTGCTATTGTTGTAAAAACAAAAAGAGGTAAAGCAGGAAAAATGAGGTTTTCTTATATCAATCAATTTGGTATCAATGATGCGGTAAGTCACGTAAAAACAATGAGTGCTTATGAGTCAGGTATCTATTCTAACAGGGTAATGCAGGCTCTTGGTAATGATCCAGCTACCAGCAGTAAATTTTATTCGCCAGCAGAATTGGAGGAGATGAAGTCACTGAACTACAACTGGTTAGATAAAGCTTGGAAGCCTGCAGAGCAACAAAAACACTCGCTTACTATAAGTGGTGGAGACGAAAAAGCTACCTATTTTGCAGGGCTTACTTATTTTACTCAAGGAGCTAATCTTGGAGAGCAAGACTATCAAAAATGGAATTTTAGAACAGGAATGAATGCTAAAATAACAAAAGATTTAGATTTTACTGCTTCGGTTTCTGGAAATTCAGGAGATATCGAAAAATCATTTACAAAATCAAATAGTTCGGTTGCGAATCCTTATGGAGCTACCAATGCAGAACAAGCGGATTATGGACATTTGTTACACATGCCAAAATTTGTTCCAATTACGACTATAGTTAATGGTCAGGAATATTATATGTCTCCTTTTAATAGGGCGGATGGAAATTTAGGTGGAACTCAAAATTCAAATAGTTCTATTGCAGGATGGAATTATTTTGCCTTATTAAATAATGGTTCTAAATCAGTTAGCTCTGATTTTTCATACAATGTAAATGCTGCTATAAACTACAAAGTGCCTTTTATAAAAGGCTTAGCATTGAGAGGGTCTTTTGCTAGAACCCAAACTTCTTCTTCAACATCACAGGTGGCTTTGGCGTTTCCTTTGGCAAGAATTACAAACTTTACAGCTGCAGGTCATCACCTTGCTAGTGCAGCTACAAATGCTGATTATAGTATTGCTGACAATGTGAGACAAGCCAGAGTTACGTACGACAATACAAATAGCAAAAGTACACAAGCTAACTTTTTTGCAACATATGCAAGAACTTTTGGTAATCATGATATTGACGCTATGTTTTCTGTCGAACGTTCGGAAACAAACTATGATTCTGCTATTTTGTATTTTGACCGTGGTACAAAAACTTCAAAAGATCTTTATTTAGGAACATCACTAACAGCGGGTGATTTAACACCAGGATTTTCAAATAATTTCTTATCAGAATCGGGGACTATGTCTTATTTAGGACGTGTTAATTATAGTTATAAATCAAAGTATTTGCTACAATTTATTGTTAGAAGAGATGCTTCTACAAAATTTGCTCCCGAAAATTATTGGGGAACCTTTCCGGGACTTCAAGCGGGTTGGGTTGCCTCTAAAGAAGATTGGTTTGCAAAAGCCTTGCCAGCTATTGACTACTTGAAATTTCGCTACTCTCTAGGGAAAACAGGAAATGACAACATTGGAGCTTGGAGATGGGCAACCTTTTATGATATTATTTCTGACAAAGGATTGCAGTTTGGGCCTAATGGAGGGACATTAGGAAATGCTATTGCACCAAGACCTAATCCAAATAGGAATGCAACTTGGGATACACACATTAAACAAGATTTTGGAATCGATTTTAATGTATTCAATAACAGATTACAAGTTTCGGCAGATTACTATTATGATAAAGGAACAGATATGTTGGTTTCTGCTGCAGGAATTCTTGATGTGCCTATTTCTGTTGGAGGAGCTTTTGCAGAAGCAAATATAGCTGGAGTAAATTCATGGGGAACAGAATTTTCTCTTAAATGGAGCGATCATATTAAAGATAACTTTAGTTATAACATAGGAGTAAACTTTGGTTTATTTGCTGGGAATGAAACAACAGCTTATCCTGATGGAGCTTTGACAGATCCTTCAACTAATCAGCAAAGAACAGGAGCTTCAAGTTATAATCCAATTTGGGGTTTCAAAGTTTGGAAAGGAACCTCTACAGGTGATGGTATTTTACGTACCGATGAGGATATTACCAATTACTGGAATTATTTAACAGCAAACGCTACGGCATCAGGTGTTGCTGGAGCAAAACCTAACTTTTTAGGGATAGTAGATGTTATAAATGTTAAAAAAGGAATGCTTGCCTACCAAGATTTAGCTGGAACTTTTGTACCTGCTACAGGACTTAAACCAGGGGCTGATGGTAAAATTGCTAGGAATGATGATTATGGAAAATTAGCAAATAGCAATAGAACTTATGGTTTTACAACTAATTTAGGTTTTAAATACAGCTCAGTTTACTTAAATACACAAATTGGTACCTCATGGGGTGGTATCCGTAATATAGATAACGTAGAGCAAAGGACTAGTACGAATGATGCCTATTGGGCTCGTGAGACTTTTTGGAATGACATGTATGGGTATGACAATGTAAACGGAAAATATCCTAATGTTGCTTTTAGAGATAATGTGTCTAATCCATCTGATTTTTGGCAAATTAGCACATTTAGTTGTTCAGTTAGAAACTTAACATTAGGCTATGAGTTTCCAGAATTATTTACCTCTCAATTGGGGATATCACGAGCAACATTTGGTGTAACAGGTTATAATCTTTGGTATTTTAATAATCCGTTTCCAGATCATTATCGTAATATGTATGATAGTTCTACTGCGGGATATCCTACACTTAGAACTTGGTCGCTTAATATAAATATTACATTCTAATTCAATTAAAAAGTTAATTATGAAAACAAAGATTTTTAAATATTTAACCTTAGCACTTTTAGTAGTTTTGGGTGTTTCTTGTAGTGATGAGTTCTTGCAAGAAAAGAAAAACTACGCTCAAATTGATGATTCATTTTATCAGTCTCCTTCTGCTGTAGATTGGTATATAGCTAAACTATCTTATAATTTTTTCTTCGGATACACTTCTCCATCTGCAACAGTGGTAGGTTTGTATACTACAGACTATTCTAAATTAACAGAAGAAACGGGAGGAATACAGCCTCTTATTGATCCTGCGATTAATTATACCGAATCGGCTAATGGATCAACATATTATGGAACAACATTAAATGACAAGGTTACTAATGTACCTTATACTCGTATTCGAGATATAAATTCATTTTTAGAAAATATAGATGTAAAAGGAGCTAGTTTAGACAAAACCTACCGTGATCAGGCAAAAGGACAAATGTATTATTTGCGTGCCATTCAATATTTTGATTTAATGCGTATGTATGGTGGTGTACCGATTGTTACTACTGTTCAAAATGCAACATCTACGGATCCATCCATACAATTGCCTAGAGCGTCTGTTACAGAAGTTGTTGCTCAGATAGTAAAGGATTTAGACATGGCAGCTAGTTTGTTGCCAGGGAAATGGAATGCGGCTAACTATGGTCGATTTACTAAAGGTGCTGCTTTAGCACAAAAAGCTAGAGTATTATTAACAGCTGCAAGTCCATTATTTAATAAAAATTGGGATAATGCAAATGATGATCATTGGGATGCAGCATTGAAAGCTGGTTTAGCTGCAGAAACACAACTTACCGCCGATGGTTATGGTTTGTATGGTACAACGGCTAAAGATTGGGAAAATATGTTTTTAATTGATAATGTTTTTTGTAAAGAAGCCATTACGGTACAACTTTTAGGTAATTCTTCAGCAGTAACTACTTTAACAGTTAGTAATACTTGGGAAAAAGGAATTCGTCCAAAAAGTCAAACTGGTTCAAGTGCAACTGAAGCTCCAAGACAAATGATTGATTTGTTTCCTATGGCTGATGGTTCTAGCCCAACAGTTGCAAACGGATATGATTCATTTCTTTTCTTTAAAAATCGTGATCCTCGTTTTTATAGAACATTTGCTTTTACAGGAAGTAAATGGACTTATAAAGAAGGTACTACTGCAACTAATGCTATTTGGGGTTACCGTTGGAAAAAAGATGCCGCAGGAGCTGTAGGTGGATACAGTGACAATAATCAAGAAGCAAGTCCAGTATATGTTCGTAAAATGTCAAATCCTCAAGCTAGTAGTGCAACTGGTTATGTTCCACCTACTGATATTTTTGAATACCGTTATGCAGAGCTATTGTTAAATATTGCTGAATGTTATGCAGCTAAAGGAGATGTAACTAATGCAATTGCATATATTGGTAAAGTTAGAAACCGTGTAGGTATTCCTTCGGCAAATAATTATGGATTAGGTACTTTAGCTGATAAATATGCTGCATTAAGAGCTTGTCTTACAGAACGCAGAATAGAATTGGCTTATGAAGGAAAACGTTTTTGGGATATGCAACGTTGGATGCTTTACAACGATGATACATTTGCTAACAACAACACTTGTGCAAAATTAGGAGTAGCACCGCTAAATGGTACACAACGTACAGGATATTACTTAAAATGCAAAACAATAGCTACCGCAGATCCGTTACTTGCTCTTCGTAATGCTGCTACATTTGCTGCTTTAGTAGATCCAGATGCTGCCAAAGCAACTTTTGATACTCAGATAACAAATTTAGCGGCTTTTTATACAGCTAATTTTGTAGAGGAACCTTTGGATACTCCTATGGATAATAATGGTAGTTCTGGTGCAGGAGCAGGAAAGAATATACTTTGGAGATCTAATTATTATATTAATGGACTTAGTACTACTGTTTTATCTCAAAACTCTTGGTTGAAACAAACCATAGGATGGAAAGACACTTCAGGTGCTGAAGGAACCTTTAATTATCAAGATTAATCTTGATAAAAATAATAAATGTTAATTTTACAATTATTAATCATTATGGCATCATTTTTGAATTTAACCTATCGAAGACAAGGGTTCATTAATCCGATTAATAATTAATAATTAGTTATAATAAATCACCTGTATTCGTAAAAAGATACAGGTGATTTTAGTTATGACGCAATACAAACACTAAAATTAAGATGAGAAAAAACATTTTATTTATTTTACCACTTCTGTTTTTGGGGAATGCAAAATCTTTTGCGCAATACCCAAAAATTAGCCCGGAAGTTGCAGCAGAATCCAAAGCTTTTATAGATGAAGCAGATAAACGTTCTGACGAAGCTTGGGAAAAAGCACTAGTAATTATCGAGCAAGAAGCAAAACAAGGCAAACCATTTATTCCTTGGGCATCAAGACCTAACGATTTGCCACAAGCAAGTATTCCTGCTTTTCCAGGAGCTGAAGGAGGAGGGATGTACACATATGGAGGTCGTGGTGGAAATGTTTACACCGTTACAAGTCTAGAAGACAGAGGTCCAGGGACTTTGCGTGAAGCTTGTGAGCAAGGTGGAGCTAGAATTGTCGTTTTCAATATTTCTGGAATTATCAAAATCAAAAGTCCATTAATTATTCGTGCGCCTTATATCACAATTGCAGGTCAAACTGCTCCAGGCAATGGTATTTGTGTGGCGGGAGAATCCATTTGGATCAATACTCACGATGTAATTATTCGTCATATGCGTTTTCGCAGAGGTGAAACTTTCGTAGGACGAAGAGATGATTCTATTGGAGGAAACCCAGTTGGAAACATTATGATCGATCACGTATCGGCCACTTGGGGATTAGACGAAAATATGTCAATGTACCGCCATATGTACAGTCCAGGTGCGGGTTATCCAGACGAAAAGAAACCGACTGTAAATATTACGATTCAAAACAGTTTATTCGGAGAAGCATTGGATACTTACAACCACGCTTTCGGTAGTACTTTAGGAGGAGAAAATTGCTCTTTTATGCGTAATATGTGGGCGAGCAATGCAGGTAGAAATCCATCAATCGGGTGGAATGGAATTTTCAATTTTGTAAATAACGTAGTTTACAATTGGTATAACAGATCTACAGATGGAGGTGATTATACTGCCAATTACAACATAATCAATAACTTTTACAAGCCAGGACCTGTTACGAATTTAGCAGAACCAATCAGCTACAGAATCTTGAAACCAGAATCAGGAAGAAGCAAATTGCCTTATATGGTTTATGGTAGAGCTTATGTTAACGGAAACGTTATTAACAATAACGAAAAAGTAACCAAAAACAACTGGGATGGTGGCGTTCAAATCGAAAACAAAAAAGGAGAGTTGATGGGTTATGATGAAGCTAAAACCTATTTCGATAAAATGAAAAGCGACAAACCTTTCCCGATGCCTTGGTTCCGTCCTTTGATGAAAGCGGAAGAGGCTTATGAATTTGTTTTGAAAAATGTGGGTGCAACATTGCCAATCAGGGACAAAGTTGACGAAAGAATCGTAAGAACCGTAAAAACAGGAGTTCCTGAATATGATAAAAAAGTTGAAGGAAAAACATTCTACCAATTTGAGCACCGTCGTTTGCCTATGGATTCTTATAAACAAGGTATCATCACCGATATTTCGCAAGTGGGTGGTTATCCAGAATACAAAGGAAAACCTTATGTAGATACAGATAAAGATGGAATGCCGGACGCTTGGGAGAAAAAATACGGTCTAAATCCAAAAGACTCATCCGATGCCAAAGGCGATTTAAACGGTGATGGTTATTCAAACATCGAAGATTACATCAATGGTGTAAATCCAGCTTTAAAAGTAGATTGGACAGATTTAGCCAATAACAAAGAAACTTTGGTTAGACCTTTATTGGATTTGAATTAAGAAATATTTTGAAACATTCTTGTTCTATAAATACCTTTATGGGATGAGAGTGTTTTCAATTACTAAAATAATGTAAAGATGACCTCAATGAAGAAATTAACTGTGTTGTTCTTGCTATTTGCTTTTTGCAAATTAAGCGCACAACAATATGCAGACCCAGAATACATCAAGGTTACCAATGAAAGAGCGGCCAAAATTGTGGCTAAATTAGCCTTGGGAAATAAAGAAAAAGAAGCAGCCGTAAGCAATGTTATTGCACAACAATTCCGTGATTTAAGCAAAATTCAAGGAGAAAGAGATGCCGAAATCAAAAAAGTTAAGGAAGACGCAACCTTGTCTAAAGAAAAGCAAAACGAGAAAATTGATAAACTAAAAGCCGATGCCAACAAGTCAATCGACAAATTGCACGGAGACTATTTGAAAAAATTGGGCAAACACCTAAACGAAGCCAAAATCACCGAAGTGAAGGACGGAATGACTTATGGAGTGCTTCCCGTTACGGTTACCGCTTATAATGATATGATACCTACTTTGACCAAGGAGGAAAAAGAATACATTTACAACGCATTGGTGGAAGCCAGAGAACACGCAATGGATGGCGGATCTTCCGATGAAAAACACGCTTGGTTCGGCAAATACAAAGGGAGAATCAACAATTACCTGTCCAAACGAGGATATGATTTGACCAAAGAACGCGAAGGTTGGAACAAACGCATTGCAGAACGCAAAAAAGCGGAAGCAACCAAGTAATCATTTATAAATTTAATTTTAACAAAGATTCCAATGCGTACCACTTTTCAAAATAAAAGCATGAATAAAGTTTTTACGGCAGTTGTTTGCTGCTTGTCTTTTTCGTCTGTATTTGCCCAATATCCGGATATTCCAAAACCGCTTCAAGAAAAAACCGATGCTATGATGAAAGCTGAAAGTGAGCGTTTAGATCAGATTTGGAAAGCCAATGAACACATCATCAAAGCCGAAGAATTGCAAGGGCGACCTTATGTACCTTGGGCGGCATTACCAACCGATTTAGTGCATGCTGATATTCCTGCTTTTCCCGGTGCAATGGGAGGCGGAGCTCAAACACCAGGTGGGCGTGGCGGTAAAATATTTGTTGTCACAAGTTTAGAAGACAGCGGTCAAGGAACTTTTCGTGAAGCACTTGAAGCCATTGGAGCTCGTACCATAGTGTTTAATGTTTCGGGAATCATTCGCCTTAAAAAACCAATCACTGTTCGTGCACCATACATTACAATTGCGGGACAAACCGCACCGGGCGACGGAATTTGCGTTGCAGGAGAATCGGTTTTATTAGACACTCACGACATTATCATCCGTTATATGCGTTTTCGCCGTGGAGAAACCGAAGTAACCCGTCGTGACGATGCTTTGGGAGGAAACGTGATTGGAAACGTAATTATCGATCACTGCTCGATGAGTTGGGGTTTAGACGAAAATATTTCGTTATACCGCCATCAATTTCAGGCGAACGAAAAATCAAAGTTAGAAAAACTCCCGGCTGTTAATGTGACCATTCAGAATACCATTTCGGCAGAAGGTCTGGATACTTACAATCACGCTTTCGGAAGTACTATCGGTGGCTTGAATAGTATGTTTATCCGCAATTTATGGGCCGATAATATTTCGAGAAATGCCTCGGTTGGAATGTATGGAAGCTTTAACTTTGTAAATAACGTAGTTTTCAATTGGTGGAATCGTACCCTTGATGGTGGAGACTATCGTTCGCAATACAACATTATCAATAATTATTTCAAACCGGGACCAATTACACCAACTGATCAGCCGATTCGTTACCGAATCATCAAACCAGAATCAGGTTATATTAGTCCAAAACAGTACGGAAAAGCCTTTGTTGACGGAAACTTTATTGTGGGTTCGCCAGAAGTAACAGCCGATAACTGGAACGGAGGAGTGCAATTAGAAGATTTGTCGTCTGAAGTAACCAAAGACTTTTTGGCACAAATTAAACAAAACAAAGCTTTTGCAATGCCTCCAATTGCTATTATGAAAGCAGAGCAGACTTATGATTTTGTATTGAATAATGTTGGAGCTACTTTACCAAAACGCGATGCGGTTGACGAACGTATCATCAAACAAGTACGAACAGGTAAAATAGAGGTTAAAGACGGATTGGAAAATGCTATTGGAAAAGAATTTATCAAAAGAAGATTGCCTGCCGATTCGTATAAAAAAGGAATCATAACGCATCCGGATCAAGTGGGCGGCTATCCAGAATACAAAGGAAAAGCTTATAAAGACTCAGACGCTGACGGAATTCCTGACGCTTGGGAAAAGAAATTTGGTTTGAATCCAAATGACGCATCGGATGCCAACAAAGATTCAAATGGCGATGGTTATACCAATATTGAAAAATATTTCAACGGAATTGATCCAACCCAAAAAATAGATTGGTCGAAAGCCGAAAACAATACCGATACTTTGGCAAAGTCCAAAGGATTGTTACAGTAAAAGACAATAGAATAAACAGAAAAGACTTTTAATAAAAATCTAAATTTTGAAATCTAAAATTACAAGAAAGTGAATTTTGTTCAATTAAAAAATATAATTTCTTTTCAAAAAAGCAAACTGGTTTTGTCCAGTTTCGCTTTGTTTTTTATCGTGGTAAATGGAACGGCACAAAACACATTTCCCGATATTATAAAAACCAAAGAAGGAAAACTTTCTTTTACCGCCGATAGCAAGGGAAACCAAATTCCCGATTTTTCGTATGCAGGTTATATGGCTTCGGAAAAAGC
>ERZ1034361.1289-NODE-1289-length-13690-cov-3.736281_pt1 | contig 13690 bp, 15 predicted proteins | sample MGYA00520617_ERZ1034361 | MGnify/ENA primary metagenome ERZ1034361 (study PRJEB33736, sample SAMEA104284507) | Azolla filiculoides | biome: Urban; feature: Water surface; material: Ditch water | place: Netherlands | collected 2015-10-28 | depth 0-0.1 m ... | reverse complement strand
CTATTGTAATCGGAGCGTGATCTCGGGTCAATTGAGGGTCTTGAAAAATCTGAGCAGTAGCGATTCCCTTGTTCGGGTAGATCACCACAAAGTCCTGGGTTTCCAAGGAAATGGCCTGTAATTTCTCACCAACCCCCTCAACGAAGGCATTTTGGCCAAAGATGAAAAAGGGCACATCAGCCCCGAGCTTTAGGCCAAGTTGGCAAAGCGTAGCGATACTAAGATCCAGATCCCAAAGCGCATTAAGTCCGATGAGGGTGGATGCAGCATCTGAAGATCCGCCACCTAAACCAGCGCCCATAGGAATATTTTTCTTGAGGCTGATTTCGACGCCGGACTCAGTCTTGCAGAAATCTCTTAATAGTTGGGCAGCTCGAACTACTAAATCCTCTGCAGGGGGGACGCCTGGGATGGGATCAATCCGGCGAACCGCATTCTCTGGAATGTGCCTTAGGGTGAGGACATCGCACCAATCAATCAGTTGAAAAACGGATTGCAGAAGGTGGTAGCCATCATCACGGCGCCCAACAATGTGTAGAAAAAGATTGAGCTTTGCCGGGCAACGCAGTTCTATTGCATTACGCATCATTCATTCGGAGTATCAAATACCAGGCGGATATCAATTGAGCCGATATTCGAGCTACGAGTCATTGTGAGTTTTTCTAAGCGCTGAGCACTGTTCCAAAAGTAATTTAAGGTCCAGCCGTCTTGCGTAATTTTGCTGACTTGTCCTTTGGGATTGCGCTCAACACTTGCATTACTACCAGGACGTGTTTGTCCACGTAACCAGTCAGATAAACCGCGTGCAGGTAACGGAAGCCCTAATGTATTTTGAATGAGAGTATCAGCATCAATCGCTGTAGTAAGTTGACCATCGCGTTCTAGAATTGCCTCGCCCGGTTTAATCGTAATTTTCGCAATTGATCCACCTACTGGATTACGAATTTCTAAAACATCAGTCAGCGCATCTTGAGTCAAAGTAAATCCACCCGACCCACCTTGATTTTTGCCTTCAGTGAGACCTATAACCTTCACTGCAAAACGCCCATCCCATGAGCCTTTGAGGGCCGTATCTGCGACTGACCAGTCCGGCTTCAGACGCTTCAAAGTTTCTTTGAGAGTGGGATTGTTGGCATCTAATTGCTGCCCTTTGCGCCACATATCTTCTGCTTCAATTGGGCGATTCATGACCCACAGGACTTCGCCGATATGTGCAGCAATGTCTGCCTCAGGCTTCATGCTAAATGCTTGTTGAAGTTGTTCAAGCGCCAATGCATTTTTGCCCATGCGAAAGTTCACCCAACCAAGACTATCCAAAATAAAACCATCTTTAGGCGAGAGTTGATGAGCCTTACTAATAAGCTTGAACGCTTCAGGTAATTTCTGATTACGATCAGCCAGGGAATAACCAAGCGCATTGAGGCTATTAACGTCATTCGGATTTTTACGCAGGATTTCGCGTAGAGTTTTCTCCATGACATCGATGCGTCCGGATTTTTCAGCAGACATGGCGTAGGTATAGAGCAGCCCAGGATCTTTTGGTTCTGGCTTTAATGTGGAGACTATTTCGTAAAAAGCTCTTAAGGCTTCCGATTCATTCGTTGCTTTAGCTAGTAGCGACTGAATCTGTAGCAAGGTATTTTGTTGTTGTGATGGTGTCTGTTGATTTAGTAATGAGATAGCGGGTTTGACAGCTTCCGACCAGCGCTGATTCAAAATTAAAAGTGTGACTAGCACTTCTTTAGGCCTGGTTTGCTTAGGTCCAGCCAAGTTATCCCAAGTTTGAGCTGCCTGCAGTGCTAAATCAGGTGCGCCTGCAGTAATAGCAATCTCCATGGCTCTTTGTGCCAAACGGGGGTCATCGAGTTGTCGAGCCAACTCCAAATAGGTTGTGTAGGCTAGACCAGCTTCACCACGCTGTAGGGCGATTTCAGAGGCTAGGACCTCAAAGACAGCTTGACCGCTATCTAGGCTGCTATTTTTGGCAATGGCAAGACTGGGGATAAGGCCAAAGCCAAGCCCAGATGCCAGCAATAAGGCCCCAATAGAAGGCTTTAATGAAAATGTAGTCATGAGCACATTCTAATCCGCGAATCTACAATCCATTTATGCCTGAACTCCCAGAAGTTGAAGTTACCCGCCTGGGTATTGCGCCCCATTTAAAAGGGGCTAGGGTGACTGCGGTCAAAATTATCGATGGTCGATTGCGTTGGCCAGTACCCAGAAATTTAAATACACTGCTTTCTGGTCAAAAAGTCTTGGGAATAGAGCGCCGTGGTAAGTACCTCTTAATGGAGTTTGATACTGGGTACCTATTGCTGCATCTGGGTATGACAGGAACATTGCGGGTGCTGCCCGCTAGTGATTTACTAAAGACGCATGATCGAGTGACCTTTGAATTTGGTAAGTTGAGTTTGCGTCTGCATGACCCCCGCAAGTTTGGTGCTGTTCTATGGCACTCAAAATCTCAAGGGCCGATTGAGAGTAATTCGCTTTTGCAAAAACTAGGGGTAGAGCCTTTTTCACCTGAGTTTGAGGGTGAGCTTGGCGCAGATGTCTTATATCAGTGCTCACGTAAACGTAGCGTAGCAGTCAAACAGTTTTTATTAGCAGGGCAGGCGGTCGTTGGGGTTGGCAATATTTATTGTTCGGAAAGTTTGTTTGAGGCGGGTATTCATCCGGCAAAGGCAGCTGGAAAACTCACGCGTGCGCAATGTTCTCGACTTGCTGCTGCTGTGCGATTGATTTTGAAAAAAGCAATAGCAGCAGGCGGTAGTACTTTGAAAGACTTTGTAAATAGTGAAGGTGATCCAGGACACTTCATGGTGCAAACGAAAGTCTACGATCGTAAGGATCAGCCCTGCAAGGTATGCAAGACGCCGATTAAGCAGATTGTGCAAGGCCAACGCTCTACTTATTTTTGCCCTCAATGTCAGAAGCGCTAATCAAGCACTTCGCTACCAAGTTAATTGCTTGGCATGGTAAGGATGGACGCCAGGGCTTGCCATGGCAAAGTATTCGAGATCCATATGCGGTATGGGTTTCTGAAATCATGTTGCAACAAACACAAGTGGCTACTGTTCTAGAGCGTTATCCCCGCTTCATGAAACGTTTTCCTACTGTGAAGAAATTGGCGGCCGCACCATTAGATGATGTCTTAGCTGAATGGGCGGGGCTCGGCTACTACACGCGGGCTCGCAATCTTCATGCTTGCGCAAAACAGGTGATGGAGGAATTTAGTGGAAAATTTCCTGCAAATCCAATATTGCTTGAGCAGCTTAAAGGTATTGGCAGATCAACTGCGGGTGCAATTGCTGCCTTTGCGTTTCATGAGCAGGCACCGATTCTGGATGCGAATGTAAAGCGTATTTTGGCAAGACTGTTTGGTATAGAAGGTGCCATCCAGGAAAAAGCGGTTAATGATGAATTATGGCTGCTAGCCAAAACACTACTTCCTAAAAATGCCAAAGATATGCCGGTTTATACACAAGCCCTGATGGACTTTGGGGCAACGTGGTGCACCTCCCGAAAACCTGTGTGTTTAAGTGGCGAAAAGAAATGCCCATTTGAAAAAGAGTGCCAAGCTAATCTCAGCGATCAAGTGTTGCAGTTGCCTCGCAAAGTAATCAAAGCAAAGTCCCCTGAATTTAATTGCGATATGTTGTTGCTCAGACATGGCGATTCAGTCTTGCTGCAAAGGCGTCCAGACAAGGCCATCTGGGGTGGATTATGGTCATTACCAGAATCTGCTTGGAGAGCAAAAGAAAAAAACTCTAATCCTTCGACCAATAATTTATCTGTGCAAGAATTATTTCAGTTAGTACTGCCAGATGAAAAGAGTTCTAGCGTGTTCAAGAGTTGTAAGCTCATTGAGCAGGGCGTGGAGATTAAACATGTCTTTACTCATCGCCGTTTATGGATGCAGATTTGGCATGTGACATCAAGCCTTGCTGTGAAATTCTCTGGCGATGATTTGAGGTGGATTCCTTTGCGCCAGCTCGGGAACTACGGCCTACCTCAACCAATCAAATTGCTGCTGCAGGGATTGAGTCTAGCTCGCGATGACGACTTAAGAAATTGATCTGGAGTGCTGCCAAATCTTTTTGTGGCAGAAAATGTGCAATGATGCGACTCACTAGATAAACCGAGCGATGCTGTCCACCTGTGCAGCCGATAGCAACAGTAAGGTAGCTGCGACCATCTGCAATGTAGTGCGGTAACCATTTTTCGATGAATTGAATAATGTCGTTTTCCATACTGAGCACTTCAGGAATCTTTTCTAAGAACTCGCGAACTGGCTGGTCTTTACCAGTCAAAGGGCGCAAGGCCTTGTCGTAGTGTGGGTTCGGTAGGCAGCGAACATCAAATACGAGATCGGCTTCGCTCGGTAAACCTTTCTTAAATCCAAAGGATTCAAAAATCACAGTAAGCCCTTGAGGCTTATCTTTGAGAAGGTCCTGTATCCAAGAGCGCAGGGCATGGGCAGGCAGATTGCTGGTATCAATACTGTGCGCCTGGGTGCGAAGTGGTTCCAAGAGATTTCTCTCTTTATCAATCGCCTCAATCAGGGTGGCGGCTTGAGTTTGTTGGGTTTTTCCAGATAAGGGGTGCCGTCTGCGGGTTTCGGAGAAGCGCTGAATCAGTGTATTGGTGTCAGCATTCAGAAACACCACTCGAACCTGATGGTTGCGTCGCAGATTTTCTAGGATCTGGGGAAGCTCTGCAATTGATTGACCGCGGCGTGCATCAATGGCCACGGCAACGCGCTCACTCTTTTCATTCTCTAGCGTAGTGATGAGGTTTTCTAAGAGAGTGACTGGAAGATTATCTACACAGTCATAGCCTGCGTCTTCAAAAGCTCTCAGCGCAACGGATTTACCTGAGCCGGAGATGCCGGTAATCAGATTAATTTGCATATTAAATCAATCGGCCCTGTGATTTTGTAGCTTCTGCCTCTGCGTTCATTTGTAAACGCTGCCGCTCCATGAATTCTTTTAAGGTATCGATACCCCGCAATTGCAAAATAGTATTGCGTACTGCAGCCTCTACGAGAACCGCTAAGTTGCGTCCTGCAGCAACCTGAATTTTGACCGTTCGAATTGGAATACCCAATACATCAATATGCTGCGCTTCTAATGGAAGGCGTTCAAACTCACCGTCATTACGACGAACCAATTGCACTATGAGTCGTAATTTCAATTTGCGTCGAACAGCTGTTTCACCAAAGATGGTGCGGATATCCAGTAAGCCTAGCCCGCGAACTTCTAAGAGATTGCGCAGAATCACCGGGCAACGACCTTCAATGTAGTCTGGCCCAAGTCGAGCAAAATCGACTGCGTCATCAGCCACTAAACCGTGACCGCGAGAAATTAGCTCCAAACCCAATTCGCTTTTACCTAAACCAGATTCACCCATGATTAAGACGCCTAAGCCTAGGATGTCCATAAATACGCCATGCATGGTGATCTGGGGGGCGCCAATCTTGGTGAGATAGGTACGTAGGTGATCAATTACTTCAGCGGCAGAGATGGATGTTGTAAAGAGCGGCGTAGAAGATCTTTGACAAAAGAGTTGTAGATCGGCGTCAGCTACTTTGCCATCAGCTACGATGACGCAAGGTGGTGTCTTAGAGATTAAGCTAGAAATCTGCTCTTGTTTTTGTTTGGTTTCAAGTTGGGCATGATAGTCAACCTCTTGCTCACCAAAAATCTGGATGCGGCTTGGGTGAATGAGATTTAAGTGACCAACTAAATCAGAGCTGGCAGCGGCTGCTTTAACAGCCTCTGGTGGAAATGTACGGTCTGCGCCTTCTAGACCGCCAATCCAAGATAGCTTTAAGTCAGAGATATTGTCATCAAAAATCTGCTGAGCGGTAACTCCCTCAAGGAGTAAGGGTTGGGTTGTCAAACCGAGCCCCAAGTTTGTAACAGCTGACACACCTTATCTGGATTGTCTTCTGACGCTAGTGACTTACGGGTGTCTTGATCAGAAAGGAGTTGCGCAATCGAAGACAAAATTTCTAGATGTTGCTGAGTTGCTTTTTCTGGAACGAGCAAAAAAATCAAAATAGAGACAGCTTCACCATCGGGCGCGGCAAATTCAATGGGGTCTTTTAATTTAAGGAAAGCAGCAATCGGATGCTTGAGTCCCTTGACGCGGCCATGCGGAATGGCCACACCAGCTCCCAATGCGGTGGAGCCCAAGTCTTCACGAGCGTTTAAGAAGCCAACAATAGCTTGGGCTTCTAATCCTGCTTGCTTGGAGAACAGCTCCCCTACAGCCGCAAATGCCTCAGCCCGATTTTTAGAGGGGCTATTTAAGGCAATGCGGTCTATGGAGAAAAGATCAGTCAGGGCATTCATGTCGATTCATTATAGGTGTCCTGAGGTCGAACATCACTCAAAATGCTTTTCGTGGTGATGATCTTGAACTTTTTCTTTGTGCTTCACTATTTGACGCTCCAGTTTATCTACCACTGCATCCATAGCGTGGTAGAGATCGGCGTTATGCGCCTCAGCAAAAAGATCTTTTCCTTTGAGGTGAATCGTAATCTCGGCTGCTTGACGAAGATTTTTTTCCTTTGCGTTATCGACAATCAAAAATGCGGAGGCATCAAGGACATGGTCAAAGTGTTTGCGAATTTTGGCTAACCCCGCTTCGAGGTGTGAACGCATTGCTGGAGTAACTTCAACATGACGGCTATTAATTTTTAGATTCATCAGCAGCTCCTATTCATAGCAAAACAAAATGCATGCGCAAATAATTACCCGGGGTGCGCAGCATGCCCCTGTAATGTTGTACTTGTTTATACGGAAATGAACTTCATGAGCCTCCAGCGTATCAGCGATTTTGCTGAAAACCAAGGGGGCAGATCATTTTTATTTAATAAATATTCAAAAACTCCGAATATTTACATGCGGAAGTTTTCGCCTAGGTAGACTCTTCTGACGGCATCGTTCTCAATGATTTGGTCTGGCTTACCAGCAGCCAGTACGCTACCTTCGCTGATGATGTAGGCGTGGTCACAAATACCTAAAGTTTCTCGAACATTGTGGTCGGTGATCAGAACACCAATTTGACGGTCTCTTAAGAAGCGCACAATCCGCTGGATCTCACCAACTGCAATTGGGTCAACACCGGCAAATGGCTCGTCCAGCAAAATGAATTTAGGCTGTGATGCTAGGGCCCTAGCAATCTCAACGCGACGACGTTCTCCACCAGAGAGTGAGAGGGCTGGGTTATCGCGAAGATGGCTGATTTGGAGTTCGCCCAAGAGCTCATCTAGGCGATGTGCTATCTCCGCCTTGCTTAATGGCTTACCACCTTGTACTTGTAGCTCTAATACAGCTTGAATATTTTCAGCCACATTGAGCTTTCGGAATACGGAAGCCTCTTGCGGGAGATAAGACAAGCCCATCCGAGCCCGTTCATGAATAGGGAGATGGGTGATATCAGTACCATCTAGAACGATGCTGCCACCATCTAAAGGAACAAGTCCAACAATCATGTAGAACGAGGTTGTTTTGCCGGCGCCATTTGGGCCTAGGAGTCCAACTACTTCGCCACACTTCACCTCTACCGATACGTCGCGCACCACTGTACGAGATCCGTAACGCTTTTGTTGATGCTGCGCGGTTAAGGTTGCCGGGTTTTGATGGTTGCTGGAGTCCGTGGTCATTTCTCTAGTGTAGCTTTTCTTCTTGGTGAAAGGATGGCTCTAGCCAGCGGGAGGTCTTCGGCTTTGGCGTTTGCGGGCGGTGAGACTTTGTAGCGTTGTTGAACATCGTCGTAGTCAATTTTCCAGCCACGCAGTTGATCCAGCATTTGCATATTGTGAAGACGCTTTAAGCTGGCATCCCCAGTCAGAGTCAGGAGTTCTGTTTTTGCATTGTAGGTAACCGTTTGACCGCGACCCTGCATGAACTCATTAGCGGGACCTTCACGTCTCTGTCTAAAGCTTGCAGTAGATTCAGGGTTGCCCCGAACATCAACGTACTCATATCCCTCGGGATCAACTTTGATATTGCCTTTCTCGCCAGTAATCAAAATGCTACCTTTGGTTAATAGCACCTGACCATCAAGCTCATAGACCTGCTGCACGTCATTAACGGAAACTTTCTCAGCCTCCAAAACAACCGGTTTGTCTTGATCCGCCTTTTCTGCATAAGCAGGAGCAATAAAACAGGATGTTAATAGTGAAAAAGATAGAACGAGTTTGCGTAAGGAGATCATGGTTGCGCTCCAGGTTGAACGCGCTCGATACGGCCCCTTACTTGTCCAGATAAAACCATGCTTTGTTCGATGTTGTTAAAGACGCCACCATCAGTTGAGCGAATAACAGAAAGGCCTTGCTCAAGCGTAATAGGTTTATCAGTCTCAATAATGTCATCATTAATGAGTACTTTGAAGTACGAAGAGCGTGCAAGCATGCGAGGCCTTGCTGGCTCAGTTGCTGTAGCTGCTTGAGGGGGGCGAAAAATTTCGGCGTTATCAATCAAGTCGAGAATCGTTAAGTCGCCATCTAAATGACCCGTATCTGCTTTAACGGTAACAGGTGATTTTTCAGGTGGGAACAAGCGCATCCGAGGCGTTTCTATATCGATCGAAGCATCATCGTCATAGTGAGTCACCTTTTTGCCTAACACTCGATATTTAGTGTTGCCAGACTCATTGAGTGCGGATAGAGCGCCATTGTTAATAATGTAATCAGGCTCATGTAAGCGGACGCGTTCGATAGCAGACTTTTCTGCCGGAGTATTTTTCTTAACCAGCCAAAATGTGACGAGGGTTAGTGTGCCCATCAATAGCAAAGGCATAAGTCGCAATAAGGTGCGCCAGATACTCAGTTTGATTTGTTGGGCTTTCAGTTGCATTGCGAAATACCTTAAGCGCGCGCCTGAGAGAGCAATTCGTCATAGCGGTTTTGTGCTTTCAGGATCAGATCGCACACTTCACGTACCGCGCCACTACCGCCGGATCTCGTCGTGACAAAGTGAGCAGTTTCTTTTACGGCCTCATGTCCTTGGGCTGGGCATACCTTGAGGCCCGCAGACTTCATCATTTGAAAATCAGGCCAATCATCACCCATCACAGCGCAGTCAGTTGACTTCAGCCCCAGTGATTGCAAAATCTTTTCTAAGGCTGCAGCTTTATTTTCAACGCCCATGTGCACGTGCTTGATACCGAGTTCATCGCAGCGGGCTAAAACCATTTTGGAACTGCGCCCAGTAATAATGGCTGTTGGAATACCAATTTTTTCTAAGAGCTTGATTCCCAATCCATCTTGAATATCAAAAGCCTTCAGAGATTCTTTGCCATTTTCGCCAATAAACACTTGACCATTAGTCAAGACACCATCGACATCCAAAACGAGAAGCTTGACTGCTCCAGCACGCTCCCAGGCCTGTGGATATTGACTCAGAGGGTTGGTGTTGTGAACGTTAAAGGCGCTAGGCATGTGAGTGGGGAGATAAATTATTGAAAGATGAGTGGCTTAAATAACCTTGGCGGCAAATAGATCATGGAGGTTCAATGCACCAAGTAGCGCACCGTTTGGATCGGTTACCACCAAATGGTTGATGCGATGTTTTTCCATCATCTCAATAGCCTCTTCTGCCAATAGCTCTGGAGGAATTGTGCGCGGCGCTGAGGTAATCGCTTTTTCTAATGTGAGGCCGTCTAAATTGGTGCTCTTCTCTAATAAGCGACGTAAGTCACCATCAGTAAAAATGCCAGCAACTTTATTTGCCTTGTCTAAAGTAACTACCATGCCCATGCGTTTAGCAGTCATCTCAAGCAAAGCTTCTTGCAAGGAGGCGGAGATTGCAATCTTCGGGGTCTCATCAAAGCTTCGCATGACTTCGCTGACATGCATGAGTTGTTTACGACCTAAGCGACCGCCTGGGTGCGAACGTTGAAAATCTTCAGCCTGAAAGCCGCGAGCATCTAACAGGGCAACAGCTAGAGCGTCGCCCATGGCTAGTGCTGCAGTTGTGCTGGTAGTTGGGGCCAAGTTAAGTGGGCAAGCTTCTTTTTCAACACTGGTATCTAAATGGGCATCTGCCAACTTTGCTAAAGAAGAATTTGGCGCGCCGGTAAGGGCAATGAGTTTTGCACCCGTGCGCTTAACGATCGGCACGATAGTGAGTAGTTCATCAGTCTCACCAGAATTGGAGAGTGCAACAAAGACATCATCACGAGTCACCATCCCAAGGTCACCATGACTGGCTTCCGCAGGGTGGACAAAAAAGGCGGGAGAACCAGTAGAAGCAAAGGTAGCTGCAATTTTGCGAGCAATATGACCTGATTTACCAATTCCAGAAACAACGATGCGGCCTTTGCAGGAGTGCAGCAAATCCACCGCCAAAACGAGGGCATCCGCGTTTGCGCCTTCAAGGCGATCACGCATTGTGTGCAGTGCAGCAGCCTCAATGGTGAGGGTGTCGCGCGCAAGCTTTAGGGTTCGGTCACGAGTCTTAGCTATCATGGGGTGAGTATATGCCGTCAGTCCTTCAGTTAACTCTCATCTTGCTGGCCTCCGGAGTGGCCGGGGTAGTTATTTTCCGCTATTTTGGGCTACCCCCTATTTTGGGCTATCTAGCCATCGGCGTCCTTATTGGGCCGCATGCCCTTGGTTTGGCCAATGATTCGGCCACAGTTAAGTATTTGGCTGAATTTGGCGTGGTTTTCTTGATGTTCTCGATTGGCCTGGAATTTAACCTCCACAAACTGCGGGCTATGCGAACCATCGTATTTGGCCTCGGCGGCAGTCAGGTCATTTTGACCATGCTCCTGGCGGTCCCCGCCAGCTTGTTGATGAACTGGATTTACCCCATTTCCTGGCAGGCTGCCATTGCTCTGGGGGGTGCCTTGGCCATGTCCTCAACTGCCATCGTCACCAAACTCATTTCCGATCGCTCAGAAATCGAAACCGAGCATGGTCGCAACATCATCGGTATTTTGTTATTCCAGGATTTGGCAGTGGTATTCCTGTTGATTTTGTTGCCCTCGCTGGGCAAGAATCCCGGAGACCTATTCTTGGCCCTCACGGCAGCATCCATCAAGATCACGGTAGCCCTTGTACTCATTTTTGTAATTGGCCAAACCTTGATGAGTCGTTGGTTCAGTTTGGTTGCTAAGTTACGCTCCCAAGAGCTTTTCATGCTGAACCTCTTACTCATTGTTTTGGGTATGGCAGGTCTGACTGAGCACTTTGGCTTATCACTCGCCCTCGGGGCTTTCTTGGCGGGAATGTTGATTGCGGAGACGCCTTATCGACATCAAGTGGAAGAAGACGTTAAGCCTTTCAGAGATGTGCTCTTAGGTCTCTTCTTTATTACCGTTGGCATGCTGCTAGATTTCGATGTGATTTATCAGCAGTGGATGCTCGTCTTACTGTTACTGATTGGACCTTTGGTCTTTAAGTTTGGGTTGATTGCTTTACTGTCACGTGCGTTTGGTTCAAGTCCTGGCATCTCTATTCGGACAGGGTTTTGTATGGCGCAGGCTGGTGAATTCGGCTTCGTTCTCTTAAACCAAATTGATGGCTTGGATTTAATTGATCCCGCTTTGAGTCAAGCAGTATTGGCGGCGATGTTGCTCTCGATGTTCGGTGCGCCATTCTTGATTCAATATAGTGATCGTATTGCAATGCGCTTCTCGAGTAATGAGTGGTTATTGCAATCACTGGCGCTGACACGTGTTGCCGCAAAAAGTGTCCGTACAGAAAACCATGTCGTCATTTGTGGGTTTGGTCGCTCAGGTCAAAGCTTAGCTCGCATGCTCGATCAAGAAAAGATTCCCTATATTGCTTTAGACATGGACCCAGATCGCGTGAAAGAGGCCGCCGCTGCTGGTGACAACGTGGTCTATGGTGATGCTAGTCGAGAAAATTATTTAGTGGCTGCCGGCTTATCGAGAGCAAAGGCAGTGGTGATTACTTATGCGGATACACCAGCAACATTAAAAGTATTGCATCAGGTCGAACATCTTCGCCCTGGCATGACGGTATTGGTGCGCACAAAAGACGATGCAGATTTAGCTAAGCTACAAGCTGCTGGCGCAACTGAGGTAGTGCCCGAGTTGATTGAAGGCAGCCTTATGATGGCCTCACACGTCTTATTGATGATGGGTGTACCTATGCGTAAGGTGGTGCGTCGCATTACAAGTGCACGTGAAGCTCGTTATAGCCTTCTGCGTGGCTACTTCCGTGGTGTTGCAGATGAAGTGGATTCTAAGGAATCGTGGCGTTTGCACTCCGTAACTTTGCTGCCTGAGTCTGCCAGTATTGGACAGACTCTTGAAGAGTTGCATCTTGAAAATGAAGGTGTGAGCGTGCAAGCAGTCAGACGAAAAGTAGGCGGCTCTGACTATGTCAAATTAGAGCTCACCCCAGACTTGCGTTTACAAGCTAACGATATCCTCGTACTTTCAGGCAATTCAGAAGCGACTGATTTAGCCGAATCTAAATTGCTCGGATGATGTAATTCAACGGATTTAGTTTGAGTTACTTTTTCTTTTTGGCTGCTGCTGGCTTACGAACCAGTAGTGGCGCTAAGTAGTGTCCGGTAAAGCTCGCTTCGTTCTTAGCAACTTCTTCTGGTGTGCCAGTAGCAATAATTTGCCCGCCGCCAGCGCCACCTTTAGGGCCTAAGTCAATAATCCAATCGGCAGTTTTGATCACATCTAAGTTGTGTTCAATGATGACGATCGTGTTGCCTTGTTTCTTCAGGGTCTGAAGAACGGTCAGCAACAATTGAATGTCATGGAAATGTAAGCCCGTAGTTGGCTCATCCAAGATGTAGAGGGTTCTACCGGTATCACGTTTAGAAAGCTCTAACGAGAGTTTGACACGTTGCGCTTCACCGCCAGATAAGGTTGTAGCACTTTGACCTAGCTTGACGTAGCCCAAGCCTACGTCAAGCAAAGTTTTGAGTTTGCGTTTGACGATCGGAACTGCTTCAAAGAATTCATGAGCTTGCTCGATAGTCATCGAGAGTACTTCATGAATATTCTTACCTTTGTAGCGAATATCTAATGTCTCACGGTTATAACGTTTGCCGTGACAGACGTCGCAAGGCACATAGACATCAGGTAAGAAATGCATTTCGACTTTGATAACGCCATCACCTTCACAGGCATCGCAACGACCACCCTTGACGTTGAAAGAAAAACGCCCAGCTTCATAGCCACGCTCACGAGCAGCAGGTACGCCACAAAAGAGCTCTCTGATCGGCGTAAATAATCCAGTGTAAGTAGCAGGATTAGAGCGAGGTGTTCTACCAATTGGAGATTGGTCAACACTGATGACTTTGTCAAAATTCTCCAAGCCTTTGATTAAATACTATCTGTTCCATATCTACCCCATCAAGAAACCCGTAACTATACTTTACAGCATTGTCTAGAATCTTGTTTACCTTCCTTGAGTCTATCTTAACACGCAACACGTTCATCCAACTCCTGCGTATCAGATCTTTCAAGTTGAATCTTAAAGTATTCTATTCTTCCAAAAGGTCCAATAAAAGGCTGAACCATTTTTATTTCAAAGACAGTTGGTTTTCCTGCGTAGTCTCCATTTGTTTCATAAAAGAAAACCTCATCGTTGCAGTTTCCTCCACGGATGTTAGTTATCAGAATATGAGACATTGGATAAAAAAGACCACTTGACGACTGCCTTATGTCTGTCTGAACC
>ERZ1034361.1288-NODE-1288-length-13697-cov-2.590749_pt1 | contig 13697 bp, 17 predicted proteins | sample MGYA00520617_ERZ1034361 | MGnify/ENA primary metagenome ERZ1034361 (study PRJEB33736, sample SAMEA104284507) | Azolla filiculoides | biome: Urban; feature: Water surface; material: Ditch water | place: Netherlands | collected 2015-10-28 | depth 0-0.1 m ... | reverse complement strand
ATTGAGAATACAGTTACCATCGCCCCAAAAATTGTTTTGCTATCATTTTGTGTTGTTCTCACATTATTATCTATTCTAATTTTCGATTTTAATATAGAACTATCTAAATTTCCTCTTAATTTTTCTTCAATAACTTTATAACTGCTATTTCTTCCGTCAAATTTAGTTATAAAAAATTTATATTCTAAATAATCTATTTATGAAATTTCCAGAAACACCGAAAAAAATCGTTCAATATCCAGTATTATCATTATGGATACTTTTCATTTTATATGCCTCACTTGTATTCATTGATACTCATATAATATTCCATGTTATATGGTCCATATACATCATGATTTTATTTTGCGAAGTACACGAAAACATATTGATCCGCCGTTGATATAATCAATGCTTTTATGAAATATGAGAGTATATATATTATATGGAAAGCATGGAAACAGAAGATCCGGAAAATGAAACAGAATGACAATAATTTTATTATTTTATTTTTTATATATGAAAATCATTTTTATTTTATCAATTTTTCTATTTTCCTCTTGTCAATGATGATGTTCAGACAAGGAATGTTATGACGCAAAAATTCAATATGAATCAATGCTACATAAAAACGATACTGCAGATAAAATATTGAAACATAACCAGGAGATCGAACGAATAAAAGTCACACCGGTGCAAGTGCAAGTCGAGGAAAAAAACCAATCCGTTTGAGAATGAATTGGAGAAGCTGCCGCAATTGCCACGATGGGATATTGAGCAATAAAAGTTCTTGAAATTTTAACAAAATTATAGAATGTTTTCAAAAACCTGAATGACACCAATGCCGAAATGAAATTGGAAATCTTCCCTCAAATTCTGAATACAGACAACGGAGAAGAAACAACCGAAACCAATCAAAAAAACACCTCTCCCACCTCCGACGAAACCAATCGCAAAGATGGGGAAAAAACGGATCGAACGGATAAAGACTGAATGATCCGAAACAGATATGAATCGCAAAATATGGAATAATCGTCCTCACTTTTGCGAGCAATGTTGAATTATTATCGAAGGAGCGCAAGAACCGTTTATTTGGACGACCAACGCGAAGGGAGAGAAAATACAGAAACTTATACGTCCGGAATGTTTCGCGCATGTTCTTGCAAAAGGAATGTATCCAAAACATCGATTGAATCCAAAGAATATAAAAATGGTTTGCGGAAAAGTATGTCACAACATTATTGACAAACTATATTCTGATATTTGCACACGGAACGAGTTCGAAAAAACTTTATAAATTTATTTTTTACAATATGAATGTTCTTTCATTATTTGATGGAATATCTTGCGGGCGAATAGCTCTTGAGCGTGCCGGAATAAAAGTCGATAAATATTATGCAAGTGAAGTCGATAAATATGCGATACAGGTATCAAAAAAGAATTGGCCAGACATATTGCATATTTGAAGTGTGAAAGATATATCGTACGGTGGTTGAGTGCTTATTGCGAATGATTTATCTTTACTAGCACATATATACGATTGATGGTCTTGAGAAAAAGTTGATATTGATATGATTATATGATGAAGCCCGTGCCAGGATCTTTCAATTGCGAAAAAGGATTGAAAATGATTGAAGGGTGAAAAATCATGATTATTTTTCGAATACGTCCGATTATTGGAAGAAGTAAAACCAAAATATTTTCTCCTGGAAAACGTTGCATCAATGAAGAAGGAAGACCGGGAGGAAATAACGAGAATAATTTCTGAAATATATCCAGATTCTCAATGTTATCTTATAAATTCGGCGCTAGTTTCCGCACAAAATAGAAAACGTTTATATTGGACAAATATTCCAGGAGTGACAATCCCGGAGGACAAGTGAATATATTTGAAAGATATAATTGAGGATCAAGTTGATGAAAAATATGAGGTTCAATGAGTTGCAATGAGAAACCGGGGAGAATGAAAAATGCCAGAATATAATAATATCGGAAAAGCGAACGCCATGACAACAGTTCGAACGGATTCAATGATTTCAATAAGAGTATGACAATTCAATTCGTGAGGACAGGGCGACAGAGTATATTCAATAGAATGAAAATCCGTTTCACTATCCGCGAACGGTGGATGAAGGGGGGCAAAAACTGGACTATATGAAGTTTCTCCGATAATACGAAAACTCACTCCGGTTGAGTGTGAAAGATTGCAAACTATTCCGGACAATTACACGGAGTGAATCTCAAACACTCAACGTTATAAAACTATTTGAAACGGTTGGACCGTCGATGTAATTGCGCATATATTTTCATTTATTCAATAATATCCATATAATATGAAAGCCCTCAAAAATATAGACATTGCCGATATTGCACGGACCATAAAAACGTGCCGGATCGAAAATGCACTCACGCAAGATGGACTCTCGAAAATCTCTTGAATCTCGAAAATGACAATTTCCCGGATCGAAAGAAAAACGAATAATCCATCCATCGATACGATCATGAAATTATTGCATGCAATGTATCATGAAAGTTTCTCCGGCGTGGTTTTACTTTTTGACAATCTTCCATGAGAAAATTGATTCGAATAATCGTGATTTTTACTATCGCGATGATGGCATTCCCTACATATACGACACTTGCACAAGAACCAACCGACATACAATCGGAAGGTTCTTTTTTGTAAAAGCGCCGTCCGTTCTGATCCTGGGAGAAATTCCAGGGTTTTTTATTATTTGTCACAAAAACACGAAAGAAAATACAAAATAAACTTGCAAAGTAGAAAAGAATGTATATATTCAAGTCGTGGATTTTCCACGTTTATTCCTTTTTCTTATGTTTTATGCAATTAAAGAAAGCGGAGCGCAAAAAAGCGAAACTCCGAATATGATTTTCCGGACCAGCCGGAAGCGGGAAAACATTTTCCGCCCTCAAGCTCGCATGATGAATCGCGACATCCTGGGACAAAATCGCGGTGATTGATACCGAAAACGGAAGCGGTGAAATATATTCCCACCTCGGGCCATATAACGTCGTCGCAATGACAGAATTTTCACCGGAAAAATACATCGAAGCGATTGAAATATGCGAGAAAGAGTGAATGGAGGTGATTATAATCGATTCCATCACGCATGAATGGAAATATTTACTTGAATACGTTGAAAGAGTATCCGTCTCCTAAAAGTCGAAAAATTCATATACATCGTTGGAAAAAGCTACACCAAAGCACGACGAGTTCGTCGAAAAGATATTGAAATCATCATGCCATATATTCACAACGGTCCGAAGCAAACAGGACTATGCAATGGACAAGGACGAAAAAGGGAAAACGACAATCACAAAAGTCGGGATGAAGCAGGAAACGCGTGAAGGGTTCGAATATGAATTGACGATTTCATTCGATCTCAACATGAATAATATTGCAACAGCCTCAAAGGATCGGACGTCCATGTTTACATCCGACGTTGGAATCAAAATTGACGAAGGAACTGGAAAAAGAATCATGGAATGGAACGAATCCGGGTTGGACTGGGAAAGTATCCAGAAAAAGCAGATTGAAGAAGAAGAAAAGAAGAAGAAGGCAGAAGCGGACGCAATTCAAAAGGTTCGCGACAAAGCATATACAGAATTGATGGCAGAAATGGAGAAAATAAAATTCATCGACGATCTTGCGAAGTTTTGGAACACCAACCAGGACAAAATATAATCATGCGGGCAAGAATTATGGAAGGACTTGACGGAACGAAAGAACGCAATCAAAACGGAATTGGAGGGCGATTCTATCAATAACGGTGAACCAAATGAAAACGAACATCAATGAGATTAAAATATTATATTTTGACACGGAAACGACCGGATTCGTCCGGAGTGAACTTCCGTTGGAGGATCAGCCGTATATTATCCAGATTGGAAGTATATGCGAAGGTGGGGAAGGCACTGGGGGCATCCTGGATGCCTTGTTTTCACCGGATGGACATATTCCGGATACAACGACACGGATTCATGGAATAACGAACGCCATGGTCCAGAATAGGCCGAAATTTTACGAGTCACGGGAGTTTGGACAGTTGTTGCGGTTGATGGAGTGGGCGGATGTTATCGTCGGGCATAACGTGAAATTCGATATTGATATGATGGAAGTGGAATTGCAGAGGATGACGGAATATTTATTTCCAGAAAAACGCGCTTGAGTGGTCCCGTTTATTGAAAAGATCCGAAAGAAATCATTTTGCACCATGAAGGGATCAATAGATTTCGTCCAGAAGCCTGGAAAGTTTGGATCGTACGGATGGCCGAAACTGGATGAATTGCATTTCAAATGTTTTGGATGTTATTTTGATAATGCCCACAACGCACTTGCAGACATCCAGGCGACGAAAAAATGCTTTCAGTATCTATATGAAAATTGATTGATTGAACTATAAAAATAAATCTTGCAAATATAAAAAATATGTATATTATTTCCTCCGTGGTGACAATAGTTGCCCTCTTGTACTTGCCTAGAGACCAGATACAAGAGGCGTAACGCTCGAAAGAGTTCACGCCACGTTTACATCCCCAAATTGGCGTCTCTATACCGAAAGGTAGCCAATGAGGGGATTTTTTCTTTATATGGACATATTCAAATTATCACGAAACTTTTTCGATTGGAGTTTTGAAAATCCTGAGCTTATAACCCCGACGCATTCGGCAATATATTTTTTTGCAATAGAACATTGCAATCGTTTATGATGGAAAGAAAAATTCTGATTTCCAACATCAATGGCAATGGAGGCAATCGGGATCAGAAAGTGGGAAACATACAATAAAGCATATCGAAACCTTGTTGAATGGGGATTCATAAAAGAAATTGAAAAATCAAAAAATCAATACTCAAGTTGTATTATTTCAATATCAAATGCCTATCCAAAAAACGGCAAAGCACTAGACAAAGCATTGGTGAAGCACGGTAAAAAGCACAGTGTGAAGCAGGGTGAAAGCACGGGTGAAAGCACGGGAGTTATAAATATACAAGAAACAAGAAACAAGAAACAAGAAACAAATATATCTAAAGATATACAAGAGCAAGCTCTTGAAATTATTTGAAAAAAGGAAATATATTGAAATGAGGAAATCAATGATTTATTGGAATCAATAAAAAATGAAGTCAATTTTCTATGATTCATTTATAAAAAATGAAAGTACGAAAGGGAACGAGCAAAAAACATTCTCACATCAAAGGAATTTTGAGAAATTTGCAAAATGGCAAAAATGTCACGAATTGAGTTTTGCAAAAATATAATACATACATCCGCACTATTGACCTTTTGGAATTGAAAAATCAACAACGCTGAAACTTTATATACCAACTATGCAAAGGTATACAATGAAGCAGTAAACAAGAAAAAGGAAATAGAAAACACCAGGCCACGTTCAATAGTAGTTTAATTATTTATATTTTATTTTATGGAAGCAATAGCACAATCACACGCAGTTCGGGCAGTTCGCACAAAATTATTGATCTTATCGGATGACCGGGAAATCGCAATCACGGAAAATCAATATCGATCCATAAAGGCGGAACAGTCAATTTGAAAGTATTCCGATTCAATCACTATACTTGACGCAGACACGGAAGAAACACTATTTGACGGGAAAATATGAGCAATCAAAGAGTTTCGGGATATACGTTCAACATGAAGGGCCGGAGATCGATATGTTTGCGATTATGCAACACGTCATCCAATGAGTGAGGAGTGCAATTGCTTTGAGAAATATAGAGTTCTTGCAATAGAGTTCCGCCAAACATGTTGGAAACTATACGGAAAGAGTCCAATACAATTGACGGAATCAGAGATATATAAAACCGTTATCGCGGTTAAAAATCACAAAAATTAAACATTTTTTATTCATCATTTTTATCATTATGCTAGACATCCACACGCTCGACAAGACCATCAATTGGTTATATGCCAGAAAGAACCAGGAACAGACAGAATCCGGAAAAGTTCTCATTGACTCCCTTATTGACGAAGTTATCAAAAAGAAAAACGACATTTCGTCAAAAATAATCAAAGAGGGGCCATTTTGAAATCTTATATTGGAAAGAATAAACGGATCAATTACGACGTATTCATGCCCGACATGTTCAGGACGTCACAACATCATAAAAACATCATTTTCCATCCGACATATTGAAATATTGCGAAAGATTTTTGCATATTGTATCGAAAACAAAACGGGAAAAATCAACGTCAAAGATATAAAAACTCTCTCACATTCTCAATATTGCAATCTTGCGGTTTTACAACGTTTTTGATTGCTCTATTATTTTGAAGGAAACAAAGCCGGTGAATGGGGAGTTCCAATGCATCGCGCATATAAATTTTTGCAATGAGAATGGAAAGTTTCAGAATATTCCCTCCGGAACGTATTGACGAAGGCACGAGAAACATCCGAAACGAAAATGAGCATTTTCGATATATACGAACGGGATCAGAATCGAATCAAAAATTCAGAATGAAGCCTGGAAGAATGCCACAAGCGTTCACTCCCTTATTTCATCGAATACATGAATCTTGCGGACATATACGAAAACCACGAAATCACATGAGAATAAGTGCGGCGCAGTTTCGCAAGATTGCGAATGGAAAGAAAATATCAAAGGCAAACATGGCCAGGATCGAAAAGTGACTCGATCCGATTGAATCAGAAGAATCCGCGCAAATACGATTGATTCAATTCCTGGAAGAACTGAAAAAAGACGGGAAAATCACGCTTTTCACATCCATTCCAAACAGCACAAGAACACCATACCAAAGCGTCAGGAATAAGAACATATTGACCGGATTGCGGAAGGGTTTGCCGGATCTTATGATCTTATATCCAACATCGCAGGGGAATAGAACACTTTGGATCGAGTTGAAAATCGAAACCGGATGAAAACGTTCCCCGGAGCAACAAGAATGGATTTTCCAATTGCAGAAAACGGAATGAGCAGACGCATATTTTGCGGAAGGATACGAAGAAGCAAAAAACCGAATAACGGAAGTATTATATTTTTATTGACAATAAAATTATAATCCTATAATGACAAGTTATATAAAAACAAAAAGACAATATATTTTTTTATTCATCATTTTTCACTATATGAGTTCACTCAATAAGGTTCAAATCATCGGAAACATGACTCGCGATGCCGAAGTCAAAGAAACTCCGAACGGAAACAAGGTTGCGAATTTCTCCGTTGCAACGTCCAGGTTTTGGAAGGATGCAGGAGGGGAAAAGCAGGAAGAAACAGAATTTCACAACATCACCGCATGGGGAAAGCTCGCGGAAATCGTTGAAAGCTACACGGAAAAGGGAAAGAAAGTATATATTGAATGATACTTGAAAACGAGATCATGGGAATGAGAGGACGAAAAGAAACGATACAAAACGGAAATCGTTGCGGAATCAATAATCCTATTATCAAACAAGAATCGTGATAATTCAGAAGACACGGAAGAAGAATTTCCGGAAGAAGTAAAACCAGAACCGAAAAAGCAACCAGTAAAAAAAGCAAAACCAGACGAAAAAGAAATCACTATCGAGGACTTGCCATTTTAATCAATAAAAAAAAAGACAAATGAAACCACGAATCAAAAGTGAACCAATAATCATACATGCAAGAAAATTGATTGACGTTGTAAAACTCGAAAATAAATGTTCTTATAGAACGGCAATCCGAAACGTCGATGACTATGCAATGATTGTCATCCCGGTTCGTACAACCAGCAAAAAATGAAAACCAACCACAAAGAAATATTTTCTCGATACGGAAACAACGAAATTCCTCCGGGATCATTGATTTTCATGAATGAATGTTTATACTCACGAATAATATTCCTCTCTATACAGAGAGGATGCGGGAATGAAAGTCGTGTTTCACGAAATACCTTTCGCGCTCGCGTTCTCTTTATATAAAAATATGGAATCAATAATAATGAAACTTTCCGCAATCAAAGTGAATCCGGACAATCCCCGGATCATCCGCGATGAAAAGTTCGCAAAACTTGTACAATCCGTGAAAGACTTCCCGGAGATGTTAGAAATACGGCCTATCGTCGTGAATAAGGATATGATTATTCTCGGGGGGAATATGCGGTTCAAAGCATGCAAAGCGGCAGGAATCAAAGAAATCCCCGTTATAATCGCGGAAAACTTTACACGCGAACAGGAAAGCGAGTTTCTTATAAAAGATAATATATATGGTGGTGAGTGGGAATGGGGAATGCTTGCCAATGAGTGGGAAAAAGAGAAATTGGAATGATGGGGACTCGATACAGTATGGATGGATCGAATTGAACCAGAGGAAGAAGTCGAAAAAGTAAAAGAGCAAAAGAAAACGCAAACGATAAAGTTTGAACTTTCAGAGGATCAGGCGATTCAATTCGCGTCAGCATTATCAATATCACAATCATTCGGACCATTTACGAACGAAGACAATGACGATTCATTATGAAACGCAGTCGCACGAATAGTGGAAACTTATATCACTCAAAATATATAATCCTATGAAACCAACCAAAGCAAAAACATCACTCAAAGTGAAAAATCCAACCAAAACAACCATATCAAAAAAGGTTCTAAAAGTTGAAAAACCTCGCACCGAAAATGCACCGACAATAGTGCCAGCATGAAAATGACGTGAAAATTCATTGAAAAACCTCAAGCAACCATGGAAGAAATGACAATCCGGGAATCCAAAAGGATCAACACCGCGAATATTTTCCACCGTCATCAACGAATTGAAAGAGAAATGATATACACGCGTTACGCAATGAGAGTTTCTTGCAATGTCAGAAACATTGATGAGTATGGACGAGGAGCAAATCCATGCAACCATCAACGACAAGAAAAACCCTCTTTCAATCCGTATCGTTGCAAAGGCACTCGCAGGACCACGAGGACCGGAAATGATTGAAAGATTGCTCGACCGCGCACACGGAAAGGCAAAACAAGTTCAGGAGTTCACGGGAGAAATTAAATCGAGCGAACTTTCACCGGAGAAGAAAGCAAAAATACAACGCCTATTATCCAGCAGATTATGAATTGCGAAGCAATAAACACTTTGGAAGACATCGAGGACGTTTTCACGGATGCAGAGTTCCGAAAAGAGTATTTCTCATACTCTTTCGGGGCTTTTTTCGATTATTATTATGCATGGGAAGATAAGGCACCATTCGAAAAGCAAATGGACGAGGACTTGGAATCCAATGACAACATAATATGGGAAGGGTTCAGAGCATCACGCAAGACAACGCGCGCGCGTGCTTTTGTGGTATGGTCCATCATATATACGAAAAAAAAATACATCGTTGTACAATCAAACGAGGCGACAAAATCCGGGGATTGGGTTCGACAGGTTGCAAAAATGTTGCTCGATCCAATCATCGTTGGTGATTATTGAAATATATTCCCGACATCCATCCGGCGGGAGGATATGTCAAAAGCATCATTTTGAAATTTCGATTCAACAACGGGCGTGAAAATAGAATCAAAATCACTCGGACAAGACTTGCGAGGGGCAAATATATACCAGGTTGACGGGATGACAATTCGTCCGGACCTTCTGATCTTGGACGATATTGACACCACGGATTCAGTGAAAACAACGCGAATCATTGAAGACAACGAAAAGAAATTGAATGGGGAAACGATTTCAGCGATGGACCCGTGAACACGACGAATCATTTTCCTATGAAATTGTATTTCAACGGATTGAATCCTCCCACGTTTCAAGAAATCACATACATGACGTCCCGGATGGCGTGTCAGGTGGTGGCCTCTTATTACACCAGAAGGCGTGAACGTATGGCCGGCGGTATTTACACCGGAAGTGTTGCAAAACCTTCATAGCGAGGGGGAAATTGCGTTTCGTCAAAATTACATGTTGATCCCGTATAAATCCGGTGAGGCTATAATTGCGCGGTCCTCATTGCGTTTTGCGGATTCATATCCAAAAGATTCACGAATCGTGTTTGGTATCGATCCGGCATTTTCAGAAAAAACAGAGTCGGACAGTATGGCAATTACTATATGCGGGCATTATGGAGTCGAAAAATACATCATTGCATCGTATGAGATGAGAGGAAAGGAGAAGAACGAGGAAACTTTCGTTCCATTCGTGGAGTCATTATATCATAAATATCAATGTTCAAATATTGTAATAGAATCCAATAATGGCGGATTGATTATATGACGCATGTTGCAACGGAAAAACCTTGCGGTTGAAGTATTCAACGCGGTGAAGGACAAAACGACACGATTGCGCGAACATGAGGGGAGATTCACACGCGGTGAAGTGTTTTTTCTTCCCGGGACCGAATCATTGCAAGATCAGTTGATTATGTTTCCAGGGGGGAATCACGATGACATGGTGGATTCTATGGTCCATTCTATGCATGAGGGCGAGTGCTTTTTTATTGGTGCAATATAAAAATTGTTTATTCTCATATATTCAATATAATCTTGACTATAAATTGCATTTTTATTTTTTACTTGTTTTTATATGAAAATATTCTGATTCGAGGTGAAAAAAGCAGAGGAAAAAGGTTCGATCCTCGAAAGTTTTGGAGTTTCATACAATTCCAACGGAATATATCTTGACGGGCAGAAAATAGCACGAAATAATAGAACATATACGACAATGTATCGGATCAATACAGATATTCGCGGTGCAATTCGTGAACTCCGTGAAACTTCCATGAAATCCGGGTATGAATGCCAAATAATGGACAAGAATTGAAATCCAATCGTTCAAAATGTTCCGGAATTCGAATCAATGTTGAAAAGTAGTTGAGGGATCAAGAAAATAAAAAATAGTATTGTAAAAAACCTGAAAATATATGGAAACGTATTCATCCAGACGACGAAATGGAACGTTCGAAATCAACCTCTTGAAATCCGTGTTCTCGATCCTCGATATGTAACCATCGTGACCGATTCGGAATTGGTTCCGGTTCGTTATTTATACGCACATCCATCAAAAAAATGAGTCGTTGAAACTATTTTGCCAGTTCAGATGAAGCATGTTTTCGATTATGATGATGGAGATAATCCGGCGTATTGAATGACGGAGATGGAAACGATAGTTATGGACGTTATGACGGAGGATTCCGCACAAACGGCAAATTTTTACATGTTTGAAAATGGAAATATTCCTCCCGCTCTCTATATTCTGAAACCAAACTTGACGGAGGACCAAATAAAAAAGACATACGCGCAAATCAACGAAACTCTCAAGGGTGCATCAAACAAGCACAAAGCAATCGTATCAACCGGAATCGAGAAAATCGAAACCCTTTCGAATAATATGACCGACATGGAACACGAAAAGACGCGCAAATTCACAACGCAAAAGGTTTGCGTGGCATTATGAGTTCCGCGAACCGTTCTTGGATATGTTGAAGACGTGAACCATTCAAATTGAAACTCTCAATACGAAAAATTCATCGAAAATACAATCCGACCGCTTGAGGTTACCTTGACAGAAATATTTGACGCCTATGTCAAAACGTTCAACGAAATGATTTCTTTCGTTATAAACGACGAGCATATCAACGATATAGAACGACGATCGAAACTCGCGCAGGAGAACGCACGCGAATGACTATGGACACGCAATGAAGCCCGTGAATATATAGGCTATGAGCGCAATGACAATGAAATGATGGACGAAATCACGATTCCATCATCCTATACACCGCTTGACGCAATATCCGAACCAGTGGCCGCACCAATTCCAACCGCACCAGAACCCGTGAAAATCAAATTCACTAAACCATAAAAAAAGATATATAATATATAACCTATGAAACCAAAACATAAAAGTATATATGATATTCCATATTCAGAAATAGACCATATAAAATTTATGAATGATATGAATAGACAATTTCAACACTTGAAAGAAGCTCCGATTGAAGAGTATCTGTCTAGAGTATGCGACATATCAAAACAACTCATCAAACAATGAATTTTATCACCTAAATAAAACCATGGAACTTTTCATCAAAAACATCGCGGACATTCAAAACCTGGAAACCGAACCCGGGCAAATTATCGAAATTGAAATGCCGTTCGATCCGGAATGAAATTGACAGGATGGAGAGGATGGAGAGGATGGACGAGATGGGGTTGATTGAAAGGATGGAAAAGACGGTGAAAATGGGAAACCAGGAAAAGACGGAAGACCATGAAAAGATTGACGAGATGGCCAGGATGGAAAGGATTGAAAAGACTGAAAGGATGGTGAAAACTGAAAATCAGCATACGAAATCGCGGTGGATGAATGATTCACCGGATCAGAGATTGAATGGATGAAGTCATTGAAGGGAGAACCGGGAAAACCTGGGAGAGCGTGACAAGATGGGAGATCATACGTTTGAGGGGCCGGAGAATCGGCATACCAAATCGCGGTCCGCAATGGATTCGTTTGAACAGAGGCGGAATGGCTTGCCAGTCTTGCGGGTGGTTGAGTCAATAAAAACTATTTCGATTTTGACACGACACCGGAAGGGGTTCCGGACCTTGCCGGAGTTCTTTCATGGAACGCAACGGAAGAAACGTTGGACCTGAACCAGGGAACATGAGTTATTCAGCAAATTTGACAGGAATTATATTGGAGATGAAAAAATCAAACTGGATCAACCATTCCAAATGGTTCGGTTGTATATGCAAATTGAGCGTTGTGAGCGAGTGGAATCATGACAATCGCAAAATACATCGCGGACGGTACAATTCCGGCCATGTACACGCTTTGAATTACAACAGAGGATATATTGAACGGTGAGGATGGTTTCATCACGACATTTTGAAAGATTCGAGGTATTGACACGACATGAGGTGCAGAATGATGGATCGAATGACAAGTATTGTATTCCTCTCCGACAATTCCAGGATGACTCACAAAAACAGAACCATCATATCCAAATAAAAGAATCCCGATTGCGTTTGCATTGAATGTTCACGCAATAAATTGAACGATTGCGGTCCGTGTTCCTACACCAGACCAGGAGGCATTCGAGGTATGATATAGCAATACAACGAGCGGACTTTCAGCAAATAGCGTCCAGGAGGCAATCGATGAGCTTGCCGGGATGAGTTGAGGTGGTACGATGCCAATTATTGGACCAATTGCAACGAGCGGAAATATAACAGCATGAAATCGATATTTGGTTGATTCGACAAGTGGTCCGATTACTCTCACATTGATTACTCCGGCAACATGAAAAATTGCAACCGTTAAAAAGACGGATTCAAGTTCAAATTCGATATATATTACAGCTCCTGAACTCATAGAGGGTGAAAGCATTGTGGAAATATCAATGCAATGAGAATCACTCGATATACTCTTTACTTCATCAACTTATTTCATAATATAATCAACATGAGTTATATTCCATTGAGAAGCATCCGGGAGATCCTGGAATCAATATATGAATGAATAGAAAAGTTGTGATTTCTCACTTCGATCCGTGGTACAGTTTGAGAAATACGAACATCAATCACGGGATGAAGTGTTGCAATTTCAAGTGGTACAGTCACAACAGTGACAACCGTCACAACGATGGCAAATCAGACCTCTATTTGAAACGTTCCGGCAAATCCACAAATTCCAGCTATAATGAATAATGTAGCAATACAAAGCAATATTTCCAACATAACAATTTCATAATATGGCAATCACAAACAAT